>PJUK01000020.1_pt1 | contig 297549 bp, 297 predicted proteins | sample 1512211 | NCBI WGS metagenome assembly PJUK01 (sample SAMN08177668, study PRJNA422409) | Feces metagenome, whole genome shotgun sequencing project. | reverse complement strand
TTGGTCCCACTCCTTCCCATCCCGAACAGGACAGTGAAACGACTTTGCGCCGATGATAGTGGACGGACGTCTGTGAAAGTAGGTCATCGTCAGGCTTTTATTGCTCAAAACCCCACAGGTATATCCTGTGGGGTTTTGTTTTTGGGGCGACGCCTTGCCTGCCAGGGCGCATACCCATCAAACAAAACCCCTCGCCGGCAATGCCGGCGAGGGGTTTTTGTTTATGAGCCAGGCAACTGGGGAAGCATGTTCCTAGGGCAGTTGGCGGCGCAGCGCGGCGAAGAACAGTTCGGATTGCAGGCGTTCGCCCTGCACCTGCGCAGCGACCCGGGCGGCCAGGTCGGGATTGACCGGGACCAGCGGTCGTCCGGTGGATTGCGCGAGCACCTGGGCGGTACAGGCGCGTTCCAGGAAGAAGAGATCGTCGTAGGCGTAGTCCACCCGCTCGCCGCAGACGACGACGCCATGGTTGCCCAGGAACACGATATCCGCGCCCTGCATGGCGCGGGCAATGCGTTCGCCTTCGCCGACGTCCAGGGCCAGCCCGTTGTAGTGCGCGTCGATGGCCAGCCGGCCGTGGAAGCGCATGGCGTTCTGGGACAGGGTGGTATCGAGCCCGCGATCGGAGGTGAGCGTCAAGGCGGTGGCGTAGGGCATATGCGTATGCAGCACGCACGCCTTGCCCGCGATGCGATGGATGGCGGCGTGGATGAACATGGCCGTGGGCTCGACCTCATGGCGGCCGGCGAGTTTGTTGCCGTGGGCGTCGACCAGCACGATGTCGTCCGGCTGCACTTCGTTCCACATCAGCCCGCGCGGGTTGAGCAGGAAATGGTCCGGGTCGCCAGGCAGCGCGACGCTGAAATGGTTGCAGACGCCTTCCCCCAGCCCGTGGGCGGCGGCAGCCCGCAGCGCGAGCGCCAGATCGGCGCGCAGCGCGGCGACGGGTTCGGCGCGATAGAGCGCATCGGCGAAACGGGGTTCTTGATTCATGGCTGCCTTTGGGAAGTCTGGGTCCGGGAAAGCCGCGCATCCATCATTGCCAACCGGCGTCGCGGAAGAGCTCGGGCACGCGGTCCAAAGTTGCTACGGTAGCGTCCGGCCGGTAGTCAGGCAAGGGCGCGCGGCCCGTGCCGCGGTCGATCCAGACGCAACGAAAGCCGATATCGCGGGCGGCGGCGTGATCCAGTTGCGGGCTGGCGCAAATATGCACGACCTCGTCAGGCGTGACGCCGAGGCTGGCGTGGGCGTGGGCGAAGATCTGGCGCGAGGGCTTGTAGGCGCCGGCTTGTTCCGCCGTGATCACGCGGTCGATATGGCCGCCCAGCTGCGCCACGTTGCCGGCGATGATGGCGTCGTCGGTGTTGGAAATGATGCACAGCCGGAAGCCGGCCTGTTTCAGCGCGGCCAGCGTGCCGACGACCTCGGGAAACGGCGGCATGGCGGAAATGCTGCCCACCAGCATGTCCGCGTATTCCGGCCGGTACGCCAGGCCCAGCTCTTCCAGGGTCAGCCGCAGCGATTCGCGGCTGACATCGGCGAAGGCGCGTTGCGGGCGTTCGCGCTCCAGCCGGTGCTCATGGCCGTCGTAGATATGCAGGAATTGCGCGGGGGTGGGCGCTTGCCGGCCCGACTCCGGATCGGCGGCCAGGATGCGGGCGACGGCGTCCCGCAGGCCTTCGTCCCACTGGATGAGGGTTCCATAGCAGTCGAAAGTGAGCCATGGCGGACGGGGCAGGTTGGTCAGGGGCATGTCGGTTCCTTGTACAAGCCGGGTTGGCGAAAGCGATGGAGCCAGAATAGGAGCAGCGATGATCAGTTGTAAAATTAATTATTGAACTCATCTCAGTCGATTATTCGATATCAAGACCGCCATGCTCGATCTGGAACTCCTGAGGACCCTGGTTTGCGTCGTGGACGAAGGCAGCTTCACGCGCGCGGCGAGCCGGGTGCATCGCACCCAATCCACCGTCAGCCAGCAAGTGCGCAAGCTGGAGCAGGGCGTGGGCAAGACGCTGCTGTGGCGGGACCGGGCGGGCGGCAATGTGTCGGCGACGGAAGACGGCGAGGTGATGGTGGCGTACGCTCGCCGCTTGCTGGCCATCGCCGGCGAAGCCGAGCACGTGCTGTCGGCGCCGCGCAAGGCCAGCGTGCTGCGCCTGGGGATACCGGAAGACTTCGACGTGGCGCAGTTGACCGCGCTGCTCGCGGGATTCGCCGCCAGCCATGCCGACGTGCGCCTGGAAACGAGCAGCGGCATGAGCATGGATCTGCGGCAGGGGCTGGAGTCGGGCGATCTGGACCTGGCGCTCGTCAAGCGCGAGCCGGCCGACGGGCCTTGCCTGGCGGCATGGCCGGAGCGCCTGGTCTGGGTGGGTGGGGCGCAGCGGGCGTCCGAAGGAGGCGCGGTGCCGCTGGTCCTGTTCCCGCAAGGCTGCATCTATCGCAAGCGCGCGATCTACGCCTTGGAAAGCGCGGGTCGGCCATGGCACATCGCGTACCACAGCCATAGCCTGGCTGGCGTGCAGGCGGCCGTCGCTGCCGGATTGGGCGTGAGCCTGCTACCGGCGTTCGCGCGGCTGGACACGCACGAGGTGCTGAGCGAAGACGCCGGGTTTGGGCCGGTGCCGCCGACCGAGCTGGCCATTGTCGGCAAGCCGCGCGCGCTGAATGCCGCCGAACAGCATCTGGTGGAAGCCTTGAAGCAGACCATCGGGCAAGACGGCCCGGACGCGTCGCCGGCCTGAGGCGCGGGCTCAGTCCAGATCGCCGTCCACGTAGTACCACCTGCCGTTTTCGCGCACGAAGCGGCTGAGTTCATGCAGGCGGTGGGCCCGGCCGGCCTGGCGGCTGCGGGCGACGAATTCCACGGTGGCGTGATCGGCGTCCTGGACGAGGGCTTTCTTGATCGCCAGCCCGAGCCATTTGAGGTCGGGAGGGTTGGGTTCGAGCGCGGCGGGTCGGGTGCTCGGATGCCAGGTGTCCAGCAGATAGGGCAGCCGGTCGAGCACGAAGGCGCTGTAGCGGGAGCGCATCAGCGCCTCGGCGGTGGGCGCCTGCAGCGCGAGCGGGCCTTCATGCCAGCGGCCGCAGCATTCGGCATAGGCCTTGGAGTTGCCGCAAGGGCAGGCCGCGGCCTCGGGGCGAGAGGGTTTTGCCACGATGAGCGCCGTCGATCAGGCCAGCAGATCGTTGTACTCGGGATGGCGGCGCATATAGACTTCGGCGTACGAGCACAGCGGCCGCACCTTCCAGCCGTTGGCGCGCGCGTGGTCCAGCGCGTGGCGAGTCAGCGCGGCGGCGATGCCGCGGCCGCCTACCTGGCTGGGAACGCCGGTATGGGTGATCGTCATGACCTTATCCTGCAACTGGTAGTCGAGCACGCACAGCACACCGTCGACGGTGGCCGTATAGCGGGAGCGTTGAGTGTCTTGCGTGACGGAAATCATGGATAGCGGTTCCTCCGGTTCGGGTGCCGCCCGCGGGCGGGGTGGGCACGGCTGGGTTGCCTGCGGGCCGTTCAGCGCTGCAGGACCTTGAGCAGGGCGGTCAACTGGGCGTCGCGGGCCTGGACCAGGTCCGCGATGCTGCGGTCGCCGGCCTCGGCGTTGACGCCCTCGATCAGGCGCTGTTGCAGCGCCGGCGTGACGTCCGGCGCGCCCAGGTCGTCCCACCAGGTTTGCACGGGGCCGAGCAGATGCGCCATGAAATGGGTCAAGCCGCCTTCGCCGCCGCCCAGGTTGAACGTCATGTGGGGGCCGAACAGCGCCCAGCGCAGGCCCGGCCCTTGCGAGACCGCGGCATCGATGTCGGCGACGCTGGCCACGTTTTCGGCCGCGAGGTGGATGGCTTCGCGCCAGAGCGCGGCCTGCAGGCGGTTGGCGATATGGCCGGGCACCTCTTTGTTCAGCCGGATCGGGTACTTTCCCATGGCCCGATAGAAGGCGATGCTGCGGTCCATCGTGTCGTCGGAAGTCTGGTCGCCGCCCACGACCTCGACCAGCGGGATCAGGTGCGGCGGGTTGAACGGATGGCCGATCACGAAACGAGCGGCATGGCGGCAGCGGGACTGCAGGCGGCTCATGATGAGGCCCGACGAGCTCGACGCGACGATGACGTGGGGCGGCAGGACGGCGTCCATGCGCGCGAACAATTCGATCTTGAAGTCTTCGCGTTCGGGGCCGTTCTCCTGCACGAAGTCCACGCCGGCCAGCGCGGTTTCCAGGTCCGGCTCGAACGCCAACGCGTCGGGCGAGGCGCCGGGCAGCACATGGCCCAGTTCGGCCAGCACCGGCCACGCGGCCCGCACGCGTGCGCGGGTCTGGGCTTCGGCGTCGACGGCGGGGTCGCTGACGACCACTTCCAGGCCGCGGGCAAGGAACAGCGCGGCCCAACTGGCGCCGATGGTGCCGGCGCCCACGATGGCGACGCGGCGGATGGCGGGCGGAAGGGACGTGGCGGGACTGGACATGCGGGTCTCCTGGTTGCGTGTACAGGAGCATTGTGAAGCAAACGCCGGCCCGTTGCCACGCCGGGGCGGCGCGGGCAAGATAGCGGCTGCCTCGATTTCCCGGAGCCCAGGATGCCCGCGACGCCAGACCGCCTATCCGCCGTGCCGTACTGCTGCCAATGGGCGTCCGCGCACCGGGCGGACCAGATCATCCGCGGCGAGCTGGCCCTGGCCGATGACCCCGCATGGCGGGAATCGGGCGCGCGCGATGTGCGGGAGTACGCGCATTGGGCCAGCCACGTCTGCGGCATGGCGTGCTTGAGCATGGTGCTGGCCGCGCGCGGCGCGGGCCGCCACCCGGTCCTGGAGCTGGCGCGTCGCAGCCTGCCGTATGGCGCCTACACGGTGGACGGCGATCGCATCAACGGCATGATCTACGCGCCGTTCGTGCGTTACGTGGCCGAGGCTTTCGGCATGGATGCCCGCGTGCACGTCGGGCTGCAAACGGACGAGCTGCCGGGGCTGATGGGCCAGGCCGAGTATTTCATCGCGTCGGTCCATCCGTGGATACGCTGGCCGGATCGGGAGCCGCCGAAGAAGGGCGGCCACCTGGTATTGATCACGCGCGCGGCCTCGGATGCGGTGAGGTTCCACAATCCCTCGGGCGAGCCGGGCGCGCAGGCGGACGTCGAATTGCCGCTGGCCGCGTTCGACCGCTATTTCGCGGGCCGTGGCGTGGCCATCATGCCGGCCGCGGCCTGAGGCGCGCGGCGCTCAGGCGTTGCGGGCGCGGCGCAGGTGGCGCCATACCAGCGTGGCGGCCAGCAGATAGCTCGCGGCGATGACGCCATAGGCGACGGGCAGGGCCCCGTGCCAATCGGGCTGCAGATGCAGGATGGTGCCTATCAGCGCGACGCCCACCAGCGCGCCCGATTGGCGATTGGCGTTCAGCGCCGCCGCGGCGCTGTTCGCGTGTTGTTTGCCCGATACCTGCATGACCACGCTGGTCATCGCGGGCACGGCGATGCCCACGCCCAGGTTGGCCAGCGCGATAAGGGCGGCGAACGGCCAATAAGCGATGCCGGGGGTGAGCGCGAAGATGGCGACGGCGCTCATGGCCGCGGCCAGCGAGATGCCGCCGAGCAGCGAGGCGGACACGTTGCCGCGCGCGGACATCCGCCCGGATAACAGGTTGCCGATCGAGAAGACGGCCAGCATGGGCACGAGCTGGATGCCTGTCTGCAGCGCGTCGGCGCCGCGCGCCTGCTGCAGGAACAGGCTTAGCAGGAAGAGCTGGCCGTAGGCCGCCAGGTTGATCAGGAAGCCGACGCCGTTGGCGGCCGCGAATTGTCCGGTCGCGAAGAGCGCGCGCGGGATGATGGGCTCGGCGTGGCGGCGTTCGCGGCGCACCAGCAAGGCGGCGGCGCCCAGGCACAAAGCGGCCGCGACCGTGATGCGGCCGGAGGTCCAGCCGTAGGCGTTGCCCTGGATCAGCGCGTAGCAAAGCGTGGACAGCGCGATCACCCCCAGCAGGTGGCTCAGCGGGTTGAGCGCGCGCGGCCGCCGCGGCGCCGCCTGGATGCGGCGGCGCGCCAGCCAAAGGCCGACGATCCCCAGCGGGAGATTGATCAGGAAGATCCCGCGCCAGCCGAACTGATGGATCAGCATGCCGCCCAACAGCGGCCCCGCCGCGCCCGCGACGGCCACGATCGCCGACCAGGCCGCCAGCATGCGGTTGCGCACGTGCTCGTCGTCGTAGGCATGGGTCAGCAGGCTGAGCGAGCTGGGCATGAACAAGGCCGCGCCCAGGCCTTGCAGCATGCGTGCCAGGATGAGGACGTCGGCGTCCGGCGCCAGCCCGCAGAGCAGGGACGCGAAGGTGAACACCCCCAGGCCCGCCAGATAGAGGGTCTTGGCGCCGTAGCGGTCGGCCAGCGCGCCGGCCACCAGCAGCAGGGCCGCGAACGTCAGGGTATAGCCATCGACGATCCAGACCAGGTCCGTCAGCGGCACCGTGAATTGCAGCGCGATGCTGGGCAGGGCCACGTTGACGACGGTGACGTCCAGCATGGCCATGACGAAGCCGATCGCAAGCGTGACGAGCGGCAGCCAGCCGGCGTCGGCGGGTTTGGCGTCCAGGGCGGACGCGTGGGGGCAGGCGGAGTTCATGATGGAAAAGGCGGAGTGGGCATTCGAGGAGCAAAGCTTAGGCGCTTCCTCCGATGCAAAAAAGTCGTATAAATGATTTTGTGTAATGCAAAAATGCATCAAAAGGACCACGTATGGATTGGGACAACGCCAGGATCTTCCTGGCCATCTACCGGGTGGGGACGCTGCGCGGCGCGGCGGCGCTGCTGCAGATCGACCAGGCCACGGCCGGCCGCCGGCTGGCCGCGCTGGAGTCTTCGCTGGATGCGCGGCTGTTCCTGCGCACGCCGGGGGGATACGTGCCCACGGCGGCCGGCGAGCTGGCATTCGCAGCGGCCGAGCGCATGGAGCAGGCGGCCGATCAGCTGCAGCGCCAGATGCAGGGCCTGGACCATCGGCTGTCGGGCGTAGTGCGCGTGGCGACCTCGGAAACCGTGGCCAGGTATTTCGTGATGGAGGCGATCCGCCGCGTGCACGCCCAGCATCCCGACATCCGCGTGACGCTTTCCACGGCGATCCAGCTGAGCAATCTGACGCGCCGGGAGGCGGACCTGGCGATACGCAACCTCAAGCCAGACAACCCCGACCTGATCCACCGCCACCTGGCGCGCAAGGAGGTCGGGCTGTACGCCTCCCGGGCCTATCTGGCTGCGCATGGCGAACCGCGCCCGGGAACTGCGTTCGCGGGGCACACACTGGTGGCGTACCAGCAGTCGGTCCTGCCGGGCTGGTCCGATACCTTTTGCGGGGAACCCACGGGCAATGGCCGCATCGGCCTGGAACTGAACTCCGGCCTGATGATCATCGAGGCCGTGGTGGCCGGCCTGGGCATCGGCGAACTGCCCATCCACATGGCGTCCGACCATCCGGACTTGGTGCGCATCTGGCCGGGCCGCAGCGAACCCTACGATCTCTGGCTGGTGATGCACGGAGACCTGAACCGCACGGCCCGTGTGCGCGCGGTGGCCGACGCCATCGTCGAGGTCTTCGAAGAGGACAAGTAGCGGCGCGTCGGCCGAAGGGGATGGGGCTCGGCTTGTGGGCGGCGGCGGCAGGCGCTAAGGTGGGCATGCCCCGCATAACCACGACCCAGGAGTCGCCCGTGTCCGATCTTTGGCGTTTGTCCGCAGTTGAGCTTGCCGCCCGCATCCGAAAGGGGGACGTCTCCGCCCGCGAAGCGGCGCAAAGCGCGCTGGGGCGGCTCGAAGCCGTCAACCCCGCCATCAATGCCGTGGTGGACTACCGGCCCGAAGCGGTGCTCCGGCAGGCGGCCGAGGTGGACGCCGCCCTGGCGCGGGGAGAGGACGCGGGGCCGCTGGCAGGCGTGCCCGTCACGGTCAAGATCAATGTGGATCAAGCCGGTTTCGCCACCACCAACGGCGTGACCCTGCAAAAGGACCTGATCGCGGCGGAGAACAGCCCGGTCGTGGACAATCTGCGGCGCGCCGGCGCGGTCATACTGGGCCGCACCAACACGCCGGCGTTTTCGCTGCGCTGGTTCACCGGCAATGCGCTGCACGGCGATACGCTGAACCCGCGCAATCCGGCGCTCACGCCCGGCGGCTCGTCGGGCGGCGCGGCTTCCGCCGTCGCCGCCGGTATCGGCCACCTGGCGCACGGCACGGACATCGCGGGCTCCATCCGTTATCCCGCCTATGCCTGCGGCGTCCATGGCTTGCGGCCGTCGCTCGGCCGGGTGGCGGCCTACAACGCGGCCTTGCCGGAACGTGCCATCGGTGGCCAGCTCACCGCGGTCTCGGGCCCCCTGGGGCGCAGCATTGCCGACCTGCGGGTGGGCCTGGCCGCGCTGGCCGCTGCCGATCCGCGCGATCCCTGGTGGGTGCCAGCGCCCTTGAATGGGCCCGAGGCGCCGCGCCGGGCCGCGTTGTGCCTGAATCCGGATGGCATGGAAACCGAGCCCGCCGTGGTCAAGGCCTTGCAGGAGGCGGCGCGCCGGCTGAGCGAGGCCGGCTGGACGGTGGACACGCTGGACGCGGTGCCGCCCATGCGGGAGGCGGCCGACCTGCAGATCCGCATGTGGCTGGCGGACGGCTATGACGCCCTGGTATCGGCCGCCGAAAAAGAAGGCGACCGCGGCGCGCTGGTCGCCTTGGCGGGCCAGCGCGACACGGCGGCCGGCATCGACCTGGCCGGCTTTTCGGCGGTGTTGACACGGCGCGCCACGCTGACCCGGGCTTGGGAACTGTTTTTCGCCGAGTATCCGGTGCTGCTGTTGCCGGTGTCCGCCGAGCTGCCCTTTCCGGACAAGCTCGACCTCCAGGGCGACGCGGCCTATGCCCGCGTCTGGCGCGCGCAGATGACCCAGATCGGCATCCCGTTCATGGGATTGCCGGGCTTGTCGGTGGCGATGGGCACGGCCATGAGCAGCGCGGGTCCGAGCCCGGTGGGCGTGCAGGTGGTGGCGGGGCGCTACCGCGAAGATTTGTGCCTGGCCGTGGGCGAGATCATCGAGGCGGCTGGCGAGGCCGTGGGGATTGCCGAGCCGGCGCCCCGCCCCTAGGCGGCCCGCGCCGCTAGCGGCTGAACCGCAGGCGCAGGACGCCGAGGTCGCCGTAGGCGAGCGACACGTCGCGGTTGGCCGGCACGTCCAGGAAACCGGCGTAGGAACCGGTAATGACGTGTTGGCCCGCGCGCAGTCCCAGGCCCTGCTGGCGCAGGAAATTCGCGAGCCAGTACAGCCCGGCCTTGGGCCGGTCGTTCGGGTGGATGCCCGCGTGCTGCTCGACTTCTTCGCCGTCCACCGACAGCGTGATGCTCATGCTGCCGGGGGCGGAATGGGGTGAGGCGATTTGCGGTCCGAGCACCAGGCCCAGGTTGAACATGTGGTCGGCCAGGAGTTCGGGCAGGCTGACGTGTTCCGGGGTGGCGTAGCGGCAGCCCAGGATCTCCAGGGCCAGGCGTGCCCCGCCGATGGCGGCGTCGATCTCGGCCTCGGTATAGGGCTCGGCGCGGGCGGGCAGGTCGCGCGCAATCTCGAATGCGATTTCGGGCTCGATGCGCAGCACGTCGGTCCGGGCGGCGATGGGGCCGGCTTCGGCGTAGGCGACCGTGGACGCGTAGATGGGGGCGACCACGGCCTTGTCGGGCGATGGCAGCGCGCTCTTCCAGGCGGCGATGCCGTCCTGGCGCTCTTGCAGCAGCAGTTGCGCGGTGCGCTGCTGCACGGCGAAGGCCTGGCCCAGCGATTGCGGGCGGCACTCGGCCGGCAGGCGCGGGCCGGCGACGCCGGACTCGCGGGCGGCGATCAGGTAGCGGGCGGCTTCCAGGCAGCCGGGATAGTCTTCGATTCTGATCTGCATGCGCTCAGGCTCCCAGATACAGCATCACCCAGAGGGCGATCATCGCGATCAGGCCCAGCCAGCAGGAACCCCAGAAACCGACGATGGGCCATTTCAGGGCCAGCGGAATCTTCTTCGGGTCGACGTGGGGCAGCAGGTCGTTGGCATTGCCGATCAGCCAGAAACGGGTGCCGGGGAACATCAGGCGGAAGAAATAGTCCAGCGTGATCGCGGCCCGCACCGGCAGCGGATATTGGGCGAACGTGCGGTGCTGCAGGTACGGATGCTTCAGCGCGGCATTGATCCGCTTGCTCTTGAAGAAGAACAGCACGATGCCGCTGATTGTGCAGGTGATGAAGCACAGCACGAAAAGGCTGAAGGCCATGGAAATGGCGGGTGAATGCATTGGGGGGTCTCGGAGTTGCGCGGTAGGCCGCGTTCGGATGATAAGAAGCCAGACGGATTTCCTGGCCGTATTGTAGAAGGCTAAGCGCAGCCCCGTGTTCAGGGCCGCGTCAGTCGGCGCGCGCCTGGGCGCCCCGGGCGCGCCAGCGCTCAGCCGCGGACCTGGCCTTCGCCGCTCAGCACCCACTTCAGCGTGGTCAGGCCTTCCAGGCCGACCGGGCCGCGCGCGTGCAGGCGGTTCGTGGAGATGCCGATTTCAGCGCCCAGGCCGTACTCGAAGCCGTCCGCGAAGCAGGTGGGCAGGTTGACGTAGACCGAACTGGAATCGACTTCGCGCTGGAAACGCTGGGCGGCGGACAGGTCCTCGGTGACGATGGCGTCGGTGTGGCCGGAGCCCCAGCGCGCGATGTGCTCGATGGCGTCGTCCAGCGAGTCGACGATGCGCACCGCGAGGATGGGGCCCAGGTATTCCGTGGCCCAGTCTTCCTCGGTGGCGGGCTTGGCGTGCGGCAGCAAGGCCAGCGTGCGGGGGCAGCCGCGCAGCTCGACGCCGCGCTCGCTGAAATCCGCGGCCAGGCTGGGGAGGAGGGAGACCGCGGCCACCGCGTCGACCAGCAGGGTCTCCATGGCGCCGCAGATGCCGTAGCGGTAGGTCTTGGCGTTGATCGCGATGGCGTGCGCCTTGTCCGGGTCCGCCGCCGCGTCGATGTAGACGTGGCAATTGCCGTCCAGGTGCTTGATCAGCGGCACGCGGGCTTCCTGGGACAGGCGGGCGATCAGGCCCTTCCCGCCGCGGGGCACGATGACGTCGATGTGCTCGGTCATGGTGATGAGCTTGCCGACCGCGGCCCGGTCCGCGGTGGCCACGACCTGGACCGCGTCCTGCGGCAGGCCGGCGGCGGCCAGGCCGGTCTGCACGATGCGGCCCAGCGCGATGTTGGAGTGCAGGGCTTCGCTGCCGCCGCGCAGGATCGCGGCGTTGCCGGACTTGAGGCACAGCGCCGCGGCGTCGATCGTCACGTTGGGACGGGATTCGTAGATGATGCCGATCACGCCCAGCGGGACGCGCATCTGCGCGACCCGCATGCCGTTGGGGCGCACCGTCGTGGCGGTAATGCTGCCGATCGGGTCTGGCAGGGCCGCGATCTGGCGCAGGCCGTCGGCCATGTGCGCGAGCGTCTTGTCCGAAAGCGTCAGGCGGTCCAGCAGGGCTGGTTCCAGGCCGTTGGCGCGCGCGGCGGCGACGTCTTTCTCGTTGGCGGCCTTGAGTTCGTCATGGCTGGCGGCGAGGGCGTCGGCCATGGCCAGGAGCGCCTGGTTCTTGGCGGCGCCGGTGGCGCGCATCATGGCGCGCGAGGCGCGGCGGGCATTTTCGCCCAGGGTGAGCATGGCTTGTTCGATGGAGGACGAGGACATGGCGGCGTCGATCATGGAGTGTGGGGCGGCGCATGCGCCGCCTGGAGAATCAGTGTATATCCGGCGGGGAGGCCGGGCGAACTCCGGTCCGGCGGCCGGAGGGCGGGGCGGAGGCGGCGGCTATGCCGCCTTCACGGTCGCGCGCCGGCGGCGGCGACGCGCAAGGCGAGCCGGGTCATTTCTTCCCAGGGATCGGACAGGCGGCCGGGCACGGACAAACCCTTGATCAGGCGGTCCACTTCGTGCGCGTGCTGCACGGCGGCCGGCCAGACGCCCGGCTGCACCCTGCCCAGGGCCTGCAGGGCCAGGCGTTCGTGCGCGCCGAAAATGCGCAGGCGGCGCATCAGGCCGTTGACGTCCTGCCCCAGGGCGCGCGCTTCCGCGACGCGGGCCAGCAGGCGGATTTCTTCGCCCACCGCCCACAGCACCAGCGGCAGCGCCTCGCCTTCGGCGCGCAGGCCGTCGATCATGCGGATGGTGCGGCCGGTGTCGCCGGCGAGCATGGCGTCGCGCAGCCCGAAGACGTCGTAGCGCGCCACGTTCAGCACTGCGCGTTCCACGTCTTCGGACGCCAACTGGCCTTCGGGGTACAGCAGGCCCAGTTTCTGGATTTCCTGGTGGGCTGCGAGCAGGTTGCCTTCGACCTTGTCGGCCATCCACTGGAGGGTGGCGTTGTCGGCGCGCTGGTTCTGGCGCGCGAGCCGCATGCCGATCCAGGCGGGCAGGCGGCCTCGTTCGATATTGGCGATATCGACCATTATGCCGCCGCGGCTCAGCGCCTGGACCCAGCGGCTTTCGCGCGTGGCCTTGTCCAGGCGGGGCAGTGCGATCAGCACGAGAGTGTCCGGGTCGGCCTGCTTCTCGGCCTGCTCGGCCAGCCGGGCCAGGGTATCGGCGCCGGCCTTGCCGGGCTTGCCGGTCGGGATCTTGATTTCGAGAATGCGGCGGTCGCCGAACAGCGACACGCTTTGGGTGGCGGCGGTGACCGAGCTCCAGTCGCTGCGCGCGTCCATCACCATGGACAGCCGGTCGGTATAGCCGGCGTTGCGGGCCGAGGCGCGCAACACATCCACGGCCTCGGTCACCAGCAGCGGCTCATCGCCCGACACCGTGTACAGCGGCGCCAGCCGGTTGCCCGGCCGTTGCAGATGATCGGCCAGGCGGTCCGCGTCCAGGAGCTGTGCCATTTAGCGCGTAATGGCCGGATCGGTGGTGGACGGCGTCTTCCAGGGCTCCGGCGTGCGCTGGGGCTGCGGGGCGGTCGGATCGTACAGTGGGATCTCGCCGTCTTCGCCGCGTTGCTCGGCGTTCTCGAAGGCGTTGCGTACTTCCGGCGCGGTCAGGCGGCGCAGCAGGCGGGACACCAGGTCGCGCTGCATGGCCCGGTACAGCGTTTCGATCTGGCCCTGCTTGGCCTGGACGACCTGGTCGTCGTAAGGCATTTCGCGGTAGATCGAGAGCGTGGTGTCGGGGATCACCGCGCGGCCCTTGGCGTCGATGAGGCGGAACGTGTAGTTGATGCCGAGTTCGTATTCCTCGACACGGCCCTGGGCGTTCAGCGAAACCTCGCGCAAGGTGCGGGCGTCGGAAACCTGCTGCAGGATGGCCTGGGCCTCCTTCGGGGTTGAGACCAGCTTGGTGTTCGGCGAGGCCGCGCGTATCGAACGGCGCACGTCGGCGCCGAACTGGGTGGTGTCGGGAATGCCGACGTACAGCGTATCGAACGGCAGGGGGGTGACTCCCCGCAAGGCGAAGCCGCAGGCGGAGAGCAGCATGAACAGCGCCAGGCAGGCGCCGCGCAGCAGCCAGGATTGGCGGGAGGAGTGCGTTTGTTGCCCGGCGAAGTGCATGCTTGACCTCATCAGCCTACGACGTTGACCAGTTTGCCCGGAACCACGATGACGCGCTTTGGCGGACGGCCTTCCAGGAAGCGGGCGACCTCTTCCTGGGCGGCAGCGAGTTGCTCGATGTCTTCCTTGGCCGCCTTGGCCGAGACGCGGATCGAGCCGCGCAGCTTGCCGTTGACCTGGAGCATCAGTTCGATCTCGTCGGCGATCAGCGCCGCTTCGTCCACGTGCGGCCAGGGCGCGTCGAGCAGGTCGCCCAGTTCGTGCGCATAGCCCAGGTCGCGCCACAGGTGCCACGTGATGTGCGGCACGACCGGGTACAGCACGCGCAGCAGCACGCCCAGCGTTTCGGCGTAGGCGGCGTCCGCAGGAGCGCCTTCGGGCAGCTCGGCGTCGTCGATCGCGTTCAGCATCTTCATGCAGGCGGACACGACGGTGTTGTACTGGATGCGCTGATAGTCGTAGTCGGCCTGCTTGAGCAGACCGTAGACCTCGCGGCGCAGATCCTTCACGGGGGCGGGAGCCTGCGCCCAGTCGGCGCCATGGGACAGGCCGCGGGCCACGGCTTCGCGCTTGGCGTGGCTGATCGACCACAGGCGGCGCAGGAAGCGGTGGGAGCCGTCGACGCCCGAATCGGACCACTCCAGGGTCTGTTCCGGCGGGCTGGCGAACATGACGAACAGGCGGGCCGTGTCGGCGCCCAGGGTGTCGATCAGCGACTGCGGATCGACACCGTTGTTCTTCGACTTGGACATCGTGCCCACGCCGCCGTAATGGATCTCGGAGCCGTCGGATTTCAGCTTCGCGCCGACGATCGCTCCGCGGGCGTCGTAGACGTTTTCGACGTCCTCGGGCCAGAAGTACTCGATGCCGCCCTGGGGCGTCTTGCGCGAATAGATATGGTTCAGCACCATGCCCTGGCACAGCAGCTTGGTGAAGGGCTCGTCGAAATTGAGCAGGCCCATGTCGCGCATGACCTTGGTCCAGAAGCGGGCATACAGCAGGTGGAGCACGGCGTGCTCGATCCCGCCGATGTACTGGTCCATCGGCATCCAGTAGTCATTGCGCGTGTCGACCATGGCCTGGTCGTTGCCCGGCGACGTATAGCGCATGAAATACCAGGACGAATCCACGAAGGTGTCCATCGTGTCCGTCTCGCGGCGCGCCGGCTTGCCGCACTTGGGGCAGGCGCAGGACAGGAAGGCCTCGTTCTTGGCCAGCGGGTTGCCGCTGCCGTCGGGGATGAGGTCGTCCGGCAGGACCACCGGCAGGTCTTTCTCGGGCACCGGGACCGGGCCGCAATCGGCGCAGTGGATGATGGGGATCGGGGTGCCCCAGTAGCGCTGGCGCGAAATGCCCCAGTCGCGCAGGCGCCAGGTGGTCTGCTTTTCGCCCAGGTCCTGCGCGCCCAGGTCGGCCGCGATGGCGTCGACCGCTTCCTTGTGCGAGAGGCCGTCGTACTTGCCCGAGTTGATGGTGCGGCCGGCTTGCTTGTCGCCGTACCATTCCTGCCAGGCGTCGGTGGAGTAGGCCTTGCCGGCCACGTCCACGACCTGGACGATGGGCAGTTCGTATTTCTTGGCGAACGCGAAGTCGCGTTCATCGTGCGCGGGCACGCCCATGACGGCGCCGTCGCCGTAGGTCATGAGCACGTAGTTGCCGACCCAGACCTCGACCTCGGCGCCCGTGACCGGGTGCGTCACGAACAGGCCGGTGGGCATGCCTTCTTTCTCGCGCGTGGCCATTTCGGCCTCGGTCGTGCCGCCCAGCTTGCACTGCTCGATGAACGTCGCCAGTTGCGGATTCGACAAGGCGGCCTGCGTGGCCAGGGGGTGCTCCGGCGCCACGGCGCAGAAGGTCACGCCCATGATGGTGTCGGCGCGGGTCGTGAAGACGTACAGCTTGCCGTCCTGGATCAGCTGGCCGTCGGGGCCGGCGATCTTGTGCGGGAAGGCGAAGCGCAGGCCTTCGGATTTGCCGATCCAGTTTTCCTGCATCAGGCGCACGCGCTCGGGCCAGCCGGGCAGGTCGTTCTGGACGGCGCCCAGCAGTTCGTCGGCGTAATCGGTGATGCGCAGGTAGTAGCCGGGGATCTCGCGCTTTTCAACCAAAGCGCCCGAACGCCAGCCGCGGCCGTCGATGACTTGTTCGTTGGCCAGCACGGTCTGGTCGACCGGATCCCAGTTGACGACCTGGGTCTTGCGGTAGGCCACGCCCTTTTCCAGCATCTTGAGGAACAGCCACTGGTTCCACTTGTAGTACTCGGGATCGCAGGCGCACATCTCGCGCGACCAGTCGATCGCCAGGCCCATCGCCTTCATCTGCTTCTTCATGTAGGCGATGTTGTCGTAGGTCCACTTCGCGGGCGGCACCTTGGACTTGATGGCGGCGTTCTCCGCCGGCATGCCGAAGGCGTCCCAGCCCATGGGCATCAGGACGTTGTAGCCGCGCATGCGCAGCTGGCGCGCCATCATGTCGTTGATGGTGTAGTTGCGCACGTGGCCCATGTGCAGCTTGCCGCTGGGGTAGGGCAGCATCGAGCAGGCGTAGAACTTCGGCTTTTCTGAGCCGTCGGCGTTCGTGGCGTGTTCGTGGACCAGGTAGACGTCGCGGGCCTGCCAGTCTTGGTGGGCGGCTGCTTCGACGATATTGGGGAGGTAACGTTCCTGCATGGGCTCGTGCACGGTGGCAAAAAAAGGTGAGCCGCCCGGCCGCGCGGGCGCGGAGGCGGCCGGACGCGGGGGCGGTCAAAACCCCTGATTATAGGAGGTGCTAGGCGCGTGCTGGGGACGGGGCCGTTTCAGGGATGCGCGCGCTTGGCGACAAGGTGCCGTAAAGCAGCGTTATTCCCCCGAGGACGGCGCCCGCCGTGACCACGCCGGGCCAGCCAAAATGGGCGTACAGCCAGGACGATACCAGCGAACCGGATGCGCCGCCGATGAAGTAGCTGGTCATGTAGCCCGCCGTCAGCCGGCTGCGCGCCTCGGGGCGCATCCGGTATAGGGCGCTGCTATTGGTGACATGCACCCCCTGGATCGCCAGGTCCTGCACCAGGATGCCCACCAGCAGGGCAATCACGGATGCCTGGCCGAACGCCATCAGTCCCCACGAACCCAGCAGCAGGAGCAGCCCGACCCGGGTGGCCAGGTTGCCCAGGCCGCGGTCGGCCAGGCGGCCGAATCGATTGGCGGCATAGGCGCCGGCGGCGCCCGCCAGCCCGAACAGGCCGATCGTTGTGTTGCTGTACTGATAGGGCGGGCTGGCCAGCAGGAAGGTGAGGGGCGTCCACAGCATGCTGAAGGCGGCGAACAGCAGCCCGCCCAGGAGCGAGCGGGCGCGAAACAGCGGTTCCTCGACGAACATCTTCAGGATGGAGGCCAGCAGACGGGGGTAGCTCAGCCCCGCCGGGCTCTGGTAGCGGGGCAGCAGGCGCCACAGGGCGGCGGACATGGCCAGCATCAGGATGGCCGCTACCCAGTACACCGTGCGCCAGCTGCCCACGTCGGCCAGCACGCCCGCGATGGTGCGGGCCAGCAGGATGCCCAGCAGCAGCCCGCTCATGACCGTGCCCACGGCCTTGCCCCGCTCGTGGGGGGCGGCCAGCGTGGCGGCGAAGGGCACCAGGATCTGCGCCACGACCGACAGCATGCCCGTCAGGGCCGTGCCCACGATCAGCACGGCGATATTGGGGGCGAAGGCGGAAATGAGCAGGCTGCCGGAGGACAGCAGGCTCATCAGCACGATCAGGCTGCGGCGTTCGAACATGTCGCCCAGCGGCACGAGCAGCATCAGCCCCACCGCATAGCTCAGTTGCGCGGTCGTGACGATGCTGCCCGCCGCGGCGGTGGACAGCGCGAATTGCTCGCCAATGGTGTGCAGCAATGGCTGCGCATAATAGTTGCTGGCGACCGCCAGGCCGGTGGCGACGGACATCAGCAGGATGATCGGCGCGGTCAGGGGCGGCGCCTGGGGAGAGCGGGTAGCGGTATTCATGGGTCCGGAGCGGGGAAAGCGGGGGGCGGGGGAAGATTCCGCGGCGGCGTCAGGCGTCGATGCCGCCTGGGGTTTCCTGGTCCAGCCGGATCAGCATCTTCTTCAGGAGGCCGGCCAACTGCTTGCGTTCGCCGGCCGATAGCGGCTCCAGCAATTCGTTCATGTCCTTCATATAGTCCTTCAGCACCGCCTTGATGAGGCGCAGGCCCTCGGGGGTGAGCGACACGATGACGCCCCGCCGGTCTTCGGGGTTCGGGCTGCGCGCGAGCAGGCCCGCCTGTTCCAGGCGGTCCAGCCGGTTGGTCATGGCGCCGGACGTGAGGAGCAGGGCTGCGACCAGCTTCTGCGGATTCAGGGCATAGGGCGCGCCGCTGCGGTACAGCGTGGCCAGCACGTCGAATTCGCCCTGGTGCAGGGTATGGCGGCGGAAATTGCGGTTTACGTTGCGCGTGGCCAGGGCGTTCAGGCGGAACACGCGGGTGACCACGGCCATGGGCGAGAAGTCCTGGCCGGGACATTCCTTGGCCCATTGCGAGATCACCTGGTCGACGAGGTCATTCATGGCTGCTATTTATTTATTTATTTCGAGGTAAAGTATCTTTACATGAAGATAAATTCTAACAGCGACCTGCCGGAAGACGCAACGCGGGCGGAAAAAAGAAGGGCCCGCCTCTTGCGAGGCGGGCCCTTCCGGCTTGACCGGATACTCGCGCGGAATTACTGCGCGGCGTCCTTCAGCTTCTTGAGCGGGCGAACCTTCACCTTGACCGAAGCCGGCTTGGCGGGGAACCAGCGCTCTTCGCCCGTGAACGGATCCTTGCCGAAGCGCTTGGCCTTGGCGGGAACCTTCTGCACGGCGACCTTGAACAGGCCCGGCAGCGTGAATTCGCCGGCGCCCTTCTTGTCCACGGAGCCCAGCACCGAGGTTTCCAGGCTGGCCAGGACGGCCTTGACGGACTTGGCTTCGACGCCGGATTGCTCAACGATGTAGGCGATGAGCTGGGTCTTGTTCAGAGCAGCCTTGATGGCCTTGGGGGCAGCAGCGACCTTCTTGGCGGCAACGACCTTCTTGGCGGCGGGCTTCACAGCGGGCTTCACAGCCGTCTTGGCTGCAGTTGCCTTCTTCGCGGGCGCCTTGGCGGCGGGCTTGGTGACTTTCTTGGCAGGAGCTTTTGCTTTCGTGGCCATGGTCAAAATCCGTATGTTGAGGACATGGAGCAGCGCGCGCCGATTATCGGCAATTGACGCTACGCGCCCGATGATAGCGGAAGAGTGGCGGGAATTGCGGCTTTCCAGCGGGTTTTCAGCCGCTGTTTGTTGTTTTCGACGCAGAAAGTGCTTTCTACAAGGGTTCCTGCAAGATGTCGTGACATTCATCGCGCTTTCTTTCATGCGCCGCGGCCAGTGAACCAAGCGCGCCGCGCATGTTCCAATTGCGGGCGTCGCGGGGCGGCCGGATGCCTGCCCGCAGGCATTTCTCGCCGGCCCCGCGCAAGAAAAACCAAGCATGGAAGTGAAGCAGCGATATGTTGATGAAGAAGTTGGCGGCGAGCCTGATCGTCGCGGCCGCGTGTGTGTCGGGCGCCGTGGCGCAGCCCGTGCCGGCGCCGGCGCTGACGGCGAAGGCCTGGCTCCTGTTGGACGAAACCAGCGGGCAGGTCATCGCCTCGCACGCGGCGACGGCGCGGATCGAGCCCGCGTCCCTGACCAAGATCATGACCGCCTACGTCGTGTTCGAGGCCCTGAACAAGAAGGAATTGACGGCCTCCCAGCTGGTCACCGTGTCGACCCGCGCCTGGAAAGTGCCGGCGGGCAGCTCGAAGATGTTCCTTGAGCCCGGCTCCAAGGTGTCGGTGGACGACCTCCTGCGCGGCCTGATGATCCAATCGGGCAATGACGCGGCCATCGCCCTGGCCGAGGCCGTGTCGGGCAGCGTGGAAGCCTTCGTGGCGCGGATGAACGACACCGCCGCGGCGATGGGCCTGCATGGCACGCGCTTCGCCAGCCCGCACGGGCTGCCGGACCCCAACACCTATTCCACCGCGAGCGACCTGTCCGTCCTGGCCACGCGCTTCATCCGCGACTATCCCCAGCTCTACAAGACCTACGATTCCGCCAGGCAGTTCACCTACAACAAGATCACGCAGCCGAACCGCAACCGGCTGCTGTGGCTGGATCCCAGCGTCGACGGCCTGAAAACCGGACATACCGAGTCGGCCGGCTACTGCATCGTGGCCAGCGCCAAGCGGCCCAACGGCGCGGACGAGCGCCGGCTGATCACGGTGGTGGTGGGCACCGCGTCCGACAAGCTGCGCACGCAGGAAAGCCGCGAGTTGCTGGAGTGGGGCTTTCAGGGGTTCAATACCATCAAGCTCTACGCGCGGGGCGAGGCGGTTGCGACGCCGGAAGTCTGGAAGGGCGAAAGCGACAGCCTCAAGGCCGGATTCGCGCGCGACGCATACGTGACGGTGCCCGCCGGCGCCAAGGTCGAACGGGTCTGGACGCCGCAGGATCCGCTGGTGGCGCCCATCGCGGCGCAGGCCACGGTCGGCGCGGTGCGCGTGCTGGTGGACGGCAAGCCGGCCATGCAGTTCCCCGTGGTGGCGCTGGAACCCGTGGCCGAGGCCGGCTTCGCGGGGCGCGCGTGGGATTCGATCCGCCTGTGGTGGCGCGGCCAGGCGGGATAACGGAGGTGTGCGATGGCGGTGAGTTTTCCTGGAGGTCCGGCCCCGGCGCCGGGAGCGGATGATCCGCTGGCCCTGCTGTCGGCCTGTCATGGGCGCATCGCGCGCCAATGCGCCACGCTCGGCCGGCTGGCCGCGCACCTGCCCGCGCACGGCAGCGACGCAGCGGCCCGGACGGCCGCGGCCAGCGTCCTGCGCTATTTCGATACCGCGGCCGCGCACCATCACGAAGACGAGGAAGAGGACCTGTTTCCCGCCCTGATCGACTCGATGGCGGGATCCGACGCGGTCTGCCTGCACGCTCTCGTCGACGGGCTGGTCGCCGAGCACCGGCAACTGGCCCGGCGCTGGGAGCCGCTGCGCCAGGCCTTGTCCGAGATATCCCAGGGACGGCCCGCCGATCTGCCAGTCCAGGAGATCCGGGACTTCACCGACGCCTATGCCGCGCACATCCGGCGCGAAGAGGATGAGTTGCTGCCCATGGCGGCGCGTCTGATACCGGACGATGCGCTGGCCGCGATCGGCCAGGCCATGAAGTCGCGGCGCGGGGGCGAGGCCGGCTGAACTCGCGGCGCCGGCCGGAATGGCGCTACGATGCGCGTAGCCGGCGCGCGCCGCGCCGGGTTACGCAAGCCTGCCCGCCATGAACCGCAACGCCCGTTTTCGCCAGAAACTGCAGGATCCCGTCCTGACGCACGCCATGTCGGCGCACAACCCCTTGTCCGCGAAACTGGCGGCCGAGGCCGGATTCGACGCGATATGGGGCAGCGGCTTCGAGCTCTCGGCCAGCCACGCGGTGCCCGACGCCAACATTCTTTCCCCGTCGCAGCACCTGGACATGATGCGGGCGATCGCGGCCGCGGTGGACGTGCCGCTCATCGCCGATATCGACACCGGCTTCGGCAACGCGATCAACGTGTCCTATATGGTGCCGCAATACGAGGCTGCCGGCTGTTCGGCGGTGGTGATGGAGGACAAGACCTTCCCCAAGGACACCAGCCTGCGCGCCGCCGGCCGGCAGGAGCTGGTGCGGATCGAGGAGTTCCAGGGCAAGGTCGAGGCCGCCTGCGCGGCGCGCCGCGACGCGGACTTCTGCGTGATCGCCCGGACCGAAGCCTTGATCGCGGGGGCGGGCGAGCGCGAGGCGCTGGCCCGCGCGTCGGCCTACGAGGCCGCGGGCGCCGACGCGATCCTGATCCATTCCAAGCAGCGCGAGCCCGGCGAGATCCTGTCCTTCGTGGCCGCGTGGCGGGGGCGGGTGCCGCTGGTGCTGGTGCCCACGGCCTATCCGCAGCTGCGCGAGTCCGATATCCAGGCGCTGGGCAAGGTCGGGCTGGTGATCTACGGCAACCATGCCATCCGCGCCGCCGTGGGCGCGATGCGCGACGTCTTCGCCCGCATCCGGCGCGACGGCGGCATCCACGAGGTCGACGCCGTCCTGCCCCCGGTCAAGGACATCATTGCCCTGCAAGGCGATACGGCCATGCGCGAGCTGGAGCGCCGCTACCTGAAGTAGCAGGCGCGCGTTGCGCGCGCCGGAGCGAGAGATTACGCTAGACGACCTGTTCCGCGCCGCGCCGGCCGGAGACGGGGTCGATTCAAGAGCAGGCGCCTGGGGACGGGAAGGGATGATGCAGGGGGGGATGAATATTGCGCGCCGGTTGTTCGGCTCGTGGGTGGACGAAGTCAGCGCGCGGACCTTGCGCGCGGATGCGACGGCGGGGCTGCTGGGCGCGCTGCTGGTGCTGCCGCAGGGCGTGGCCTTCGCGCTGCTGGCGGGCCTGCCGCCCGAATACGGCCTGTATTCCGCGATCGTTCCCTGTATCGTCGCCGCGCTGTTCGGCTCCAGCCGGCACGTCATGTCCGGCCCTACCAATGCCAATTCCCTCGCGCTCTATGCGGTGCTGACGCCCCTGGCCGTCGCTGGCAGCCAGGGGTATATCCAGCTGGCGCTGGCCGTGACCGTGCTGGTCGGGCTGATGCAGTGGCTGGTGGGCGCCCTCAGGCTGGGGTCGCTGGCCCATTTCATTTCACCGTCGGCCCTGTTCGGCTTCACCAGCGGCGCGGCGTTGCTCATCGCCGTGCATGCGCTGAAGGACGCCCTGGGCTTGCCGGCGCCGGACGCGCACGGCGCGGGCGCCTTGCTGGCAAGCCTGGGCGCGAACATCGGCCAGGCGCAAGGGGGCGCCGTGCTCGTGACGCTGTCGACCCTGGCGGTGGCCCTGCTGGTGCGCCGGCTGGACAAGCGCAAGCCGTACATGCTGGCCGGACTGGCCGCGGGCGTGGCGGTGGCGGCCGCGTTCAATGCGCTGGCCGACGGCGAGCCGGTATCGGTGCTGGGTTCCATCGCCCAGCCCTGGCCGCCGTTCCACATCCCCAGCGTGGACTGGCGCGTCCTGCCCGATCTGCTGAGCGTGGCCTTCGCGCTCACCATCGTGGCGCTGGCGCAATCGATTTCCATCGCCAAGGCCGTGGCCACGCGTTCGGGCCAGCGCATCGACGCGAACCGCGAGTTCATGGGGCAGGGCCTGTCCAATATCGTGGGCGGGTTCTTTTCCTGCTATCTGTCCTGCGGATCGCTGAACCGGTCCATCCCCAACTACGAGGCGGGCGCCAAGACCCCCATGGCATCCGTGTTCTCGGCCTTGCTGCTGATGGCGCTGGTGGCCCTGTCGGCGCCGCTGCTGGCCATGATTCCGCATGCCGCCATCTCGGGCCTGCTGTTGCTGGTCGCCTGGACCTTGCTGGATATCCCGCGCTGGCGCCATCTGCTCCGGACCCAGCCCAGCGAATGCATCATCGCCGGGGCGACCCTGGCCGCCACCGTCACCATCCGCATGGAGGTGGCGATCCTGCTGGGCACCTTGCTGTCGCTGACCGTTTATTTGCACCGCACGTCGCGCCCTGCGATGCGCAGCATCGGATTCGATTCGCGCGGCCCGGACCGACGGTTCGTGGTGCTGGAGCATCAGCAGGATGCCTTGCCGGAATGCCCGCAGCTCAAGCTGCTGCGCATGGAGGGCTCGGTGTATTTCGGCGCCGCCGCCCACGTGGCGCAGCGCCTGCATGAACTGCGGGCCGGAGCCGCCGCGCCGCGCCACCTGCTGGTGATGGCCAAGAGCATGAACTTCATCGACCTGGCCGGCGCCCAGGTCTGGGAGGACGAGCTGGCCGCGAGAAGGGCGATGGGCGGCGACCTGTACTTCCACCGGCCGCGTCCGGAGGTGCTGGCCATGTGGCGGCGCACGGGCTTCCTGGAACGCCTGGGCGAGGATCACGTGTTTCCCGACAAGGCCACCGCGCTGCGCACCATCTACGCCGGATTGGACCGCGACATCTGCGCGGGCTGCCAGGCCAGGATCTTCTGGGAGTGCCAGGCGGACGGCTCGAAGCAGGCCTGAGGCGGCTCCGCGGCTTTGCCGCCCCGTGGCCTCGCTGTCTCGCAGCCCCGCGGTCTAGCCGTTTGCAGCCTTGCGGCCCCGAAGCCCCTCTCGGCCTCGCAACCGGGCGCCGGGCCCCACCCTCAGGGGGCCGGCGCGTCCGTGCCGAGATAGGCCGCCTTGACCCGGGCGTCGGCCGCGATCGCCGCGGGCTCGCCTTCGGCCAGCAGGCCGCCGCGCACCAGCACGGCGATGCGGTCGGCATGCTTGAACACCACGTCCAGGCTGTGTTCCGTGAACAGCACGGCCATCCGCTGCGTGTCGGCCAGTTGCCGCGTCAGCCGCATCAGCGCGTGGCGCTCATTGGTGGCCATTCCGGCGGTAGGTTCGTCCATCAGCAGCAGGCGCGGCTGGTGCGCGAGCGCCATCGCCAGCTCGACCCGCTTGACGTCGCCGTAGGCCAGCGTGCCGCAATGCTCGTCGGCCTTATCCGCCATCTGCACCTCGGAAAGCAGGTTCATGGCTTCGCCGATGGCGTGCCGGCCAGCCCGGCGCCAGGGATTGAAGAGCAGGCGGTCGCGCGACAGCAGCGCCGTCTGCACGTTCTCGCGCACCGTCATGGAGCGGAAGGTCGCGGCGGTCTGGAAACTGCGGCCCACGCCCAGCCGGCAGATCTTGCCGGCGGACAGGCCCACCAGTTCGCGGCCATCCATCAGCACCGAGCCGGAATCGGGGCGCAACTGGCCGCCCAGCACGTTGAAGCAGGTGGACTTGCCGGCGCCGTTGGGGCCGATCAGCGCCAGCATCTGGCCGGCGTCCAGCGTGAAGGACACGCCGGCCAGCGCGTCGATGCCGCCGAACGATTTCCGCAGTTCGCGGACCTGGAGCAAAGGGGCGGCGGTCACCGGTCCCCCTTCGTGCTCCGCGTGTCGGTATTCGCCTTTGGAGCGGCTTGGCTGGCTCATGCGCGCCTCCCGGCCAGCCGCGCCGCGGCGCCGGCCAAGCCTTCGGGAAAGAGCATGACCAGGGCCAGGATGGCCAGGCCCAGCACGGCGTGCCAATATTCGGTGCTGCGCGCGGCGGCGTCTTGCAGCCAGGTATAGGACGCCGCGCCCACGAGTGGGCCGGCCAGCGTCTGCAGGCCGCCCAACAGGACCATGACGAGGCCATCCACCGAGCGGCTCACGGCCAGCACGTCGGGCGCGATGCTGCCCTTGGAAAATGCGTAGAGCGAGCCCGCCAGGCCCGCGGCGAACGATGCCGCCACGAAGCCCGCCCACTGCACGCGCCGGGTGTCCATCCCCAGCGCTTCGGCGCGCAGCGACGAATCGCGCACGCCGCGCAACGCGTAGCCCAGCGGCGAAAACGCCAGCCGGCGCAGCCACCAGATTCCCAAGGCGCAAAGCGCCAGCGTCACGTAATAGAACCAGGGGCCCCGCGTCAGCCAGGCCGAGGGCCACAGGCCGATCAGCCCGTTGCTGCCGCCCGTCACGTCGTCCCATTGGTAGACAAGCGCCCACAGGATCTGCGCGACGGCCAGGGTGAGCATCGCCAGGTACACGCCCGACAGGCGCACGCAGAACCAGCCGAACAGCAGGGCGCCGAACGCGGCGGCGAAGGGGCCGAGCAGCAGGGCCGCTTCCATGGGCACGGACGCCAGTTTCAACAGCAGCGCCGCGCCGTAGGCGCCCAGGCCGAACCAGGCCGCGTGTCCGAACGAGGTCATGCCCGCCAGCCCGGTCAGGAAGTGCAGGCTGGCGGCGAACAGCGCGGCGATGAGGATTTCCGTCAGCAGGATGCCCAGGTAGGGCCATTGGATCGCCGCGATCGGGGCGAGGGCCAGCAGGGCCAGCAGCAGGCCGTAGGCTTGCCGCAGCCGGCGGCCCGCGGGGGCGATGGGGCGCTCGGCCGGGGCGGTGTGCGCGACGGGCGCGGGCGGCTTGCCCAGCAGGCCCCAGGGCCGCACGACCAGCACCACGGCCATGACGGCGAACTCCGCCAGCAGGGTGAGCTTGGACAGGTTGAAGATCCACGGGCCGACCTGCACCTGGCCCAGGAACACGAACAGGGCCTTGGCCGAGCAGATGAGCAGGGCGGCCAGGAAGGCGCCAGGAATGGAGCCCAGGCCGCCCACCACGACGACCACGAAGGCGCTGGCGATGATCTCCAGATCCAACCCGAGCGTGGCGGGCACGCGCGGCGCGGCCAGCGCGCCGCCCAGGCCGGCCAGGAAGGCGCCCAGCGTGAAGGCGGAGGTGAACAGCCAGGCCTGGTTGACGCCCAGCGCGGCCAGCATCCTGCGGTTTTCCGCGGCCGCGCGCAGCAGCCGGCCCCAGCGGGTGCGCATCAGCAGCAGCCACAGCAGGCCCAGCACGACCGGGCCGGCGGCGATCAGCAGCAGGTCGTATTCGGGGTAGCGGCGGCCCAGGATCTCGACGGCGCCGGACAGGCCCGGAGCGCGGGCCGCGAACAGGTCTTCGGGGCCCCAGATCGCCAGCGCGGCGTCGCCGATGATGAGCACCAGCGCAAACGTGGCCAGCAGCTGGAAGAGTTCGGGAGCCTGGTAGAGGCGCTTGAGCACCAGCCACTCGGCGGCGGCGCCGATGACGCCGGTGGCCAGCGCGGCCAGCAGCAGGCCCGCCCAATAGCCCGCGCCGTCGCCGAAATAGCTGGTGAAGGTCCAGGCGAGGTAGATGCCCAGCATGTAGAACGACCCGTGCGCGAAGTTCACCACGCGGGTCACGCCGAAGATCAGCGACAGGCCGGCCGCCACCAGGAACAGCGCGCTGGCGTCGGCCAGGCCGTTGAGCAGCTGCAGCAGCAGTCCGGAAACGCTCATCAGTGCGCCGGACGCATCTTGCGGACCTGTTCGTCGGGCGGCTGCAGGCGCGCGCCGTCGAGGTAGACGAAGTCCTTCATGATGCCCTTGCCGTCTTCGACGGCGGTCACGCCCACGTAGACGCCCATGGTCGATTGGTGGTCGATCTTGCGGTACTGGATCTGGCCGTAGGGCGTTTCCACCTTCAGGCCGGCGAACGCATCGACGAGCTTTTCGGTATCCACCGCGCCGGCCGCCTTCAGGCCTTCGGCGATGGACATGAGCGAGGCGTAGCCGACGACCGAACCCACCTTCGGGGTTTCGTTGTAGCGCTTCCGGTAGGCTTCGACGAAGGCCGTGTTGGCCGGGGTGTCGATCGCATACCAGGGATAGCCGGTGACGATCCAGCCGGTGGGCGTGTCGGCGCCCAGGGGCTCCAGGTATTCCGGCTCGCCCGAGAGCACCGAGACCACCGCGCGGTTCTCGAACAGGCCGCGCGTGTTGCCCTCGCGCACGAAGCGGGTCAGATCGGCCGCGAACAGCACGTTGAAGATTGCGTCGGGCTTGGCGTCGGCCAGCGCCTGCACGACTGCGCCGGCGTCCACCTTGCCCAGCGGCACGGCCTGCTCGGCCACGAACTCCACGTCGGACTGGAAGGCCGTCATCATGGCCTTGAACGTGGCCACGGCCGACTGCCCGTACTCATAGTTGGGGTAGACGATGGCCCAGCGCTTCTTGCGCAGGGCCAGGGCCTTGGGGGCCAGGGCCGCCACGTGCATCCAGGTGGAGGGACGCAGCCGGTACGTATAGCGGTTGCCGTCCTGCCAGGTGATCTTGTCCGTGAGCGGCTCGGCCGCCAGGAAGAACACCTGCTGCTGCTTGGCGAAATCCGTCAGCGCCAGGCCGGTATTGGACAGAAAACCGCCGAACAGCAGCTCGACCTTTTCGCGGGCCAGCAATTCCTGCGCGGCGCGCACCGAATCGCCCGGGTTGCCGTTGTCGTCGCGCGAAATGACTTCCAGCTTCCTGCCGAGCACGCCGCCTTCGGCGTTGACCTGCTCCAGCGCCAGTTGCCAGCCCTTCTTGTAGGGGCCGAGGAAGGCGGGGATTGCCTTGTAGCTGTTGATCTCGCCGATGCGGATCGGCGGCTCCTTGTCTTTGGCGTGGGCGGACGGCGTCAGCGCCAGGGCCAGGAGTGCCGGCGCCAGCGCGCGGCGCAGCAGAGTGAGGCAGGGACGGAGCATGGCAGGTATCGCGTCGAAAGGAATCGGGCCCCTCGGGGCGAGGGGCGGCGGCCCAATTGAAGCATGTGTTTTCGCCGTGCGGCAATAACGCCGGGCCGACAAGGCGGGAAATGCCCGCTTTCGGAAATGAAAAAGCCCTGCAATGCAGGGCTTTTTCGCGCTTCCAGGGAAACCGGCTGAATTACTTCAGCTTGGTTTCCTTGTAGTCGACGTGCTTGCGAGCGACGGGATCAAACTTCTTGATCAGCATCTTCTCGGGCATGTTGCGCTTGTTCTTGGTGGTCGTGTAGAAATGACCCGTGCCGGCGGTCGACTCGAGCTTGATCTTTTCGCGGATACCTTTGGCCATGTCGTGCTCCTAGTATGTAGATTGGCGGGATGGCCGATTAGGCGATTTCGCCGCGGGCACGCAGGTCGGCCAGGACGGCGTCGATGCCGTTCTTGTCGATCGTGCGGATGGCCTTGGCCGAAACACGCAGGCGGACCCAGCGATTTTCGCTTTCAACCCAGAACCGGCGCGATTGCAGGTTGGGCAGGAAGCGACGCTTGGTCTTGTTGTTCGCGTGCGAAACATTGTTGCCCACCATCGGGCCTTTGCCGGTCACTTGGCATACGCGTGCCATGGATGCACCTCTTCGTGTCGTTCTTGCGCGCATCGCTTGGGGGGTAGACGGGGTTTCAGCCGCCGGGCTGTGAACACTGCGAGCTCGTCGCTGTGCTGCTTTGCCGGCCACCCAGTCTTAGTGGATGAGGCGCGCCAGCTTGGCCGGCTCGCCCTGTGCTTATACCCGCTGCCTGCCACCCGCGAAAATTCCTGGGATCGTGAATTGAAACCGCTGATCCAGGGAAATCTCCAGACGTTAGTCTGGACTACGCAGTTGGGGTCAGAGTGCTGAACTACAAAGCATAGTAGTCCCGCACGGGAAACTTCATGTGAAGACGTAGATTCTAATACGAAAAACGTAAATAAATCAAGCAGGCAGGCTAGCGGACGTGCGACTGCGCCACGCGGCCCGAAAACCAGGACAGGCAGGCGCAGACCGCCAACGTGGTGGTCAGGGGCAGGGCGCTATCCGTCTGCCAGGCGCTGACCGCGAAGCCGGCGAGCGCGCCGCAGGACAATTGAAGCGTCCCCAATAGTGCCGATGCCGCGCCCAGCCGCTTGCCCTGTTCGGCCAGCGCCAGCGCCGCGGAATTGGGGTTCACGAAGCCCTGGCTGCCCATGTAGGCGATCAGGCACAGCATCAGCAGCGGCAGCGTCATCCAGCCGCCCAGCGTCAACGCCACCGCGGCCAGGCTGGCGCACGCCAGCGAGGTCAGCGCGCGGCGCTGCAGCTGCCGCGGCGTATAGGTGCGCAAGAGGCGGGCGCTGATCTGCGAGCAGACGATGAGCGACAGGGCGTTGGTGCCGAACAGCAGGCCGTAGTACTGGGGCGGCACGCCATAGAGTTCGATGAAGACGCGCGGCGAGCCGATGATGTAGGCGAACATGCCGGCCTGGCCGAAACCGCCGGCCAGGCTGTGCGCCATGAAGCCGCGGTGCGCGAAGAGGCCGCGGTAGTTCCGCAGAATGGTGTCCCAGCGCAGCGGCACCACGCGATCGGGCGCCAGCGACTCCTTCATGATCTTCAGCACGGCCGTCATCAGCATCGCGCCGCCCGCCAGCATGACCCAGAACAGGCTGCGCCAGCTGGTGATGGCCAGCAACTGCGCGCCGATCAGCGGGGCGAGGATCGGGGCCAGGCCCATGATGAGCATCAGCAGCGACAGGGCACGGGCGGCTTCGTGGGTTTCGTAGTGGTCGCGGATGACCGCGCGCGGAATCACGATGCCGGCGGCGCCGCCCATGGCCTGCACGACGCGCCAGCCGGTCAGGGCCTCCACCGATCCGGACAGGGCGCAGCCCAGCGACGCCACCATGAACAGCGCCAGGCCGACCAGCAGCGGCGGCTTGCGGCCGTAACGGTCGGCCATCGGGCCGTAGAACACCTGCGCCAGCGCCAGCCCGATCAGGTAGGCCGCCAGGGTGCGTTCGACGTCGCCGCGGGGCACGCCCAGGTTCGCCGCGATCGTGGGGAACGCGGGCAGGTACATGTCGATGGCGAACGGGCCGATGGCCGTCAGCGCGCCCATGAGGATTAGCCAGCCGGGCAGACCGCTGCGGAAGGAAGATGATGGGGGCATGTGGATCGCGTTGGAGCGCAGGACAGGGCCCGATGCGGTTTGTTGCATGTTTTGGGCCAAGTCAGCGACTGTATCACGCACAACCTTACATGCAAGTTTCAGCCATTTTCCGATAAAGTCGGTGGCGTCCGTACGCATCCAGGGGAGTAGCCGTGAATCCTTTGCTAGCCGTGGTGGAACGCAAGTTGCAGGCCTTGCCTGTGGCCGTCCAGTTGGTGCTGCCCGATGGCACCGTGCTCGGGCCGCCGGAGCCCCGCGTCCGTTTCGTGGCCCGCGACAAGGCCGCGCTGGCGCACCTGGCCGAAGGCGCCGTCGGCATCCTGGGCCAGGATTACGTGGAAGGCCGCATCGATATCGAAGGCAATATGCGCGACGTCATGGCGGCCGCCGCGTCGCTCATGCCGGGGTCGCCGGTGGACGCGGCCCGGGGCGGCTGGCTGACGGAACTGGTGCGCAAGGTCATATCGGTCTGGCGGCACTCGGTGGAGCGCGACGCGAAGCAGATCGAATTCCATTACGACCTGTCCGACGACTTCTACGCGCTCTGGCTCGACCCGCGCCGGGTCTATTCCTGCGCCTACTACCGCCGGCCCGACATGACGCTGGCCCAGGCCCAGGAGGCCAAGCTGGACCACATCTGCCGCAAGCTGCGCCTGCACGAAGGCGAGCGCTTCCTGGACGTGGGCGCGGGGTGGGGCGGCCTGCTGCTCTGGGCCGCCGAAAACTACGGCGTGGATGCCACCGGCATCACGCTATCGCGCAACCAGCACGCGCACGTCAGCCGCCTGATCGAGGAAAAGGGCCTGGCGGGACGCGTCCGCATGGAACTGCTGGACTACCGGAAGCTCGACGAATCCCTTCCTTACGACAAGATCGCCTCGGTCGGCATGTTCGAGCACGTGGGCCGGGCGCAATTGGAGGGGTATTTCGCCAAGCTCCGCCGCCTGCTCAAGCCGGGCGGCCTGATCATGAACCACGGCATCACTGCGGCCGGCGTGTACAACGCCGAGCTCGGCAACGGCATGGGCGAGTTCATCGAAAAGTACATCTTTCCCGGCGGCGAGCTGACCCATATCAGCGTTGTCATGGAGGCCATGACCAACGGCGGGCTGGAAGAGGTGGACGTGGAGAACCTGCGGCCGCACTACGCGCGCACCCTGTGGGCCTGGAGCGACGCCCTGGAGGCGCGGCTGCCCGAGGCGGCGCGGATCCTCGGCGGCGAACAGGGGGAGCGCTCGCTGCGGGCGTACCGCCTCTATCTGGCCGGATGCGCCATGGCGTTCGAGCACGGCTGGATCGCGCTGCACCAGATACTGGCCCAGCCGCCGGCCACCGGACGGCCCGACGAACTCGACGAGCCGGCGGATCTCGCCTATCCGTGGCGGCGGGACTATATGTATGAGGGCCGCTGAGGGCCTGCGCGAGGGCTGTGCAAGGAGGCCGTCAAAGCGGCCGTGCAAGAGGCGGTCGGGAGAGGGGCTGGAATAGGGGCGCGCAGATCCCCTTGAGGGCCCGGAAAACGGGAAAAAGCGCTATTTCGGGGTGTTTTGAAACCGTCAGAATGTATTAATACGAATATATTATTAACTGAACGTAACTATATTTTCGACCTGAATTTCCTTAGGGGAAAACGGCGATTTACCCGTGGTCGATCGGGGTTATCCCGGACGGTTTTACGCCGAAATGTATCTGTTTTGTTCGGGGTTGGGGTTGGGTTGGGCGCCAATTTCGTTTAAGATGCTGGCTTCTTCGTTCAGTTTGTTCACTTTCTGTGGGTTTTCAAAAACCGCGTTTTTGAAACTCCTGTCTTGCAAGACTCCGCATCCTCGCGGACGGTCTTGTTGCTAGTGTCGGTTTGTATTGGCGGTTCTGCCCGTCTTCCGCACAACCCCCTTAGCTCCATGGCATCCACCGGGCCAGACCCGGCGCGTGTCCCTGAACCTATGGAGGCAAAAGCCAATGCGTTTCACCCCCGTCAAGACCCTGGCCGCCGCGGCCGTGTTCTTTGCATTTGCCGGTTCGGCCCAGGCCGCCGACGCCGCCCAATGCGAGCTCAAGCGTCCAGTCAACTTCGGCGCCATGAACTGGGAATCCAACCTGGTCCTCGTCGACGTCGAACGTTTCATCATGGAAAAGGGCTACGGTTGCAAGACCGAAACCCTGCCTACCGAAACCCTGCCCGCCCTGGCCGCGCTTGAGCGCGGCGACCTGGACATCAACACTGAGATCTGGCTGAACAGCGTGGCCGATCCCTGGGACCGCGCCGAGAAGACCGGCAAGGTCAAGCGCATCGGCGACCTCTACATGGGCGCCGAGGGCTGGTACATCCCGCGCTATACCGCCGAGCGCCTGCCCGAGCTGAAGTCCGCGGCCGACCTGCCGAAGTTCAAGGATCAGTTCAAGGATCCGGAAGAGCCCGGCAAGGGTCGCTTCTACGGTTGCCCGGCGGGCTGGGGCTGCGAAGTGACCAGCAACAACCTGTTCCACGCCTTGAAGCTGGACGACTCCTACACGCTGTATTCGCCCGGCACCGGCGCCGCGCAGAAGGCCGCGCTGATGTCGGCCTACAAGCGCAAGCAGAACGTCGTTTTCTACTACTGGTCGCCCACGCCGCTGGTCGGTTCGATGGACCTGGTCAAGCTGGACATGCCGCCCTATGACGCGGAAAAGCACAAGTGCCTGACGGCGCCCAAGTGCGCCAACCCCGAGCCCAGCGCCTATCCCGAAAACCCTGTCTTCACCGCCGTGAATACCAAGTTCTCGCAGGAGGCCCCCAAGCTCACCGAATTCCTGTCCAAGGTGTCGGTGCCGCTGCCGGTGATCAACGAAACCCTGGCCCGCATGGAAGAAACCGGCGACGAGTCCGCCGCGGTGGCCAAGTGGTTCCTGAAGAACAAGCCCGACGTCTGGACCAAGTGGGTCCCCGCCGACGTCGCCGGGCGCGTCCAAAGCGCGCTGTAACCTGCCGTGCACCTGGCTGCGCGCCCTCGCGGCGCGTGCCGGCCCACCCTCGGGCCGGGCTGCTTTGCCGGGATGGCCGCCGGCCGGGCGCATCGCCGCCCGGTCCGGTGCGCGCCTGCTTCGCCGGCTTGGCGGGCCGCTTCCGCCCTGGAAGCCCCCTGGCTATCTCGCCGGGCGGTGAGCGCGCCAGAATGGAGTAGAACGAATGTTTCCTGAAATTATTCCCGCCCGGCAGGTCCGGGGGGCGATCGACGGTTTCGTCGATCATTTGGTCACCAACTACGCGGATACGCTGGAGACGCTGTCCCAGCCCGTCCTGCACGCGCTGGTGTGGCTGGAACAGCTGCTGCGCAGCTCGCCCTGGTGGGCGGTGGTCGCGGTCACCATCGCGATCGCCTGGGGCGTGAGCCGCCGCATCGGCCTGAGCCTGGCGATGGGCGCGCTGCTGTGCGTGATCGGCGTGCTGGGCCTCTGGGACGCCGGCATGCAGACCCTGGCGCTGATGATCATGGCCGCGGGCCTGTCCGTGCTGATCGGCATTCCGCTGGGCGTGCTGATGGCGCGGATCAACTGGCTGCGCTCCGGTATGCTGCCGGTGCTGGACGTGATGCAGACCATGCCCAGCTTCGTGTACCTGATTCCGGTCGTCATGTTGTTCGGCCTGGGCAAGATCCCCGCGATCATCGCCACGGTCATCTATGCCGTGCCGCCGCTGATCCGCCTGACCGACCTGGGCATCCGCCTGGTCGACCGCGAAGTGCTGGAAGCCTCGCGCGCCTTCGGCGCGAATCCGCGGCAGCAGCTCTTCGGCGTGCAACTGCCGCTGGCGCTGCCCAACATCATGGCCGGCATCAACCAGACCACGATGATGGCGCTGTCGATGGTGGTGATCGCATCGATGATCGGCGCGCGCGGCCTGGGCTATGAAGTGCTGCTCGGGATCAACCGCCTGGAAGTGGGCCGCGGCTTGTTGGCCGGGCTGGGTATCGTGGTGCTGGCCGTGCTGTTCGACCGGATCACGCAATCGTATGGACAGCGCATGCGCATGGGAGGCCAGCGATGAGCAAGATCGAAGTCAAGAACATCTACAAGATTTTCGGCCCGCATCCGAAGAAGTGGCTGGAAGCCGCCCAGGGCGGCATGAGCAAGGAACAGCTGCTGGCCGAAAGCGGCCACACGCTGGGCCTGCGCGATATCAGCCTGTCCATCGAAGAGGGCAGCATCTACGTCATCATGGGCCTGTCGGGTTCCGGCAAGTCCACGCTGATCCGCCACTTCAACCGCCTGATCGAACCCAGCGCCGGCCACATCCTGGTCGACGGCGTGGACGTGGTCAGCCTGAACAAGCGCGACCTGGAAATCTTCCGCCAGAAGAAGATGAGCATGGTGTTCCAGCGCTTCGGCCTGTTTCCGCACCGCACAGTGCTGGACAACGCCGCCTACGGCCTGACCGTGCAGGGCGTGGGCCGGGCCGAACGCGAGAAGCGCGCCCGCGACTGGCTGGAGCAGGTGGGCCTGTCGGGTTTCGAGAACCAGTATCCGCACCAGCTGTCCGGCGGCATGCAGCAGCGCGTGGGCCTGGCCCGGGCGCTGGCCACGGATGCCGAAATCCTGCTGATGGACGAAGCGTTCTCGGCGCTGGATCCGCTGATCCGCCGCGAAATGCAGGACCAGCTGCTGCAGTTGCAGGCCAAGCTGAACAAGACCATCGTGTTCATCACGCACGATCTGGACGAGGCGCTGCGCCTGGGCAACCGCATCGCGATCCTGAAGGACGGCGAGCTGGTGCAGGAAGGCACGCCGGAAGACATCCTGCTCAACCCGGCCAACGATTACGTGCAGTCGTTCCTGCAGGACGTGAACCGCACCAAGGTGCTCAACGCCACGCATGCCGTGAACCCGGCGCGCCTGACGCTGACCATGCGCTCGCGTCCCGCGCACGCCATGGACCGCATGCGCGCGCTGGACTACGAGTACGCGCCGGTGCTGGACGGCAAGCGCCTGGCCGGCGTGCTGACCGCCAAGGCGGCCGAGCAGGCCATCGCGGATGGCGTGCGGGACGTTTCCCGCTACGTCGAGGACCTGGCCTCCGTGCCGGCCACGGCGGGCCTGGGCGAAGTGCTGGCCCAACTGGTCCACAGCGACCAGCCCGTGGCCGTGACCGGCGAAGACGACGAGTTCATCGGCATGCTGTCGCGCAAGAAGGTCGTGGAGCTGGTCACGCCGGCCCTGGCCGACACGCCGGCGCCGGTGGACGAGACGCCTGCCGCGCAGGAATCCGAGCCGGAACTGGAGCACCACGACAAGGCGGCTTGACAGGGAAGACCCGTATCCGGACTGTGCCTGTGCATGGGCAAAGTCCGGATATGATGGTCGACCGGCCGCCACGGCCGGTTCGTCCTTATTCGGAACCTTGGAAGCCGTCATGCCCATTTTGAACGTCCAGATCATGCAAGGCCACTCGGCCGACCAGAAAACCGCGCTGCTGAAGGCGGCGTCCAGCGCCGTCGTCGATAGCATCGCCGCGCCGCTGCCCAGCGTGCGCATCGTGCTGCAGGAAGTCCCCGCGGAGAACGTGATCGTGGCCGGCGAAATCGGCAAGCGCATGGCGCGCGTCGACGTGGCGCTGATCGAAGGCCGCGACGAAGCCAAGAAGGCGGCCCTGATCGCCGCGCTGAACCAGGCCGTCTGCGCCAGCATCGATATCTCGGGCGAAGACGTGCGCGTGCTGATCCGCGACGTGCCCAAGACCGACATGGGCGTGGCCAACGGTATCAGCGCCAAGGCCGCCGGCCGTTGAGGGGAAGGGCCCCCACGCTGCGCACGCTGCGCGTGCTTGCTGCCCCCCAAGGGGGCTGCCCCGCCTTGGGGCGGCCCGGCGGCGGGGCGGCCGTTCTTGCGAAGGACGGCCTCCAGCCCATTCGGGCTGCGCACGCTGCGCGTGCTTGCTGCCCCCCAAGGGGGCTGCCCCGCCTTGGGGCGGCCCGGCGGCGGGGCGGCTGTTCTTGCGAAGGACGGCGACCTAGCCCAGTCGGGCCGCGCACGCTGCGCGTGCTTGCTGCCTCGCGGGGAGCGGGGGATCAGTCCAGCTTCACGTTGGCGGCCTTCACCACTTCGCCCCAGCGCGAGATCTCGCTTTTGATGTAGGCCGCGTATTCCTGCGGCGTGGAACCCAGCGCCTGCGCGCCCTGCGCCTTGAGTTGCTTCTGCATTTCGGGCGATTGCAGCGCGCGGCGGATTTCGGCGTTCAGTTTGTCGATGACCGGCCCCGGCGTGCCGGCCGGCACCACGACGCCTTGCCAGGCACCCATCTCGAATCCGGGCACCGCCGCTTCCGCCACGGTCGGCACGTCGGGCAATTGATCGCTGCGCGCGCCGCTGGTCACCGCCAGCGCGCGCAGCTTGCCTTCCCGGATGAACCCGAGCGAATCGTTCAGCGTATTGGTCATCAGCTGGACCTGGCCGCCGACCAGGTCCGTCATGGCGGGGGCGCTGCCGCGGTATGGCACATGCACCGCATCGATCTGCAGCGAGCGCAGCAATAGCAAGGCGCCCAGGTGGGTCACGTTGCCGGCGCCCGCCGAACCATACGACAGCTTGCCCGGATTCTGGCGCGCGTATTGCACGAACGCCTGGGTGTCCTTCGCCGGCACCGACGGATGCACCAGCAGCACCAGCGGAATGACGGCCGTGGACGAGACGGGCGCGAAGTCCTTGACGGGATCGAACGCCAGCGACCGGTAGAGATTCGGGCTCAAAGCGATCGACGACGTGTTGTACAGCACGGTATAGCCGTCCGGCTTGGCGGCTGCCGCATACTGCATGCCGATGTTGCCGTTGGCGCCGCCCTTGTTTTCCACCACGACGGTCTGGCCCAGCTGGTCGGTGAGCTGCTTGGCCAGAACCCGCGCGACCAGGTCGGTCGGGCCGCCCGGCGGGAATGGCACCACCATTGTCACCGGGCGTTCGGGCCAGGCGGCCTGGGCGCTGGCCGCGCCTCCCAACGCCAGGATGGCCAGGCTGCCGGCTACCAGTACTTTCTTCATGGTTTGTCTCCTTGTGTTTTTGGATGACGCGAGCGCGTCCTGGCGGCAGCACCCTCTGGGCGGGGCGCTTTGCCGCTCGATCAGGCCTCGGGCCTGCCTGCCAGCATGCGCGTGGCCGTATAGGCCATGACCGGCTTGCCGTGCTGGTTCCGGACTTCGATGGCGGACGTGACCACCGCCCGGTTGTGCTGCGAGGTGGGGCGCACGCCGGTGACTTCGATCTCCGCCCAGATGGTGTCGCCCGCGACCACGGGCGCGAGCATTTTCTTGTGGACTTCCAGCAGCGCCAGACCGGTGCCCTGCACCATGCCCTGCATGATCAGGCCCTCGATCAGGCCATAGGTCAGCGCGCCGGGGGCGGGGCGGCCCTGGATGGCGCCGTGCGCGTAGGTGGCGTCGATGAAGATCGTCTCCAGCATGCCCGTGACGCTGATGAAGTTCACGATGTCGGTCTCGGTGATCGTGCGGCGGAACGTGTGGAAACGCTGGCCCACGGCCAGGTCCTGCCAGTAATAGCCCTGGCCGAGTTGTGCGATGGCGGTGGCGTTGCGGTCTGCGGTCATGCCGGATCCTTGTGTGGGTCGATGGGAGGGGAAAGCGCGTCGCGGGCGGCGCCCGCTTCCAGAAGCGCGGAGATATGGGCCTCGTCCAGGCCCGCTTCGCGCAGCACGTCGCGCGTGTGTTCGCCCAGGCGCGGCGGCATCGTGGCCGGCACGTGGGAATGCTGCAGGCGCACAGGATTGCGGGGAAAGCGGTAATGGCTGCCCGACGCGCTCTCCAGCGCTACGAAGAAGTCCACGCTCCGCAGGTGCGGATCCGTTTCGAGGTCCTGGAGCCGGTTGACGGGCGCGGCCGGAATCTCCAGCCGTTCGCACAGGGCCAGCCAGTAGGCGGTGTCGTGTCGAGCGACGATGCCGGCCTGCAGTTCGTACAGGGTTTCGATGTGCCGCGTGCGCGCGGAAATGTCGGCGAAGCGCGCGTCTTCCGCCAGGTCGCGCCGATCCGCCGCGATGAAGAAGTCGCGCCAATGGGCGTCGGTGTAGGGCATCAGGCAGACATGGCCATCGGCCGTCCGGCAAGGCTTGCGCCACGCGGTGAGGACGCGCGGATAGCCGGCCTGACCGGGTTCGTCGGACAGGTGCCGGCCGTAATAATGCTCGACCAGCGCATAGGAGGCCATGCTTTCGAACATGGGTACCTCCAACTGCTGCCCGGCGCCGGTGCGCTCGCGCTGGAACAGCGCCGCCAGAATGGCGTGCGCGGCGATCAGGCCGCAGGTCTTGTCGGCCGCCACCGTGGGCAGGTAGCGCGGCTCGCCGGTCTGGCGGTCGACCAGATCGGCGAAGCCCGACAGCCCCTGGATGATGTCGTCATACGCAGGCCGGCCGTCGTAGGCGCCGCCCGCGCCGAACCCATACAGGCCGGCATACACCAGGCGGGGGTTGCGCGCGCACAAGGTGTCCGGGTCCAGCCCGAGCGCGGCCATCTTGGCGGGCCGCATGCTGTGCATCAGGACGTCGGCCTGGTCCACCATCGTCAACAACGCCTCCCGCGCCGCGGCTTGCTTCAGGTCGAGCACGATGCTGCGCTTGTTGCGGTTCAGGCCCAGGAAGATGGCGGCCAGCCCCGGCTCCTGCGACGGGCCGGTGCGCCGCGTGGAGTCGCCCGACGGCGCTTCGATCTTGATGACGTCGGCGCCGTAGTCGGCCAGTATCTGCGACGCGTAGGGGCCGAACACCACGGAGGTCAGGTCCAGGATGCGCACGCCGCCCAGCGCGCCGGCTCGGGAATGGGAAGAAGGAGTCATGGCGGAAATGCTATCGGCCCTGCACATACACGTCTAATATGGCTTAGGTATTGGGCGATATGGAATTCATTATGGCTATCGATTTGCGGCAGCTTCGGCAGTTCGTGACCATCGCGGAACAGGGCAGCTACCGGCGCGCCGCCGACCTGCTGCATATTGCGCAGCCGGCGCTATCGGTGTCGATCCAGAAGCTGGAACATGCGGTGGGGGTGCCGCTGCTGGTGCGCGGCGCCAAGGGGGTGACGCCTACGCCCGCCGGGCAGGCGTTGATGGCCGACGCCCGCCGCGCGCTGTTTCATTCGGAACAGGCGCGTCAGGCCGCCCGTCGCGTGGCGCTGGGCGAATGGGGCCAGCTGCGGTTGGGATTCGTCGGGTCGGCCACCTACATGCTGCTGCCGCGATGTCTGCCGGCGTTCCGCGCCGAGTATCCGGACGTGCAGCTGGACTTGCGCGAGGACAGCACGGTCGGCCTGGTGGCCATGCTGCGCGCCAACGACATCGACGCGGGGGCTCGTGCGCGGGCCGCTGGCCGAAGATGCGGCGCTGGATTCCTGGGTGGTGGAGCGCGACGACCTGATCCTGGCGGTGCCGGCGGGACACCCGCTGGCCTCGGGCGGGCCGGTGCGCCTGGAGCGGGCGCGCGCCGAGAACTTCGTGCTGTATTCGCCCCTCAAGGTGCCGGGCCTGCACGGCGTGGCGCAGGCGCTATGCCGCAAGGCGGGCTTTTCCCCGCGCATCAGCCAGGAGGCGATCCAGGTGCAGACCCTGGTCAGCCTGGTGGCCAGCGGCATGGGACTGGCGCTGGTCCCCGGCGTGACGCGAGCCTACTCCACGCCCCACGTGGCTTTCGTGCCGCTGGCCGACGCCGATGCGCACGGCGCGCTGTCCCTGTCGCTGGTGACGCACCGGGATACCTCGTGCGCATCGGTGCTGCGGTTGCGCGACAGCATGTTGTCGCGCGCCGGCTGACTCCGCGCGCCCAAGGGCTTCGCGGGCGACGGCAGCTTGGCGGTCCTAGCCCAGCGCGGCCTCCAGCCTGCCGATCAGGCGGCCCAATTCGGCGTGGTCCGTCGCGTCCAGCACCGGGCCGGGTCGGCGGACGTAGGCGGAGCGGATCGCGCCGCGCCGACGTAGCGTCTCCTTGCGCAGCGCCAGCCCGATGCCGTACTGGAATTCGTGCCGCAGCAAGGGCAGGTAGATGTTGAACAGGTCTTCCGCTTCCTCCGGCTTTCCTGCGTCGAATAACTGGCAGACCTGCACCAGCATTTCCGGATACGCGAATCCCGTCATCGCGCCATCGGCGCCGCGCAGCATTTCCTGGGGCAGGAACAGACCGCCGTTCCCCACGAGGATGCTGATGCGCCGCCGGCCCGCGGCCGCGCTTTGCTCGCGGACCTGGGTCAGCTTGCGCATGCCCGGGAAGTCCTCGTGTTTGAGCATGACGATCTGCGGAAATGCATCGACCAGGCGATGTATGACCGCGACGGACGTGTGCACGCCGGTCGATTGGGGGAAATCCTGCAGGCAGATCGGGATGTCCGCTCCCAGCTGCGTGGCGATGTTGGCGTAGTAGGCGTAGACCTGATCGTCCGTCTTCAGGTTCGGCGCCGGGGCGATCATGACGCCGGCAGCCCCTAGCGACATTGCCTCGCGCGCCAGGCGTTCGACGTTCCGGTCCGACGCGGCGCTGACGCCGACGACCACCGGGGCCTTGCCGTTCACGCGCTTGAGCACGCGGCGCATGACGGCCGCGGTTTCGGCCTCGGTCAGCTTGGGCGCCTCGCCCATCATGCCCAGTATCGTGAGGCCGGTCACGCCTTTGTCGAGATAGAAGTCGGTCAGGCTGTCCACGCTTTCCAGGTCCAGTTCGCCGTTGTCGGCGAACGGGGTGGCGGCGATGACGTAGACGCCTCTGGTTGTCTCGTTGATGAGCCCGCTATGTGCGCTCATGATGGGTAATCCCTCCTGGATTGGAATGTTCTGCGCCCGCGGCCTGGCTAGGCCTGGCGCGCCAGCAGCACCGCATCCACTTCGATGTCGAAGCCCGCGAAATTGGACTGCGTCAGGGTGCGCGCCGGAGGAGGATCACTGACGTAGCCCGCGTAGATCGCGTCGAACTCCTTGGCGTCCGCCGGATTCCGGAGGAAGACGTTGACCTTGACCGCATCATGCAGCGACAGGCCCGCCGCTTCGGCCGCGGCCTGGAGATTGTCGAGGGCCATCCGCGCCTGTTCAGCGAACGGCTTGTCGCCATGGCGCACATTGTGGATGTCGCGCGGCGTCTGGCCGGAAAGGAAAACGAGGCCCTGGGCCTGGATGGCAACGCTATAGGTGCCGGCGGGGGGAGGGGTGCGGTCGCTGGAAAAAGCCTTGCGTGTCATGGGGATCTCCTGGGTTCAGGCGCGGTAGCGGCGGACGAGTTCAACGGTCCGCTCGATGGCGTGCACGGCCGCGGCGTGGTTCTGCGAGAAGTTGAGGCGGATGCTGTCGCCGGCATGGGGGCTGAACTCCGTGCCCGGCGTGACCGTTACGCCGGCCTGGCGGCGCAGGATGCGCACGAAATCCTGGGGAGCCACGGTCAGTTTGGGCAGCCTCGGGAACAGGTAGCTGCCCGCTTCGGGCGTACGAGCGGCCACGCCCTCGACCGAGCGGAGCACCTGCAGCAGGTCATCGCGGATGGCCTGGTGTTGCTTGATGCGTTCCTGCATATAGCCTTCGGGCTCCTCGAACCACGTGCGCAGCACCGCCTGGCAGTATCCGGGCGCGCGCAGCGACACAATGGCCTGCAGTTTTTCCATCCGATCCAGCAGTTTCGGCGCGCCAAAAGCCACGCCGAGACGGTAGCCGCTGAGGGACTCGGTTTTGGAAGGCCCCATGATGGTGATGACGTTGCCGGGATCGATCCCGGCGGCGCGCAGGTGCGTGTACTCGACGCCCGGATACCGAAGGCGGGAGTACAGCTGGTCCGCGATGACCGTCGCGCCATAGCGATTGGCGAGCGCGGCGATCTGCCCGATCTCGTCTTTCGAGTAGACCACCCCGGCCGGATTATTGGGATTGGAGAACAGGAACGTCTTCACTCCCGATTTGAAGGCCGCCTCCAGTTGGTCCAGGTTCAGGCCGGCTCGGTCTGTGTGGTTCAGATAGTCCATCTCGATGGGGACGATCTCGCCGCCGATGAATTCGACCAGTTTGCGGTTGGCGAAATAGTCGGGCCGCACGATGGCGACCTTGTCGCCGGCAGCGACGGTGGCCGCGATCGACAGGAACAGGGCGCCCTGCGTTCCAGGGGTAATGATCAGTTCATCCGCGCCCGAGACCGGGGCGCCCGTGAAACGGCCCAGGTGCTCCGCCACGTGCGCGCGCAGATCGGCGCGCCCGCGATATTCCGTATAGGCCTGTTCGCCGCCGCTCTCGACACCCGCAACGAAGGCCTCAAGGGAGCCGGGCGTGGGGGCGAACGCGTTTTCGTTCACATCGCCGTGGGAAAAATCCACCGGCGTGCCGGGCAGGTTCTCGCCTTTCAGCATGGCATCCAGCCCCTCGCCGCGCTGGCGGACCTCCTGGCCAGGCGCATTGTCGGTGGAAAGTCTGGCGAATTTCTGTTCGATCGAGCTCATGGGATTTCCTTTCAAAGATGTGGAAATGACAGACGATGAAGAAAACAGGCCCGCGGGCGTGGCGGGAGGGCTGGGCTATTGCTTGACGGCCTGCCGTGATGCTATCCAGGATTCCAGATGATGGATACCCGCGCCGCCCAGGCAAAACACGGGATCGGACAGCAGATCGCGATGCAGGGGGATGTTCGTATCGATGCCTTCGACGACGGCCTCGCGCAGCGCGACGCGCATGCGGGCCAGCGCCTGCTCCCGACTGTCGCCGAAAGCGATGAACTTGCCTATCATCGAATCGTAGTGAGGCGGCACGGCATAGCCGGCATAGACGTGGGAATCGACCCGCACGCCAGGCCCGCCCGGGGGCAGCCAATGCGTGATCCGGCCGGGGCAGGGTAGAAACGACTCGGCGTTCTCGGCATTGATCCGGCATTCGACGGCGTGGCCACGGCGCCGGATCTGATCCTGGCGCCATGGCAGGGGCTCGCCGGCCGCGATGCGGATCTGCATCTGCACGATGTCGATGCCGGTCGTGAGTTCGGTAACGGGATGCTCGACCTGCAGGCGCGTGTTCATTTCGATGAAGTAGAACGCCCCGTCTTCGTAGAGGAACTCGAACGTTCCCGCGCCCCGGTAGCCGATCGACCGGCAGGCGCTGGCGCAGCGTTCGCCGATCGTCTCGATCGCCTGGCGATCGATCCCGGGAGCGGGAGACTCCTCCACGACCTTCTGGTGCCGCCGCTGCATGGAGCAATCGCGTTCGCCCAGCCAGACCGCCTGGCCGTGATGGTCGGCAAGGACCTGGATTTCGATGTGGCGCGGCTTTTGCAGGAAGCGCTCCATGTAGAGATCGGGATTGCCGAAGGCCGCCCGGGCTTCGGCGCGGGTCGTTTCCACCGCCGCCAGCAAGCCGCTTTCGGATTCGACCACCCGCATGCCTCGGCCCCCGCCGCCGCCCGCCGCCTTGACGATCAGCGGAAAGCCGATGCGCTCCGCCTGCCGTCTGATCGCGTCGGCTTCATCGGGAAGCACGCCGTCCGACCCCGGAACGCACGGCACGCCCGATCGCAACATGGCCCGTTTGGCCTCGACCTTATCGCCCATCATGCGTATCGCCGACGGAGCCGGGCCGATGAAAACCATGCCCGCGGCCTCCACCGCTTCGGCGAATCCGCCGTTCTCGCTGAGAAAGCCGTAGCCGGGATGGACAGCCTGCGCGCCCGTCAGCCTGGCGGCGGCGAGGATCGCGGCGGTGTTGAGGTAGCTGTCCGCGGAGGGCGCCGGCCCGATGCAGAGCGCCTCGTCGGCCAGGCGCACGTAGGCGGCGTCTCGGTCCGCCTCCGAGTGCACGACGACGGTCTGGATGCCCAGTTCATGGCAGGCCCGCTGTATGCGCAAGGCGATTTCGCCGCGGTTGGCGATGAGGATCTTATGAAACATGCGCGGCCTCGCCCGGTTCGATGATGAACAACGCCTGTCCCTGCTCGACCATCTGCCCGTCCTCGCAGAGCACCCGGGAGATCGTTCCGTCTTGTCCGGCGCCAACCTCGGTCAGCATCTTCATGGCTTCGATAACGCACAGGGGCGAACCGGCCGGCGCCCAGCTTCCCTCGCGCGCCAGCGGCTCTCCGCCCGGGCGCGAAGCCCGGTAGAAGGTGCCCGCCATCGGGGCGGCAACCGTATGAGCGGCTGGCGCTCTGGCGGTGTCCGGCATTTCGGCTGGCGGGGCGCCGGCCAGGGGCGAGGCGCTGGAGGCCGAAGCGGAGGACTCGCCGCCAGCTTTCCGGCGCACGCGGATGCTGAACGCCGCCTCGCTGACGCAAAGTTCCGCGATGCGCTCTTCGGCGACGAGATCGATCATGTCCAGGATCAACTGGGTTTTCTGGGTCATGGCTCAACGTTGCGTCGGCTTGAGTTGAAAAAGGGGCATGCCGTAGTCCACTATCTGATCGTCGGCGGCGAGTACGGCGTCTATCACGCCATCCGCGGGCGCGAGCACGGCCGTCAGGCTTTCGTCCAGCGCCACCAATGCAAGCAATTGGCCCTTGGCTACCTCGTCGCCGGGTTCGATCCGGACCGGCAAGCTCTCGTCATGGGAGCGCCGCAAGCGGCCCAGCGTCGCGCTGCGGACGGTGATGGACGCCGCCTCCGGCGCGGGCGCCTGGCTCGCGGGCATCGGGCTGTCGACGCGGATGCTGATCAGGCGGTTTCCTTCCTGGATCTCCATCGATTCGACGCCGCGCAGGTGGAGCCTGCGCGCGTACGCGCGGATATCGGAGAGATCTATCATGGCTGTCGTCCATTCATTGCAGGGCCTCCAACGCTCGCAAGGTGTTCCTGACCATGCTCTCCACGGTGGGAAGCACCGCGGCCGCCCGGTCCTCGCGATAGGGGAAAGGTTCGCCTTCGTCCATGTAGAGGCAGCGCGCCATTTCGAGTTGCACGGCGTGCACGCCGGCATGGGGGCGGCCATAGTGGCGCGTAATGTGGCCTCCCTTGAAGCGGGCGTCGATCACCCAGCTGAACGGACCGGCGCTTGCCGCCGCGATGGCGGCCTCGCGCAGCGAGGGCGCGCATGCGGCGCCGTCGAAGGTGCCGATGTTCAGATCCGGCAGCCGCCCTTCGAAAAGACGGGGCAGTTCGTTGGCGATCGAATGCGCTTCCCAGAGCAGCACGTGGGTGTGCTTTTCCCGCAAGCGCGATAGCTCCTGCCGCAAGGCGTCGTGGTAGGGCTGCCAGTACAGGGCGACGCGCTGCGCGGTCTCGTCCGCGTCGGGAGGCGCGGCGTCGTCGCGGTACAGGGCTTCGCCGATAAAGCTCTCGGTCGGGCACAAGCCCGTGGTGGTGGTTCCGGGGTAAAGGCTTGCGCCGTCGGCCGGCCGGTTGACGTCGATGATGTAGCGCGAGTAGTTGGCCTGCAGCACGGAAGCGCCCATCGCGCGAGCGAAATCGTAGAGTCGCGAGAGGTGCCAGTCGGTGTCCGCGATCTTGCGCGCGGCCGGCGTCATGCGGCGCATGAACGGCTCGGGCAGGCATTCGCCGCCGTGGGGAATGGAAATGAGCAGGGGCAGATGGCCCTGGGTCAGGCTGACGATGGGGGGAGTCATAGCAGGCGCTCGGCAAGCGTGGAAGGGACAGGCTGGCGGCGGCGTTCCCAGGCCTGCGGATGGACGAGGTGGGGCGGCTGCCGGCCGGCCAGCACGGCAAGGATTTGTTCGGCGCATTGGCGGGCGGTGGCCTCCAGGGCTTCCTGGGTGGAGCCGGCAACGTGGGGGGTGAGCACCACGTTGGGAAGCCCCGCTATCATCGAGCCCGCAGGCAGCGGCTCCGTTTCGAAGACGTCCAGCCCGGCGCCGTAGATGCGCCCCTCGCGCAGGGCGTCCGCCAGGGCCGATTCGTCGATGAGCCCGCCCCGGGACGTGTTGATGACGATGGCGCCGGGTTTCATCTGGTCCAGCGCCGCCTTGTCCAGCGTGTGCCGGGTGTCGCCGCGCAATGGCCGATGCAGCGACACGACGTCCGACGTCCGCAGCAGTTCATGCAGCGTGTCGACGCGGGTCGCGCCGGACGGCGGCAAGCCGTCGGCCGGCAGGCTGGGCGACCAGACGACGACGCGCATGTCCAGCGCCCGCGCGGCCATGTCGCAGAGCAGGCGGCCGGTGCGGCCCCAGCCCACGATGCCCAGCGTTTTCCCGCAGAGCGAGAACATGGGCTGTTCATACTTGAAGCGCCAGTGGCCCTTGCGCGTCGCGGCATCGGCCTGCACCGCCTGGCGGGCGGTGGCAAGCATCAGCATCAGCGCATGCTCCGCGACCGAGCGCACGTTCGCAGCGGGGGTGAAAACGACGGGTATGCCTTTCGACTCCGCATGGGCGACGTCGATCTTGTCCGTGCCAGTGCCGTGGTTGGCGATGACGCGCAGGCGCGGCGCCGCATCCATGAGCGTGGCGGGCAGGCTGTCGCGGACGATGACCGCATCGGCCTCGGCGATGACCTCGCGCAGCGAATCCAGGCCGGGCCCGGGAGATTGGCGCACCTCCACGCCGGCCTCGCGCAGAATCTGCGCGCCGATGGGGTGGATGGGTTGCGCGATGACGCAAATCGGCATGATGAAAGGTCCTCAAATAGGGGCGGGGTCTTGTGGTTCGGCCAGTCCGGCGCGCATGGCAAGCACCTGGCCCAGGCATCGGACGCCCGCGGCAAAGTCGTCCATGGCCATGGCCTCCTCGGGGTTGTGGCTTCCATTCGCGTTGCGCACGAACAGCATGGCGGTGGGAACGCCCCGGTTCGAGAAGGTCGCGGCGTCGTGCCCCGCGCCGCTGGGAAGCTGGCGGGGCTGCACGCCCGCCGCCAGTGCGGCGCCGCGCAGCGCGTGCTGCAGGGGTTCGTCCATGACCGCGGGCTGGCTGCCCGAGACGGGGCCCCAATCGAAGCGCACGCCATGGAAGGCCTCCAATTCGCCCGCCGCCGCCAGCAGCAGCGAATCCAGCAGGCGCAAGGTGTCGACGCTGCGCGAGCGAATGTCGACGCAGAAACTCACCTGCCCGGGCACTTTGCTGAAATCGGCCTGCATGGGGTCTGTGTTCACCTGGCCGAAGGTGAGGGTAAGTTCGTGCCCGCCGGCCTCCAGGTCGCGCCATTCGCGCTGCAGGCGCTCGATCAAGGCGGCCAGCGCCACCACGGCGTCCTGGCGGTGGGTGCGTGGCGTGGCGCCCGAGTGCGCGTACCTGCCCTTGATCTGCGCTTGCCGGTAGCGATGGCTGCCGCAGATGCCGGTCACCACGCCGAGGGCGTGGCCGCCTCCTTCCAGGACCGGTCCCTGCTCGATATGCAGTTCGACAAAGCAGTCGATGGACTCCGGGCGCAACTCGGCCTCCCCCCGGGCAAGCGCCTCGGGCCGGCCGCCAAGTCCGCCGATGTGCTCCGCCAGGGTCCGGCCCGTATCGGCGCGGCGGCTGGACAGGGCCTGGGGACTCAGCAGGCCGAACGCGGACGTGCTGCCGATGTAGGAGACGGGGAACCAGGCGCTTTCCTCGGCCCGTATCCCCATGACCGTGACGTCGCGGTCCGGCTGGGCGCCTTCGCGGATCCATCCCGCGAGCACTGCCAGGCCCGCGACGACGCCCGCCGCGCCGTCGTAGTTTCCGCCCCGGGGAACGGAGTCCAGGTGGGAACCGGTCATCACCACCGGTTTTTCCCGGTGGCGTCCCGGCAGCGTCAGGTACAGGTTGAGGGCCGCGTCGACGCGCACTTCCAGGCCCAGGCGCCGGGCGTTGTCGGCCATCAGGGCGTGGGCGCGTTGTTCGCCGGCGCCGTAAGTGTCTCGCGTGATGCCCACGCCGTCGAAGCTCGATGCGTGCAGTTGTTCGAACAGGCTAGCGGCCAGGGCCAGGTCGGGTTCTATCATGAGGCGTGGGGGGCCAGGGCCGCGTCGTTCAGGGATTCGGAATGCTGGATCGCGGCGGCGGGATCCCAGCCTCGTCCGGGCATGGCGGCGATGAGTTGCCGCGTGTAGGCGTCCTGGGGGTCATCGAAAATCTGCGCGGGCGGGCCTTGTTCGACCACCCGGCCGCGATGCATGACCAGCAGGTGATCGCATATCTGCGCCGCCACGCGCAGGTCGTGGGTGATGAAAATCAGCGCCAGCTGCAACCGTTGCTGGACGTCGTGGAGCAGCTTCAGCACCTGCGCCTGTACCGACACGTCCAGCGCCGAGACCGATTCGTCGGCCACGATCAGCCGCGGTTCCATGGCCAGCGCGCGCGCGATGCCGACGCGCTGGCGCTGGCCGCCGGAGAACTCTCCGGGGTAACGGTCGAAGGCGGAGGGATCCAGCTCTACCAGTTGCAGCAGTTCGCGAGCCCGCTTTTCCGCCTGTTGGCGGGAAACGCCGCTGGCGAGCGGGCCGTCGCAGAGGATCCGGCCCACCGTTTGGCGCGGATTCAGCGAGGCGAACGGATCCTGGAAGATCATCTGGATGTTTCGCCGCTTCGGGCGGAACTGGGCTTCCGACATCGGCGCGATGTCCTGGCCGTCGAAGAGCATCTGGCCGCCGTCGATGTCCAGGAGCTTGAGCAGGCATTTTCCGATGGTGGACTTGCCCGAGCCGGATTCGCCGACGATGCCCAGCGTTTCGCCGCGCTTGACCGTGAAGCTCACATCGTTGACGGCATGGACGACGCGGCCCTTGCGGAACAGCCCTCCGCCGACGGCATAGGTCTTGTGCAGGTTTTCGACCTGCAGCACCGGGCCGCCAGCGGGCGTGGCACGCGTCGAGGGCGACGCGCGGTGCCGCGGGACGGCGCCGATGAGCCGGCGCGTATAGGGATGCTGCGGCCGGTTCAGGACCTGTTCGGCGGGGCCCTGCTCGACGAGTATGCCTTTCTCCATGACGGCGACCCTGTCGGCGATCTCCGCGACCACGCCGAAATCGTGGGTGACGAACATCACGCCCATGCCCTTGTCCCGCTGGATGCGGGCGATCAGGGCAAGAATCTGGGCTTGCGTGGTGACGTCCAGCGCAGTCGTGGGTTCGTCGGCGATAAGCAGTTTGGGTTCGAGCGCCAGCGCCATCGCGATCATGACGCGTTGGCGCTGGCCTCCCGACAGCCGGAAGGGCCAGGCGTGGCGGATCGCGGCGGGGTCGGGCAGCCCGACCAGTTCCAGCAGTTCCAGCACGCGCCTTTCCCTGGCTTCTCCCGGGTAGGCATTGTGGACGCGCATGACTTCCGCGATCTGTTCGCCGACGGTCAGCAAGGGGTTCAGCGCCGACAGCGGCTCCTGGAAGATCATGGCCATTTCGCGCCCGCGCATGCCGCGCAAAACGTCTTCGTCCAGCGTCAGCAGGTCGCGGCCGCCAAGCAGGATCTGCCCGCCTTCCGGACGGAGATAGTGGGGAAGCAGGCCCATGATGGCGTTGGCGCTCATGGACTTGCCGGAGCCGGACTCTCCCACGATGCACAGGATCTCGCCGGCGCGAATGTCGTAGGAAATGTCCTGGACGGCGTAGGGGCGGTCGCCGCCTGAGGGGAGGGCGATGCTCAGGTTCCTGATGGAGAGCAGCGACGGATCGGAGGGGGGCAAGGTCTGCTTGGTCACGGGGTCAGGCTCCACGCTTGCGAAGTTGCGGGTTGAGAGCGTCGTTCAGGCCCTCGCCGATCAGATTGATGGCCAGCACGGTCAGCATGATCGCCAGCCCGGGCCACAGGCTCATCCACTGCGATTCGCGCAGCATCGTCCGCGCGGCGCCGATCATGTAGCCCCAGCTCATGAGGTTGCGGTCGCCCAGCCCAAGGAATGACAGCGCCGACTCGGTCAGGATCGCGGTGGCGGTCATGAGCGATGCGGTCACGATGATGGGCGAGGCGGTGTTGGGCAGGATCTGGGTCAGGATGATGCGGCTGGGGCGCTGGCCGATCACGACGGCCGCCTGCACGAATTCGCGCGTTTTCAAGGTCATGAATTCGGCGCGGACCAGGCGGGCGACGGGCGGCCAGGAAACCATCGCGATCGCCCCGACGATGGAGTACAGGGACGGCTTGAATATCGCCACCAGCACCATGGCCATCGCCAGCTGCGGTACCGTCTGGAAGAACTCGGTCGCGCGCATCAGGGCGTCGTCCACCCATTTGCCGTAGTATCCGGCGAGCGCGCCCACCAGGATGCCCACGAAAACCGCCACCAGGGTCGAGATGACGCCGATCATGAGGGAGACGCGGGCGCCGTACGCCAGGCCCGCGGCGATGTCGCGGCCCAGCATGTCCGTGCCCAGGAGGTAGGCAGGGTCCGTGAACGGCTTGATGAGCGGCTGGGCCACCATCATCCAGGGCGATTCTTCGTACAGGACCGAGGCCGAGGCGCCGACCGCGATAACGATCAACAGCAGGAAAGTGCCCGCCGCGGCGCCGCGGTTGGCAAGGAATCTGTTCAGGAATTTCTTCATGGTGTGCCTCAGCTTTCCTGGGTGCGCGGGTCGACGAACCGATAGATCAGATCGGTGAGCAGGTTGAACACGACGACCATGGTCGAGGTGATCAGGAACACGCCCAGCAGGAGCTGGTAGTCGCGCTGCAGCAGGGCATCGAACATCAGGCGGCCGATGCCGGGCCAGCCGAAGACGGTCTCGGTCAGCACGGCGCCGCCGGCCATCTGCCCGAGCTGGATTCCGGCGAAGGTCACGACGGGAAGCAAGGCGTTGCGCAGCGCGTGGTGGCGGATGATCTGGTTCACCGGCACGCCCTTGGCGCGCGCCGTCTTGATGAAGTCCATGCCCAGGACCTCAAGCATCGAGGCGCGCGTCAGGCGGGCGTAGACGGCCATGAAGAAGCAGCCGAGCGAAACGGTGGGAAGGATGAGATGGGTGGCGATGTCCTTGATCCTGGCCCAGCCGGCCAGGCCGCTGCCCACCGTCTCCATCCCGAACGGAGGCAACCAGCCGAGTTGCAGCGAGAAGAAGATGATTGCAAGAAGCGCCAGCCAGAACTGCGGCGTCGCGTAGATCAGCAGGGATGCGGTCATCAATGCGCTATCGACCCAGGGGTGCTTTCCCTGGTAGCGGCAGCGGGAAGCGATGATGCCGAACAGCACGCCGAACAACAGCGCAAAGGCGAACGCGCAGACCATCAGCAGGAGCGTCGCGGGCAACCTGTCCATGATCAGGTCGAAGACCGGCAGCCGTTCGCGGTACGAATAGCCGAGGTCGAAACGGGCCACGCCTTTCAGGTAGGTCGCGAGCTGGACGTAGACGGGCTTGTCCAGCCCGAACTGCTGACGCAACTGCTCGACGTAGGCGGGATCCGACGACCCGGATTCGCCTGCGAGCACGGCAGCCGGATCGCCGGGCGCCATGCGGATCAGCATGAAGTTGATGATCACCACGCCCAGGATGACGAATAGGGCTTTGCCCAGGCGCGAGACCAGGAAGGACAATTTCTGCATGCGTTCGATTCCACGGTGTTCTGGCGTTCGGGGGCCTGCGCCCGAGGCGGATGCAGGCTCCCGTCGCCGGTTTTTACTTGTCCAGGTACACGTCCGCGAAGGTGTCGTGCAGGCCGATGGCGGACTTCACGAGGTTGTGGACCTTATTGCTGTAGAGCGTGGGGTTCTCGATCTCGAACAGGTAGCCGTTGGCCACGTCGGAGACCAGCTGGCGCTGGATCTCGTCGTAGAGTTTCTGACGCTCGTCGTTCGAGGTGGAGGTCGCGGCCTGGTCCCACAGGGCGTCGACAGCCGGGTTCTTGTATCCCTGGTTGTTGACGAAGGCGGAGCCCTTGACGATGTTGCGCTCCAGATAAAGGCGGGAAACGCCCAGCGCCGGGTCGCCATACTGCGACGTGAAGCTGAAGGTCAGGTCGAAGTCGAAGTCGGAGACGCGCTTGGACCACGTGCCGGCGTCCGCGGGCTCGATCTCGACCTTGAAGCCGACCTGCTCCAGGCTTTGGCGGGTGTACTCGCCCAGCCGGTCCCATACCGCTCCGTAGGGATAGGAAAGAATCTTGATCGGCGTTTTGGAAAGATCCACGCCGGATTCCTTGATCAGCGCGCGGGCGGCCTTCAAGTCGTATTGGAAAGGCGTTACCTTGGCGTCGTAGAAGGGCGTGCCCGAGGAAATGGGGCCCGTCGCCACCTTGCCCAGGCCGAAGAAGATGTTGTCGACCACGAACTTCCGGTTGACGGCCGCCATCACCGCGCGTCGCACCAGCACGTTGTCGAAGGGCGGCTTGCGCTGGTTCATCTGCATATAGGCCTGGGGCGAGAACATTTCCCAGCCGGCGGTGGTGTACTGCACGTTCGGGAGGCCCTTCAGGCGGCGGACGTCCACGCTGTCGGCATCGCCGCTGCGCAGCACCTGCACATCCCCGCGCTCGAACGCCACCGCGCGCGAAGCCGCGTCGGGAATGATGCTGAATACAATCTCGTCCAGGTAGGGCTTGCCTTTCTGCCAGTAGTCGGGGTTGCGGGTCAGGATGATGTAGGACCCTCGTTTCCACTCCTTCAGCTTGAAGGGGCCGGTTCCGATGGGGGTCTGGTTGGCAGGGTTGGTCTTGTAGTCGGTGCCGTCGTAGATGTGCTTGGGCACCATCGGCATGTTGTCGCTGACGAATGCCTTCAGGAACGGGGCGAAGGGCTGCTTGAGGCGGATCTCCACCTTCTCGGGATTCACCGCGGTGACCGACTCGACGAACTGGGTGATGATGACGCGGGCTCTCGGGTGCACCTCGCGCAGGAACTTGTCGATGGAGAACACGACGTCGTCCGCGGTGAAGGGCTTGCCGTCATGCCACTTGACACCGGACTGCAATTCGAACACGTACACCTTGCCGTCGTCGGAGATGGACCACGACTTGGCCAGCCCCGGCGCGGGCTCCAGCGCCGGCGTCCAGGTCAGCAGGCTTTCGTAGATCTTGCCCGCGACGTATTGCGTCGGGATCTGCTGATTGAGGCCCAGCATGAGAATGGGCGGCTCGGGCTGGACGATGGCGCGCAGCGTGCCGCCTTGCGTCTGGGCCTGCGCGCTGGTGCCCGCGAACGCGAGGGCGGCCGCCAGCGCCAGCGCGAGGAACGGGCGCTTGCCGCGAGAGGGGGCGGGTGATTGGGTAGCCAGGACAGAATACATGCGAGTCTTTCCTTGAGGGGGACGGGGCTTTCGCCTTCCGGGGAATGGGGTGTGGCCGGTGCTGCGTTTCGTCAGATGGTCTTGACCGCGATGCCCTCGGCCTCCAGGGCGGTGCGGATCTGGCTTGCGAATTGCACGGCGCCGGGTTGGTCGCCATGGATGCATAGGGTGTCGGCCGCGATGGGGACGTCCTTGCCGGACAGCGATCGCACCACGCCGTCCTTCACCATGCGCTTGACCTGCGCAATGGCCTGGTCGACGTCCTCGATCATGGCGTGGGGCAGGGAGCGCGGCGTGAGGGTGCCGTCGTCCTGATAAGTGCGGTCCGCGTAAACCTCGAAGACCGCGGGGAGGCCGAAATCGCGGGCCGCCCGCGCGATCGCGGCGTTGGCGACGTAGATCGGCAGCGCCGGGTCCAGGTCATGGACGGCGCGCGCGACGGCGTTCGCCAACGCCGGGTCGCGCGCGGTCATGTTGTAGAGCGCCCCGTGCGTCTTCACGTGGTGCAGACGGCCTCCCTGGGAGCGGGCGAAGGCGTCCAGGGCGCCAACCTGGTAGATCACCAGGGCATAGACTTCGTCCGGCGTCATCGACATGGTCCGGCGGCCGAAACCCTGCAGGTCGGGCAGCCCCGGATGCGCGCCGATGGCGACGCCGGCCTCGATGGCCGCGCGCACCGTCCTGAGCATGACGTCGGGATCGCCGGCGTGGAAGCCGCAAGCGATGTTGGCGGAGGTCACGTGCGCGAACAGTTCGAGATCCTGGCCCATGACCCAGGGTCCGAAGCTCTCGCCCATGTCGCAGTTGATATCGATGGATGGCATAGTGTTTTCTCCTGGGATCGTCTGGGGAGCGGAGTCCGTGCTTCAGGATTCCAACGCCTGCGCGGCGGATCGGCGCAGGTGCTGCAAGCGTTCTTCGAAGTTTTGCCAGGCGTTTTCGGCGTCGGCTTGCGTGATGGCTTCGAAATACAGTTCATCGCCAGGCATGGCCTGGGCGAGCAAAGGAAGATCGGCGCTCGCCACGTACCCGATCTTCGGGTAGCCGCCCGCGCTCTGGCGGTCGGCCATGAGCACTATCGGCTGGCCGTCGGGGGGCACTTGCACGGTGCCGAAGACGGTGGCTTCCGAAACCAGCTCCATCGGGCGGTCGAGCATCAGGGCGGGGCCTTGAAGACGTATGCCCATGCGGTCGGACTGGGGGGTGACCTTGTAGGGACGCCGTTCGAAATCCGCCCGGGCCGACGCCGTGAACGCGTTCCAGTGCGGGCCAGGAATGACGCGCAACACTCCTTCGCGCCTTGCCGGCTGCGCCACGTCCACGGGCAGGGCCGACAGCATGGGGAGCCCGCTTTGCACCATCCGGCGTTCGATGGGCAGGGCGGGGGCGCCGCGGCGCGGGGGACTCAGGGGCACGTGGTCGCCCTTGCGCAACGGGCGGCCGTGGAAGCCGCCGAAGCCGGCGCGCACGTTGGTGCTGCGGCTGCCCAGCACGGGGTCCGGCGCGAGGCCGCCCCGCACCGCCAGGTACAGGCGCGCGCCGGCGGTGCGGGCGCCGATGTCCAGGACCACGCCGCGGCGCAGCAGCACCGCGCGCCCATAGGGCACGGGTTGCCCGTCCGCCGTCACGTTCATGGCGGCGCCGCAGAGGGCGACCAGCGTGTGCTCGGAAAAGGACAGGCGCGGCCCGTTGAGGGTGCATTCGAGCACCGCCGCGTCTTCGGGGTTTCCGACGAGGGCGTTGGCCACGCGATGCGACCATTCGTCCATCGGGCCGTTGACCGAAACGCCATACTGCTGGTGGCCCAGGCGTCCCGTGTCCTGCAGTGTGCTGAGCATGCCGGGGCGGTCGACAAGCATGGTTCTCATGGCCGCGGCTCCAGAAGATCGCGGAACTCGTCCGGCGAGATCGGCCTGAACGTCAGCCGGTCTCCGAGGCGCAGGCGCGTCGGCGGATCCCGGCGCACGTCGAAGAGATTCCAGGGCGTGCGGGCGATGACGTTCCAGCCGCCGGGAGAGGCGTCCTGGTAAATCGAGGAAATGCCGTTGGCGATGGCCACGGAGCCCGCCTCCACGCGAGTGCGAGGCGAACTGCGGCGCCCGATCTGCAGGCGCGGATCCAGCGGCCCGGCGAAAGGATTGCCGGGCGAGAAGAAAAAGGCATAGAGCGTGAGCGGGGCGCCGCAGTGCAGCGCGATCGTTTCGTCGGGGCTCAGGCCGCAATGCCGCGCGACATCCTCCAGGTCCGGGCCGAACTCGCCGCCATAGCAGGCCGGTATTTCGATTGCGCGTCCTTCCGTGGACAGCACCGGCAGGTCCTGCGACAGCAGGGCTTCAAGATGGCGCGTCAATTGCGCAGAGGGCAGGCCGGCGCCCTTCGGGAACGCCGCCGGCTGGAAATGCACGGCGACGGTCGTGAAGGCGGGCACCACGTCGATCACGCCGAGCGGCTTGTTGGCGATGAGCAGGGCGGTCACGGCGTGCACTGCCCGGCTGATCTCGACGCCGGCCTGTTCGCCCAGGCGGATCAGCAGGCAGCGGTCGCCGACCGGCTCGATCCGCGCGTCGCGCAGGACAGCGGCGGGCATGGTGGATGCGGAGAGGGGCACGATGCGGGTCAATCGCGGGTGAGCAGCGCGCAGGCTGCGACGATCTGCTCGCAGGCGAGCTTGAGCCGTTCATCGGACAGGGCGAACGCCAGCCGCAGGTAGGGCGCCAGTCCGAACGCCGTGCCTGGAACGACCGCCACGCCGGCCTCTTCGATCAGGTAGCGGGCAAGATCGGAGTCGGTCGATATGCGTTCTCCCTTGGGCGTCCGGGCGCCGATGGCGCCGCCGCAATTGGCGAATAGGTAGAACGCCGCCGGCGGGCGGGTAATCGTCAACAGGGGAGCGGCGCCCTGCAGGATGGACAGCGCCATGTCCCGGCGGGCGCGCAGCCGCTCGCGCCAGACATCGAGAAACTCCTGCGGGCCGTCGAGCGCCGCCGCCGCCGCGACCTGGCTGACCGACGACGGATTGCTGGTGCTTTGCGACTGCAGCAGTTCCAGCGCCTTGATCAGCCAGGCCGGTCCGCCCGCGTAGCCCAGGCGCCAGCCCGTCATGGCGTAGGTCTTGGAAACCCCGTTCACGGTGAGGGTGCGTTCGCGCATGTCGGGCGAGGCCTGCACGAACGAGATGAATTCTCCCTCGTACACGATCTTCTCGTAGATGTCGTCCGAGAGGACCATGAGCGGCGGATGCTGGCGGACGACGTCCGCGAGGGCGCGCAGTTCGTCGCGCGTATAGAGCGCGCCCGACGGATTGCAGGGGGCGTTCAGAATCAGCCAGCGCGTGCGCGGCGTAATGCGGGATGCCAGTTCGTCGGGGGTGATCTTGAAATTCCGGCTGGCGTCGGGCGTGACGATGACGGGTTCGCCGCCCGCGATCTTCACCATTTCGCTGTAGGAAACCCAATACGGCGCCACGATGATCGCTTCATCGCCGGGGTTGATGGTCGCCAGCATCGCGTTGAACAGGATCTGCTTGGCGCCGGTGGCCGCGATGACCTCCGAGGCGGTGTAGTCCAGGCCATTGTCGCGCGCGAACTTGCGCACCACCGCGGCCTTCAGGGCAGGCGAGCCGCCCACCCCGGTATAGCGGGTATGGCCATCCACGATCCCCTTGATCGCCGCGTGCTGGATATGCGCGGGCGTATCGAAATCCAGCTCCCCTTCGCTCAGGCTGATGACCGAACGGCCCTCGCTGGCCAGGCGGCGAGCCAATTCGCTGACAGCGCCGGTGGCCGAGGGACTGGCTATGGAAAGACGGTCGGATAAACGCAAGTCAAGGGGAGCGGTAGTCATGTGGAACCCAGGAACAGCGTGGAAGGAAACCCGATCTTGCGTGGTATACAAGCGGAAGTACATCCGGTATACCACCTATATACCTTTATTTGGTAACATTGAAGTTGCTTTAAGGTTGTGGGTGAAATAACGGGAATGGATGACTTCTCAAGGGGCCGCGCAGGCGGTTCGGGGTACCGATCGGCACAGGTTCCCGGAATGGATTGGCCCCGGAGCCAGGCGGTCAGGCGTAGCCAAGCCTGGACACGAGCGCCGCGGGTGGAGGCCAGCGGGGTTTTTGACGAATATGTGCCAAACTGCATTCTTTAAATCGGGCGCGAACAGGAGCCATGACTACGGGTCAACTCACAGAACAAGATGGCCAGGAGGCCGAAAGCAACGGAAAGGGACTGGCGAATCAGGCGTACGACGCCCTGGTCGACCTGATCCTGTCGCGTGAGCTGAAACAGGGTGAGCAAGTGCAGGAGCGCATGCTTGCGCTGCGGCTGGGCGTATCCCGCACTCCGCTGCGCGAAGCCATGCATCGGCTCGAAGGCGAGCGGATGCTCGAACGCAAGTCCAATAACCGGCTGTTCGTGCGCCAGGTCACCTTGCAGGAGCTCATGGAGGGGCTCTATATCCGCCGGATGCTGGAGTCGGACGCCGCCGCCCGGGCGGCCGGCAACGTGCCGGCGGAAAAGCTGGCCGACCTGCGCAAGCGCATAGAGGCATTGATGAACATGGACTCTCCGGCGGATCCGCTGCACCAGCAGTTGGATGCGGAGCTGCATGGGCTGATCGCCGAGTACTGTGGCAACGAGCTGCTTGCCAGCATGATCGCCAATCTGCGGCAGAAGACCCGGATGTTCTCGCTCAAGCGGCTCGAAAAGCGCATGGTGCCGGTCTGCGGCGAGCACATGGCAATGATCGATGCGCTGGCCAGGGGGGATGCGGAAGCCGCGTCCGCCGAGACGATGCGCCACATCGACAACATCCGGCAGTCCATCATCGACAAGCTGGCCGGCATGTAACCCCGCGGGCGGGATCGTTCCCCGCCGCCCTCAGGTTTCGTCCTTCCCCGCAAATTTCCGCAGCACCTGCCCCAACTCGGTCGGGAATGGAAAAACGATGGTCGAGTTGTTCTGCGTGCCTATCATGGCCAGCGTGCTCAGGTAGCGCAGCTGCATCGCCTCCGGCTGCTGCGACAGCGTGCGCGCGGCGTTGAGCAGCATCTGGGCGGCCTGTTCCTCGCCCTCGGCATGGATGACCTTGGCGCGCCGCTCGCGCTCCGCCTCGGCTTGCCGGGCGATGACCCGCACCATGCCTTCGTTCAGGTCGATGTGCTTGATCTCCACGTTCGCCACCTTGATGCCCCAGGCATCGGTCTGCGAATCGAGGATTTCCTGCACGTCGTTGTTCAGCTTGTCGCGCTCCGAGAGCATCTCATCGAGGTCGTGCTTGCCCAGCACGGAGCGCAGGGTGGTCTGCGCCAGCTCGCTGGTCGCCTGGCGGAAGTTCTCCACCTGGATCACCGAGCGCTCGGGGTCGATCACGCGGAAGTAGATGACGGCGTTCACCTTTACCGAAACGTTGTCGCGCGAGATCACATCCTGGCTGGGCACGTCGAAGACCGCCATGCGCTGGTCCACGCGCACCATCTGCTGGACCACGGGAATCATCAGGATCAGCCCGGGGCCCTTGACGCCGGTGAAGCGCCCCAGCGTGAAGATCACGCCGCGCTCGTACTCGCGCAGGATGCGCACCGCCAGCGCGAACAGCGCCAGCGCCAGCACGAGAATGGGGCCGTAGAAGGCAAGGTTCATCAACATGGCAGTTTCCTGGAAAGTGAGGGTCGGGTGGGGCCGCGCAGGCGGGGCGCTACGCGGGTGTTCGTGGCGGGGGCGCGCCGGCATCCGCGCGAACGCGCAGGGTGACGCCCTGCGCCGACTCGATCACCGCCGTGTCGCCGGCGGCAAGCCCGGTCGGGCCGGTCGCCCGCCAGCGCTCGCCGGCTGCGGCGACATACCCTTGCGCGCCGGTCCAGCTCAGGACCTTGGCGCGTTGCCCGATCAGCGCCTCGACGCCGCTGACGATGGGCGCCCGGCGCGAGCGCAGCGCCAGCCGGCCGATCAGGAAGGTCATGCCCAGGCTTGCCACGGCCACACCCGCCACCAGCGGCAGCGAGACCTCGTAGGCCGGCATGTCCGTATCGACCAGCAGCAGCGCGCCCAGGACGAAGGAGATCGCGCCGCCGACCCCGAGGATGCCGACCGATGGCGTGAATATCTCCGCCACCATCAGCGCGCTTCCCAGCAGCACCAGGGCGACGCCGGCGTAGGTCAGCGGCAGCGCGGACAGGGCGTACAGGCCGATCAGCAGGCAGATCGCGCCGAGGATGCCCGGAAACAGCGAGCCCGGGCTCATGAACTCGAAGATCAGCCCGTATACGCCGACCATCAGCAGCATGAGCGCGAGGTTGGGATTCGTGATCACGGCCAGCAATCGCGTGCGCCAATCGGGCTCGCGTTCCAGCAGCCGCAGCCCCTTGGTATGCAGGACCACTTCGTTGTTGCCCACCTTGACGCTGCGTCCATCTGCCTTGGCCAGCAGGTCCGGCAGGTCGTCGGCGATCAGGTCGATCACGTTCTGCGCGCGCGCTTCGCCGGCCGACAGGCTGGCGGCCGAGCGCACCGCCTGTTCCGCCCAGTCCGCATTGCGTCCGCGCAAGGCGGCCAGCGAGCGGATGTAGGCCACGGCGTCGTTGATGGCCTTGGACTCGCCCGCATCCTTGGGAGGCGAGGGCGGCGCGGCGTCTTCACCGCCTGGCGCCGGCTTTTTGCCGGAAGCCGGCTCCGCGGGCCGCGAGGGACTGCCGCCCAGCGAAATGGGCGTGGCCGCGCCCAGGTTCGTCGCCGGCGCCATGGCCGCGACGTGGCTGGCGTAGAGGATGTAGGTGCCCGCGCTGGCCGCGCGCGATCCGTTCGGGGCCACATAGGCGATGACGGGCACGGGGGAGGCGAGGATCGCGTGGATGATGTCGCGCATCGACGCGTCGAGCCCGCCGGGAGTATCGATGCGCAGCACGACCACTGTCGCTTCCTGTTCGCGCGCGGCGGCCAGGCCGCGGATCAGATAGTCTGCGGTGGCGGGGCCGACGATGCCGTCCAGGGAGAGCACCACGGCGGTTTGCCGGCCGTCCCCGACCTGCTGGGCGTTTGCTGCGGTCGCAGCAAGTGCCGCCGTCACCAAGGCCATCGCCAAGCCGCGCAGCATGCGGAACATCGAATAGATTCCGGACGTCAGGCCAGGGAATAGGGCAGCCATGAGCGGGTCTCCTACGACGGGCTGGCCGGCGGTTCGCGCCGTGCCTGCTGTTCCCAGAGTACACCCTTTGCGTATTGGTTCAGGAAACGGTAAGAATATGAGATCTATGTATTGATTCTCATTTATAATTTTATCCGTGCCATCGCGGCCCACTTCCTTCCAATTCCATGCCAGGAGCAGCCGATGAACGGACCGCCAACAACCAGCTCCGATGGGACCGTCGCCCCCGACGCCAGGCACGATCTCGAATCGGAAGCCGCCCTGCGCGGCGTCTACGCCAAGCCGCCAGCGGCGGTCATCGACAAGACGATGGACCGGTTCGACGCGCACGCCCGCCGTTTCATCGCGCTGTCGCCGTTTTTCTGCATCGGCAGCAGCCGGCCGGGGGCGCTGGCCGACGTGTCGCCGCGCGGCGGGGATCCCGGATTTGCGCAGGTGCTGGATGACTTCCACCTGGCGTTTCCCGACAGGCCCGGGAACAACCGCCTGGACACCCTGACCAACGTGGTGCACGAACCCGGGGTGGGCTTGCTGTTTTTCATTCCGGGCATCGATGAAATGCTCAGGGTCAACGGCGTGGCGCGGGTGTCGGTCGAAGAGAGCCTGATGGAGCGTTTCGTGGTGCAGGACAAGCGGCCGCGTTCGGTGGTGGTGGTGCAGGCGCGGGAGGTCTACCTGCATTGCAGCAAGGCGCTCAAGCGGGCGGACCTCTGGAACCCGGACAAGCGCGTGCCGCGCTCGGCGCTGCCCACGCTGGGGCAGATGTTCCGCGACCAGATCAAGACCATCTTCCCGGCCAAGCTGATCGACTTTGCGTTGAAGCAGGACGCGAAGCGCAATCTGTATTGAGATGGCGGATTGCCGGCATAGGGGTTTGTGGCGATAATTGCGATTAATTCCCATTTCTGAAGAATCAGGCCGCGCCTTGCCATGTCTTTTCCCGAGCAGACTTCCGCCGTCGCCGTGCAGCGTCTCTACGACGCGCATCATGGCTGGCTGTTCGGCTGGCTGCGCCGACGGCTGGGCAATAGCGCCGACGCCGCCGACCTGGCCCAGGACACCTTCGTCGGGCTGCTGAGCGCCTACCGGCGCCGGGCCATGCCGGAACTGCAGGAACCGCGTGCCTACCTGACCACCATCGCCAAGCGCCTCATGGTGGACATGTACCGGCGCCATGCGCTTGAGCAGGCCTATCTGGAGGCCTTGGCGGCCATGCCGGCGCAGCATGTTCCGTCCGAAGAGCAGCGCCTGGCCATACAGCAGACCCTGCGGGAAGTGGACGCCTTGCTGGCGGTCCTGCCGGACAAGGTCCGGGCCGCGTTCCTGTTGTCGCAGCTCGACGGGCTGACGTACGAGGAGATTGGCGCCGAGATGGGAGTCAGTCTGCGCACGGTCAAGCGCTATATGGCCGAGGCTTTCAAGCACTGCATCCTGGCCGCGCCATGACTTCCGTGCCGGATTCCATCGACCCCAAGATAGCGGGCGAAGCCGCCGATTGGCTGGTGCGGCTGCATTCGGGCCGTTTTTCCGAAGCCGACCGGCAAGCCTGTGAGCGCTGGCGCCAGCGCAGCGCCGAGCACGACCGCGCCTGGGCGCGGGCCCAGGCCGTGTTGGCCAGGCTGGGCGGGCTGCCGCCGGGCCTGGGCCGCGCGGCGTTGGAGGCGGGCGCGTCGCGACGCGCGGGGTTGCGCGTGTTGGCGGGCCTGATCGTCGCGCTGCCGGCCGGCTGGCTGGCGTGGCGCACGGCGCCCTGGCAGGCCTGGACGGCCGACTACGCCACGCGCAGCGGCGAGCGCCGGCGGATCGAACTGCCCGATGGCAGCCTGCTGGTGCTCAACACCGCCAGCGCGGTGGACCTGGACTATTCCGAGGAGCGGCGGTTGGTGTTGCTCAGGGAAGGGGAAATCCTGCTGCGGACGGCGCATGCCGTGCATGCCGATCCCCGGCCCCTGCTCGTGCGCACCGCCGAAGGCAGCGCGCAGGCGCTGGGCACTTACTTCAGCGTCCGGCAACTGGACTCGCGCAGCCGCGTCGCCGTGATCGAAGGCCAGGTGCGGCTGCAGCCGCGCGGGGCGTCCGCCGGCCTGGTCCTGAGCGCCGGGCAATGCGCGGAATTCTCCGCCGACAGGGTGCAGCCGCCGCACGCCAGCCCGCATCCGCCGCAGGCCTGGCTGGATGGCGTGCTGTATGCCGATGGCCAGCGGCTGGCCGACTTCCTGCAAGAGCTTGGGCGCTATCGCCCCGGGCTGCTGCGCTGCGACCCCGCGGTTGCCGACCTGCGCATTTCGGGGGGATTCCAGGTGGACGACACCGATGCGGCGCTGCTGGCCGTATCGCGCAGCTTGCCGGTGCGGCTGGTGTTCCGCAGCCGCTACTGGGTGACTGTGGTTCCTGCCTAGCCGGACCGCTCCCAGGGGCCAAGCGCGCATCGCGTGCGCGGCGTGGGGGCCTTTCTTTTTGGCACCTTTTTCTCTCTCGGCCGACAAGTCCATATAGCACCTTCGCTAGCACTCTGTCGGGATCAGCATGGTTTCAAGCAAGCACACCGCGGCCAGGCCGCCTCATTGGGCGAGCCGTCGGGCGGCCGCAAGCGCCTTGTGCGCGGCGCTGGGATGGATGGCGGCCGCGCCCGCCGTCCTGGCGCAGCCGGCCGGCTCGGCGTCCGGGGCGTCCGCGCTGCCGCAGTTCGATATCCCCGCCGGTCCGCTGGGACCGGCGCTGGCCGCGTTCGCGGGGGCCGCGCGCATCAATCTGTCGTTCGATCCGGCCCTGGCCGAAGGCCGGCGCACGGCGGGCCTGCAGGGAGCTTGGCCGGTAGAGGCGGGGTTGGCTCGGCTGTTGGCCGGCACGCCGCTGGCTGCGCGGCGCGACGGCGCCAACGTCTACACGCTGCGGTTGCTTCCCGCGGAACCGACGCTGCTGCCGGTGGTGCGGGTGGAGGGCGCGAGCGAATACGCCCGGGGCGTGGACGAAGGCCTGGTGGCGCAGCGCAGCGCCGCGGGCACCAAGACCGAAACCCCGATCCTGGAAATTCCGCAAACGGTGAACGTGGTGACGCGCGACGAGATCACGATGCGCGGTTCGCGCAGTGTCGTCGAGGCGCTGGCCTACACCCCGGGCGTCTATGCCCCGGGCGGCAGCGCGGACCTGCGCTACGACAACATCTATCTGCGCGGCGGCTACGCGGCGCGCAACAACCTGGATGGCGCGCGGCTGCCGTACGGTGCCTACAGTTTCGGCATGCTGCAGATCGAGCCCTACGGGTTGGAGCGGATCGAGGTCCTGAAGGGGCCGTCCTCGGTGCTGTACGGCCAGAATACGCCGGGCGGCCTGATCAACATGGTGAGCAAGCTGCCCACCGAGACCCCGCGGCGCGAAATCGAATTGCAGACAGGCAGCTACGGCCGGGCCCAGGCCGCTTTCGACCTGGGCGGCCCCGTGGACGAAGCGGGGCAATGGAGCTACCGCCTGGTGGGCCTTCAGCGCGACGCGGCCCAGTCCCCGCATTATTCGGAAGAAGACCGCACCTTCGTGGCGCCGGCGCTGACCTGGCGGCCATCGGCAGTTACCTCGCTGACCCTGCTGGGCTTTTACCAGAAGGATCACCAGGTGCCGCTGTACGGCAACCTGCCGGCGGACGGCACGCTTTATTCCAATCCCAACGGCCGCATTCCGCGCGACCGCTTTGCGGGCGAGCCGGGCTGGGACGCCTATGACCGGGAGCAGTTTTCGGCCGGATACCTGTTCTCGCACCAGTTCAACGACACCTGGACCGTCAAGCAGCAATTGCGCTACAGCCACATGCGGGGCGAGGCGCGCACCACCGTGGGCTACCTGCTCAACCCGGTCGACATGCGCACCTGGTCGCGCACCATGTCGCGCGGCCAGGGCACCGGCTCGACGCTGAATGTGGATACGCAGGCTATCGCGCGTTTCCGCACCGGCGCCGTGGGCCATGAGTTCCTGGCCGGCTTCGACTACCTGAGCATGCGCGATACCTACAAGTTCGCCAATGTCATCGCCGGCGTGCCGCCGCTGGATCTCTACGATCCGGTCTATGGTCTGCCGCGGCCTGGCGTGCAGGACCTGATCCCGCGCATCGACGCCCTCCAGAACACCGAGCAGTCCGGCGTCTACCTGCAGGACCAGCTTTCCTATGGCAACTGGCTGCTGACACTGGGCGGACGCTACGATATGGCGAGCAGCACCACCCGCAACCGGATGACCTCGGGCAAGGTGTCGCAGAGCGATTCGGCCTTTACCGGCAGGGCGGGGCTGACCTACCTCCTGGAAAACGGCTTGGCGCCCTATGTGGCGTACTCCACCTCGTTCGCGCCCACGGGCGGCACTGACTACGAGAGCAACCCGTTCCTGCCGTCCAAGGGCAGGCAGATCGAGGCCGGACTGAAATACCAGCCGCCCGGCAGCGACAGCATGGTGACCTTGTCCGCCTATCAGCTGACGCAGACCAACGCGCTGACCAGCGACACCACGCCGGGACGGCCGCCGGGCTTCCAGGCCCAGACCGGCGAAACCCGCGCGCGCGGCATAGAACTGGAAGGCAAGGCCAGCCTGGGCGGCGGCTGGGATCTCGTCGCCTCCTACTCGTATGTCGACGCCGTCGTGACCAAGAGCTCCAATGTCGACGTCATCGATGGCGTGCCCCAATCGCGCGAAGGCAAGAAGCAGTTCTACGCGCCGGCGCATCAGGCGGCGGCATGGCTGGGCTACAAGGTGCAGGGCGGGCCGCTGCAGGGATTGGGGCTGGGCGCGGGCGTGCGCTATATCGGCGCCGATTGGGGCGACGCTGCGAACACGCTGCGCATTCCGTCGGTCACGCTCGTCGATGCGGCGTTGTCCTATGACCTGGGGCAGATGCGGCCCGAGATGCGCGGGCTGAGCGTGGCGCTGAACGTCAGCAACCTGTTCGACCGGACCTATGTGGGCACCTGCATCACGACCACCTCTTGCACCTACGGCGCCGGACGGCTGGTGCTGGCCACGATGAAGTACGCATGGTGACGCGGCGCGGCGGCTGGCGCGGGACGCTGGCGCGCGCACTGGCCGCCACGCTCGGCGGCTATGCGCTCGTATCGGCCATGGCGGCGGCCGCGGCCTGGCTGCCATGGCCGCCGGCCGACGCCATTCTCTATCCGGCGTTGCTGGCGATTCCCGCCTATGCGGCCCTGGCCATATGGTGCTTCGCGGCGCGCAGCTCGGGCCGGGTGTGGCTGGCCATCGCGGCAGGCTGTATCGGGGCGCTGAGCTTGCGGTGGGGGCTGGCGCCATGAACGCCTATCCGGAAGGCAGCCTGCGCCAGCGCATGTCCTGGCTGCACACCTGGGTGGGCCTGCTGTTCGGCTGGATTGCGTTTGCGGTATTCCTGACCGGCGGGCTGAGCGTGTACGCGCCGGAGATCGGCCGCTGGATGACGCCCGAAAGCGCGGCGGCAGGCTCGGCGAGCGGGAATCGGTCCCTCGCCCTGGCGCAGGCATGGCTGGAACGCCATGCCTCCCGCGCGGCATCATGGCGGGTCGAGCTGCCTGACGCGCGCCATCCCTTGATGGCGCTGTCATGGCACGGCGAGGAGGGCGAAGGAACCGCGATGCTGGACCCGGCCAGTGGCCGCGAGATTCAGTTGCGCGACACGGAGGGAGGCGAGTTCCTGGTGGAGTTCCATTACAGCCTGCACGCTGGGCAGGCCGGCATATGGCTGGTGGGAGCGTGCAGCTTGGCCCTATTGGTAGCGCTGGTTTCGGGCGTCATTGTGCATCGCCGGTTCTTCGCGGACTTCTTCACATTCCGGCCGCGAGCCTCGCCGGGGCGCGCCTGGCTGGACGCTCACAATGCGCTGTCGGTGCTGCCCCTGCCTTTCCATTGCATGATCGTGATTACCGCGTTGAGTACGCTATTGCTGTCCTATCTGCCGGCGGGCGTGCACAGTCGGTTTGGCGGGGACATGGAGGCGATGGTGGCCGAGGTCTTTCCTCGGCCGCCGGCCACGCCCGCGCCGGGGAACGCGGCAGCCATGCAGCCCTTGGCGGCGCTGGCGCAGCGGGCGGAGTCCATCCTGGGCGCAGGCAAGGCCGCTGTGGTCGAGGTCAGGCAGCCAGGCACGCAAGGGGCCATGGCGGACGTGTGGCGCCGCTTCGACGACAGGCTGATGGCGTTTCCCGATCGCGTATCGATGCGCGCCGCCACGGCGGAAATCGTCGATGCGCACACGGCGTATCCCGGATCCCTGCAACTCATCCGGACGCTGGGCGGACTGCATTACGGCTATTACGCCGCGCCGCTGCTGCGCGCGCTGTATTTCCTTCTGGCGTTGTGCGGCGCCGCGATGATCGCCACGGGGCTGGTGCTGTACGCGGCCCGGCCGGCCTCGGCCGCTTCGGCGTTCGGGCGGGCCGCGCACCGCCTGAACGTGGCCATGGTCTGCGGACCGGTATGCGCTTGCGCCGCCTATCTGCTGGCCAACCGTCTTGCCTGGCCGGCATCTCCAGGCTTGCATGAGCGCGAGGTGCTGGCTTTTTTCCTGGCCTGGGGCGCTTGCGGGGCGCACGCGCTGGCGCAGCGTGGTGCCTGGTTGTGGCGGGAGCAATGGCGGGCGGCGGGCTTGCTGTGGCTGGCGGTCATTCCGGCAGATTTGCTGGCGCTGGCCCCCGACGCCGGCCTGCGCGCCGCCTTGGCCACGCCGCTGCATTGGGCGGTCTGGGCCGCTTGCGCCCTGGCCGCCCTGGCGTGCTGGTATGCGGGCGGCAAGCGGGGCAAGGCGGCCCGGTAGCGGGCTAGAAGCTCAATTCCGCGCTCAGCATCGCCCGGCGTTCATTGCCCCACACAATGGTCGAGCCGTTCGCGAACCGGTTGCGGTCGTAGTAGGTCTTGTCGAACAGGTTCTTGATGTTGAGCTGCAGCTTCAGGTCCATGCCGTTGGCCAGCGTGTTGTTGTAGAACAGCGCCAGGTCCACGATCCCGTAACCCGGGTTGTAGTCGGTCCGGGAGTAGGGGTTGTAGTACGTTCCCACGCTGGGGTCGCGCCAGGCATTGTGGCTCTTGCTCCAGGCCCGCAGGCCCACGGCCACGTGCGCCGTGCCGTAGTCGGGGTCCTGGTAGACGCGGAACTTGTTCCATAGCGCGACGTTGTGGGCGGGCATATTGGGCTTGCTGCGGCCCTGGGCGTAGGGATCGGCCGTGTCCACGTATTCGGTCTTCAGGTATGCGTAGGAGAGCGACGCGGCCCACCAGTCCGTCAGCAGGCCGGAGAGTTCGAGCTCTATGCCCTGCGAACGTTCCAGGCCCGCCAGCCCCGTGCGGCAGTCGCCGGTGCCGTCGGCGCTGCCCGGCGTGCCGGGCGCCGGCGCGGCCAGGGGATCGCATTGGCCTTCGGACTGCGCGGCCATCGGCATGTTCTTCTTGTCGATGCGGAAGACCGCCGCGGTAAACATGGCGCGCGCATCGAAAAGGTCCTGCTTGATGCCGAGCTCGTACTGCTTTCCTTCCTGCGGCTTGGTGATGTACTGGCCGCTCATGTCCAGCAGGTTCAACTCGTTCGGGTAGAACGATTCGCCGTAGCTCGCGTAGACGGTGGTGCTCGGCGTGAAGTCGTGCATGAGCGCGATGCGCGGCGACCATTTGCTGATCTTGTTGCGCTGCTCGCGGTCGGCGGGGCGGTTGTCGAACTGGGCCCATCCCATCGCCAGCAGCAGCCGGGTCCTGTCGTTCGGAAAATGCAGCATGTCCTGGAAATACAGGTTCAGGTCATTGCGCTTGGTGGCTTCGCCCAGCGGGTCTTCCCAGATGCGGTCCTGGTACGCCCAGTTGCCGTAGTCGGGATCGAAGATGTTCAGCGGCCCCGGCGTGTACGGCTGGCCCGGCCGGGAGTCCGAGGCCACTTTGCGCCCGCTGGACCGGGTTTGCGTGTGGCCGTAGCCCATGCCCGTCAGCCAGTCGTGGCGGAATGCGCCGGTATGGGCCTCGCCGCTCAAGTCCATGCCGACGGACCAGTTGCGGTCGCGGCTCTGCCGTCCGCTCACGTAGCGTTGCACATTGCCGTTCGCGTCCGGGCCGTTGCCGGCATTATTCACGCGCGTGTTCTGCCACCACTGCTTGGTTTCCTGGTAGTTGGCGTACGCGGAAACGTTGAAGCTGTTGTTCGGCCGCCAGCGGGCGTCCCAGAGCAGGCTGTCCGTTTGCATGACTGCCCGGTCGTTGAGGCTGCCCCAGAAGAAATCGCGGGGCACCGGATAGTAGCCGCCGTAATAGGGGCTTTTCGGATTGCTGATCCGCATATTGTTTTCCTGTTCCGGAACGGCCCGCATGTCCATGCGCTCGTACGTCAGGGTCGTGTCGAACCGGGAATTCGGCGCATAGGTCAGCGCGGCGAGCGCGCTCTTGGGTTCCTGCCAGATGTGGTCCTGGTCGTCTTCGGTGTGCGTGTAGCTGCCGACCAGGCGGTACAGGAGGGTGGCGTCCTGGTTCAAGGGGCCGGTCATGTCCACCATCGATCCGTAGGAGCCTTTGCTGTCCGTGCGCCCGCGGATCGTATAGGCCGCCTCTGCCTGCGGGCGCTTGTAGGTATAGTTGACGATGCCGCCGGGCTCGGCGGCGCCGTAGTACAGCGCCGCGGGGCCGCGCAGCAGTTCCACGCGCTCCAGGCTGTCGGGGCTGCGTGCCGTGGAGGCCGAGCTGTAGGTGCGCTGGCCATTTATCAGCAATTGTCCCGCGCCACCCGTGGAGAAGCCGCGCACGTTGATCGAGCGCGACATGCTCTGGCCGATGTCGCCATTGCCGCTGGTCGTGGTTACCCCGGCGAAGCCTTCCAGCGTGTCGTAGATATTGGCGTCCCCGCGCTCGACGATCAGCTCCTTGGGTGCCTGGTTGATCGTAAAGGGCGTCTGCCGCGGCGGCAGGGAAGTCTTGGTCGCGATGGACGTCGGCGTGTCGGCGATGTAGCCGGACAGGCCGTCTCCCGAGACGGTGACCGGCGCCAGCTGGGCCACGCCCTGCGGGCGGACCGTGGCGACCTGTCCGCGCAGGGTATAGACCAGGTCGCTATTGGACAACGCGCTGCGCAGCGCCTGTTCGGGCGTCATTTCGCCGTGGATGGCGGGCGCCTGTATGCCCCGGACCTGCTGGGGGTCGAAGGCGATCGACAGCCCGGTGTACCGGCTCAGCTCGACCAGCGTTTTCTCCAGCGGCTGCAACTCTATGCTTAGCATGACGGCCTGGCCGGTCTGGGCGACTTGCGTTTGCGCTTGCGCCGCTTGCGCGTGGACGCTCCAGAGCAGCATGGCGGCCAGCGCCGTCCCGCGCCGCCGCCCCGCGCGCGGCGTCCACCGGTTCTTGACGCGCGTCCTGCACTTTCCGGCCTGCATGGCGATTCTCTCCCTTCCTGGATGTTCGATTCCCTAAAGACAATCCAGCGAGTGGAATCCTGATATTGAGACGTGTTTTTATTTGTGCCGGGGCTACGGGCATGGCGCGGCCGAGCGGTGGCGGCTTTAGCGTCCGAGGCGGCGCGGAGGCTCGATGCGGTCGGGTTTGCCGCTGGGCGCGATCGTCAGCACGCGTCCGGCGCGCGTCACGGCGACGGGCGCGATGTCGGGCAGGGCCTGCAGCGCGTTCACGACGTCGCCGAGCTGCACGATCAGCGTGACGGGAAGGTTCCGCACGGAAGGATCGACCTGCACGCTCCATACGCCGCGCCGGCTCAGGGCGCGGCCGACCTCTTCCAGCGTTTCGTTCTCGAAGACGAGCCGGTTCTGGCGCCAGGCCGCCACTTGCGAATCGGAGATCGGGCGCACCGGTGTGACGCGACCCTGCTCCAGGCGCACGGATTGCCCCGGGAACAGTTCGACGGGGGGTGCCCCGTTCGCCGGAAGCACCCGCACATGGCCACGCGCCACGTTGACGCGCAAACCGTCCGGCAGGCGCTGTACTTCGAAGGCGGTGCCCAGGACCTGCACGGACCCGCTTCCGACTTCGACGACGAAGGGCCGGGCTGGATCGCGCGCGACATCGAAATATGCCGCCCCGGTTGCCAGCGCAACACGCCGCTGCTGGCCGGAGTAGGCCACATTCAATTCCGTGCCCACGTCCATGACGACATGCGTTCCATCGCTCATGGCCAGCGCCTCGGACCCGGCTTGCGCGGTTTCGAAACTGCGCGGGCCCCACAGCGAGAAGTCGGCGTATTGCTGTGTCTGCCAAGCGAGATAGCCGCCGACGGCCATCACCACGGCCGCCATGGCCAGCGCAAAGCGAGGCCGCCTGGGGGCGCGTCGGGGCGGGGGCGCCGCGGGCGCATAGCGTTCCGCCAGCGGCTGCAAGCTGAGCCAGTCGCGTTCACAGGCTTCGAAAGCGCGGCGATGCCGGGGATCGCGGGACAACCATTCGTCGAGTTTCGCGCGCGCCGCCGCGCCGGCGTGTGTATCCGCGCCGGCTTCGCGCAGCGTCATGAACCAGCGCAGGGCGACGTCGTCGATGTCGTCGGCGGCGTCCTGCGCTGGCGGCGGAGAATGTCGGTCCTGGTTCACGGATTCAAGGCGGCCCTGCAGGCGCGCATTGCGCGGATGACGTGCTTTTCGACCATGTTGCGGGAAATGCCCAGCCGGGATGCGATTTCTCCCTGGTCCAGGCCTTCGAAACGATAAAGCAAGAATACTTCACGGCAGCGCGGCGGCAGGTCGTCTATGGCATTCATGACTTCGGCCAGTTGCTGGCGGTCGGCATAGATGCGGGCGGGGTCCTGCGCCTGCGATACCGATTCCCGGTTCAGCGCCATTTCCTGATAAACGCGGGTTTCGACCTTATTGCGCGCGCTCGCGTTGTAGGCGAGGTTGATCGCCGTCCGGTACAGGTATCCCGCGAGATTGCCCAGTCGGGCCTGGCCGGGGCGGTCCAGCATGCGCGCATAGGCTTCCTGCACCAGGTCGGCCGCCGAATGCTGCCGGCCCAGATGCGCCGAGACCGCACGGCGCACGGACTGCAAGCAGTCATCAAGCGATATCCACCCGTTTCCCCGGTCCGTCTTTTCCGCGTCGCGGCTCATTTGTATTGCCCCAATTTTTGATAATGATAACAAATCTCAATATCGATATTTAATTGGGCCGAAGGCATCAGGATTTCCCCTGACGGATTGTCTACAGGGCAATGATCGAACCCGGAGCGGCATGCGATGCGCCCAGCCCACCTTTACCTCCCGATATGACGCTACTTTCGTTTCTGTCCAATCCATCCGCCGATGCCCGGCGCGGCGAGGCGCCGCGATGAGACCCGATGCGAAGCCCGAGGGCCTGCGCCAGGCGATGTCGTGGCTGCATACCTGGTCCGGCCTGGTGCTCGGCTGGCTGCTGTTCGCCGTGTTCCTGCTCGGCACGCTGAGTTTCGCGCGCACGGAGATCACGGCCTGGATGCAGCCGGAGGTCCATGGGTCGCGGGCGGGCCCGGATACGCTGGGGCTGACCATGGATACCCTGGCGCGCATCGCGCCCGCCGCCACGGTCTGGTCGATTTCGCTGCCGGGGCCGCGGGATCCGGCGGTAAGAGTGTCCTGGCGGGAGCCCGGCGCGGCCGCGGGCCGGGCCGGCTTGAAGCGCGCCGTGCTGGACGCCGGCACGGGCGAGGTGCTGGAGCCCCGGGCCACGCGCGGGGGGGATTTCCTGTACCGCTTCCATTTCGAGCTCTATGGAATGCCGCAGGCGTGGGCGCGCTGGATCGTGGGCGCGGCGACCTTGTTCATGCTCGTGGCCATCGTCAGCGGCGTGATCACGCACAAGAAGATCTTCACGGATTTCTTTACCTTCCGCCCGCGCAAAGGGCAGCGCTCCTGGCTGGACGGCCATAACGCCACTGCCGTGCTGGCGTTGCCGTTCAATTTCGTGATTACATTCAGCGGCCTGTTGCTCTTGATGTACCAGCTCATGCCCTGGCCGATCGAAGCGGCTTACCAGGGAGATACCCGCGCCTATTTCGCCGAGCGGCGCGCGCCGGCAGCGCCGGTGCAGGCCCCCGGGCACGATGCGCCCGTCCTGGCGCCGCCGCGGGCGGCGCTCCAGTCGATTCTGGACCAGACGGCGGCTGCGTGGCCGGATTCGCCCATCGGTGCCCTCACGGTGAATCGGCCCGGCGGCCACGCGGTCACGGTCGAGGCGCGCGAAGGGCAGGGCGCAAGCCTGGTGGACCGAGGCGTTGCGCGCCGGGCGGTCTTCGACGCGGCCAGCGGCGCGCGTCTCGATGCCCCGGCGGCGGTGGCGCCCACGGCGGCCGTCGCCGTCTACAACGTGTTCACCAGCGCGCACCTCGGCCGCTTCGCCGGCCCGGCCCTGCGCTGGCTGCTGTTTCTTTCCGGCATGGTGGGCAGCTTCATGGTTGCCAGCGGCATGGTGCTCTGGGTGGTCAAGCGGTTGCCGGAACGCCGCAAGCTGGGGCGCACGCCCAAGGGCCACCGGCTGGTCGAGGCAACGAACGTGGCCGCGCTGGCCGGTCTGTTCCTGGCGATCGCGGCGTACTTCTGGATGAACCGCCTGCTGCCGGCGTCGCTCGCCGGGCGGGCGGATTGGGAAATCCGCGGGTTTTTCGCGGCTTGGGCGCTGAGCCTGGCGTATGCCTGCCTGCGCAGGCATCGCCGCGCGTGGATAGATACGCTGGCGCTTTCGGCTGGACTGTTGATGCTGCTGCCGGCGCTGAACGCGGCGACTGGCGGAGCCGCGTTGCCCGTCAGCATCGCGCGGGGCCTGTGGAGCGTGGCGGCATTCGATCTGTCCGCCTTCGCCATGGGCGCGCTGCTGGCCTTCATGGCGTTCAAGCTTTCCCGCTCCGGCCTGTCGCCGGCGAGTCGCCTGCAGCGCAAGCCCCCAAGCGCGGCACCGGCAAACGATGCGCTTGCCGCAGGCTCGACGAATGCCGGAGCGCGGCCATGATGGCGTGGATCAGCCTGGGGTGGGCATTCGCGGCCAGCGCCATGCTGGGCCTGTCCATGCCCCGCCACCAGGAACAGATGCTGTCCCGGGAACTGGGCGGGCCCTGGACGCTGGCATGGCGCGCGGCGGGATACCTGGGCCTGGGAGTGGCGCTCATCCCCTGCCTGCAGGCATGGAGCGTGTCGGTGGCCATCGCCGCGTGGCTGGGCGTGTTGACGGCGGCGACCATGGCGCTGGGGGCGCTGCTGGCCTATGCGCCCGGGATGGTGCTTGCGGGCGCGGGGTTTGCGGCGCTGGCGAGCGCGCTGGCCTGGATGGCTGCGTGACGGGCGCATTCCCGCGGCCGGCTCGCGGCTGACGCGGCATGCTTATCCAATATTTTCAATGTATCGGCTGACCCAAATATAGTATTTCCGGCGTGCATGGTTCTTACCTAGGATGTCCAGCAAGGCATTCTGGAATGGGAGCTGTCATGTTCGAAAGCGGTACTTGCTGGGCATCCGGGTTGCGCGGGGCACGCGTTGAGGCGAGTCGTTCCGGGAGCGGCGCATGAGCGGGCCGTTGGAAGGCGTCCGCATCCTTGACGTCACGACGGTGCTGATGGGGCCCTACGCCACCCAGATACTGGGAGACCTGGGCGCGGACGTGATCAAGGTCGAACCGCCGGCGGGCGATAACGTGCGCGGCATCGGTCCGGCGCGTCATCCGGGCATGGGAGGGATTTTCCTGCATGCCAACCGCAGCAAGCGCAGCATCGTGCTGGACTTGAAGCGGCCGGCGGGCCGCGAGGCGCTTCTCAGGCTGGCGGCCACCTGCGACGTGCTGATCTACAACGTGCGGCCCCAGGCCATGGCGCGGCTGGGGCTTTCGTACGAGGAGCTGGCGCAGGTCAATCCCGCCATTCTCTACGTGGGCGTCTACGGCTATGACCAGCGCGGCCCTTATGCGGCGCGGGCAGCCTACGACGATCTCATCCAGGGCGCGGTAGGGATTCCCGCCTTGTCGGTGCAGGCCGGTAGCGAAACGCCGCGGTACGCGCCCAGCGCCATCGCCGACCGCATCGTCGGCATCAGCGCGGCCAATGCGGTCAGCGCCGGCCTGTATCATCGGGCGCGCACCGGACAAGGGCAGGCCATCGATGTGCCGATGTTCGAGACCATGGCGCAACTGATACTCGGCGACCACATGGCGGGCCAGTCCTTCGAGCCGCCGCTGGGGCCGCCCGGCTACCCGCGGATCCTGAATGCCGATCGGCGGCCCTACGCGACGTTGAACGGACATATCTGCGTGCTGCTCTATGCGGACAAGCAGTGGGCGGCATTCTTCGAACTGATCGGGCAGCCTGGCCGGGAGGCCACCGATCCCAGATTCCGCGATATCGGCACCCGCACGCAGCACATTCATGCGATTTACCGCTTGGTGTCGGACGCGATCGCCACGCGGACCACCGAGGACTGGCTGGCGGCCTTCGAGAAGGCGGACATTCCGGCCATGCCGATGCATACCGTGGAGTCGCTGCTCGGCGACCCGCAGCTCCAGGCCATCGGGTTCTTCAACACGGTCGAGCATCCCACCGAGGGCAAGTTGCGCACGATGGCGGTGCCGTCGCGCTGGTCCGGAACGCCGCCCGATCCGTCGCGGCAGGCCCCGCGGCTCGGCGAGCACAGCGTCGAAGTGCTGAGGGAGGCCGGCTACGATGACGACGCCATCGCCGATCTGCTGCGGGATCGGGTCACCTTGGAGGCGGCCCGCGACGCCGCGACGTCCGGAGCGAGCCATGACTGATTTTCTGAAACGCGAACGTCATGGCGCGGTCCTGCTGCTGACCATGGACCGCGGAGCGACGCGCAACGCGCTCTCCGACCCAGACGCGATCGACGCGCTGGTCGACGCATGCGCCGAAATCAATGCGGATATGTCGGTGCGCGCCGTGGTGCTTACCGGCGCGCATGGCGTTTTCTCCTCGGGAGGCAATCTCAAGACCCTGTCCACGGCAGTCGGCGCGGGCCTGGGCGAACCCGTGCAGAGCCGTCTGGCCTACCGCAACGGGATACAGCGCGTGCCGCTGGCCCTCTGCAATCTGGAAGTGCCCACGATCGCCGCGGTGAACGGACCGGCGATCGGGGCGGGCTGCGACCTGGCCTGCATGTGCGATATACGGATCGCGGCCGACGAGGCGCGGTTTGCGGAGAGTTTCGTCAAGCTCGGGTTGACGCCGGGTGACGGCGGCGCCTGGCTGCTGCCTCGGGCCGTCGGTATGTCGCGGGCTTGCGAAATGGCCTTCACCGGCCGCAGCGTCGATGCCGTCCAGGCGCTTGATATGGGGTTGGTTTCGCAAGTGGTCGGCCGGGAGGCGCTGCTGCCTGCCGCGATGGCGCTGGCGCAGGAGATCGCGCAGCATTCCGGCCACGCGCTGCGCTTGACCAAGCGGCTGTTGCGCGAGGGGCAGCACACCCGCCTGGATACGCTGCTCGAACTTTCGGCGGGCTTCCAGGCCTTGGCCCACCATACGCAGGAGCACGCCACCGCGCTGGACGCATTCCTGGACAAGACGCGCGGTTGAGCCGATTCAATCAGCGCCAAGGCAGCCTCACCGACGCGCAACCCAGAACGAGGCGACACAAGGAGGAGACCCATGCAGACAACGAGAAGAAGGCTGGTGGCCGCTTTGGGCGCACTGGCTGCACTGCCGCTGGCGCGCACCGCGCTGGCCGACACGGCGGCTTGGCCGGCCCAGCCGATACGGCTGATCCTGCCGTACGCCGCGGGCGGTCCGACCGACGTGTTGGCCCGGGCCGTGGCGCAGCATGTGGCGCGTCAATTGGGCCAGCCCGTGATCGTCGAGAACAAGACCGGCGCCAGCGGCAACATAGCCGGGGAGACCGTGGCCCGCGCGCGGCCGGACGGATACACACTGCTGTACCACTCGTCGGGATTGGCCATCAGCCCGGCGCTGTACCGCCAGCTGCCCTACGACCCCGTGCGCGATTTCGCTCCGGTGGGATTGACGGCCTCGATTCCGCTGGTACTGATGACGGCCAACGCATTGCCGCCCACGGATACCCGGGAGTTCATCGCCTACCTCAAGGCGCGACCCGACGCGCTCAGCTATGGGACGGGCGGCGTCGGCAACATTACGCACTTGAGCGTCGCATTGTTCCTGCACGCTACGGGTACGCGCGCCGTCGGCATTCCGTTCAAGGGGACCAATCCGGCCATGGTGGCGATGTTGGGTGGCCAGGTGCAGTTCATGGTGGACGCGATAAGCTCGGCGCTGCCCTATATTCGCGACGGCAGGGTGAGGGCCCTGGCCGTGACCGGCGCGGAGCGTTCGGCCGCGCTGCCGCAGGTGCCGACGCTGCGTGAAGCCGGCTTGGCGGACCTTACGATGAGTACCTGGCAAGGCGTGTTGGCGCCGGCAGCCACGCCGCAGCCCGTGATCCAGCGATTGAACGAGGCGCTGACCGCGGCGGTGCGGGATCCGGCCATCGCGGGGCCCTTCACTGCCCAGGGAGTCGACCTGCGCAGCTCGTCGCCGGCGGAGTTCCAGGCGTACCTGGGACAGGAGGTCCGGCGGTGGGGAGATGCGGTAAGAATGGCGGGTATACAACCCGAATGAATACGGGAAAGCCCATGGCCCGACGCGCCATGGCGATCATTGGAAAAGCCTTGTGGAGACATGCATGAATATCAAGACCTTGGCCATGACGGGATTGCTGGGCGCGGCGCTGGCGCTGGGTGGAAATGCCCGCGCCGCGGCCGACTATCCCTCTCATCCCGTGAAGATCATCGTATCGCTGCCGCCCGGAAGCGGCGCCGATACGACGGCGCGATTCCTGTCCAAGCACCTGGCGGACAAGTTCGGGCAACCGTTCATCGTCGAGAACCGGCCGGGAGCCAACAGTTTCATCGCGGCCCAGGCGGTGGCGACCGCCGCGCCCGACGGCTACACCATGTTCGTGGCCAGCAATTCTCCCATGACGACGAATGCCGCCGTCTTCAAGAGTCTTCCGTACGATGCGATCGCGGATTTCTCTCCGGTTGCGCCTATCGCCCGGTTTCCCATGGTGCTGGTGGTGCCCGCGAATTCGCCTTACCGGAACGTCGCCGAGTTGGTGTCGGCCGCCAAGGAGGCGCCAGGGAAATTGAATTTCGCGAGCGGAACCGCTACCTACCAGGTGGTGCTGGAGCTGTTCCATGAGCAGAATGGGATCAAGGCCACGCACGTGCCCTACAAAGGCACGTCGGCGGCGCTGGCAGATCTGGCGGGCGGCGTAGTGCAGTACAGCCTCGCCGACGTCAGCGCGGCATTGCCGCTGATCCGTGGCGGAAAGTTGAGGCCGCTTGCCGTGACCAGCGCGCAGCGCATCAAGGATCTGCCGGACGTGCCCACGATGCAGGAGAGCGGCAACAAGGGGTACGAGGCCTATGCCTGGACGGCTGCATTCTTTCCCGCGAAGGTCGATCCGGCCATCGTCGCGCGTGTCTCCGAAGCCGTGCAGGCGCTGGTGCGCAGCGACGAAGGGCGGGCCTTCATGGCAAAACTCGGCGGAGAGTCCTTTGTGGGCGGCCCCGACACGCTGGCTACGTTCCAGAAGGACGAGCTCGAATCCATGCGACGCATCGCCAAGCTTGCCAATATCCAGCAGGAATAGGGAGCCCCCAGCGCGTTTTACGCCTCATCCGTGGCGGCGGTGTCGGTCCGCATCAGGCGGCAGGCCATCTCGACGAAATTGGCGGTGGTAGGGGTGGCATTGTCCGGGTGCACGGCCAGGGCGATACCCACTTTGATCGTATCGGCCAGTTGGGAAACCCTGACCAGGCGTACGTTGTCGCCGGCCTGCCGGCGGGCCACCGCCGGTACGATTGCCACGCCAAGCCCGCTCTCGACCAGGCTCAGGATGGTCTGCACCTGGATGGCTTCCTGGGCGACGCGCGGAACGACGCCCGCCTGCTGGAAGGCATACATGACCAGCGCGTGCATGCCGGGGACATGCGTGCGTGAATAACCGATGAAAGGTTCGTCCGCCAGGTCGCTCAGCGCGACGTCGTCGCGTTGGGCATGGCGGCTGTCGGCCGGAACGGCAAGCATCAGGTGGTCCGGCTGCAGCAAGGTGATACGGGCCGCGGTGGGCTCAAGCACCGGGAACCGCACCAGCGCGACGTCCAGCGTATGCGTGTCCAGGCGGCGCAGCAGATCGATGGTGGTGGATTCCTCGATGATCAGGTCGACTCGCGGGAAGTCCCTTCTGAATTCGGACAGCAGCCGCGGCATCAGCGAATACGTGGAAGAGCCCACGAAGCCAACCTTCAGCACGCCTTGTTCTCCACTGGCTCCCTCCCTTGCCGCGCGCCGGATCTCTTCGGCATAGAACAACGTGGTGCGCGCATACCGCAACACTACCTGGGCCGCGGGCGTCGGCTGCAGGCCGCCGGGCAGCCGATCGAAGAGTTGCACGCCGAGTTCCTGTTCCAGCTTCTTGATGGCGGTCGATAGCGGCGGTTGCGCCATATGCAGCCGTTCGGCGGCGCGATGGAAATTGAGCGTTTCGGACAAGACCAACAGCTGCTTGAGCTGGCGTAGCTCCACGGGTGTCTCCCTTGATGCGCCGGGCTCGCGATATTTGTGATGTATTGCCCGGTCCACATCTAATATTAGACCGGGTCGCGGCCCCCCGTGTAGATTGCCATGAAGCCCGCGCATACCGCGCGAATCAGGGTTTCACGGCATTTTTCGAACATGGGAGCGTGTGTGCAGGCGCCGTGCCGCGACACGCTCCGGGGGATCAGATTGGGCGCTATCAACGACGCACTGCGGCTCGCCGCGATTCCCGCGCAGGACGAGGCCTTGCGCTCGTCCGTGCGCGCCTTCTTGCGCGACGCGCTGAAGGACATGCCCGCCGACCTCCGCGCGCGCTCCTGGATGGGATACGACGCGGACTTCAGCCGCGCGCTGGCGCGGCAAGGGTGGCTGGGACTGACGCTGCCGGCCGCTTATGGCGGCGCGGCGCGCAGCAACTTCGCCCGCTTTGTCCTGAGCGAGGAACTGCTCGCGGCCGGCGCCCCGGTCTCGGCGCATTGGATCGCCGACCGTCAGACCGCGCCCTTGATTCTGCGCTATGGCTCGCAGGCGCAGCGTGACTTCTATCTGCCGCGCATCATTCGCGGCGAGGCCTTTTTTGCGATCGGCATGAGCGAGCCCGATACCGGCTCCGATCTGGCCAGCGTGCGCACGCGCGCCACGCCCGATGCCGGAGGCTGGCGGTTGAACGGGCGCAAGATCTGGACCACCAACGCCCATCGCTCTCATTACATGTGCGCCCTGGTGCGAACGTCCGGAGGGCCGGAAGACCGCCACCGCGGGCTCTCGCAAGTGATCTTCGACCTTTCCCTGCCCGGCATCGAGATCCGCCCGATCCGGGACATTTCAGGAGATTCCCACTTCTGCGAGGTGCTGTTCGACAACGTCCTGCTGCCGCCCGACGCGTTGATCGGCGAGGAGGGCAGCGGCTGGCAGCAGGTCACGGCGGAACTGGCGCTGGAGCGCAGCGGCCCGGAGCGCATCTATTCCAGCATGGTGCTGATAGACGGCTGGCTCGCCCATTTGCGTCGGGCGGGCGCGCCGGATCCGGAACAAATCCGATTGGCGGGGCGGCTGGCCGGGCGTCTGGCGGTGCTGCGAGGAATGTCGCTGGCGGTGACTCAACGCCTGAACGACGGCGCCGACGCCAGCCTGGCGGCCGTATTGGTGAAAGACCTGGGCACGGAGTTCGAACAGGCCGTGCCCGAATGGATAGGCCGGGCCTTGCGGGCCGGCACGGGCCCGGCGCCAGACGAGGCGCTGGCGCGCACGCTGGCTTACCTGACGCTCATCAACCCGACTTTTTCGTTGCGCGGGGGAACCCGCCATATCCTGCGCGGCATCATCGCGCGCGAACTCGGCCTGCGCTAAGACGTATCGACACGACAAGGGAAGCACATGTCGCAATCCATCCAGCAAGACCTGTATGACGAATTCTCGCGCGCGCTGGCCGGCTTGTGTCCGTTGGAGCGCGTCCGCGAGATCGAAGCCGCCGGCGCGGGGCGGGAAGCGAACGGCGGCCTCGCACGCACTTGGCAGGAGATCGACGCGCTGGGGTATACCGACGCCTTGACGCCGATGGATCAAGGGGGAGCCGGATTGTCCTTGGCGGACGTCGAAGGGTTGCTGCGGGCGGCCGGGGCTTCGGCCTTGCCCTATCCGTTTGCCGACACCATGCTGGCGCGCGCCTTGTTGCGGGCGGCGGGCCAGGCCGTGCCTGAAGGCCCCATTGCCCTGGCCCGCGCGCAGTCCGGGCCGGACGGACTGCGCGTCACCCCGACGCCTGGGGCCGGCCTGGCGCGCAGCGTGCTGGTCCATCGCGATGATTGCCTGTTGCTGGTGGCCGCGCCAGCGGCGTCCGATCCCGGCATTTTCCGGCCGCGCGCCAGCGCCACGCCCGTATGGACGGCATCGCCGCCGATCGTCGGTCGCGTCGCCTTGCCGGACGAGGCCGTCCTGGCCTGGCGCAACGTCGCCGATGCGGCCGGGATTGCCGGGGCGATGCAGGCGGTGCTCGATCGCTGCATTTCCTTCGTTGGCGAGCGTCAGCAATTCGGCCGGGCGTTGGGACGGTTCCAGGCGATTCAGCAGGAAATCAGCGTGGTCGCCGAGCAGGTGGCGTCCACCGTCATGGCGGCGCGCCTGGCCTGCGCCAGCGGCGCCGTGTTCCCCGACGCCTCGCTCGCGGCTAGCGCGAGATTGCGGGCCTGCGAAGCCATTCCCGTGGTTTGCGCCATCGCGCACGCGATTCACGGCGCAATCGGGATCACCGAAGAATTGGCCTTGGGGCTTTACACCACCCGGCTGCACGAATGGCGCGCGACCGGCATGAGCGAGGACGACTGCGCCGGCCTGATCGGCCATCGGCTGCTGACCGGAGACAGCCAGACGATGCTGGATTTCGTGCGGGGCATCATGGCCGTGGCGCCCGCCGACGCCGGTCTGGCCACGCCGAGCCTTTCGGCATAGAGACAACCCATTCCTTGAACACGTTTGAATCCGAGGCGTCAAATCATGTCAACCCATTCAGATCCCGTCGTCATCGTCGGCGCGCAGCGCACGCCCATCGGCGCTTTCCAGGGCGCGCTGTCGCACTACACGGCGCCCCAGCTCGGCGCTCATGCGCTGGCCTCCGCCGTCCGCCAGGCGGGTTTGGCGCCCGATGCCGTCGAGGAGGCGCTGGTGGGCTGCTGCCTGTTTGCGGGCCTGGGGCAGGCGCCGGCGCGTCAGGCGGTGCTAGGCGCGGGGTTGCCAACCTCGGTGCAGGCCACGACGCTGAGCAAGATGTGCGGTTCCGGCATGAAGGCGGCAATCCTGGCGCACGATATTCTTTGCGCCGGATCGGCCGACGTCGTGCTGGCAGGGGGCATGGAGTCGATGAGCAACGCGCCGCACCTGATCCCCAAGGCGCGCCAGGGGTATCGCCTTGGCGACGGGCAGTTGCTCGACCACATGTATCGCGATGGCCTGCAGGATGCCTACGAAGGGCATCTGATGGGACATTACGCGGACCTGGCCGCGCGCGAACACGGCTTCAGCCGGGCTCAGCAGGATGCCTACGCCGAGCAGAGCGTCCTGCGCGCCCAGCACAGCGTCGCGGCAGGGCACTTCGCGGCCGAGATCGCGCCCATCGCGGCAAGGGCGCGCCGTGGCGTGGAGGCCGCGGCGCTCGTTGCGGACGACGAGACGCCGGGCCTGTGCGACGTGTCGCGGCTGGGCGGCTTGAAGCCTGCATTCACGCCTGACGGCACGGTCACGGCCGGGAACGCCTCTTCGATATCGGACGGCGCCGCCGCGCTGGTGCTGACGAGGCAGCGGCACGCGGAAGTATCGGGGCTGACGCCGCGGGCGCGTATCGTCGGCCATGCCGCGGCGGCATTGGCGCCGGGGCAGTTTCCGGTGGCGCCGGTGCACGCGATCGCGCGCTTGCTCGATCGCGTCGGCTGGAGCCGCGATTCGGTCGATCTTTTCGAGATCAACGAGGCATTTGCGGTCGTTCCGATGATCGCGCTGCGCGACCTCGGCCTGCCGGCCGAGCGGGTCAACGTCGAAGGCGGCGCCTGCGCGCTCGGGCACCCGGTGGGCGCCACCGGCGCGCGCATTATCGTGACATTGCTGCATTCGCTGGAGCGTAGGGGCCTGCGGCGCGGCGTGGCCAGTCTGTGCCTGGGCGGAGGCGAAGCCACGGCTATCGCCATCGAGCTGCCTTGACCTGGCGGCGCGCCGTCCGGCATCACATGGGGAGAGGTACGCATGGGACCTTTGGCAGGAATCAGGATCATTGAACTGGCGGGAATCGGCCCGGGGCCGATGGCGGCCATGCTGCTGGCGGACATGGGGGCGACCGTCCTGCGGATCGAACGCAAGGAGCCGGCCGACCTGGGGGTGAAGCGGGAGCTGAAATACAACCTGCTGCTGCGCAACCGGCGCGCTATTGCGCTGGACCTGAAGGACCCGCGCGCCGTTGCCCTGGTGCTTCGGCTGTTGCGCAAGGCCGATGCGCTGATCGAGGGATTCCGCCCTGGCGTGACGGAGCGGCTGGGCCTTGGGCCGCAAGCTTGCCTGGCGGAGAATCCCCGTCTGGTCTACGGGCGCGTTACCGGCTGGGGCCAGGATGGGCCGCTCGCCCACGTGGCCGGCCATGACATCAACTATATCGCCGTCACCGGGGTGCTGGACGCCATCGGCCGAGCGGGCCAGCCGCCGACGCCGCCGCTTGCGCTGGTAGGCGATTTTGGCGGCGGCGGCCCGTATCTTGCATTGGGCATACTGGCTGCAATCATCGAGGCTCGCCAGTCCGGACAAGGCCAGGTGGTGGATGCCGCCGTGATGGACGGGGTGGCCTCGATGGCGACGGCGTTCTTCGGCCTGGCCGCTTCAGGAACGTGGCAACCAGAGCGGGGCACCAACATCCTGGATTCCGGCGCGCCGTTCTACGACGTGTACCAATGCGCGGACGGCCAGTGGCTCTCGGTCGGTCCGATTGAACGCCGCTTCCATGAACTGCTGCTGCGGCAACTCGGTCTTGACGACGACGCCATACGGGAATTGGGAGACCACCAGGACAGGAGCACCTGGCCTCGTCTGCGAACGGTGCTGCGCGCGGCGTTTGCCCGCCGCGCCCGGGACGAATGGTGCGAAAGGCTGGCTCGGCTGGACGTGTGCGTGGCGCCGGTGCACACGCTGCGCGACGCGGCCGGGCATCCTCAGGTCAAGGCGCGCGCGACGCTGCTGGAGATAGACGGCATTACGCAGCCCGCCCCGGCGCCGCGTTTCAGCCGTACGCCCAATGCGACGCCCACGGCGCCGCAGCCGCCGGATGCCGAGGCATTGAAGGATTGGCTGGATCCCGAGGAACTGGCTTCGCTCGGCGTGGCGTATTGAAGGCAAGCGCATCGACGATGGCGTGCCGCAGGCCGTGGAATGCCGGGCCTTCACGCAGCGCCGGGCCGGCCCTGTCCGGACGCCGGCTTTCTCCAAGTCTGGAGCTGTTCCGCCGTCACCCCAACCCCGCCGCACACGATCACCACGGCGCTGCGGGCGTCCGGGAAATGGCGGCGCACGCCGTCCAGGCCCGCGATGGAAGCGCCGCAAGCGGGTTCCGTCAGCAGCCGGTGCGCATCCAGGAGGTCGGCGCAGCCTTCTACCGCCGCTGCGTCCGATAGCACGAGGCTCCTGACCTCCAGCTCGCGCGCCAGGCCGACGGCGCGTTCGCACACCCTGCGCGCGCCCAGCGACGTCGCCACGCCGGAGACGGCCGGAAGCTCGATCGGGGCGCCCTGCGCCAACGCCGCGGCATACGAGGCGGTTCCTTCGGTTTCCATGGCCAGGATGCCGACGTCGCCCCAGCCGTTGCGCAGCAACCCTTCCCCCACGCCCGCCAGCAGCCCGCCGCCGCCCACCGAGCAGACGATCACGTCGGGCTTGGCGCATTGGGTGGCGAGCTCGTCGATCATGGAAGCATGGCCTTCCCAAAGCAGAGGATGGTCGAAGGGATGGATGAAAGCCGATGCGGCGTCAAGCAGCGCCTGCGCATGCGCGTTGGCATCCTGCCAGGAACCGCCATGCACGACGACTTGCGCGCCTTCGCTCTGGATGAGGGCCTTGGCCTTTTCGGACGTGGTTTCAGGCACCACCACCGTCACCGGAACGCCCAGCTGCCTGCCGGCATAGGCCACGGCATAGCCGGCGTTGCCGCCGGACGATGAGACGAACCGCCGGGCGCCTTGCGCGTGCAACGCGCTGCACGCGTGGCCCACGCCGCGCAGCTTGAAGGAGCCGCAGGGCTGGACGTTTTCGAGCTTGAGGAACACATCCAGGCCCGCGCGCTGCGAGAGCGCGGTCGAGCGGATGGTGGGAGTGATCACGTGCAAAGACATGGGGGGAATTCCTTGGATGCCGGAAGGCTGGGGTTCATTGCGCGCCGGGGCCTTCAGGCGAAGTGCCCGCTTTGCGGGCTGGCCACGACGGCGCAGGTATTTCCGGGACGGACGATGCCGTACTGCCGGGTGGAATAGACGATGCCGGGCTCCTCGAAATGGAGCGTGACGGGCTCTTTGCCGGGGGCGGTGAGGAAATGGATGCGGCCGGCGACCTCGCCGCGCTCGACCCGCGCGCCCGCCACGGCGCGGGGCTCGAAGATGCCGTGCTCGGAGGCGATCACGTAGGCCTGGGCGCCGCGCATTTCGAAGTAGGGCGGCCGCTCGGACGTGGCGGGCGGCGCGTCGCCGTCCAGGACGCCCCACAGGCGCAGCACCCGCAGCGCGCCCTGCCGGCAGAGGTCCAGCGCCGCGGGCGTGACGCCGCCGCCGCCCGCCATTTCCGTGCTGACGCAGGTCAGGCCGGCCGCCATCGCGGCGGTTACGCACAGGCGCCGGTCTCCCAGGTTGTCCATGACCACGCACATGGGCGCGCCGAAGGCGTGCGCCGCGTCCAGGCAGCGCCGGAACTGCGGTCCGTCGGGACAGGGGATGACGATGGTGCTGGGCACGATGTTCAGGGACGAGCCGCCGGAGTGCAGGCTCAGCAAGCCGTCGGCGCGGGGCAGGAGCTCGTCGTTGACGAAGGCGGCGATCTGCTCGGTAATGGTGCCCGCGTGATCGCCGGGGAACACCCGGTTCATGTTCTTGCCGTCGATGGGCGAGGTGCGCGTGCCCGCGTCGACCGCCGGCGCGTTGATGGCGGGGATGATGATCAATCGTCCGCGGACGTGTCGTGGGTCCAACGAGCGGATCAGTTCGCCCAGCACGATAGGGCCTTCGTACTCGTCGCCGTGGTTCCCGCCTTCGAGCAGGATGGTGGGCCCCTCGCCATTGGCGATCACGGCCAGCGGAACGCGGATGGTTCCCCAGGCGTCGTCGTGAGGGGAGTGCGGGAAGTAGACGAATCCGTCCTGTTTGCCGGGCCGGTCGAGATCGATGGACGTGAAGTAGGTCCGCCGTTCCGCGTTGCGGGCGGGGATATGCCCGGACGATATAGATTTGAGCGCGGACTGGCGGCTGTCTTTCGTGGCGGCCTGGTTCATATCGCATTCTCCCGGTGATATTTCATGGAGAATGCTAGAGCGCAATCAGAGGGGGCACAAATACTGCCGGGCGATACTGGATATACTTTTGAAGTATAGAAAAGCGGCGTGGAGCGTGCCTTGGAACTCAAGCAGCTACGGTATTTCCTGGGCGTCTGCGATGCCGGCAGCATCGCGCAGGCCGCCCGGGCCCTGCATATCGCGCAGCCCGCGTTGTCGCGGCAGATCGCCGCGCTGGAGGCGGAGCTGGGCGTGACGCTGTTCACCCGGCTGCCGCGCGGCGTGGCGCCCACGCGTCCCGGGGAGGCGCTCCGGGAGCGCGCCCTGGATATCCTGGGCCGGGCGAACGCAGTCGGCGAACAGGTGCGCGTCGCCTCGCGCGGCCTGGCGGGCACGCTGCGCATCGGCGTCATGCCGGGCTATAGCGGTATTTCACAACTGGCCGCCGCCATCCTGAAGCTGCACGAAGCTTCGCCCGCGGTGGAAGTCCGAATCGAGGCCATGCATTCGGCCGAGCAGCTCGACCAGCTGCATCGCCATGAACTGGACCTGGGCATCCTGGCCTGGCGTTCGCCGCTGGACGCCGCGTTCGCCGGGGTGCCGATCTTCGACGACCGCATGGCGCTGGCGCTGCCCGCGGATTGGCCGCAGGCACGCCGGAAAAAGCCGTTGTGGCTGCGGGACCTGGCGGGAAAGCCGCTGCTGGTGTTTCCTCGGGAGCGGTCGCCCGTCCATTACGACAAGATGGTCCAGGCTTGCGCGGCCGCGGGTGTCCGCCCCGCGCAATGCAAGGTGTCCGTGACCGACAGCCTGACGATGGCGGGGATGGTCGCCGCCGGCCTGGGCTACGCCATCGCGCCTTTGTCGTTCCAGAGGCAATGGGCCGCCCAGGTGGCGTTCAGGCCGGCCGTCGACCTGGACATTCCTTTTACGCTGGAGCTCGTCGGGCTGGCCCAGCGCCACGATCCCCTGTCCGCCCATTTCCTGCGGATCTGGCAGAGCGCCAATCCACCCAGGCCCGGCTGAGGGGCAGGCTGTTCGCCGATGCCGCGGCCTCGTCGGACAGCCCGTCCTGCAAGGCGTTGAGCCACGGCCGCCCGTCAGCGGGCGGCCCGCCTGCCGTCCTGGAAGCGGGCGGCGTTTCACCAGCTGCGGTCCGACGCGGTATCGTATCGGCTTATAACCAGGATTTATTTACTTATTACCGAGGTATGCCTTGTCCTCCGCCGCAGCCGCAGCACCCAGCAGTCCTCCCCAAGAACTCTCCCCACGCGAACAGCGCGGCAACATCGCCAGGCTGACCATCGCCCAGGCGCTGGCCGGCGCGAACTCGGTGGTGGTCTACGCCACCGGCGCGATCGTCGGAGACATGCTGGCACCGGACAAGGCGCTGGCTACGCTGCCCATCTCCATTTTCGTGGTGGGCATGGCGGCCTGCATCATGCCCGTCGGCGCCATCGCCCGCCGCCATGGCAGGCGGGCCGCGTTCCTGGCCGGCACGGCCTGCGGGGTGCTGGTGGGGTTGCTGGCGGCAGCGGCCATCGTGTCGAGTTCGTTCTGGCTCTTCTGCCTTGCCACCTTCTTCGGCGGCGCGTATGCGGCCGTGGTGCTGTCGTTCCGGTTCGCGGCGGCCGACGGGGTCTCGCCCGCGTTGCGGCCGCGCGCCCTGTCCTTCGTGATGGGCGGGGGCGTCGTGGCGGGCGTGGTGGGGCCGCAGCTGGTGACGCACACCATGTACCTGTGGCAGCCGCATATGTTCGCCGCCACCTTCCTCGTGCAGGCGGTGGTCGCGGCGCTGTCGGCGTACGTCCTGCTGGGGGTGCGCCTGCCGGCGCCGACGGCGGCCGAGGTGGCGAAAGGGCGCCCGCTGGCGGTCATCGCGCGCCAGCCCCTGTTCGTCACCGCCGTCATCTGCGGGGCGGTCTCCTACATGCTGATGAACTTCCTCATGACGGCGGCTCCGCTGGCCATGCATCTTTGCGGCCATTCCCAGGAGAACGCCAATCTCGGCCTGCAGTGGCACGTCATCGCCATGTACGCGCCCAGCTTCTTTACCGGCCGGCTGATTGTGCGGTTCGGCGCGGGCCGCATCGTGGCTGCGGGCCTGCTGCTGACCGGGCTGTCGGCCGCGGTCGGCCTCACGGGCATCGACGTCGCCAACTTCTGGCTCACGCTGATCCTGCTCGGCATCGGCTGGAACTTCGGCTTCGTGGGCGCTTCCGCGCTGGTGCTGGAATGCCATCGTCCGGAAGAAAAGACCCGGGTGCAGTCGCTCAACGACTTCGTCGTCTTCGGCACGATGGCGGTGGGCTCGTTTGCCTCCGGCGGGCTGTTGGCCGCCTACGACTGGAACACGGTGCTGTGGGTGTCCTTCGTGCCGCTGGCCCTGGCGGTCGCGGTGCTGGCCGCGACGGCGTCGCGCGCCATGAAGCGGGCCTGAGGCCGGAAGGCGCGGCCGTTTCCGCATCGGAATCGGCCGCGTTGCGACGTCACTGCGCCCGCGGCGGGTAGCCGGCTTCGCTCAGGGCCGCGGCGATCTGGTCTCGCGACGCCGAGGTCTGCACCAGCACCAGCCGGGTGGGCGGATCGGTGACCACATTGGCGTCGGGATCGACAGCCTGCACCGCCTTGGTCACTTTGCGCGCGCAGCCGCCGCAGGTCATGCCATCGAGATGGAACTGCATGGAACACTCCTTTCGTGTGGGACTGTTTTCAGTCTGATCCTTGCCACGGTGGGAAGGTCAAGCGGTTTCCAAGCTTCGGCCGCGCCGTCTGGCGGAGGGCGGCCGCAGGCCTGCCCCTAGTGGTTCTCCTTGGCGTGGTTGACCGTGTACCGGGGAATTTCGACGGTGAGGTCTTCGTCCGCCACGATGGCCTGGCAGCCCAGGCGCGATTGGGCTTCCAGGCCCCAGGCGCGGTCGAGCAGGTCGTCCTCGCTCTCGGCGACCTCATTGAGCGATTCGTAGCCCTGGCGCACGATGCAGTGGCAGGTCGTGCACGCGCAGCTCATGTCGCAGGCATGCTCGATTTCGATGCCGTTTTGCAGCAGGGCCTCGCTGATGGAGGTGCCGGCCGCAACCTCCAGCACGGCGCCTTCGGGCGCCAGGTCGGCGTGGGGAAGCAGGGTGATCTTGGGCATATCGTGTTCCAGGCTATCGATGCAAAGGCGCGGGGCGTTGCCCGGCATGAACCAAAGCCTGGGGCTTTCCATCGTGGGAAGGTCAAGCGCGCCAAGCGTCCTCATGCGACACCGCAACACTGCGCGGAACGTCGGCGCCGGGCACCCGGCCGGCGAATTGTTCCTCGGGTGGAACGCTGAAACGTATTGGCGAGACTACCCAGCGCCCGGCCTATCCTCTAACTTGCCGCTCGGACTCGCGGCGTCGCCGCCGCATTGGACGCGCTCGCGGCCAGTCATATGGATTGTGAGCGCCGAACCTCGATTGAAGCTTTTTGCGGTATGCGTAGAGATTCCTCGCTTGCTTTCGCGGCCGTTCTCCTGGCCGCGCTGACCCTCAACAACGAGGCGGTTGCCGACGCGGTGGCGTTGCCGCCGCTAGGCCTGGGAAACACTAGTTTCATGGATGGCGTCGCCGGACCGGGAAAACTGTTCGAGCTGCCGCTCCAGGTCAACCACGCCAATGAGATCAAGGATGCCGGAGGGCACGCGGTGAGCGGCCGTCAGCGGATCAACAGCGTCAGCGTGCTTCCGCATTTCGCCTATATCAGCAACACCAGGATACTGGGCGCGTACTACGGCGCCGAAGTGCTGCTGCCGCTGGTTCGGCTGGATCTCGATATCGACAACGGCCCGCGGGGCACGAGAACGCGGCAGGGCGATATGATCGTCAGCCCGCTGCTGCTGCAGTGGGAGCCCGTGCAGTTGCTCGGCCGCCCGTTCTGGCAGCGATTGAATTTCGTCTTCAGCCTGCCGACGGGAGACTACGACGACGACGCGTCGATCAACGTGGGCAGCAATGTCTGGGTGTTCAACCCGCACTACGCCTTTACCTGGGAACTCAGCAATCGCCTGGAATTCAGCGGCCGCGTGCACTACGCCTGGTCCAGCCGCAACAACCGCCCGTCCAGCGCGCTCGGGGCCGACGACGTCCAACCCGGCCAGGCGTTTCATGCCAATTACTCGCTCTCCTATGCCCTGGACGACGCCTGGCGGGTCGGCCTTGCCGGCTATTACCTGGCCCAGACCACGGACGATCGCATCGACGGCCGTCGCCAGTCCGGATCACGGGAACGAGTCACCGGCCTGGGGCCGGGCGCCATGTACCGCAATGGCCGGCAAACGTTCTTTGCGAACCTCTACGTGGAGAGCGGGGCCCGAAACCGTGCCGAAGGCACGCAGTTGACGCTGCGATATCTCTACACCTTTTGAGCCTGGCGCATTTCCCTTTGCCGGCACCGGCGGATGGGGTCGGCCTGGAACCGTTAGGGCGCATCGGTCGAACAGGGCAGGGTAGAGCGATATCCGGATTTTTTATATCCGAAAAGACCCTGAATCCATCGTTCTTTAGAACCTGTTGACATAAAGAGGCGCATTGCCGATGATGCAGAAGCCCGCTTCCAGGCGGGCCAAGATAAGCACAGCGCCGCGTTCGCTGCGCAAACGTGCGGCCACCAAAGAGAGGCATGCCATGGAGACAACCCCCCACAATCCCGCGCGGCGCCGCCTGTTGGCAGGCAGCGCCGGCGCCCTGGCTGCGGCTGGCCTGGGCGCCTCGGGGATCGCGCGCGCCAGCGACGCCCCGGCCAAACCGGCCGCCGCGGCCGCCAAGCCCTTGCCGCCGTACGCGGCCTGGAAAGACGCCGACAGCGTCATCGTCCACACCCCCAACACCATCGAAACCCGGCGCAGCGCCTTTGGCGACGGCGTCATCACGCCCTCGCGCCAGCTCTACGTCCGCAACAACCTGCCGCCGCCCAACCCGTCCATCCTGGACGACCGCGACGCCTGGACGGTGGAAATACTGGGTGTCAAACAGCCGCGCACCCTGACCGTGGGCGAGCTCAAGACGCTGGGCGTGGAGACGCTGGCCACGGTGTTGCAATGCTCGGGCAATGGCCGCAAGTTCTTTCCGCACAAGCCCAGCGGCACGCCCTGGGAGGTCGGCGCGGCGGGCTGCGTCATGTGGACGGGCATTCCCGTGCGCACCCTGGTCGAATACCTGGGCGGCGTGGAGGGCGCGCCCGGCTACATGACGGGCACGGGCGGGGAAACGCTGCCCGAAGGCCTGGACCCCAAGACCCTGGCGGTGGAACGCTCGGTGCCGCGCGAGGCCATGCAGGACGCCCTGCTGGCCTGGGAAATGAACAACGAGCCCTTGTCGCTCGCCCATGGCGGCCCGCTGCGGCTGATCGTGCCGGGCTACACCGGCGTGAACAACGTCAAGTACATCAAGCGGCTGGCTTTCACCGCCGAACAAAGCCCCGCGAAGATCCAGCAGACCAGCTATCGCATGGCGCCCATGGGCTCCAAGCCTGGCCCCGACAATCCTTCGGTCTGGGGCATGGAGCCCAAGTCGTGGATCACCACGCCGGGGTCGGATGGCCAGGCCGTCAAAGCCGGACGCGCCGTGGTGCGCGGCGTGGCTTTCGGCGGCATGCATGCGGTCAAGCGGGTGGACGTGTCCATCGACGGCGGCAAGACCTGGAAGCAGGCGGCGCTCATCGGGCCGGACCTGGGCAAGTACGCCTGGCGCCAGTTCGCGCTGCCGGTCGAATTGTCCGCGGGCCAGCACATGTTGATGAGCCGGGTCGAAGACACGGAAGGCCGCGTGCAGGTGGAAATGCGCGTCGAAAACGTGGATGGCTACGTCAACAGCAGTTGGCGCGATCACGCGTTGACGGTCAACGTGTCCTAATGAGGGCGGTGCCGATGCGAAGTCCGTGGTTATGGCTGGTTGCGCACCGCCGCCCGACCGGGCGGCGGCTATTGTCCGCCGCGGCGGCGGGGCCGCTCTTCCTGGCCGGCGGCCTGGCCTGGGCAGCGGAACCGGGCGACGCGGAGGCTGGCCGCGCGCTATTCCTGAAAGCCACGACGCCGGCCTGTGCCGTATGCCACACCCTGGCCGACGCCGGCGCGGCGGGCACGATCGGCCCAAACCTGGATGAACTGAAGCCGGACGCCAATCGGGTGAGCCAGGCCGTGCGCAACGGCATCGGGGTCATGCCGGCCTTCGATGCCCTGAGCGATGCCGACGTTCAGGCCTTGGCGAAATACGTATCCGGCGTCACCGGGGGCGCGCAGTAACGGCGGCGGTCTCAGGCTTCAAACTGCACGTGCTCGATGCGGTTGCGCCCGTTGTCCTTGGCCGCATAGAGCTGCCGATCCACGGCCTTGATGAATTCGGCGGGCTTCACCTGCCCGGCCGGCACCACCGTGCCCGCTCCTATGCTGGCGGTAACTCGCCTGCCATGCGGCGACAGCGCATGCACGATGGACTTCTTCTCAAGCAATCGCTGACAGCGTTCGGCGACTTTCCGGGCCACCTCGGCATCGGCTTCCGGCAGCAGCACGACGAACTCTTCCCCGCCGTAGCGCGCAACCAGATCGCGATGCCCATCGAGCGCCAGGCTCAGCGTCTGGGCGATGTCCACCAGGCATTGGTCGCCCTGGCTGTGGCCATACAGATCGTTGTACTGCTTGAAAAAATCGACGTCGAACAACAGGATGGACAAGGGCAGGCCTTCCTTGCTTGCGCGCTCCCATTCCAAGTCGAAACTGCTGTCGAAGCGGCGCCGGTTGGCGATATTCGTCAAGCCATCCTTGAAAGACAGCACTTCCAGCTCTTTTTGAAGGCTCAGCAGCTTTTCCTCGGATTTCTTGCGTTCGGTGATGTCGAACATGAAGCCGATCAGCGCCTCGGCTTCGCCCTTGTCGTTGCGCACCACGTGCACGACGTCGCGGATCCATACATAGCCGTTGTCCTTGGTCAGCGCCCGGTAGTCCGCCTCATGGTCTACGCCGGCCCGGGATTGGGTGACGCAGAAATTCACCACGTATTCGCGGTCCTCGGGATGCATGCGCATGGCCCAGTCCTCCACGCTCACCCAGCTTTCGGGGCTCCAGCCCAGCAAGGCCTCGATCTGGGGGCCGATATAGGTGAACTTCATCGTGGCCCAATCGATCTTCCAGGGAATCGCCTTGGTCGACTCCAGCAAGGTCCTGTACACCGCGTTGTCATCCAAAAGCATGCTTGCGTCGGCCATACCCGATTCGTCCTCGATCCACGTTAGCGAGCCGCTTCAGTCTGAAGCCCCAGGCTACGCGAGTGTACAGAAAAGCAAGTTCTCGCGTACCCGCTTCACTGTGTCCGTTTCCCCTGAGTCAATAGCACGAATAAGGGCAAGGCAAGTAGCTGAGATACCACGCAAAACGTGATCGCCAGGGCTAAAGACCGCTCGTAGAGCAGGCCGATGAGCGTGCTTCCAAGAAACCAGGAGATTCCGTAGGCTCCGGTGAAAATGCCGAAGGCGGTCGCGCGCTGGTTGTCGGGAACCATCGGACTGACGGCAGCGGGAATGATGGACTCGTGCACGCCCATCCCCATGCCCCAGATTGCCGCGCCGACCATCGCTGTTTCAAAGTTCCCTAGAAAAACCAGGGGAGCGAAGAGCGAGCCAAACGCCGTCAAGGCGATAAGCACAATGAAGCCGTGGCGGTCGAACAACCGGCCGAACAAGAGCGAGGACGCGCCACTTGTCGCCATTGCGATCGCGTAGAAGATGGGAATCCAAGACGAGGGAACGGTTCCGCTGCGCGTGAAGTGGAAGGCGAGCAGCGGGTAGTCGGCGAAGCCTAGCGCAATCAGGCAGGCACCGACCATGTAGAGCCAGAACCTGCGGGAGTACGAGCCCGCGCGGGATGCGAGGGGGATGGCATCTTCGAGCTCTTCAGGCCGAGGGTATCGGTGGCGCGCCAGCGCCAGGAAAACCAGGTTGAACGTGGCAGGTATCGCCAACACCGCAAATGCGTGTTTGTAGTCAGCGTGGATTGCGAGCACGCCCGCCATCGCGAGGGGGCCCAGCATCGCGCCAAGCTGGTCGCAGGCTTCATGAACGCCGAACGTCCAGCCGTACCCGCCAATGTGCTGCGCCGCGTGTGAAAGCATGACGTCTCGCGGCGGGTTCCGAATTGCGCGACCCACGCGTTCCAGAACAATAAGGACGGCGGCCTCCTGCCAGTTGTCAACCAGTGCGAGGGCGGGCACGGAAGCCATCTGAAGTACGTAGCCGAAGATGGCCGTCGGCCAGAACTTGCCTGTGGAATCGGCAAATCTTCCCGAGAAGTATCGAATGCCATATCCGGCGAATTCGCCGAAGCCGGTAATCGTCCCGATCGCGAACGCACTCGCCTGCATGCTCCCGAGAAACGGGCCCAGGATACTGCGCGACCCTTCGTGCGTCATATCCGCGAAGCAGCTCAACAGACCAATGAGCAACACGAAGCGCATCGCCTTGGTGGGCTGCGGCGGCGTCTTGCGGCTCAACCTAGTGGAAGGAATCATAGGCGCCTCCGGCGATCCACGACCCCGCTTGCTCAGAGGAATGGCCGTTGCTGCCGGCCAATCGTTCTTGGCTTCAGTTGAAGCGGATGGCCTTGCGACTCGACATCAACCAGATGATAGGTTTCATTGATTCGGAGTATCGTGCAGCCGTCTGAAGCGATCTGGACTTCGTTGACACAACACGGATCCTGCCTCACGCGCCAGTAATGGGAGAGCGGCAAGCCCAATGCATGGAGCAGCATCACGCGATTGATGCTGTCGTGACCAACAAGGACGACTTGATCGTTTGGGTGCTCGGAGAGCATCTTGCGCAGGACCGACGTCGCCCGGGCCAGAACGGCCGGCAAGGTCTCGCCGTCGGGGATGGCTGTCAGGTCGGGGTGTTCAAACCAGCTTTTGAACGCTTGGGGCCAGCGCTCTTTGACTTCTTGATGGGTACGGCCCTGCCACTGACCATAATCGGTATCGACCAGATCGGGAAGCGTATGGACAGCCGCCCCTGTCGTTCGGGAAATGGCTTGCGCGGTGTCCATGCAACGCGACAGTGGACTTGCGTAGATCGCCGACGGCTTGGCCGTTCGGGCCATTCGGCCCCCGAGAGCTGCGGCCTGCTTTTTTCCCAGCCCGGACAAAGGCAGCTCCGCTCGGCCGCGGAACCTCTCGGGGGCGATCCAATCGACATGGCCGTGGCGCGTGAGGATGATGTGTGTCATGGCTTGCGAGCTCCATATGGGAAATGACCTGGCGCGGTCGGCTGGAACCTTGGGGGGCTTGCGGATCAGCCGGTTGATCCGGTGCGCCCGTATTCGACCGGCGTCTTGACGAAGAAAACGTCGATGTTCTCGCTGCGGATGGCGTCAAGCACCCTGGTGCAGGTCGCTTCGTCCACGGCGGCCACGACACCGACAGGCTGGTCCGCCAGCTCGAAGAAATGCGCGGAATGGAAGCGGCCATCGTGGCCGAAGCTCTCGCCGGCGCTGAACAGCGTTCCGCCCAAGGCGCCATGTTGCCTGGCCAGTTTGAGCAACCATTCGGCCAGGGGTTCGTTGCCGTGCCGCCGATCCTGCTGGGTATAGAAAGTCAGTTGATATCCTTTCATGGCGCATGCTCCAGGTACGGGGTCAATGGGGGGATCGCATCGCGGAAATCGTGGCGATGCCAAGCAGAGTCATGGCGAGGGAACCGCCTACGTGCATAGCGATGGAGGCCGCCAACCAGCCGTAGCGCTCCTGCTGCAGCAAGGAGGCCAACTCGCCGGAAAATGTCGAAAAGGTCGTCAAGCCGCCACAGAAGCCCGTGACGATGAACAGCCGCCACTGGGGCGAGAGCCCTGGGTGGCCGCCGAAATAACTGATCGCCAGGCCGATGATGTAGCCGCCCAGCAGGTTGGCGATAAGGGTGCCGGGGGGAATGGATGGGAGCAGCGCGTTGAAGGCGTTTCCCAGCCACCACCGCAGCAGGGCGCCCAAGGCCGCTCCCGTCGAAATTGCGATGAGCGTGGCAGCCATCACCGCGCCCCTCAACCGGGCTGGCCATTGGGGACCAGCGGAATCTCGCACTTGAGCAACACCGCGCGGACTTTATGCAGTTCGGCCGCGTGGTCGTGGAGAAACTTGCGCAGGGCCGATTCGCTGTCGATCAGCTCGACGCATTGGGGATGTCTCATGCTCGTGACTTCCGGGTGGTGGTGGGTGAGCCGCTCTCCCTTCAGGTAGCCCGATTGGATGGAGTGCAGCACGGCTTGCTGGATGCCGGATCGCCGGGCCGCGTTGATCAGGTGGTGGGCCAGGGCGGGCGCGCTCAGGCGATGCCAGAAGCGCGTCGCCTGGGCGCGGGCCGAAATCGGGAAGTACAGGCGCAATGTGGTCATGTCGGTGGTCATTCTGTATGGGGTCCTAGATTCGTTTGCCGGAATTGGCTGACATTGATTCCTGGCGCAGCTGCTTGCGATAGGCTCCCAGTTCCGAGATCCGCATGCCTTCCGGCACGACGTGATGCTTGGAATGGCCGACGCGCTGCGCGTGATAGATCCCGCTATGACCTGAGAACAGGTAGGCCGCGATGCAGGCGATGGCGGCAAATGGCGCGATCTCCGGGCCGAACAGTTCGATCGCCATGACGATGGTGGCGATGGGCGTGTTGGCGGCGCCCGCGAACACGGCAACGAATCCCAGGCCCGCAAGCATCGAAAATGGCAGATGCAGAAGGGGGGCGAGCGCGTTGCCGAACGTCGCGCCGATGTAGAAGAGCGGGGTCACTTCGCCGCCTTTGAATCCCGTTCCCAGCGAACCTACCGTGAACAGAAGCTTGCCCGCGAAATCCCAAGGCGCCACCGGCTGCTGGAAGGCCTGCTCGATGGAGGGAATGCCCAGGCCGATGTAGCGATAGCCATCCAGGGCCCAGACGGCCGTGGCGACGGCGGCGCCGCCGATGAACGGCCGCAGCGGCGCATACGGGACGCGTCGTTTCATGAATGCGCCCAGCGCGTGCGCGCTGTTGGCGAAGACCATGCCTATCAAGCCGAAGAGAATGCCCGCGACGACCACGCTCAACACGCTCACCAGGCCCAGCGGCGCGACTTCCAGCACGGAGTAGTGGGTGTGGTGGATGCCCAGCAACACGCCGATCCGGTCCGCGGCGATGGCCGCGACGGCGCATGGGAAAAGGGCGTCATAGCGCATGCGGCCGATGGCCAGGACTTCCAGTCCGAAGAGGGCGCCGGCCAGCGGCGTGCCAAACACCGAGGAGAAACCGGCGGCGATCCCGGCCATGAGCACGATCCGGCGGTCTTCCGGCCGCATTCTCAGGATGTGGGTCAGCTGATCGGCCAGCGCGCCGCCCATCTGCACCGCGGTTCCTTCACGCCCGACGGAGGCGCCGAACAGGTGCGAGATCACAGTGCCGCCGAGCACCATGGGAACCATGCGCAGCGGTATGACCTTCTTCGGATCGTGGATTTCGTCGATGATCAGGTTGTTGCCCGCCTCGACAGGCCGGCCCATGCGCAGATAGCACCAGCCGACGGCGAAGCCGGCCACGGGCAGCAGCCAGATCAGGGCCCGGTTCGCTTCGCGCGTGGAGGTGGCCCAATCGAGCGCATGGAGGAAAAGCGCGGACGCCGCGCCGGCCAAGCATGCGACGAGGAAGGATAGGGCCAGCCATTTGCCCATGTAGGGCAGGAGGTCCAGTTGTTCTAGGCGTGTGTTGCGCGGCATGGAGTTCAGGGTCCGAGGGAAAAATCCCCTGATCCGCGCAGCCATAGGACGCAAAAAATGCCTACAGCCCCGGCGGGAACCAGGGATCTGTAGGCATCATCAGCCGCGGTAAGAAACTTGCGGCGGTTAGCGGAGGAATGCCATCTCCGACGAACGTGGAAATATTAGCAGGCCGCAATAGGCCGGCGCAAGCACGCGCGGCCGGTGCGGGGGGGTAGCCATGGCGGGATTCCGCCGATACACTGGACGCGGAGATGGCATTCCTCCGCTAACCGCCCGGCGCTCCGGGCTGATGATGCCTACGTGAATCTCGGCAGTCGAGGCGCGTAGGCTTTTTTTGCGCCCTTTGCCGCCGCTAATCGACCTTGCGGAGGGAAGGGATGGCGAACCCAATCACTATTTCCGGCCTGGACGGCAAAGATCCGAAGGATGCCGTGCCGGCCGGCCCCTTGCCCGGGACCGTCCCGGAGCTGAGCGTGTTGTTCCTCGATACGCAGCCCAGCGTTGCGTTGATGGAAGCGGCGCCGCCTCAGCCCGATTATTTCGTCGATCTCAATCTCGACCAGGCGGTCGAGGCGATTCTGGCGAGCCGCGCCGAGTACGGACTCGGCGGCTTGTTCCGCGAGCCGCTCCAGTCACCGGACGCCGTTGCGTACCGGCATGAGGTATTTCGGGATCTGGCGGACGGCAATCTTCTGGCGGCGCTGAGAACGTTCGCCGAGGGCATGCGCGCCATGCGCAAGCAGCTCGGCCAGGCGGACAAACTGCATTATCCGCTGCAACAGAAGCGCTGGCACCTGGAAGCCGTGCGGACCTACTGCGCGGCGGTATCGGCGTTGTCGCGGTCGGTTCGCGCTTGCGCCATTCGGTCGCGCGCGCTGGGCGCATTCGGCAGGTTCCTCGACGGCTACGTGGCATCCGCGCCTTTCGGCGCGATGGATGCCGGGGTAACGAGGGCGCTGGCGGAACTCGATTCGATCGACTACAGCGTCGTCGTGGACGGCGGGACGCTGCGCGTGCTCCGCTACGCGCAGGAGGACGACTACAGCCGGGTGATTGAGGCCAGCTTCGAGAAGTTCCGCCAGGGCGAGGCGCGGGACCACCGCGTCGAGTTCCGCGAATTCGCCGACATGAACCACATCGAGGCCAAGGTGCTGGAATTCGTTGCGCTGCTGAACCCGGGCGCCTTCCAGCGCATGGACGAGCTGTACGCGACCCATCGGCGCTATCTGGATGCGACCGTGGCGATGTTCGATCGGGAGATCCAGTTCTACCTGGCCTACCTGGAGCACGTCGAGAAGTTCGCCCGCATCGAACGTCCATTCTGTTTTCCGGAGGTGAGCGAGTCCGACAAGCGTGTCTACGCGCGTGGGAGCTTCGACATCGCGCTGGGCCAGAAACTCATGCTGGCGGGGCGGCGAGTCGTGTGCAACGACTTCGAGCTGGACGACGGCCAGAGAATGATCGTCGTCTCGGGCCCCAACCAAGGCGGCAAGACGACATTCGCGAGAATGTTCGGCCAGCTGTTCCACCTGGCGGCATTGGGGTGCCCGGTTCCCGGGGCCGGCGCGCGGCTGCTCCTGAGCGATCGGATCTTCACGCATTTCGAGCGCCAGGAAAACATCGAAAACCTGCGCGGAAAACTCAAGGACGACCTGGTGAGGATCCACCGGATCCTGCGGAAGGCGAGCTCGCGCAGCGTGCTGGTCATGAACGAGATATTCACGTCCACGTCGCTTGCGGACGCGCTCTTTCTCAGCGAGAAGATCATGAAGGAGGCCGACCGCCTGGACGTGATCGGCGTATGGGTCACGTTCGTCGACGAGCTCGCGTCATACAGCGGCCGGGTCGTGAGCATGGTCAGCGCCGTGGATCCGCTGCAGACCGGCACGCGCACCTTCAAGGTCGTCAGGGCGCCTGCCAGCGGGCGTTCATACGCCATGTCCCTGGCGGAAAAGTACGGCCTTACCGCCGACAGGATAAGGGAGCGGCTGCAATCATGAAAGTCTTTCTCATGTACCCGGACCGGGATTTCGATATGAACGCGGCGCCGCCGCTCAACGGCCGCGATTTGATGGATGACCTGGAGCTGCCTACCCTGGTGCAGGCCATGGCGGGCGAGGACGAATTCCTGACAACCGTCGCGCGCGCGGCGCTGCTGGGGGCCGTGCGCGCCAACAAGGAGACGGTCGAGCACCGGCAGGCGGTGCTGCGCGACGCGCTGGCCCATGCCGACGTCGTCAGGCAGCTGTATCAGCTTTCCATGGACGCTCTGGAATCGAAGAAGAAGAGCTACTGGGGCATAGGCCTGCACTACCCGCTGGCCATCCTGCATGGATCGATGGAGGTGATCGAGATCCTCATCCCGATGCTCAGGCAACTGCGCGAGACGGCCAGACGGGTGGAATCCGAGTTCTCGTCGGAGGGATGGAAGCGGCTGTTCACGATGCTGGGCAACGAACTGGATGAGGACTATATCGCGGAGATACAGGGGCACCTGGCGACGCTGAAGTTCCGTGGCGGCATCCCGATGAGCGCGCATCTGGGTCAAGGCAACCGCGGGGCGGACTATGTGCTGCGCACACCTCTGCGCGACCAGCGCCATTGGCTGGCGCGGCTGTTCGGCAAGAAGCCGGAGATGTACCAGTACACGCTGCCTCCGCGCGACGAAAACGGCGCAAGGGCGCTGTCGGAGCTGGCCGACAGAGGCTTGAACCTGGTGGCCAACGCGCTGGCGCAGTCGGCCGAGCACATCGCCTGCTTCTTTACGCTGCTGCGCGCCGAGCTGGCGTTCTACGTGTGCTGCATCGATCTGCGCGACCGGCTGTCCGCGCTGGGTGAGCCGGTCTGCTTTCCCAAGGTCCTCGGGCCGGCGTCTCGCGCGCACGGCTTCAGTGAGCTGTACGACGTTTGCCTGGCGCTGAAAATGGGAAAGAAAGTGGTGTCCAACACCCTGGATGCCGGCGAGAACCGCATGATTGTCGTGACCGGCGCCAACCAGGGGGGGAAGTCGTCGTTCCTGCGCAGCATCGGCCTGGCTCAGCTGATGATGCAATGCGGGATGTTCGTGGGCGCGGCGTCCTTTACCGCCAATCTTTGCGAGGGGCTGTACACGCATTACAAGCGTGAGGAAGACACCACGATGGAGAGCGGAAAGTTCGACGAGGAATTGAAAAGAATGCGCGCCATCGTGGACGATATCTCGCCGGAGGCGATGGTGCTGTTCAACGAGTCGTTCGCCTCGACGAACGAACGCGAGGGCTCCGAGGTCGCGCGCATGATCGCCGACGCGCTGCTGGAGGGAAACGTGAAAATTGCGTTCGTGACGCACCAGTATTCCCTTGCGCACCATCTTTACGCGCGCGGAGATCCGCGCGACCTGTTTCTTCGCGCTCAGCGGCTGGCCGATGGAACGCGCACGTTCAAAATGGTGCCGGGGGAGCCGGAGCAGACCAGCTATGGCGCTGACCTCTACGCCGAAATATTCGGTGCGCAGGGGCAGGCGCGAGCCGCGTCCGCCGCGGCGGACGCCACGCAAATCAATGCCGCGCCTCGGTGAACGGATCGGCCTGACGGCGCGCCGCGCCTAGTTGGAGGCGGGATCGCCTATCGTGCCGAATTCCACGTGGCTTTTGGCATAGAAGAGGTGCAGGTCCGGTTCGTTTCGCAGGCGCTCCATCAGCGCATCGCATTCCTCCGCCGAGACGATCATGGTCACTTCCACGGGTTGGTCGGCCAGATCGAAAAAATGCGCCGAATGGAGGCGATGATGGCTGCCCAGGCCCTCTTGGGCGCTGATCAGCGTGGCGCCGCGGATCTGCATTGATTTCGCCAGGGTGAGCAGCCATTGGCACAGTTGCTGGTGGTCATGCCGGCGCTCTTGCTGGGTGAAGAAGGTGAGCTGATATCCGTCCATGGAAGACTCCCGCAGAGTAAGGAGTTCAGTCGGGATCTGTAGGCATCATCAGCCGATACGCTGGCGGTTAGTGGAGGAATGCCATCTCCATGCAAAAGCAGTGTACGCCCCGGAAACAGGCCATGCAATTGCGCCCAACCCGCGAACCTCATCCCTGCTCCTCAGGGTTTTCCCCAGGCTTGTTTTCCTTGCGGAAAATCAATGCTCTATAGGACACTTTGTGTCATCGCAAAAATGGATTTGCGGCACAAAGGGGGATCAAGATGAAGTTCTGGAGCATGGCGGGCGCACTGGCGTTGGCGGGAATAATGGCGGGCAGCGGCGCGCACGCTGCGTTTCCCGAGCGGCCGATCCGGCTGGTGGTGCCTTTCGGCGCGGGCGGGATTACCGACATCGTCGCGCGCCAGGTGGGCAAGGGCATGGGCGATGCGCTCGGGCAGAGCATCGTGGTCGAGAACCGGCCGGGCGCGGGCGGCGTGATCGCGGCGCAGCTGGCCTCTACGGCGCCGGCGGACGGCTATACGATCTTCATGGGCACGGTGGGCACGCAGGTGGTGAATCCGCTGATCTACGCGAAGCTTGGCTACGACGCGGACAAGTTCGCGCCGGTCGGCATGGTGTCGGGTTCGCCGTATCTGCTTGCCGTGCGGGCCGGCGTGCCGGCGGCCACGTTCGGCGAATTCGTGGCCTACGCCCGCGCCCATCCGGCGAAGCTGAATTTCGGCTCGGCGGGCAACGCAAGTTCGCCGCACCTGGGCCTGGAATTGTTGAAGCTGACCGCGGGCGTGGACATCATGCACGTGCCGTTCAAGAGCGGCAGCGAGGCGGTGAACGCCGCGATCGGCGGGCAGGTGGACGTGGTGATGGACGCCAGCCCCGTGATCATGCCGCATGCCGCCTCGGGCAAGCTGCGCGCGCTGGCGGTGGCGGCCGACAAGCGCCTGCCTTCGGCGCCTGAAGTGCCGGCGGCGAGCGAGGTGGGCGATCCGGCCTTGCAGATCAGTTCCTGGAACGCGTTCTTCGCGCCGGCGGGCACGCCGCCCGCGGTGCTGGAGCAGTTGAACGCCGCCTTGCAGAAGACGCTGTCGTCGCCCGAGCTGAAGGATCGCCTGGCCGCCCAGGGCACGCAGCTGTACACCGGCACGCCCGATGAATACCAGCGTTTCATTTCCGGCGAGAAGGCCAAGTGGGCCGAGATCGTGAAACGCGCCAACATCAAGATGGACTGACGATGAGCCCTGCACCCCACCCCCTGGCCGGCAAGCCGCTGGAACTGGCCGACACGCTGCGTTCGGGCAATGCCTGGAAGATCCGCCTGGCTTGCGGCTACATGGGCCTGCCCATCGCGCGCCGCACCTTCGATATCGTCCAGGGCGATCTGGAGACCGACGCCTTCGGGCGCATCAACCCGTGGCGGCAGGTGCCCGCGCTGCTGACTGCGGAAGGGGAGTGGCTGGCGGAGTCGCAGGCGATCCTCTGGTACCTGGGGCAGGGCACGCCCTGGCTGCCGGCCGACCGCCTGGCGCAGGCGCAGGTCAGCAGCTGGCTGAGCTTCGAGCAGACCCAGCACATGCATGCGTTCGCGCAGCCCCGGCTGCTGATCCACTTGCGCCAGACGGCGCGGGTGGACGATCCGGCGATGCAGGCATGGCGCGAGATCGGCATGAAGGCGGCCGCCTGGATGGACGCGCACCTGGCGGGCCGCGACTATCTGGTCGGGACGGCGCCCACCATCGCGGACATTGCGCTGTACCCGTACACGAGCATGGCGGCGGAAGGCGGCTACGACCTGTCCGGCTTCGCCCATATCGACGCCTGGCTGGCGCGCATGCGCGCCTTGCCCGGCTTTACGCCGTTGATCGCAACGGCATGACGCATTCAAATCCGATGGAGAAATAATGGCCGACACGATGCACTTGGGAAAAGACGAACTGATCGCGCGGGCGAAGGCCGAGATGCAGCGCCAGTTCGATGTCCCCGAATGGAGTCTGCGCGAGCGCCTGGCGCTGACCTGCCGCATTCTGTTCGACGGCGGGCATGATTCGGGCCTGGCCGGGCAGATCACGGCGCGGGCGCCGGAGCCGGACCGCTATTACACGCAGCGCCTGGGCCTGGGCTTCGACGAGATCACGGCCGGCAATCTGTTGCTGGTGGACGAGGACCTGCGGGTGCAGGAAGGCGGGGGCATGCCCAATCCCGCCAACCGCTTCCACTCCTGGATCTATCGCGCGCGTCCGGACGTGAACTGCATCATCCACACGCATCCGCTGCACGCCGCGTCGCTGTCGATGCTGGAGGTGCCGCTGGAAATCTCGCACATGGACAACTGCCCGCTGTACGACGACGTGGCCTTCCTGAAGGATTGGCCCGGCGTGCCGGTGGGCAACGAGGAGGGCGAGATCATTTCGGCGGCGCTGGGCGCCAAGCGCGCCATCCTGCTGTCGCACCACGGCATGCTGGTCGCGGCCGGCTCGGTGGAGGAAGCCTGCGTGCTGGCGCTGCAGTTCGAGCGGGCGGCGCGCATGCAGCTGCTGGCCATGGCGGCGGGCAAGATCCAGCCGATCCCGCCGGCGCTGGGCCGCGAGGCCCACGATTGGATCCTGACGCCGAAGCGTTCGCAGGTGGGATTCTCCTACTATGCGCGGCGCGCGCTGCGGGCGCATCCGGACGTGCTGGCCTAGGGCTTGCGCGGCTCGGCGCCAGGCGCCCGCCGGCCATGGAGGCGGCGGGCGCCGGTCGGCTCGACTGCCGGGCCGGTTTAGGGCATTCTTAGCGGTCGTATTCCGCCATTCCCTAGTCCATGATCGACCTGCCGCACCGCTTGCGCGCCCTGCGACGCCAGCAAACCCTGTCCCTGGAACAGCTGGCGCAGCGCACCGGATTGACCAAGAGCTACCTCTCCAAGCTGGAGCGTGGCTTGAGCGAACCGTCCATTTCCACCGTGTTGAGGCTGGCCGAAGCCTATGGCCTGGGCGTGTCCCAGCTGGTCGGGTCCGACGACGCGGCGCAGGAAGAGGTCGTCAGCGTGGTGCGGGTCGCGGACCGCGAGGCGCTGCAGCGCCGCGGCCTGGGCAGCGAATACCACTACGAATCGTTGGCCGGGCGCCGCAAGGTCAAGGCGATGGAGCCGTTCGTGGTGCATCCGCCGCGCGAATTCCCCGACGCCGCCGCCGTGTTCCCGCATCCTGGCGAGGAGTTCCTGCTGGTGCTCAAGGGCGCCATCGAAGTCCATGTGGGCGAGCGGCAGTTCCGCCTGGAAACCGGCGATTCGGTCTATTTCGATTCCGAACTTCCCCACCGCATGCGCACCGTCAGCCGCGCCATGGCCGAGGTGTTGGTGGTGGCGGCGCATTGAGCCGGGCCCGGCCTGCCGCATAATGTCCCATACAGATACCGCAGATACAGGAACTACCATGAAAAACGACCAATCGCGGCTGGTCCGCATCGATGCCGGCCCCATGAAGAATCCGGTGCCCGGCAAGCCCCGTCGCCCGATTGCCGGCGACGCGGCGTTCCGCACGGTGACCGCTTTCGAGGGCAACGGCGGCAAGGCCGAGGGCGGCGTGTGGGAAAGCACGGCCGGCGTCTTCCAATCCAACACCACCGGCTATATCGAATTCGGCTACATCGTGGAGGGTTCGGCCCGCCTGGTGGATCCGGACGGCACCGTGCATGAGCTGACCGTGGGCGAAGCCTTCGTCATGCCGGAAGGCTATACCGGCCGTTGGGAAGTGGACCAATTCGTCAAGAAGATCTATTTCATTACCCGCATGGCGTAGCGCGCGCAGCACGCGAACGCGCGGACTCCCTGGAGCAAGCCTTATGACCGCCATTTCCGCTGCCCCCGTATCGGGTGCAGCGTTGCCCGCCGTCACCGCGCAGGTAGACGTCGTTTCCATCCAGTCCCAGGTCGTCTACGGCTATGTCGGCAACAACGCCGCCATGCCCGTGTTCCGCAAAGCGGGTTTGCGCGCCATCGCGGTGCCCACCGTGATCCTGAGCAATACGCCGCACTATCCGACCTTGCACGGCGGCGCGACGCCGCTGGACTGGTTCCAGGGGCTGCTGCAAGGGCTGGACGAGCGCGGCGTCACCCGGGTGGCGCGCGCGGTGGTTTGCGGTTACCTGGGCCAGCCCGGGCAGGCCGGCCTGCTGGCGGGCTGGCTGCCCGCGCTGCGCGCCGCCCGGCCCGATCTGCGGGTGCACATCGATCCCGTCATGGGCGACCGCAACGACGGCCTGTACGTGGATGAAGGGTTGGTGGCGCAATACCGCGAGCTGCTGGTGCCGCTGGCCGACGGCATGACGCCCAACCATTTCGAGCTGGAACTGCTGGTTGGCCGGACGCTTTCCTGCCTCGACGACGTGGTGGCGGCGGCGCGCGAGCTGATCGCGCTGGGGCCCGACTGGATCGTGGTGACCAGCGCCGCGCCCATGGAGGCCGCGGCGGGCACGCTGCAGCTGGCGGTGGTGACGCGGAACGAGGCCACCGTCGTCACGCATCCGGAAATCCTCATTCCCCCGTCGGTGCACGGCACGGGCGACGTTTTCATGGCCAGCATCACGGCCCGGCTGTTGAACGGCACGGACCTGGTCCAGGCCGCGCGCGAAGCCGCCGCGCAGGTGACGGTGGCGCTGGAGCGCACTCGCGAACTGGCCTGGGAAGAGCTGGCCGTCGAGGAGTAGACCGGGCCGGCCGCGCCGGCCCCGCCGGATCAGGGCACCAGCGACAGGCCGATACGGAACTGCGATTCGTTGCGCTGGTTGTAGCCCAGCAGCGTTTCGCCGTAGCCGTTGAAGTACTGCAGGTGCAGGTAGCCGTTCATGTTCAGCCAGGTGCGCTGCAGCGGCCACGCGAAGTCCAGCTGCGTGGTGCGCCGCTTCTGGTCGCCCTGGCGGTACAGGGCCGAGACCACGGCGCCGTTGTCCTGCGCCCAGCGCAACTGCCAGTCCACGTGGCCGGCATAGTCGGAGTAGTCGCGGTTCTCGTCGGCCACGCCGAAGTAGGCCTTGACCCGGGGCGCGAAGGTCAGCGTGCTGCCGCCGTCGAAGCGGTAGTGCAGGCGCGGCTCGATGTAGCCGTCGTTGAGCGAGCGGGAATCGTCGCCGTCCTTGCCGTTCGAGTTGTGTTCCACCCCGGTGTTCATGCCGAAGCGCCAGTTCCGGCTGTCGGAGGACCAGATATTGTCGGACAGCCAGAAAGCGCTGGGGTTGAAGGTGGTGTCGATGAAGGGCATGGAATCGCCCTGCAGGTCCCACAGCGAGGTCTGGGTATAGGCCAGGTAGAAGTTCTCGTCCCAGGTCGCCGGCCGCCCGCCGGCCGGGCTGAAGAGGCGGTACTTGGCGCTGATCTGGAAGCGGGCGGTGGTCTGCCCCCGGGTGCCGATGTCGAAATACACCGGCTTGTATTCGGAGATGGAACTGCGGAACCGGTCGAACGCGGTCTGCTGCTGCACCGTGGGCACGGCGCTGGCGTCGGGCGACGGGCCGCCTTCCGGCGACGCCCCGACCGCCGTGACGGCTGCCACGGGCACGGGTTCGCCGCTGCGCGCATCCACCACCGGACCCTGCGCGGGCGTGCTGGCCAGCGTGCCGCTGTCGCGTCCGGTGGCGTCCAGCGCCATCATCGCGGGCTGGCCTTCGATGGACACGGCCTGCAGGCCGCGCGCCGTGGACGGCACCACGGCCGTCCATGCCATGCGCGCGAAATTGTTGACCGGCACGCTGAAGCTGGCCGCTCCGCCGCGCAGCTTGGCGAGGCTGCGCACGATCTGGCCGTCCTGGCCGCGCCATTGCAGCACCAGTTCGGGCGGGGCTTCCCAGGTGACGCGGGCGGTGTCTTCGTTGAAGTACACCGCTTCGATGGTGACGGTCTCGCCGGGGGCGGCCGAGGGGCGGTCCAGCCGGTATGACACGCCCGCGGAGGCGGCGCCCGCGACACCCATGGCGAGGACGGCGGCCAGGGCGCGCAGGGGCGGGACGGGGCGTGCAAGACGGCGTGTAAGCATTGGGACATAACCTGGTTTTGTGACGAGGAAATGTAGCATCGACCCCGGCAACAGTTTGTAAGGCAGGCTAATCGTATGTAGAAAGCGTAAGCCCCCGCGCATCGATGCCGATGCGCGGGGGCTTCGCGTCAGGGGCTTGCGGGCCGATTATTCGCCGAACTTGATGCCCTGGGCCAGCGGCAGCTGGCGCGAATAGTTGATCGTGTTGGTGGCGCGGCGCATGTAGTTGCGCCATGCGTCCGAACCCGATTCCCGGCCGCCGCCGGTTTCCTTTTCGCCGCCGAACGCGCCGCCGATCTCGGCGCCCGAGGTGCCGATGTTCACGTTGGCGATGCCGCAGTCCGAGCCCGCCGCCGAGAGGAAGGTTTCGGCTTCGCGCAGATCGTTGGTGAAGATGGCCGAGGACAGGCCTTGCGGCACGCCGTTATGCAGGGCCAGCGCCTGGCTGAAATCGGTGTAGCGCATTACGTAGAGGATGGGCGCGAAGGTTTCGTGGCAGACCACGTCCGTCTGGCCAGGCATCTCGGCGATGGCGGGGCGCGCGTACCAGGCGTCGGGGTATTCGTCCTCCAGCACGCGCTCGCCGCCGGTCACCTTGCCGCCTTGTTCGCGCGCCGCCTTGAGCGCGGCCTGCATGGCGTCGAACGAGGCGCGGTCGATCAGCGGGCCGACCAGCGTGGTGCCGTCCAGGGGATTGCCGATGGGCGCGCTGGCATAGGCTTTGTGCAGGCGCTGCAGCAGCTCGTCGGCCACGCTCTCGTGCACGATCAGGCGGCGGGTGGTGGTGCAGCGTTGGCCGGCGGTGCCGATGGCGCCGAACACGATGCCGCGGGCGGCCATGTCCAGGTCGGCCGTGGGGCCGACGATGATGGCGTTGTTGCCGCCCAGTTCCAGCAGCACGCGGCCGAAACGCTGGGCCACGCGCGGGCCCACCTGGCGGCCCATGCGGGTCGATCCCGTGGCGGAAACCAGCGCCACCGCGTGCGAATCCACCAGCGCTTCGCCGATGTCGCGGCCGCCGATCAGTACTTCGGACAGGCCGGCGGGCGCGTCGCCGAAGCGTTGCGCGGCCTGGGCGAAGAGGGCCTGGCAGGCCAGGGCGGTCAACGGCGTTTTCTCGGAAGGCTTCCACACCACGGCGTTGCCGCAGACCAGGGCCAGCGCGGTGTTCCACGACCACACGGCGACGGGGAAGTTGAAGGCGCTGATCACGCCCACCACCCCCAGCGGATGCCAGGTTTCCATCATGCGGTGGCCGGGGCGCTCGGAGGCGATGGTCAGGCCGTACAGCTGGCGCGATAGACCCACCGCGAAGTCGCAGATGTCGATCATTTCCTGCACTTCGCCTTCGCCTTCGGCGATGATTTTTCCGGCTTCCAGGCTGACCAGGCGGCCCAGCTCGCGCTTGTGCTGGCGCAGGATGTCGCCGAACAGGCGCACCAGTTCGCCGCGCCGGGGCGCGGGCACGTCGCGCCAGGCCAGGCTGGCCTGGCGAGCGCGCGTGATGGCCGAATGGGCCTGCGCGACTGTGTGCTCGTGGACCCGGGCCAGTTCGGCCCCATCGATCGGACTGCGCGCGCTCAGCGTTCCGCCGGTCAGCGAGTCGGGGTTCAGCCCGAGCGCTCGCAAGATGTCTTGGGGGGTATCCATGCCGGTTCCTTCGCTTAAGGGTTATGCCTAAGTGGCGATTCTGGAAAAAAATTTACTATACGAAACTCCAGCCTGAAATGCGAAACCTTTTTGGTCGCCCCTCCGGCGCGTGGCCGTATGCGCGGAGGCAGCCCGGCGCCAGGCACGCGTGAGCGTCCGGCGTCCTCACTATCCCAGGGTGAAACCATGGCGGAACCGTTGTTGGTTGTCCAGGCAGTCACCAAGACCTATCAGCGCGATGGGCAGGCCCCGCATCGGGCGCTGGACGGCATCGATTGCCAGCTCGGCCGCGGCGAGGTCATGGTGGTGGTCGGGCCGTCGGGTTCCGGCAAGAGCACCCTGCTGCGCACCCTCAACGGGCTGGAGACCATCGACAGCGGCGCCATCCGCGTGGACGGCGTGTCGCTCACCGACCCAGCCACCGACGTCAATCGCTGGCGCACCGAGGTCGGCATGGTGTTCCAGCACTTCAACCTGTTCCAACACCGTACCGCGCTGGACAACGTCGCGCTACCCCAGCGGGTGGTGCGGGGGCGCGGCCGGGCGGAGGCCGAGCGCTACGCCCGCGACCTGCTGGGCCGAGTCGGCATGGCCGACTACGGCGAGCGCTATCCCAGCCAATTGTCCGGCGGCCAGCAGCAGCGCGTGGCGATCGCCCGCGCGTTGGCCATGGATCCCAAACTGATGCTGTTCGACGAGGCGACCTCGGCGCTCGATCCCGAGACCGTGGGCGGCATCCTGGAACTGATGCGCGCCCTGGCGCGAGACGGCATGACCATGGCGGTGGTGACCCACGAAATGGGCTTCGCGCGCGACGTGGCCGACCGCGCGCTGTTCATGGATGCCGGCCGCATCGTCGAGATGGGCACGCCCGACGACGTTTTCTGCCACCCCAAGGAAGCGCGCACCCGCGCCTTCCTGGAAAAGATTCTGTAGTCCCAGCAGCAAAGAAGCAACGAAGCGGGCCGTCCGCGCAGGGCGCGGCGCCCGAGGGTAACCAGGCCGGTCCGGCTGATCCGGGCGCTGCCGGCGCGATGTGCTTTGCCCGGAATGACATGGGTCCATTCACCACAAGGGGTTAGCGATGCTGAAAATCAAACAATGGCTGGGCGTGGCCGGCTTCGCCCTGGCGGCCGCTACGGTCGCCGCGCCGGCGCAGGCCGACGAACTGGCGGACATCCTCAAGCGCGGGGAGCTCCGGGTCGCGGTGCAGACCTCCGGACCGCTGATGAGCTTCATGGACAAGACCGGCAAGCGCACCGGGCTGGCCGTGGAAGTGGCCAAGCGCATGGCCGACGACCTGGGCGTGAAGCTGGTGCTGCAGGACTACGAGTGGAAGGGCCTGATCCCGGCGCTGCTGTCGGGCAAGGCCGACATGGTGGCCGCCGACATGACGCCGACGCCGCAGCGCGCGGCGCAGGTGCTGTTCTCGACCCCGATGTTCTACGCCGAGACCGTGGCCGTGGTGCCGAAGGATTCTCCCTACAAGGCCTATGGCGAACTCGACAAGGACGGTGTCACCGTGGGCGTCCTGGGCGCCAGCACCTACGCCGAAGTGGGCAAGAAGATGCTGCCCAAGGCCACCATGAAAGAGTTCTCGGGAGGCAGCGCGCCGGTGGGGCAGGCCTTGTCCAGCGGCCGCCTGGACGCCGGCATCATGTCCATGTCCACCGCCAACCAGTTCCTGGTCGACTTCGGCAACCTGCGGGTGCTCGACGGCATCATGGTGCGCGAGCCCCTGGCCTTCGCCGTCGGTCCCAACGCCATCCGCCTGAAGTTCTGGCTCGACAACTGGCAGACCCTGAAGACCGCCGACGGCACGCTGCCCGAACAGGTGAGGTACTGGTACTCCACCGACTGGAAGAAAGACCACTGAGCCCATGGACTGGCTGATCGATTTCTATAACTGGCGCATCGTCAGCCAGTACACGGGCCAGTTCGCCACCGGGCTGGGCAATACGCTGATCGCGGCGGGCGCGAGCCTGGTGCTGTCGGTGCTGGCGGGCATTCCGATCGCGCTGGCCCATATGTCGTCGCGGGGCGCCGTGTGGCGTCCCGTGGCGGCCTACGTGCAGTTCATCCGGTCCACGCCGCTGCTGGTGCAGATCTACCTGGTCTATTACGCGGTTCCCATGCTGGTGCCGGGGGCCAAGGGCTGGAGCGAGATGCTGCTGGGCATCATCGCCATGACCCTGCATCACGCCGCCTACATGAGCGAGATCATCCGCGTGGGGATCGAGTCCGTGCCCCGCGGCCAGATCGAAGGCGCGAAAGCCTGCGGCATGAACTACCACCAGCGGCTGCGCTACGTGGTGCTGCCGCAGGCCTTCGCCAATACCTTGCCGCCCCTGCTGGGCCAGACCGCCGTGCTGATCAAGGACACGTCCCTGCTGTCGCTGATCACGGTGTTCGAACTGGTTGCCGCGGGCGTGCAGATGAACAGCGACCGCATCGTGCCCAACGAGAGCTTCCTGACCATCGCCGCGGGCTATCTGCTGATCTACGGCGTCATGCTGCTATTGTCCCGGGGCGTGAGCCTCTGGCTGGCCGGTCCCGCCTGGAACGCGAGGTGAGCATGCTGGATTCCTATCTTTCCACCGCGGGCGTCGTGCTGCCCTTCCTGCTGAAGGGGTTCTGGGAAACCCTGAAGATCTCTTTCGTGGCCATCATCGCGGGGTCCCTGCTGGGCTTCGTCATCGGCGTGATCCGCAGCTACCGCATCCGCGGCGTGCACCAGCTGCTGGGGCTGTACATCCACATCCTGCGCGGCACGCCGTTCCTGGTGCAGCTCTATATCTTCTACTTCGTGCTGCCCAGTTCCGGCATCGAGCTGCTGCACTGGGATTCCGGCACGGCGGCCTTCGTGTCGCTGTCGGTCTATACCTCTTGCTACGTGGCGGAAATCGTCATGGGCGCGATCCAGGCCGTGCCGCGCGGCCAGACCGAAGGCGCGATGACGCTGGGCCTCAAACCCTTCCAGATCCTGCGGCTGGTCATCCTGCCGCAGGCCATGCGCCTGATCGTGCAACCCATGAGCGGCGTCTACGTCATGCTGATCAAGAGCACCGCCATCCTGTCGGTGGTGGGCATCACGGAACTGACGCGGCAGGGCGAGGTGTTCATCATCACCTTCCCGGCCAAATCGCTGTTCATCTACGGCATGATCGCCGCCATCTACTTCATCTACTGCTATCCGCTGCTGCGCCTGGCCAACTGGCTGGAGAAGCGGCTGACCGGCGGCCTGCAGGGCGCGGGCCTGCACTGACACGGGGCACCATGGCATCCGAGTACATCGATACCTACTACCGGCGCACGCTGGCCGACGCCGATACCTACTACCCGCCGCTGGCGGGCGCGGACAGCGTCGACGTCTGCGTGGTGGGGGGCGGGCTGGCCGGCCTGTCGACCGCGCTGGAACTGGCCCGGCGCGGCCGCGGCGTGACCTTGCTGGAAGGGCGGCGCATCGCCTGGGGCGCCTCGGGCCGCAATGGCGGCTCGGTGTCGCCGGCCTTCTCCGCCGGCGCGGACGCGATCCGGCGGCACGTGGACGAGGACCACTACCGGCAACTCTACCGGCTGTCCATGGAAGGCGTGGAGATCATCCGCGCCAATATCCGCGACCTGCGGATCGAGGAGGCGCGCAAGGTCGACGGCCGCCTGCGGGTGGTGCGCTACGAAGCGACCGACGCGCTGCGCCAGTGGTGCGACGACCAGCGGCGCGACTTCGGCCGCGACGTGCGCTTCCTGAGCCGCAACGAGGTCCGCGAGCGGCTGCTGTCCGACGTCTACTTCCAGGGCGTCGACGATCCGACCTCCTTCCATTTCCATCCCCTGAACTACGCCCGCGCGCTGGCCCGCGAGTGCGCGCGGCTGGGCGTGCGCATCCATGAGGATTCCGCCGTCGCGCAGGCCGAACTGAACGGAGCGGTCAAGCGCCTGAAGACCGCGCAGGGCCAGGTCGACGCCCGCAGCGTGGTGCTGGCCACCGGCGGCTACACGGACGGGGTGGTGCCGGCGCTGCGCCGAGCCATGCTGCCGATCGCCACCTACATCATGCTCACCGAACCCCTGGGCGACCGTGTGCTGTCGGCCATCCGCAGCACCGCCGCCATCGGCGACGACCGCCGCGCCGGCAACTATTACCGGGTGCTCGATGGCGGGCGCATCGGCTGGGGCAGTAGAATCACCACCCGTGTCGATGACCCGCCCGACCTGGCCGAGTCCCTGCGCCGTGAACTGCTGTCCGTCTATCCCCAGTTGCGGGGGGTGAAGGTCGAAGCGGCATGGTCGGGGCGCATGGCCTACGCGCGCCACCTGATGCCCCAGATCGGGCAACTGGCGCCCGACGTCTGGTATTGCACCGCGTTCGGCGGGCACGGCATGAATACCACCTCGATCGGGGGCCGGGTCGTCGCCGAGGGGATCACCGGCGATACCCAGCGCTACAAGCTATTCGCACCCTTCGGGCTTGCCTGGAACGGCGGCGGCTTCGGCACGGCGGCGGTTCAACTAACTTATTGGTCTTACCAGGCACGCGACTGGTGGCGGGAGCGGCGGTCGCGGGCATGACAGGGTGTACAGATGGAAGGCAACAAACAGAGCGTATTGGCACAACGGCTGCGAGCCCTGCGCCAGGCGCGGACCTGGACCCTGAAGCAGGCGGCGGCGGCCACCGGCGTGTCCGCGTCCACGTTGTCCAAGATCGAAAACGGCCTGCTGTCGCCCACCTATGACAACCTGATCAAGATCGCCGCGGGCCTGGAACTGGACGTGGCCGAACTGTTCACGGCGTCCGACGCCCACATGGGCACCGGACGCCGCAGCCTAAGCCGCCAGGGAGAAGGGCGCCAGTACGAAACCCCGTACTACGACCACCGCCTGCTGTGCACCGCGCTGTCGCACAAACGCATGATGCCGTTCCATACCCGCGTGAAGGCCCGCTCCTTCGAGGAGTTTCACGATTGGAGCCGGCATCGCGGAGAGGAGTTCGTCTACGTGCTGGAAGGCGAGGTCGAGCTCTATACCGAGTTCTACGAACCCGCCCGCCTGAAGGCCGGGGAAAGCTTCTACATCGACAGCCGCATGGGCCACCGGGTGATCAGCCTGAGCCGGGAAGATGCGATCGTGCTGTGGGTATCCACGCACGCCGACCTCGGAGAAGAGTAGGGCGCGGCCCCCTGTCGCCGACCCCTATGCGGGCCGGCCGCCCAAGCCGGCCGCAACAAGGTAAAATGCGGCGCCCGGATCGCTTCCGGGCCATCGCCACACCGCGCGGCAGTAGCTCAGCTGGATAGAGCACGGGCCTTCTAAGCCTGAGGTCGGGGGTTCGAGCCCCTCCTGCCGCGCCATAATCAATAATTAAATCAATGGGGTGCTTTCGGTGTTTGGGCGGCGAGCTTGCGCCTGAACTTGCGCCGGTGCCGAAACGACGCCGGCCCACTCTCCGAGGCTGCGGGCACGGCTGATGATGCTACTTGCTTGCGTCTCGGCCAGAGCTGGCTATGTCGATCCGCGCTTCCAGGCAGCGGATGAGGACGACGAACATGGAGACTCCATTATTGGCAGGAGGGCGTGGGTCGATGCGCACTGAACCTCTTGTCGCCTAAAGCGGCTGTGGCACTGTCGACGAGCTTTTACTGAAAGCTACAAATGCATTCGATAATTTCAATTGCGTCGATAACTACTACAAAATAATACGTCGCGCCTCGGTTAATTAAAAGGGACGGAAGATTTCAAGAAAAATCTCACGGCTGGATGCCTAGGTCGTGAGCAGAATCTTGTCCGCGGCCTCACTCGGATCGCGCGGACAAGAACCGCACACTTGCGATCTGTCTGCGGAGCACTAAGCGTGCGCACGTTCAGATGTGCACCGGCTGACCGCGGTAATTCCTAGCATCGCAGACTGAATTCGATCAGTTGCGCGCCAACGGCGGGTGGTTCTCTCTGGGGAGCTATCCGCTGTTTTCTCTCAAAACGGCGCTTATGCGGTGCGTACCCCCCTTTGTTGATGTGTCTTCTGTATTCCACTGATGGAAGCAGCTGGCCTATAGATTCTGAAAGGACGCAATGACATTACGTCAGAATGCGATCTACCTCGCGCTTGTTTCTTCGCTTCTGCCCGCCTATCCGTCTCACGGCGCCGAGACGGACATTCCTCCCCGCAAGAAATCGACCACCACCGACACCGTCATAGCCGACGGTATCGATGTTGTTATCGACAGCGCTACGATCCGGACCGCGAATGACGGCACGTCTGGCCTGCATGTGCTTAACGGCGGCTCCATCGCGACGGGTGGAAGTCTGGTATCGACTGCGGGCCGCGGCGCATACGGGGTATGGGTGGACGGCCGTGGCAAGGCCAATATTCACAATAGCTCTATAACGACCCACGGTGACTATAGCCACGGCATATACGCGTCGGGCTTCGGCGGCAACAGCAAGATTTTTGTTGGCGACTCCTTCATTGAGACTACGGGCGAGGGTGCGTCCGGCCTTCAGGCATCTGGTGGCACGGTGGACTTGAAAAATGTCGGTATCTCGACACGTGGGCAGTATGCCAACGCACTGGTTCTTCATCAGGTCGATCTATCTGCCAGCGGCACGCATTTATTTGCCGGGCAGGGCGTTGGGTTGGTCGCCACAGGAAACAGTCGGCTCTCCTTCACAGGGGGCAGCATTCGCGCCGACAAGTCCGCCGTGGTCATCGATGACGGCGGCTCGCGCTCCGTGGTCAGTTTTCGAGACACCGAGATATCTTCCGGCGCCTTGGGCTTTGTTATTCATGGAAGTTCCAATGTATCTCTTGAGCGAGTGCGGATCTCAATCAATGCCCCGGAGGATGATCTATCGCTGAAAGCAGGCGTGTCCATGACGGGGCCCTCCAAAGTCTCCTTGATCGATTCTGACATTCGAACTACAGGAGAAAACGCGAACGGCGTTTTCAACTTCGGGGGCGACCTTGCGATAGAAGGCGGCTCTATCGGCACCCAGGGTTACGCCAGCATGGGCGTCGCCATGAACGGCTTATATGACACCGTCTCCATTGCCGCGAGGAACGTGGGTATATACACGTCCGGCGATTACGGCGCTGGCGCGGCAGCCTTGTTCGGAGGCAATCTGGTCCTGGATGGCAGCGCCATCTACACGGAAGGAAAGAACGCGTATGGCATCTGGGGGGAGGGCGGTTCGGTATTGGCCGCCAACACCGCGGTGACGACCAGGGGCGAAGGTTCCCACGGGTTCGTTGGCACCGACATTGCGCCACAGCTGGATGGTGTTGCGATTCATACGTATGGCGCAGGCGCCAATGGCGTTTGGCTTTTCAGCACGGATGAGGATAGTCATGGCAGCTTTAGCCTTCGCGGAGGAAGCCGGGTTGAAACTGAAAATGCCGCAGCCATCAGAGTTAGCGGTGGTAGTCAAGATATTGAGCTTTCGGACGCCACCGTTATCGGGCGTGGCGGCGAAGGGATCTTGCTTCGAGTTGAAGCCCTAAAGGATTTGACGCCGGTTGAAATCCTGACGGATCCCAGCGCGTCCAGAGATAACCCCGTAATGGTGGGCACGGTCGCCCTGCAGGCCCAACGCAGCCAACTGATGGGTGACGTGATCGTGGAAAGCGGATCTGCCACCATCGCCTTGGGCGAAGATTCCGTATTGGTGGGGGCCCTGAAGGGGCACGGAGGCCATTCGGTGGACAGGTTATCCATTGACCGGACTAGCACTTGGTATGTGCGTGACAACTCCGACTTGGGAAGTCTGGATACGGCGGGAACGGTTTCGTTCATTACTCCGGACGACAGTTTCAAGGTGGTGCATCTGAGCGGCGATCTCACCGGCCATGGTTTATTTGCCTTCAGAACCAACCTGGGCGCTGGTCAAGGAGATCTGCTGCGCGTAAGCGGAACCGTCGAGGGCCAACATGAGGTATTGGTGGCCAACAGCGGCTACGAGCCTTCGAAAGAATCCGGGGCCTTGCGCATCATCGAGTCGGAAGGTGGCTCGGGCACATTCAGCCTTGCAAACCGGGACCAGGTTGCTGACCTCGGCACCTATCGGTATGCATTGATGACCGACGACAACATCGGCGGGCGCGCTACCGATTGGAGCCTCATGCCATCGCCAAATGGGGGAAAGAATCAACTGTCGACCACTGCCAACGCTGCCATCAACACGTCTTCGGCCAGTACTATGCAGGCGCTTTGGTATGCGGAAACGGGCTCCCTCATGCGGCGCATGGGTGAACTGCGGCATGGAAACGCCGGCGAAAACGTTTGGCTGCGCACTTTCGGCGAACGGCAGAAGCTGGACAACGGTGGCGCCCGGCCGTTTGATCAAAAAGTGCGCGGAATGCAGGGCGGGGCCGATACACGTTTCGAGGGTCGGGACGGTTTCTGGCACGTCGGCGGGTTTGCCGGATTGAGCTATGGCGATCGCCGCTTTGCCGACGAAGGGGATGGGCGCAGCAATAGCTATCATGCAGGCGCCTACGCCACCTATCTGGCTGACAGCGGTTGGTACCTGGACTCGGTACTCAAGGTCAATCGATTCGCCAATCGTTTTAACGTCACCACCACCGATGGCCGAGAGGTCAGCGCCAAAACAAGAACCGCTGCTGCCGGTCTCTCGCTGGAAGTCGGTCAGCGAGTTGAATTTGGGCAGCGGTGGTTTGCTGAGCCGCAGGGCCAGGTAGCCGTGGTACGAACGGGCAGTGATCGGTACACCGCGAGCAATGGTCTGATGGTCTCGGCCGAGGGCGGGACTTCGGTGCAAGTGCGGACCGGCGCGTTGTTCGGGAAGCGGTTCGAGTTGCAAGGCGACGGCTTCATCCAGCCATATGTCAAAGTGGGCTGGGTTCAGGAGTTGGCTGGCACGAGCAGCGTGCGAACCAACGGTATCTCCACTCGAACGGACTTGTCTGGCGGGCGGGCGGAACTCGGGTTGGGAGTCACTGCTTCCTGGTCGAATGCCCACAGGATCTACGCCGACTATCAATATTCAGGCGGCCAGCGTCTGGATGTGCCGTCCGCGTTTTCGCTTGGATATCGGTACGTTTGGTGAACTGTGCGAGCGCGGCGTCAAATTTCGATGCGATTTCCCAAGGGGGCGCGCGCTCCCGCTCGCTCCGGAATTCCCTCCAGAGGGTGTCTCCACTTAGCTCCTCCCCATCTCGTGCTGGCATACGACCCAGTGCATGCGCCTACAGCTGATGGCGGGCTATTGGTCAGGGCTCTTGGCGGTGGCGCTTGCCTGCGGGCCTGCCCCATTTGCCCGGGCCGGAGAGGGAAGTGGGGAAGGGACGGCCTAAGGGTTTCCCGGTTTGGTCGAGTCTGGACCGGGGGAACGATAGTCCGTATACTTCTTCGCAAATAATGCGTGACGCGCTACTGATGGATCGCAAAGATTCACAGTCCAAGAGGAGAGCACCATGGGCATCCCCCGTCGACTTCTGCCGCCAACTGCCATGCTTTTGGCGTTCGAAGCTGCGGCCAGGACCGGCAATTTCACGCAGGCCGCCCAGGAACTCAATTACACGCAAAGCGCCATCAGCCGCCAGATCCGCTCGCTTGAGGAGCGTCTGGGAACGGAGTTGTTCGTCCGGGGACGGCAGCGGGTCATCCTGACGCGCGCGGGCGTGAGCTACGCTCGCAGCATCAGCGATGCGTTGCGCCACATCAGCGAGGCTTCCTTGTCGGTGCAGGCGAATCCGCACGCGCTGTCGCTGCGCCTTGCGATGCTGCCCAGTTTCGGCTCGCGCTGGCTCATTCCCAAGATTCATATGTTCCTGGCGCAGCATCCGGATGTTTCCCTGAATTTCTCGGCGCGCGCCGTGCCGTTTGACTTTGAAAGCGAGCCTTTCGATTGCGCGATCCATTACGGACCCCTTACCTGGACAGGGACCGAGTCGGTACGCCTGATGGGCGAGTCCGTGGTGCCCGTGGCTGGCGCCAAGCTGTTGTCGCGCTACCGTTTCGAGCGGCCGGAGGATTTGCTCAAGGCACCGCTCCTGGTGCTGAGTTCCCGAGTCGGCTCATGGCAGCGCTGGTTCGAGCGCAATGGGGTGGCCTACGAGCAGGAAGAAGGGCTGATGTTCGACCAGTTCGATGCCCTGGTGGCGGCGGCCGAGGTCGGTCTGGGTATTGCCCTGGTACCGCGCTTTCTGTTTGCGGCCGAGATCGACAGCGGCGCCCTGGTTCCGGCCATCGACAGCGATACGCCTTCTGAACACGCCTATCATCTGGTCTGGCCGCAGGACCGGCGCGACAACTCCACCATGAAGTTGTTTCGTGACTGGTTGTGCCATCAATCGCGCCTGTTTGCCGGGGCCGAAGCTCCGACCGACCACCGACCCAAGGTCGGCGATCCGATGGTGGTCTGCTGAAGCTGTGCGCTAGGCGGCGCACATAACGATGTGGCGTTGCGCCAGCGCGCCGATCTGCGCGTCGTTCATGCCCAACATTTCCGACAGTACCTCGGCGGTGTGCACGCCAAGTGCAGGTGCGGGACGAGGTGCTTCGTGCTCGGTTGCCGAGAACTGCAGCGCCAGGCCGGCAGCCAGGTGGTTGCCGATGCTAGGCTGATGGATCATGGTCAGTAGTGGGTTGGCCATCAGGCTCAGGGGGCCGCTGTCCTGCAGACCTTGTTGCAGGCTTTGATAGCGGCTCCAGCACACGCCGTCGCGTTCGAAGCTGGCGATGATCTGCGCCAGGCTGTGACGACGACACCAGGCTGCAACCAGGTCAGCGATACCGTGCCGGCCCAGGAAGCGGTCGCCTTCCCGTCCGAAGTCCAGGCCCAGTTCGGTAGCCAGCGCATCCAGGGCGGCCTGCAATCCGGTGGACTTGCACAGCGCGCGCCATTGTTTGAGCGTCAGGCCGACGATCATGATGCGTTCGCCGTCGGCAGTGAGAAAGTCGCGCCCGAAGGCGCCATAGAGATAGTTGCCGTATTTATCGCGCCGCATGCCCAGTTGCGCTTCGGTCAGCAGACCCAAATGCGAGGTCATGGCCAGGGCGGCGTCTTCCAGTGCCAGCGAGACGGACTGCCCCCGGCCGCTGGCGCGCCGGCTGCGTTCGGCCGCTAGGATGCCGATCACGGCCAAATGGCCGGTGATCAGGTCCCAGGCGGGCAGGACATGGTTGCAGGGCTGGTCATCGCCTTCCGGGCCGGTCAGCCCGGGAAACCCGAGCCTGGGATTGACGGTGTAATCGACGGCGGAGCGCCCCTGTCTGTCGCCGGTGACGGTAAGCTGGATGAGACGCGGACACCGCGCTGCCAGCACCGCGTAGTCGAGAAAGCCGCGCGCAGGGAAGTTCGTCAACAGGATGTTGCCGTTCTCCTCGGGCGCCAGGATCAACGCCTGCGCGAGCTCGCGGCCTTCCTGCGTCGCGGTGTCGATAGCGACCGACCTCTTGGATTTATTCAGGCCGTGCCAGAACAGGCTGGTGCCATCGGCCGCGACAGGCCAGCGGCGATAGTCCAGACCGCCTTGCGGCGGGTCGATACGGATGACATCGGCGCCGAGTTGCGCCAGCGTCAGGCCACCAAGGGGCGCGGCGACGAAGGCCGACAATTCGATGACTTTCAGGCCGGTCAGGGCATTGGGCAGGAGCATGTCGCGGCCTTAGGCGGTAAGCGCGGTTTCATAGAGCGAGCGCGAGATCACGCGCAGCGCCAGGGCCTCTTCCGATCCTTCGAAAATGGAGAGAACGCGGGCATCGACGAAGTAGCGGCTGATCGATGTTTCTTCCGCATAGCCCATGCCGCCATGCAGTTGCAGGGCATCCCGGGTGACCAGTTCGGCCGAACGGCAGGCCAGCAACTTGGCCAGGCTTGCCTCCATGGCCAGGCCTTCTCCGCTATCGAGGCGCTGGGCCACTGCGTAGGCCAACTGGCGGCAGGCCAGGTATTGCGCCGCCATTTTGGCGATCCTGACCTGGGTGAGCTGCATATCGATGAGGGGAGAGCCGAAAATACTGCGGTCCTGGGCGTAGTTGATCGCGGCGGCGATGGCGGCTTGCATGACGCCGCAGGCGCGGGCTGCTGTCTGCATGCGACCGCCGGTCATGCCGGCCATGGTCAGATAAAAGCCCTGGCCCTGGCCTTGCGCTTCTCCGATGAGATTCTCGTCGGGCACGAAGAAGTCGTCGAAGTGCAGGTCGAAGGAGTGCATGCCCCGATAGCCTATGGTCGGGATGGCCTGGCCTTCGAGTCGTCCGCCCTCTGCTTGCTCATGACGGAACCGGTGACCGGCGTAGGGCGGTTTGCTGACCAGGAAAAGGCTGAGGCCGCGATGCCCCGCCTGGGGACCGGTGCGCGCGACGACCATTAGCACATCGGCATGCCCGGCGAAGGTACACCAGGTCTTGGCGCCATCCAGCCGCCAGCCGCCTTCGACCTTGCTTGCTTTCAAGGAAAGGCTGGCGACGTCCGACCCGGCGTTGGGCTCGGTGATGGCGATGGCGCACAACAGTTCGCCGCTGGCGATCCGCGGCAGCCAATGCTGCTTCTGCGCTTCGGTGCCTCCGGCCATCAGCGCTCGCGACAGGATCTCCGGGCGCGTGAGCAGGCTGCCGGCAGCCGCCAGCGAGGCAGCCGACAGGGTCTCCGTCACGGCCAGCATCAAGGGAAGATTGTCTCCCGAGGTCGGTGCGGTGCCGCCATAATTTTCCGGAATGGACAGGCCGAAGGCGCCCATTTCTCGCATGCCGTCGAGTATGCCGGGCGGGATGTCCAGGTCTTGGCGGTGGATGGATTCGGCGGCGGGAAGGACTTCCTGCTGGGCGAAACGATGGAAGGCGTCACGCGCCATCGCGACGTCATCGGAGAGCCGGGGCTGGCCGATGTCGCTGCGGTTTTGCGCCAGCTCACGTCCGACCTCGGCATTGTGGCTGCTGGTCGCGGCCATGCGTAAGGCATGCTGGAAGCTGTCACTGGCTTTCAGGCTGGCGATGGCGGCCGTATCCAGGTTGAGCTCGAGCAATACCTGTTCCAGCCGGGCGTGCGAGTTGAGCAGCGTTTGCCCGATGAAGGTCATGGACAGGGACTGGTCCAGCGGTGATTGCGCGGGATAGGCCTGCACCAGGGTCTGGGCGGCAAGCAGGTCTGCCGCTATCCAGGCGATTTCGTAGCTGGTGGCCTGATACTCGTCCAGGCGCTGCTGGTTGAGCCGGCCATCGACCGTGCAGCTTTCCGCGACCCAGCAAACGGCCTCTTTGAGAAAGAAATCCAGATTCTTCAGAACGGGATTGGCGAGAGAAAGAAAAACCGTCTTGTTCATATTCTGACTTTTCCTGCAGCGTAGGCGTTCTTGCCGGATCGGCCCAAAAAGTATAGGGGGGCGGTTCTCGGCCCGAGCGTGAAATTCCCTCATTAGGTGATGCCGTGCGCGCATGACGCACGGCCTTGTCGCCGGCCATTTTCCGTTTACGCATCAGGTCATGCGGACATTTCATTGGTGCGCGCTTTTTTGTCTGAATAGACTGCGTGCAACTTGATGACAGGCGCTGATTCCAGGCGCGACGCTACAGGAAGGTAATCGGACTATGTCGGATCCGCACGAGCGGTTTTCTTCTCCTTTGAGCATGGCTTCAGCGACTTTTCTGGAGGCCATGCATGAGCAGTATCGCGACGACGCCCTGTCGGTGGATCCGGCCTGGCGCTACGTATTTCGTTTTCTGGACGACGTCTGCCAGGCCGAGGATGCGGGCGGCCAAGGCCTGTTGCAGGCGGAGCTGATACGCCGCTTTGGACATTTGCAGGCGGGGCTGGATCCGCTGGAGCTGGCGCGGCCCCAGGATCCGGTCTTGCTGGCCGAGTACGTGGCCGATGTGGCAGGCTTGGGCGGCGACCTTGCCGCGCTACGGTCGGCCTATCAGGGCGGGCTGGCGGTCGAGACTGCGCATTTGTGCGATTTCTCCTTGCTCAAATGGGTGTATGAGCGCTGCGAAGGTCCGCGATCCGCGCCCGCTGCGGAGGCTCTGCGTAGCGCCTATCAGCGCGTGGTGGAATCCGATGAATTCGAGCGCTTCCTGATGAAGAAATTTCCGGGCAAGAAAAAGTTCGGGCAGGAAGGCGCCGAGGCGGTTCCCGTGGTGCTGGACAGGCTGCTGGCCCAGGCCGCGCGGGCGGGGGTGGGTGAGGTCGTGATCGGCACCATGCACCGCGGGCGTTTGAACCTGATGGCCAATGTGCTGGGAAAATCCATGGCCCGGATCTTCGCCGAGTTCAAGGGAGGGCATCCCTTTGAGACGCAACAGGCGTTGGCGGCCGACGTGCCATATCACCTGGGGCATGTCGGGGAACTGGAGTATGAGGGCAAGCGGCTGCGCGTAAGCCTGCTGCCCAATCCCTCCCATCTGGAGGCGGTGGACCCGGTGACGCTGGGCCTGGCGCGTTGGGTACAGGATCATCGCGCCGAGCGCGATCGCGCCCGGGTGCTGACCATCATTCTGCATACCGATGCCGCCGTGATCGGGCAGGGCGTTGTGGCGGAAACCCTTCAGCTCTCGGGAGTGCAGGGCTATACCACCGGCGGCGTGATCCACGTGGTGGTCAACAACCAGATTGGATTTACCACCGAGCCGCACGAAGGCCGGGCCTCGCGCTATTGCACCGATGCCTGGAAGGCGGTGCAGAGCTTGATCCTGCATGTCAACGGCGAGGACATGGATGCGGCCTTGCAGGCGGCCGATATGGCGGTGGGCTATCGCCAGGCGCATGGGCAGGACGCGGTCATCGACCTTGTGGCCTATCGCCGCAACGGCCATAACGAGTTCGACGAGCCACGCTTCAGCCAGCCGCAGTTGTATCGACACGTCGACGCTCGCCAACCTTTGCGCGACCGTTTGCGAGCGCGGCTGCTGCAGGCCTGTCAGCTGGACGAGGAGTGGGAGGCTGGATTCATCGCGGAATATCGCCACCGCCTGGAGCAGGCGTATGCAGGCGCGGCCGCACAACTGGCCCCACAGGCGCAGCAGGTGGTGCCGGCGGATGCGCCGATTGACACGGGGGTGCCATGCGAGGCCTTGCTGGAGTGTCTGCGGCAGTTGGCGGACATCCCGGCGGGTTTCAGTATTGGCGAGCGTCTGCTGAGGCAGATCCAGGCGCGTGCGCTGATCGAGCCTGGTATCGCCTGGGCCACGGCCGAGGCGCTGGCGTTTGGCTCTTTGCTCGAAGTGGGGCTGCCCGTGCGCCTGGCGGGACAGGACGTCGTGCGCGGCGCATTCTCGCACCGGCACTTCCATCTGGTGGATGTGGAGGACGGCCGCCGGTATGTGTCCTTACAGGCGTTGGCCAAGGAGGGGGCGGTCTTCGAGGTGATCAATAGCCCTCTGTCCGAGTACGCGGCCTTGGGATTTGAGTATGGCTACAGCCTTTCCGGACGGCAGGGCCTGAATATCTGGGAGGCGCAGTTCGGCGACTTTGCCAACGGCGCCCAGATCGTGATCGATCAGTTCATCAGCAGCGGCGAAGAAAAGTGGTCGCAACGCTCGGGGCTGACCATGTTGCTGCCGCATGGCCTGGAGGGCCAGGGGCCGGAGCACTCGTCGGCTCGCATCGAGCGCTATCTGCAGCTCTGCGCCGATGGCAATGTCCGCCTGATCAATCCATCCACACCGGCCAATTATTTCCACGCGCTCAGGTTCCAGGCGTTGGCGACGAACCGAAAACCCCTGATCGTGATCTCGCCCAAGACCCTGCTGCGCCTGCCAGCGGCGGTATCGCCTCTGGATGATTTCCTGCCGGGACAGGGGTTTTCCCCCTTGCTGGTGTCTGGGCCGGCGCATGGCGCGCGCCGCATTCTGCTGTGTTCAGGAAAGATCGCCTACGAATTGGAGGACTATCGCGCCGCCCAGGGCGAGGATGATGTGCTCATCGCCAGGTTGGAGCAGCTCTACCCCTACCCGGAGGAGGCGCTGGCCGATCTCCTGCAGGCGCATCCCGGTGCCCAGCTGTTCTGGGTCCAGGAAGAACCGGAAAACATGGGGGCGTGGCTTTGGTATGACCGGCGCCTGGAGCGGCTGGCCGCGCGTTGCGGCAACCCGACGCCGGCCTTTGTCTACTGCGGTCGGCCGGCCAGCGCCTCGCCCGCGGGGAGTTTTCATGGCCGGCATGCCGCCGATCAGGCGGCCGTCGTGGCCCAGGCATTCCAGCCTTAGGCTGGGATTCGGAAACGGCATCACTTCATGCGAAGTTGTCGCTTCTGCCCAGCCCATGCGCTCTTCATAATGAACTGAACCATCCAGAAACGAGACGTACCGCCATGCATGACTTTGTGCCCGCCTATCTTGCACCTGCCGGATCTCCCATCCGCGAACTGCACAAATACGTCGGCTTGCCCGGCATGATTTCATTTGCCGCCGGTTATCCGGATGGCGAGCTATTCGACGTGGAGGGCGTGCAGCGGGCCTTCGAAAAAGCCTATGAAGACCCACGGCGCTGCCTGCAATACACGGCCACTGAAGGGCTGCCGGCCTTGCGTGAGGTCTTGCTTGCGCTGATGGCCGAGCGCGCCGCCGAGGTCGATCCGGCCAGCCTGCTCGTGACCACGGGCTCGCAACAAGGGTTTGACCTGGTGCTGCGGGTGCTGATGCAGGCCGGCGATATCTGTCTGGTGGAGCAGCCCGCCTATCCGGCAACCCTCCAGGCGCTGCGGATGCATCAGGCGCGCATCGTGGGCGTAGACACGGATGAGGACGGCATCGATACGGTGCGTTTGCGTGCCTGGCTGGCAGAGCACCACGGCCGCCAGCCTATCAAGGCGCTTTACACCGTGCCGACGTTCAGCAATCCGTCGGGGCGCACCCTGCCGGTGCAGCGGCGGCGCGAGCTGCTGCAGCTCGCCGTGGAGTACCGCTTCCTCATCCTGGAGGACGACCCCTATAGCGAACTGCGTTTCGGCGGCCAGGCCTTGCCTTCGATGTTGTCTTTGGCGGCCGATATCCCGGGGGCGCGTGACTGGGTGGTGCATTTCTCCAGCTTGTCGAAAGTCATCGCCGGTGGCCTGCGCGTGGGCTGGATGATCGCCCACCAGGACATCATCAAGCGCTGCGTGATCGCCAAGCAGACCAGTGATCTGTGTTGCTCGTCGCTGACGCAGGCGGTGGCCGCCGCCTATCTGAGCTCGGGCGATATGGCGCGGCATTTCCCCAAGGTGATCGACTCTTATCGCCACAAATGCAATGCGCTGGCCGATGCCCTGCATGCCAGTTTTGGCGGGCGGATCAGCCTGGAGCGTCCGGAGGGCGGCATGTTCCTCTGGGCTCGTTGCGAGGGGGTGGATTCCGCGCAGTTGCTTGAGCGTGCGATCGAGAGCCGGGTGCTGTTCGTGCCGGGCAAGGCCTTCTATGCCGAACCCGGGCCGACGCCGGAGTTCCGTCTGTCATTTGCCAGCCCTCGTCGGCAGGAGTTGGCTGAGGGCGCAGAGCGCCTGCATGCCGCCTACCGCCAGTTGTTGGACGAATAGTTTTTTCCAGAGGAGAGAAAGATGCGTTTGAAAGGTAAGAAAGCCATTGTGACCGGCGCTGCGCAGGGCATAGGTCTGGCCATTGCACAACGCTATGTCGCCGAAGGCGCGGCGGTGCTGCTGTCGGATATCAATGCCGACCTGCTCGCCACCGAGGCGGGACGCCTGGGAATGCCCTGGCAGGTGACCGACGTGAGAAAGTCGGCGCAGGTCCGGGAGCTGGTCGACAAGGGCGTGAATACCTTGGGCGGCCTGGACATTATGGTTTCCAACGCCGGCATCGTGAATTCGCCGGCCAGCTTCCTGGAACTGGAGGAGTCGGTGTTCGACCACGTCCTGGAAACCAATCTGAAGTCGCAGTTCCTGTGCGGCCAGGCGGCCGCGCGGGCGATGGTCGCGGCCGGCACCAAGGGCGTGATCATCAATATGTCTTCGGTCAACGCGCGGCTGGCGATTCCCACCATGACCCCTTATGCGGTGTCCAAGGCCGGGTCTACGCAATTGACCAACGTGATGGCGTTGTCGCTCGCCGAACACGGCATACGCGTGGCGGCCATCGGGCCGGGCACCATCCTGACCGATCTGGCCAGGGAAGTGATCATGCGCGACGAGGCCACGCGGCGCAGCGTGATGTCGCGCACGCCGCTGCGTCGCACGGGCGAACCGGAAGAAGTGGCCGGCATCGCCGTGTTCCTGGCGAGTTCGGATGCCTCGTATATCACCGGGCAGACGATCTATGCAGACGGCGGCCGGTTGGGCTTGAACTACACGGTGCCGGTCGACGACGTTTGAGTAGCAGGCAGGGCTTTGTGACCAGGGGGCGATCAAGCCTGATGGTTTCCGTAACTACATTTCTGGATGTACTAGAAGGAGCATTTGGCATGAAAACTCGTATTCGAGCATCCCTGGCAGGGGGCTGCCTCCTGGCCGTTGGCATGTTGACCACGGCAATGGCCCAGGTCCGCGTCGGCGTGATCCTGCCTTTGAGCGGACCCAGCGCAACCATAGGTGAGGATGTGCGGCGAGCAGTGGAACTGGCCGTGGAAGACATCAACAAGGCCGGCGGCATCAAGGGCCAGCGCTTCGAGGCCATCATTGAGGATTCGGCGGGAAATCCCACGACCGGGCTGGGCGCAGCCCGCAAACTGATCTCGGTCGACAAGGTGCCGGTCGTGCTGGGTGAGTATTCCTCGGGGATTACGCTGCCCATGGCCCAATACGTCGTGGGCGAGAATACGGTGCATATCAATATCGCGAGCACCAGTGTGAAGGTGCGCGAATTGGGGGCATCGTCCTTCAATCTGGTCGGTCTTGAAGATCGGGGCGGCGAATTCGCGGCCAAGGACTCCTATGCGGTGGGCCTGCGCAAGGTCGCCATCATTGCGCCCAACAATGCGCATGGGCAAGGGACGGCGCATGCATTCCGCACCGAGTTTGCCCGGCTGGGAGGCGAGGTGATAGGCGAGGTGCTGTACACGGCGGGGCAGCCTTCCTACCGGCGCGAGCTGCAACAGCTGGATCGCCGCAAGCCCGATGGCTATGTTTACACGGCCTACGGCCAGGAGGCGGCGATCATCAACCGCGAGGCGCGCGACCTGGGGTTACGCAGCAAGCCCTGGTACGCCATTCTGTTGAGCAACGCCATCAGTGATACCCCTCCCGACATCGCCCAGGGCCAGATCGGGATGGAGCTGGGTTCTTTCCAGGGCCAGGTTGGACAGGACTACGCCGCTGCCTTCCAGAACAAGTACAAGGGTCCGGTCCGATCCTCGTTCTCGGGCTACGCCTATGACGGCATACGTATCGCCGCCCGGGCGATGGACAGCGCCGCCAGTACCAATCCCGAGGATATCCGCAAGGCCCTGGTCGCCCTTGGAAAGCAAGGCTATACGGGCGTCACCGGTGAAATCCGGTTCGATGACAAAGGCCAGCGCGTCGAGCCACCCTATGCCAGGCTGAAGTACGAAGACGGTAAGGTCGTTGCCCGCTAATCCCGGTTGTTGGCTGCCTGCGTGGCATTGCAGGCAGCCTGCCCCGCCACCGGGGTCAGGTCTAAGCATGAGTGAGTCTTGTTGAGTGAATTCATGATCCAGTTCTTGATAGAAATCTTGTTGCGCATCTCGGAGTTCTCCCTGATCGCGCTGGGCCTGAGCCTGGTGTACGGCCTGGTCAAGTTTCCCAATGTGGCCCATGTGCAATACGCCATGCTGGGCGCTTATCTGATGTTCTTCTTCATTCGTGCCGGGCTGGCTTCGGTGGCGGCCCTGATACTGAGCAGCCTATGCATGGGGGTGTTCGCGGCCCTGGTGCACAAGCTGGTTTTCAGCCGCCTCTTGCGGGCGGGACCGGCCATCACCATGATAGGTTCGCTGGCCATCGCCATGATCATCAGCGCCGTCATCCTGGGCGTGGCGGGCTCTTTTCCCCTCGTGCCTCAGTCCGCATCGGGGCAGTCGTTCACGATTGCCGGTGTGTTCCTGTCGCAAGCGCAGGGATACAAGATCGTCACGACCCTGTGTGTGATCCTGATGTTCTGGCTCTTCTGGACTCGTACACGTCTGGGACGATCCATGCGGGCGCTCTCATCCAACGCTGTGCTGGCGGACGCCAGCGGGTTGCATGCCTCGCGCACGGTTCTTCTGGTCGCCTTCGCCAGCGGAGTGCTGGCTGGGCTGGGCGGCTGTCTGCTGGGGATGTCATCGGGCGCCTACAGCAATATGGGCAATGATCTGCTGCTGCCGGTGTTTGCCGCGGCGATTCTGGGCGGCCTGGGCAATCCGCTGGGCGCGGTGCTGGGCGCGGCCTTCATCGCGCTAATCGAGACCGTGGTCACCAATGTGAATTTCGGCTGGATGGTTGGCGAGGACATGGCTTTCATCCCCTTGCCCTACCTGGGCGCGACATCCTTCCTTATCTTGCTGCTCGCCCTGCTGTTCAGGCCCTACGGTCTGTTTGACAAGGAGGTGCGCCGTGTTTGAGTTTCTGGTTCATGCGCTCACGATAGCGGCCATCTACGGCATGATGGCGCTGGGCCTGCATCTGCAGGCGGGCTATGCCGGTTTGATGAATTTCGGCCATATTGCCTTCGCGGGGCTGGGGGCCTATGCCACTGGCATTTCGATCCACGCCGGCTTGGGCGCCCCGTTGGGGTTGGCCGTGGGTGTCGGCCTGGCCGTTGTGTTGGGCTGGTGTATCTCTCGGCTGGGCCGCCAGCTGGCGGCCGATTACTGGGCCATCGTCACCTTGGCGATTGCCGAGATCATGCGCACCATCGCCAACAACGAGGGATGGCTGACAGGCGGGGCACAGGGCATCAGCGCGCTGCCGGTGCCGTTTGGCGGCCTGCCCAGGCCCTATAACAGCCTGTCCTTCCTGTTGTTGGTGATTCTGCTCTTCGCGGCTTGTGCCTGGGTTTGCCAACGCCTTGGCAATGGTCGCCTGGGCCGCGCGCTACGCCTGATGCGCGAAGAACCCAAGCTTGCCGGCTGCGTGGGCTACAACCTCACTGCGCTGAAGTCGCGCGCCCTGATGGCGGCCGGTGCGGTCACGGCCGTGGGCGGCAGCCTCTATGCCCAGTACATGAGCTTCGTCGGCCCCGACTATCTGCTTGCCGCCGAGACCTTCCTCCTCTGGACCATGTTGATGATAGGCGGCATGGGCAATACGGCAGGCGTGGTCGTGGGCGTGTTGCTGGTGCAGGGCGTCTACACCGCGGTGCCCTTTTTCAAGGATGTTTTCAGTTTCAATTCGGACATGACGGCGGCTCTGCGCCTGGGCCTGATAGGCGTGCTTCTGCTGGCCTGCCTGCTGTGGCGCAGCCAAGGCCTGGTCCCCGAAAAAGTCAGGAAGATCCCCTCATGAGCGGCTTGTTGGAAGTCCAATCCCTCGCCAAGGCCTTTGGCGGCAACCGGGTGCTGACAGATATTGCGTTTACCGTCGAGACCGGCGAGGTGGTGGGTTTGTTGGGGCCGAATGGCTCGGGCAAGAGCACCTTGCTGAACACGATCACGGGGTTCGAGCGCCCGGATGCGGGCAGCATCCGCTATAAGGACAGGGAGATCGGCGGTCTGCATTCGTACCAGATCGTGGGCAGAGGCATGGCGCGCACGTTCCAGCTGCCATCCATGCCGCGCATGATGTCTGTGATCGAGGTCGCGATGGCGGCCGAGACGGCGCATCATGGTTTTTGGGCCACCGTGCTTGGTACGCCGGCGGCGCGCGCGACCGAGTACGCGGCCAGGCTCAAGGCGGACAGGCTGTTACAGCAATTCCTGCTGGGGCCGGTGCGCGATCAGCCCGCGGCGGCGATTTCCGGCGGCCAGAAAAAACTGCTGAGTATTGTTTGCGCACTCATGGCGGATCCGGAGATTTTGATGCTGGATGAACCCACGGCGGGCGTTCATCCCAATTTGCGCAATGGCATCGTCGAGGCCTTGCTGGGTTTGAACCGGCAAGGCATGACCCTGGTCGTCGTGGAACACGACATGCATTTCATCCGTGAGCTGTGCAGCCGCTGCATCGTCCTCGATCGAGGACACATCGTGGCCAGTTGCCGTCCGGACGCCCTGGCCCAGAACGAGCATGTGCTGGAAGCCTATCTGGGCAAGAAGCGCGCCTGAAGGGCGAGGAAACAGGGCGGAATCATGAAATCTGATCAAACAATGGTGGAAGTCGAGTCGGTCATGGCGGGCTACACCCGCGAAATCGACATTCTGTGCGGCATGTCGCTGCAGGTCGGCCTAGCCGAGATCGTCACCTTGCTGGGGCCGAATGGTTGCGGCAAGTCCACGCTACTCAAGACCATCGCGGGTTTCCTGATCCCGCATACGGGCAGCATCAGGATAGGCGGGGAGGATGTCACGCGCATGCATGTCCGCGACAAGGTCAGGTCCCGGGGGCTGGGTTATGTGCCCCAGACCGAAAATGTCTTCAATGCCCTGTCTGTGCAGGACAACCTGCTCGTAGGGGGGTATTACCTGCCCAAGGCGGTCTGCCGCCAGCGCCTGGAGGGCCTGTGCGAGCGCTATCCCGTTCTGGGCAGGAAGCTGCACGCGCCGGCGGCCTCGCTGTCGGGCGGCGAACGTCAGATCCTGGCCTTGGCGCGCGCGTTGATGCCCGATCCGCGTCTGCTCCTGCTCGATGAGCCGTCGGCTGGTCTGTCGCCGAAGATGCTGAACGAGGTGTTCGAAGCCATCCAGCGCATTCGGGAACTGGAGGGGGTGACTATTCTGATGGTCGAGCAGAATGCGGTCGAGGCCCTGCATATTTCCGATCGCGCTTATGTGCTTTCCATGGGGACGGTAGCCTTGACGGGCGACGCCGCACGGCTGCTGGAAGACGAGAGAATGCGAGAGTTGTACCTGGGCGGAAGGGCGTCTGATTGACTTTAGAATGTTGGCAGGCTTGCGTTTACGTCTATGGGGAGTACAGCGATAGTGCATCTTGATAATGGAATTCTGCACTTGGTAGGAGGCACGCTGCCGGAGCGCCCGGATGCGAATCTGCGCACGACGGTCGTGCAGCGTATACGCCTGGAGATCGTGTCCGGAAAGGCCGGACCGGGTATGGTGCTCTCGGTGCCCGCGTTGGCCAAGGCGCTGGGCGTGTCCACCACGCCGGTGCGTGAGGCACTGCTCGAACTGGTGCGCAATGGCCTGCTGGAACCCATGAAAAACCGGGGCTTCCGTGTTTTACCGGTATCCGCCGATGACCTCAACGACCTGGCGCGGATGCGCGTGCACCTGGAGGCGCTGGCGGTGTCCAGTATCCAGTTGGAGCGATTCGGCGACGGGACGCGCTTGCGCGGCTTGGCCCAGGCCATCGCCGACGCCGCGCGCCAGGGAGATGTGCAGTGTTATGTCACCAATGACAGGACCTTCCATTACGAACTGATCTCCCTGGCCGGCAGCCGCTACCTGACCGAAATGATCATGTATTTGCGCGACAACATGCGTATCTACGGATTGGAATCGGAAGTCGGCCGTGTGCAGCAGCGGCGCTCCGTGGACGAGCATTTCGAATTGGTTGATCTGCTCTCGCGCGGCGAAAGGGCCGGCGCGGCCGAATTGATCAGTCAGCACATTCGAGGCTGGGTGTCCGTGGTTTCCAGCAATGCGCCGCTTATGCGGGACGAGGCAAAGGCCAGGGAATAGACATCATGACGAGCGAGCAATGCGGGGCGCCACGGATCAGCGCCCTGGGCGAGTGCGCCCTTTTGCTGGATGCGGGTGCGGGCGCATATAGCGCAGCGGGCCAGGCCCGCGTCTGGGCCTTGGCGCAACACCTGGAGCAGGAGCGCGAAGCCAGGCTGCTGGAGGACATCGTGCCCGGCATGAACAATCTGATGGTGGTGTTCCGGCCTTGCACGCCGCATTGTGCCGAAATCCTGCAGCGGTATCTGCTCGACACATGGCAGGCCTTGTCGCCACAGGAGCTGCCTGGCAGGACTTTCGAGATTGCCGTGGACTACGACGGCACGCCGGGCGGCGATCTCCATGAAATCGCCGCGCAGTCGGGCATGGCCATCGATGACGTGGTGCAGCACCACAGCCAGGCCGCCTACCGCGTGGCCTGTGTGGGAGGGATGCCGGGTTTTGCGTATCTGTCGGGGCTGGACCCGGCCTTGCAACGGCCCAGACGCGCCGTGCCCAGAACGCGGGTGGAGCAGGGCGCGGTCATCATTGGAGGCCAACAGGCCAGCATTATGCCCATCAGCGCGCCGACCGGCTGGCATATCCTGGGCCATACCGCCACGAGGGTGTTCGATGCGGCGGCGCAAGCGCCTTGCCTGCTGCGCGCCGGGGACAGCGTCCGTTTCACCGTAGCCGGGGTGCGCACGTGATAGAGCTCTTGAGCGATAGCCGTCTCAGTTCGGTACAGGATCTGGGGCGTGCCGGGCGTATGCACCTGGGCGTGGGGCGGGCGGGGGCAATGGATCCCCTTGCCCTGCGCGTGGGCAACTGGCTAGTGGAAGGGGAGGGAAGCGAGGCCGCGATCGAGATCGCGCAGTTTCCCTTGCGCCTGCGCTTTCATGCCGCCTGCGGTTACGCCCTGACCGGGGCGTTGGGTATGGCCAGACTGGATGGCGTCATCGTGCCGCCTTGGTGGACGGCGCTGGCTCGACCCGGTCAAACCTTGACCATCGCCGCGCCCGATGTGGGCGCGCGGGCCTATCTCTGCGTGGCAGGCGGCTTGCCTTTGCCCGAGGTGCTGGGCGCGCGGGCGACCGATATGAAAAGCGGCTTCGGTGGGCTGAACGGCGCCGGGCTGGCGCGCGGCGCCACGCTGCCGCACCGTGCGCAGATCCTGGACGACAGGCGAGCCTTTGGTGTGGCGCCCGAAGTGGCGGGGCAGTTCTATCGCAGCCTGGCGGTAGCGGACGTCCGCCTGAGGGTCATGGTGGCCAGCGAGTTCGAGTGCCTGGATGCGGACTCGCAGCGGCGCTTCTTCGAGCAGTCCTGGGCCATCACTGCCAATGCCAATCGTATCGGCTACCGGCTGGAAGGCGAGGCCTTGACCTTCACGCAGATGCCGGAACTGCTCTCGCACGGCATCGTTCCAGGCGTGATCCAGCTGCCCGGCGAAGGACAGCCAATAGTGCAACTGGCCGACGCCAACACCTGCGGCGGCTATCCCAAGCTGGCGGTGGTCATCGCCTGCGATCTCTGGAAGCTGGGTCAGTTGCGGCCGGGCGACAGATTGCGCTTCGCGCCAGTCTCGAATCGGGAGGCGATTGCCGCCCAGGACGTCCAGGAGCAGGGCTTGCAGGCTCTGCGGCGGAATATCGAACGCGAACGCGGCGTTCATGGCTCAAATAAATAGAACCAGGAGGGGGGCGATGGTAGCGGTAGATCTGAATTCGGACATAGGCGAAGGCTACGGAGACTATGTGATCGGCGACGATGCGGCCATGCTGGACATCGTCAGTTCGGCTAATGTGGCCTGCGGATTCCATGCGGGCGACCCGGAAATCATGGCCCGCACTTTCGCCCTGGCGCGCGATCGTGGCGTGGCCGTGGGCGCGCATCCGGGGTTTCCGGACCTCTGGGGATTCGGCCGGCGCAAGCTGCCTTTCAGCACGGGCGAGATAGAACGGCTGGTGGCCTACCAGATCGGCGCGGCCCAGGCCCTGTCCGCCTATGCCGGCCATCCTATCCGGTATGTGAAGCCGCATGGCGCGCTCAGCAATATGGCTATCGCCGACGCGCAGATTGCGCAAGCCATCTGCCGCGCGGTGCGTGCCGTGGATGACCGGCTGGTGTATCTGGCACCAGCCTGCACGTATCAGGAGCGGTGCGCCCGCGAAGCCGGCCTGGAGACGCGGGCCGAAGTATTCGCGGACCGCGCCTATATGGCCGATGGCAGCCTGATGCCGCGCAATCTTGCCGGCGCGGTGTTGAGCGATATCGAGGCCGTTGTCGAGCGGGCTTTGCGCATGGTGCGCGAGGGGGCCATAGAGACGCCGGACGGCGCGGCTATCCCCACGCCTGTCGACTCGCTCTGCGTGCACGGCGATTCGCCCGCCGCGGTGGCCATGGCGTTTGCGCTGCGCCAACGATTCGAGCGCGAAGGCATCGCCGTTCGCGGTTTTGTTTGAGGAGTCCCGGGATGCGTCTGGACGATGTCCAAGAACTGGCAGCGCTGATGTCACGCCTGTCCGTCAACGAGCTTGAGTATGTCAGCCCGCAGGGCGCCAGCGTGCGCCTGAGCCGCGGTCTGTCGGCAGGGGCGGCGCTCCCGGCGGCCACGCCGGCGTCTGTGCCGGCGTCCATGCCGGCGATGGTGCCCGGGGCCGCTGTCGCGGTGCCGGCGGGCATGGGCGGAATCTTTCATCGGCGTCCGGCCCCGGGCGAACCTCCCTTCGTCAGTCTGGGCGACGTGGTGCAGGAGGGCCAGACCCTGGGCCTGATGGAGGCGATGAAAATGCTATTGCCGGTGGAGGCCCCGGCAGCGGGCGTGATCGCTGGGATCCACGTCGAGGATGGGCAGGCGGTGCAGCCGACCACGCTCTTGATGGATATCGTGCCTGAGGAGCGCGGCTGATGTTCGGTTCCGTATTGATCGCCAATCGCGGCGAGATCGCCTTGCGTATATTGCGGGCCTGCAAGGCGTTGGGCTTGCGGACAGTCGCGGTTCATTCGGAGGCGGATTCCGGCCTGCGCCATGTGGCTCTGGCAGATCAGGCTCTGTGCATCGGGCCCGCGACCTCCAGGGACAGTTATCTGGACATCGACCGCCTGCTTACGGCGGCTCGTCTGACGGGGGCGCAGGCCATCCATCCGGGATACGGCTTTCTCTCGGAAAACGCCGGCTTCGCGGCCGCGGTACGGGAGGCCGGGCTGCATTTCATCGGCCCGTCTCCCGAGGTGATGGCTTTGATGGGCGACAAGATATCGGCTAAGGCGGCGATGATGAAATCCGGCATTCCCTGCGTGCCCGGCTTTGATCAGGCCCTGCCTCAAGATCCGGCCGAGCTGGAGCGTATCGCGCAGGCCATTGGTTATCCGCTCATCCTCAAGGCGGCTGCGGGCGGCGGCGGCCGAGGCATGCGGGTAGTGCGGGCGCCCGGCGAACTCGGGCAGGCCGCTCAGCTGACTCGCGAAGAGGCTGGACGCTTCTTTGGCAAAGAAGATATCTACCTAGAGAAGTTCCTGGAGCATCCCAGGCATATCGAAATCCAGGTCCTCGCCGATGCGCATGGCCAGGCGGTATGGTTGGGCGAACGCGACTGTTCCATCCAGCGGCGCAACCAGAAACTGCTCGAGGAGGCGCCGGCGGTCGGCATTGCTCGCCCGCGTATCGTCGAGCTTGGGGAAATGTGCGCGAGAGCCTGCATCGACATCGGTTATCAGGGCGTCGGGACGTTCGAGTTTCTCTACGAGAAGGAAGCCTTCTATTTCATGGAGATGAACACTCGAATCCAGGTGGAGCATCCCGTGACCGAGATGCTGACGGGGGTGGATCTCGTGGAGCAGCAAATCAGGGTGGCAATGGGCCAAGGGCTAGGCTTCGGGCAGAAGGATGTACGGCAAGTCGGCCATGCGATCGAGTGCCGCATCAATGCCGAGGATCCTTGGAATTTCGTGCCGATGCCGGGTCGGGTCGAGACCTGGGTCGCGCCAGGCGGGCCGGGCGTGCGGGTGGATTCGCATCTCTACCCGGGCTATGAGGTTCCCGCCCACTACGACTCTCTGATCGCCAAGCTGATAGTGCATGGCGCGAGCCGTGAGCAGGCCATCGCGCGCATGCGCGTGGTCCTGTCGGAACTGTCCGCGGATGGGCTGCATACCAATGCTCCGCTGTTCTCGGCATTGCTGGCACACGAGGCCTTCCAGGCCGGTGGTACTGATATCCATTGCCTGGAGCGGCTGTTGGCCGCCGGCGAATTGAAACAAGGTGGGGCGTCGTGATGCAAATCGAAGAGGTCGAGACCTTGATCCTGGGCTTGCGGGCCAGCGGAATCGACGCCTGCGAGGTCCGTCAACCGGGCGGCGAGCGGTTGCTCCTGAGGCTGGGGGGCGAGGTCGCTTCCTCTGATACTGCGCAGGCGCCCTTGGCGCCGCGCGGCCGGACGCTGGTATCGGATGGAATGGGGATCTATCGAAGTCGTCATCCTTTCCTGGATCGGGCCGCCGAAGCAATCAGCCTGGGCAGCCAGGTCGCGCAGGCTGATGTCGTCGGATTTCTGCAGGTGGGCGAGGGGCTGCGGGCTCTCTACAGCGCTGATGCCGGCACCGTGGCGGAGATCTTGGTGGGCGACGGTGAACTGGTGGGATATGGCCAGGCGTTGTTTCGCCTGGAGTAACCGAACCGCAAGCGCGTCAGCAGCATCCTTTTCGTCCGCGCACGACGGTCGAGAAATCAGCAGCAATCGCAAAGCAGCACGTCGTTGACCACGTTGCGCGGTCGCGAGCCCATCCGGCCGAATCCGAATGCCGCCATGACGTCGTGGCAGATTTCCATGGCCTCTTGCTCGTCCTCGGCGCCGGCGACCTGGGGCCAGGTCACCAGGACGCGCCTGGCCTTCATCTGCTCCACGAATTGCGGCGGCACCGAGTCGCTGCCCACTACGGTCACCGACTGGATCCGCGCTGGCAGCCCCGTTCGCAGCGACGACAGGGTATCGCCGCCGATGATCACGGCCGCCGTGTCGGCGGGGAGCTCGTCTGCGCGGTCGCAGTACTCCACGGAAAAGAAGTCGTTGAGCCGTTGATGGGCCATGTGCGCCAGTGGCAGCAGGCTGACGCAGCGATGGCGCTGCAGCGAGAGTCGCATCATCGGGCTTCCTCAAGTATCCAGTCGGATGCCCGTTCCGCGAGCATGAGCACGGGCGCGTTGATGTTGCCCGAGGTCAGGTCCGGCATGACCGAGGCATCGACGACGCGCAAGCCGGGAACGCCGATGCAGCGCATCCGGCCATCGACCACGGCCATCGGATCGTCGTGGCGCCCCATCCGGCACGTGCCGCCGGGATGGTGGACCGTGATGGCGGTCGTGCGGACGAAGGCGTCGATCGCGTCGTCGTCGGTGACGCCGCCGCCGGGCGCCAGCTCATTGGCGACGTAGTCGCCAAGCGCGGGCTGATCCAGCAGGGCGCGCGCGATGCGCACGGAATCGCGCACCCTGGCCCGGTCTTCGTCGCAGGCAAGGAAGTTCTGGTCGATGCGGGGCGCCGCCAACGGATCCTTGCCGGTAACCGTGATTTTTCCGCGGCTGCGCGGATGCAGCAGCACGGTCCGGACGGCGAAGCCGTCGGCAAAGGGCTTGCGCAGCGGCTTCAGCCAAGGATGGGCGTTGAAGGGGGCCGCGGTCAGGAGAAACTGCAGATCGGGAGTGTCCAGGCCTTCCGGCTGCACGAACCCCACGATGCCGCCCGGCACGTCGCCGGCGAAGCCTTCGCCGCCGAGATAGGCGCGCGCCATGGAGACGCCGATGCGGTCCAGGCGCATGCCGCGCACGAACGGGCCCGGCTCGCGGCGGCGCGCGGTGACGATGACGGAGATGTGGTCCTGCAGGTTCTCGCCCACGCCGGCGCGGTCCAGCCTGAGGGCTAGGTCGGCGTCGTCCAGCGTTTGCCTCGGGCCGATGCCCGAATGCATCAGGATGGCCGGCGTGTTGATGGCCCCGGCCGCCAGAATCACCTCGTGGCGGGCCCTGACCGCGGTGATGCGGCCCTGTTTGGCATAGCGCAGGCCGATCGCGCGGTCGCCGTCGAAGTCCAGGCCGAGCACGTGCGCCTGCGTCAGCACCGTCAGGTTGGGGCGCCGGAGCGCCGGGCGTAGATAGGCCGTGGCGGCGCTGCACCGCCGCCCGCGCCGGATCGACATCTGCAGGCGCGAAAAGCCGCCCGCCGGCGAGGCGTTGTAATCGTCGAGCCAGGGATGGCCGGCCTGGCGGGCGGCCGTGGAAAACGCGTCGAGCAGGGGATCCTGGTAGCGGCAGCGCTGCACCCGCAGGGGGCCGCCCTCGCCCCGGTCGCCGGTGTGCCCGCCTTCCCAATCTTCCAGACGGCGGAAATAGGGCAAGACCTCGTCGAAGCTCCACTCCGGCAGGCCGTAGTGCTGCGCCCAGCGCGCGTAGTCCGCGGGATGACCGCGCACGAACGCCATGGCGTTCGTCGACGAGCTGCCGCCGACGACCTTGCCGCGCGCGCATTCGATGGCCCGCCCGTCGGCGTGCGGGGCGGGTTCGGCATCGTAGCCCCAGTCGTGCAGGCGTTGCTGGAGAATCTTGCCCCATCCCAACGGGATATGGATGAGCGGATCGCGGTCCCAGGGGCCCGCTTCGATGACCAGCACCGAGACCGCGGAATCCTTGCTCAGGCGATTGGCCAGGACGCAGCCGGCGGAGCCGGCGCCGACGATGATGTAGTCGTATTCCCGCTTCATGTTGCGCTCACCGGCCTGAAGTTGATGTGGACATTTTTTTCTCGGGTGAAGGAGATCATCTCGCCGATGCACTCGTCGCGGCCGATGCCGGATTGCTTGACCCCGCCGTAGGGAGCGCCGAGAAAATGCTTGCCGACTTCGTTGACCCAGACGAACCCGGCATCGATTTCACGGGCCAGGCGGTGGGCGCGCGCGAGGTCCGCCGTCCAGATCGCGGCGGTCAGGCCGACGTCCAGGGCATGCACCGCCGAGAGCATCTCTTCTTCGTCGTCCCAGGGGATGATCGCCAGCACCGGACCGAAGAACTCCTCGGTGGCCAGAGTCGACGTGGGGGATACGTCCGCAAAGACGGTGGGCTCCAGGTAGAAGCCCCCGGCGGGAACGCCGGCCTGGGGAATCCGGCCGCCGGCGATCAGGCGGGCGCCTTCCGCCACGCCGGCATCGATGGCCTGCTTGACCCGGTCGCGGTGTTCGCGGCTGATCATCGCGCCCATGGTGGTGGCGGGATCGGTGGGGTCTCCGGGCACGAACGCGGCGCAGGCCTGGGCCACCTTGGCGCAGACCGTGTCGTAGATGGAGCGATGGACGAAGGCGCGGCTGGTGGATCCGCAGGATTGCCCGCACCAGGTGAAGTTCATGCCGTCCACGATCGCGCTGGCAACCAGCGCGGCGTCGACATCCGGGCATGCGATGAACGGATTCTTGCCGCCCAGTTCCAGGGCCACCGGCTTGAGCCGCGCCGCCGCGGCCTGCATGACGCGGCGGCCGGTGGGGATGCTGCCCACCAGCCCGACCATGTCGACATCCGGGCTCGCGGCAAGCGCGGCCCCCGCGTCGGCGCCGCCCGGGACGAGCGAAAAGACACCGGGCGGCAACAGATCTCCGATCAGCTCCGCGCAGCGCAGAGCCGAGAGCGGCGCCTGCACCGGCGGCTTGATGATTACCGCGTTGCCCGCCGCCAGCGGGGCGGCCAGCTTGCCCATGGCGAACAGCAGCGGATGGTTGTAGGCGACGATGCGCGCCACCACGCCCACCGGCTCTCGTTCGGTGTAATCGAGCGCGGCGTGCCCCATGGGTATGGTGTCGCCCTTGAGTTCCGTCACGAGGCCGGCGAAGAACTCCAGCAGCGCGGCGGCCACCATGACGTCGGAGCCCATCTCGGACACCGGGTTGCCGCAGTCCAGCGCATCCAGAAGCGCCAGTTCCCTTGCGTTTTCCCGCAGGCGCTGGGCCATCTTGCGCAGCGTCGCGGCCCGCGCCAGCGGCGCCGTCCGGCGCCATGCCCGGGCGCCGGCGCGAGCGGCGCTGGCGGCGCGCGCCACGTCCTCCGCGCCTGCGTCCGCCACGCGCATCAGCCGTTCGCCCGTTCCCGGCGCCACCACGTCGGTCCAGCGGTCGCTTAAGGGGGCATGCCAGCCGCCGTCGTAGAAGACGCCGTTGTTGGCGGGCAGTTGGAGATCGCCCGAGGCGGTCTTATGTGTTCTTCCGGCCATGATGTCGTCTCACCGCTTCAGAGGTTGCGCTTTTTCCAGGAAGCGCGTGTCGAATCCCTGGGTATCGTCGAAGGAACCCGCCAGCGCGCCTTGCTCCTTGAAGATCGCCGCCGACGAGCGCCACAGGGCCGGGTCGATCCAGCCGATGCCGTGCGTCTTGGTCTGGTCGCTGAAGAAGGTGAAATCCAGGTCGGCGCGCAATTGCGCCACCAGCATTTCCTTCTTGCCCTTGTACTCCGGGTTGCTCTTGATCAGGGTGTCCGCGGCCGCTTCCGGGTTCTGGACCACGTCGGCGAAGGCCTTGGAATAGGCCGCCACGAACCGCTGGACGAGGTCCGCGCGCTGGGCAATGTTCTTGTCCGATGTGAAGACGCCCGAGCCGTAGCTCTGGATGCCCAGGTCCTCGCCATGGAGGATCGACAGGGAACCCGGTCCCCCGGCCTTGTGCTCAAGCTCGGGAACCTCGGCGTCGATGTAGCCCGGAACCACGTTCACGCGGTTCAGCAACAGCAGGTTTTCGTAGGGCGGCGAAACGGTCGATTGCTTGATGTTCGCCAGCGACAGGCCGTTCTTGGCCAGCGCGGCCTTCAGGAAGATGTAGGTCGAGCCGCTGGGATGCACGCCGATGTTGGCGTCTTTCAGCTGCGCCGCTTTTTTCAGGTCGAAGTGCTTCTTCAGCGAAATGATCGCCAGCGGGGTCTTCTGGTTTACCGCCAGCAGCGCCGAGTTCGCCACGCCCTGGGATCGCCCGACCATCAAGGTCGGCAGATCGGCAAAGCCGAAGTCCGCGTTGCCGTTGGCCACCAGCCGCAGGGCGTCGGTCGATCCGGTGCCCTTGCGGATCGCCGTGACGTTGATGCCCTGGTCGGTGAAATAGCCCTTTTCCTTGGCAACGAAGAAGGGCGCGTGATTGCCGCGCACGACCCAGTCCAGTTGCACGGTCACGTCATCGGCGGCATGCGCGGCGGCGCCGAATAATGCCAGCACTCCGAAGAGCGCGCTGAATCTCCAACTCGATCTCATGTTTTTCCCCTTATTGGTTCGGATTAGTGAGTTGCCCAGCCAAGAAACCTGTGTTCTATCAATTCGATGAGGTAGTAGAAGAAGACGCCGAGCACCGAGATCTGGACCAGCGCGGCAAACACCAGCGCCGTTTCCATCTGGCTCGATGCGAACTGGATCATGTAGCCCAGCCCGGCCGATGCGCCCACGAACTCGCCCACGATCGCCCCGATCACGCTCAGGGTGATGGCGACCTTCATGCCCGCCATCAGCGCGGGCAGAGAGGCCGGAACCTTGACCTGGCTCAGTATCTGGTTCGGGGTGGCGCCGATGGACCTGAGCAGCGCAATCAGGTTGGCATCCGCCGATCGCAGCCCGACCAGCATGTTGAGCGTGACCGGGAAGAAGGCCATGATCACGATCAGGGCGATCTTCGGGAGCAGGTCGTACCCGAACCAGAGGATCAGCAGCGGGGCCAGGGCGATCTTCGGCACGTTCTGGAACAGCACGATGAGCGGATAGCTTGCGCGCCCGAACCAGGCGTAGCGGTCGACGAGAAGGGCTATCGCGATGCCCACCAGGCACGAGTACAGGAAGCCGTACAGGATCTCGGCGCCCGTGACGAGCGAGGCCTGGAAGAGCTCCGTCTGCCTTTCGATCAGGACGGCCGCGATGTCCGTGGGCGCGGGCACGACGAACGCGGGCACCTCCAGAATGCGGACACAGGCCTCCCAGGCCGCCAGGATGATCAGCACGAGCACGATGCTGGGCATGGCCGAGCCGAGCGCGTAGCGGATTCTGCCCGGAAGTCGGGGAACGGAAGGGGCTTGCGGCTGCGCTTTGGCTTTCATGGTGCTACCGACCGTCATGATGCGTTCCCCTGGGCGTGGCCTGTCTTGAGCAGTTGGCGAAGCTGGTACGACTTTTCGTGGAATTCCGGTTTGGCGAACGTGGCTTCGCTGCGCGGCCCCGGCAGCGCGACCGGCAGGCAGTCGACGATGCGCGCCGGATTGGTCGCCATGACGTAGACGCGATCCGACAGGTACACGGCTTCGTCGATGGAGTGGGTGACGAACACAATGGTCTTGCCGGTGCGCTGCCAGATTTCCAGCAGGAAGTCGCTCATGGTTTCGCGGGTGATGGCGTCCAGCGCGCCAAACGGCTCGTCCATCATCAGCACTTCAGGATCCAGGGCCAGAGCCCGGGCGATGGAGACGCGCTGGCGCATGCCGCCCGAGAGCTGCTTGGGATACCGGTCGGCCGCATATTCCAACCCGACCAGCCGCAGCATGTCGCGGCCGCGCTGAAGGATCTCCTCCTTGGGCCGGGCATGCACCAGGCGCATCAGCGAGCAGACGTTCTCCAGCGCCGTGCGCCACGGCATCAGCGCCGCTTCCTGGAAGACCATGCCCACGCGGCGCTGGCGCACCGCTTCCGTGGGCGGGACGCCGGCCACGCGGACGTCGCCGCCGGTCGGCGGAACGAGGCCGGCAAAGACCTTCAGCAAGGTGCTCTTGCCGCAGCCCGACGGGCCGATGATCGAGGTGAAGGATCCCTTCGCGATGTCGACATCGATGTCGTTGAGCACCCGCACGCGTCCGGCGCGAGTGTCGAAGTCGACAGTCAGCCCGCGCGCGCGGATCTGCGAGTCGTCTGGCGGTTTGTGCATGCGGGTCTCCATGGCCGGCCTCAACCGGCCGCGACGGCCGTGGAGAAGGCGGACCGGTCCTCGATCCGCTTCATCCATGCCTTCAGGCTGGGCAGCTCGGGCTTGGCGTGCGGAAACTTCAGGCAGCGCCGGACCAGCGGGGCCAGGCAGATGTCGGCCAGGGAGAACGTATCGCCCGCCACCCAGGTCTTGCCAGCCAGATGGCCGTCGAGCAGCGACAGCTCCGCGGTCAGCAGTTTGGCCGCGGCTTCGGTCAGCGACTCCGGGGGCAGCTTGGCCTCCTTGAACCCCGCCAGGTAGGCGACGTTCAGCGACGCGAGCGTCCAGTCCATCCAGCGCTCTACCTGGCTGCGCGCCGCCGGGTCCGCGGGATACAGGGATGCGCCGTCGCGCGTGTTGGCGATATAGCGCAGGATGGTGTGCGATTCCCAGATGTGCAGGTCGCCATCGCGCAGGGTCGGCACTTTTTGCGTGGGGTTGATGGCCTTGTATTCCCCCGTGAGCGTCGTTCCTTCGAACGTCTTGCCGTAGTCCTTGCGCAGGTAGGGGACCTTCAATTCCTCCAGCAGGAACAGCACTTTCTGAACATTGCCGGACGTGGCGCGGCCGAGAACTTCCAACATGATGCAACTCCCTTGAAATGGTTTGGTTGTCTGCTTGCGGTCAAAGCGGCTTGTAGGCCGTGCATTCGATTTCGATCTTGGTGTCGATGACGGCGCGCGCTTCTACCGTGGTGCGCGCCAGCATGCCGTCCGGGAAATACTCCTTGAAGACGCCGTTGTAGCGGCCGAAATCGCGCGCGTCCTCCAGGTAGGTCGTGACCTTGACGACGTCCGCCAGGTCGCAGCCGGCGCTTTGCAGGGCGCGGCGCATGGCTTCGATGGTGCTGCGCGTCAGTTGCTCGATGGTGCCTTCCTGCATCACGCCGTTTTCGTCCTTGGCAACCTGGCCGGACACGAAGACGAAGTCGCCCGCGCGCACGGCGGGATGAAACGGAAGGTTGGGATTTTTCTTGCCGAAGGCTTGCTGTAGATATGCCATGTCAGTTTCCGTAGACGGAGCTTTCGATGATGTCCAGCCCGCGTTGCCTGTCCAGCAGATAGAGCAGGCCGCGCGAGTCGGTCGTGACGTCGTTCGACGAGACCCGCTCGAATCCAGCGGGCGTGTCCGGCTCGTAGTAGCCGACTTCCTTGGGCCTGAAGGGGTCGCTGATGTCGACCAGCCGCAATCCGCGCGCGAACCAGGCAAAGGGCAGCACGCTGCCGGTGAAGCGCTCGGCCGGCTGGTGACAGCCCGACATGGCTTCCTTCGGCGTGCCGTCCGGGTCGACGCCGTCCACCTGGAACGTCGAGATGGGGATAGGCTGGCGTTCATCGGTGATGTCGAACAGCCAGGTGAAGGCCGGCGGCGACGGGCGCAGCTTGGCGACGTCTTCATCGGCCACGACCAGGATCTGCCGGCCTTTCAGCTGCATGGGGATGGGCAGCGCCGTATGCGTCGGATGAGGATGCGCCGGGCCCGTGTTGAATTGCGACACCAGCTTGGGCCGGGACATGTCCTCGATGTCCAGGATGAACATGCCGTGGTGCCAGTAGGACACATACAGCCGGTTCCCCATGCGCAGCGGGTGATGGCAGCGAGGCGGGACGTAGTTGTCCCAGGGATAGTCCTCTCCAGCCTGCATGTTCTGGCCGGGGATCCACCAGCTTCCCACCTCTTCGGGACGCGACGGTTCCTGCAAGTCCAGGATTTTCACGATGTTGCCGATGAAACCGGGCGCCGTGGGCGATAGATAGGCGTAGCGTCCGTCGAAGTCGTAGCGATGCACGCCGCCGCCCTGCGTTCCCGTCTTCCAGTGCTTGATGAGGCGCGGACGGTCGGGACGGCTGACGTCATAGATGCCCAGCCCGCCGCCAAAGTCGTCCGCGCCGGTGCGGAACTTCTCGTAGTTGACGATCATCAGGCCGTCCTTGGCCCGCACCTTGTGCGAGTGCCATCCTATCGGCACTTCAAGCGAGGCCAGCAACCGGGGCCGCCGCGGGTCCTGGACGTCGTAGATCGACGTTCCGTAAGGCGGCCGCATGTGGGACACGAACATCGTGTTCCCTTCCACCCAAACCTGCCCTCCACCCTCGCAATCCACGTGGGCCACTAAGGAGGTGTTCCAAGCTTTAGCCAAGTCCGGTCTCCTCAGACCAATTCAATGAGGTCGCCTTGCGCAGTGCGGCCCCACTGATGGAAAAGGCCCATCGCGCGCAGCGCCGGTTCGTCGCTGGCGATGAAGAGAATCAGCGGTTCGGCGTGGTCGTTGCGGTACTGGACCCACGTATCGCTGGGAACGGCGACGGTATCGAACGGCGCGAGCTTGAAACTGCTTTCGCCGACCGTCATCGAGCCTTCGCCGGAGAACGGCGACACCAGGAGGTTGGCCGTTTGCTTCAGGGGCAGCGTCTTTTCGCCGGGACGGACCATTTGCATGAAGAAGGTCATCGTCCGGTACACCGGGCCGCCTCGCAATGGGTGCGTGTATTCGATGAGCAGGCCTTCGTGGGGCGATTCGTCCCAGTCGCGGAAGCGATAGAGCAACTCGCGCATGGCTTCATAGCGATAGACGAACATGGGCGAGGAATCGCCGCCGCCGCGCCGGTGGTCGACGAAGCGGGGCGTCAGGCCTCCCACGCCATAGACGGTGCGCGAGTACTCGGTCTGGAAGCGCGCGCTCTGCTTGCGCACGATTTCGCCGTTCTCCTGGTAATCGTGTTTGAAGCTCAGGGCGTTGAGATTCTCGACCAGCGGATAGTCGAGCACCGACAGGTTGACGGCGGGCTCGTTGCCGAGGTTGCCATGGTTGTGCCACGTGTCGCGCGGCGTGAGCACCATGTCGCCGGGCAGGAAGGTGATGTCTTCGCCCTCGACGCCGGTGAAGTTCTGCTTGCCCGTCAGGCCAAAGCGGATGGCGCTGGCGGTGTGCGAGTGCGGCGGCATGATCTCGTTGGGATCGTTCTGCCGGTACGCTGTGTACAGGGTCGATACCGTTGCGCGGCGCGGCGCCAGGCCCGGATTGATCAGGATCAGCGAACGGCGGTCCGTGTTTTCGGTGGAGATCAGCCGCGCCGACTCGGCGAGCAGAGGCTGGATATCGTCTTTGTACGACCACCGGAACGGCACTGCCTTGGGGCCGCTGACGAGCTGTTTTATATCGTCGTGCGCTTCGTTCTCGCGAGCCCAGAACGGAAACATGGATTTCCGCTCGATCTGTTCATACATGGACGTCAAATCCGCCTCGCGATTGCCGCTGGCGGGACTGGTTGCGTGCATAAACGTTCCCCTTGAAAGTTATTGATGAACGACATGGCGGAACAAATCTAATAACAACCAATGGTTGTGTAAACGGTATTTTTGGTTCGATATGGAAAACCCTTAAGCGTCTCGGTGCTTATTATTGGTTTTCAAAAAAACATCATAAAAAACAAAGAGTTGAATGGATTGTTTTTGATTTTTCTTATTCTCAACCGGTTGTTTATTTTTATTGCGACCAAACGGGTTTCGAACCTAAGATGGCTGCGACGATATAAGACGAGAAAGCGATGGCACGCACCCGCCAACCCGAGGTTTCGAATGACATACTCAGGCTCGTTACGCAGATCCGAGCGCTATTGGGAAAAGGCGAGGAGCTGCCATCCGAGCGAGTTCTCGCGGTGCAGTTGAACGTCAATCGCCACCGCCTGCGCCTGGCTCTGGACAAGATGCGCGAAGCCGCCGAACTGCCGCGGCCGGTCATCCGTCGCAACGACCCGCCTATCCTCAAGGGCGACGTCGTGGTCCAGGAAACGAATGCGCTAGAGGTGATCGAGCTGCGCATGGTGCTGGAGCCTGCGATCGTGCGATTGGCTGCGATCCGGGCCTCTCCCGTCCAGATCGCGAAGATCCTGGAAGCCGCGACGACGCCTTCGGGGGTCGCGCGTTCAACAGGCGACATCGCATTCCATAAACTGCTTGCCGACAGTTCGGGGAACCAGCTGGCGGCCAGCCTGTATGCCTTCTTGCGGCATGTCGGCGCGGACCAGCGCCTGCACATTCCCGCGATCACGCAGATCACGCGAGAGCGGATTCAGATGCGCGATCGGGAGCATCGGGCAATTGCCGAAGCGATTGCGAGCCGGTCGCCGGATGCCGCGGAGCAGAATATGCGCGCCCACTTGAGGCGCGTGCAGCGGGAGATCGCGGATCGTCTGAATCCGGTAGCAACCACCTAGGAATCGGAAGGAAGCGTGTGCAGCGGGCCGCTCATCGTGCTGTGCGGCTTGGTAAGCCTATCGTGGGAAGGGCTAGCGATGCCGATGGGAAACGGGATCGCAAAATCACTGATTTCAGTGATATGGAGGGATGTAATGGTTCGTTAGAATTCGCGCCAATATTTCACGCGGATTCCGAATGCTGGCCTCGCCAAATTCACCTGCGTCGACATCCCGGATTTCTAACCACAAACAACGGTGAAGTAATGAAAGTGCGGCATTTTGCAGTGGCGGCTTTGGCGTGTTTCCCTATGCTTGCGTCGGCTGCGGATGTGGTGTTCGTCAACCAGTCTTCCTGGGAGATCCACGAAATCTATTTCTCGCCGGCAAAGCAGAAAAGCTGGGGCGAAGACCATCTGGAAGACGAGGTGTTGCAGAAGGGCGACTCCCTTACCCTGACCGGAGTGACCCGGGGGAAGTGGGACGTGCGCGTCGTCGATGAGGATGGCGATCAGTGCGTGCTGGAAGACGTCCGGATCGATGGCGCCGATAAATGGGTGATTACCGATAAGGAATTGCTGGCCTGTCAGGCTGCCAGCTGAGCACGAGGCGGGACCGGCGGCGGCCGCGGGCCGCCGGCGGATTGAACCGCGTTGACAGCCCCGATACGGATGTTCCGGTCGGGGCTTTCTCATGCCGGACGGTTGTGGCGAGACAGCCGAGACTCGCCTGTCGCGAGCCGCTTGAAATCGTGGCGTCGAATCGATCGCTTGCCAGGATTGCCATGGCCGTCAACAGCATCGGAAATGCCGGTGGGAACGCTCTATGCTGGAATATGGCGGAACTTCTTGCCGCTTGCCTGCGGAGTAGCCGATATGACGACCCCCGATCCTCAAGTTCCTCGCTCCGAAGCCGAGTCCCGCAAGATCCGGATGCGGCGCGGACCATGGGCCATGCTGGCGATGTGGCTGGCGGTCATCGCGGTGCTGTTCCTGGTGGGCATCTTCGCGCGCTGGCTCTACTAGCTCGCGGGAACGACGGGCGGGACGGGACTGCGCAGTTCGCTGCCGCCCCGTCCCGTTGACACGAAATGCCGCTGGGGCTTACTTCCCGCCCGTGTTCGGGTATCCGGGAGGCGGCATGGCGCCGCTGCCTGGCGTGGCGGGCACGTTGTCATTGGCTTCGCGATGTTTACCCGACTTGCCGTTCATGTGCTTGTCCGATCTCGTCTGGTCGCGTTTGTCCAGATTGGGCGGGTTGGTCGGGGTGTTGGGCGTGGCGTTCGGCGCCGGCGCTTGCTGTCCCGGCGGCACGGGCTGGTTGGGGGGGGCGGCGGTGCTGTCGTTCGGGGTGTTCGACGGCGAGGTGGGGGTCGCGGACTGCGCGAGTGCCGTGGCCGAAGCCAATCCGGCCGACAGGGCCAGCGCGTAGGTGAGGGCTCGAATCTTCATGAGTACGCTCCTTTGTGGGAATAGCCAGGCCCAACCCGCAAGCGCCATGCCCGCTCGTTTGCCTCGGCGCGCGCCGACGCGTCGGTGCTCATCCGGCATTTTTTACCGTCCGCTGCAATCGCTCGCCGGAGGCGCGTGCGAATTCTTCGGCATGGCGGTTGCTGGAAATTGCTCCGTCTTCAATCCGCGCCGAAGCCCCGAGATCTGCTGGGACAACCTCAGGCAAGCGTGGCATCGTGCGCCGCCAGCGGCAGGAAAGCGCCATGACAGCCTCACCCAAGCGCGCCGGCGCCGACGCCGGCGATATCATCCCTGGCCAGCGGCCCAGGACGCTCAAGGCCTGCCGGCGTTGCGGCCTGTGGCGCAATGCCACCCAGCCCGTTCCGGGCGCGGGTGCGCGCGGCGCCGCCATCATGCTGGTGGGCGAGCAGCCGGGCGACAAAGAGGACCTGGCGGGCCTGCCGTTCGTCGGCCCGGCGGGCGCCTTGCTCGACAAGGCGATGGCCGAGGCTGGAGTGACGCGGGACGAGGTGTACCTGACCAACGCCGTCAAACATTTCAAATGGCAGTTGCGCGGCAAGCGCCGCATGCACAAGTCGCCCGCGCAAGGGGAGATCCAGGCTTGCGCCTATTGGCTGGAAAAGGAACTCGCGGCGGTCCGGCCTCGCGTCATCGTCGCGCTGGGCGCCACCGCGTTGGGCGCCGTTCTGCAGGATCGCGGCCATACGCTGGCGGCCGCGCTGGGCCAGACGCTGGACCGCGGAGGGATTCCCGTGTTGGCGTCCTATCATCCGTCGTATGCGCTGCGCAACCCCGACGCGCAAGGCCGGCAGGCGGCCTACTCGACCATCGTGGACGCGCTTGCCCGGGCGCGGCGGCTGGCCTCCGGATCCTAGCCGCGCGACGGCGCAGCGCCGTCGCCGACGCGCGCGCCTGGCGCCCTCGGGAAAAAATGCCACGCCCTGGAACATTTGCGTCGACGCAAGAGGCTGTCAGCCCGCCGCTTCATCCTCTTCCAGGGTGGATGCGCCGGCTCCTTCGGCGGCGCCGCGGGCCCGGATCACGCTGAACTCGCCCGTCGCTTCCAGGTAGGCTCTTTCCACCTCCGCCAGATTGGCGACGCCCTTGAGGCGCAGCTGCTCCATCAGTTCGCCGCGCGTGATGTGCTCGCGTTTGAGGCCGCTGGCGAGCACGCGGCCGGACCTGATCAGGCAGACCCGTTGGGGTTCGAGCAGCCGGCGCAACGGGGGCACGTAGTAGCTGAGCCTGTCCAGCAGGTAGCTCCACCCTACGATGGTGGCCACGACGATGATTCCGTCGCCCATGGAATAGGAGTCGCCGGACATCGCATTGCCCGCGGCGTCCGCCACCAGCACGAGCACCAGCATGTCGGCCATGCCCAGGGAACCCATGTCGCGCCGGCCTGAAATTCGCAACAGAGCGTACAGCACCCAGTACATGGTCGTGCCGCGGATGATCATTTCGGCGAAACCCGCCTGCAGCGAGAAGATCTCGATGAACTTGTCCATGGAGGCCGTCGAGCAAGTGGCGTGCCGGCCGCGCCGTCGACGCCCCATCGGGAGCGCCGTGGGCATGCCGCTTGCTGGATGGGAGGGGCATCCGATCCACAGAGGGACGTCCGTCATGAAACCCAAAGATCACAAACCCAATCCTTCCAGCGACGATACGCCGCGGGAAACCCAGGCCAGCCACCGCGACCTGCAGAACCGCAGCAAGAAGGAAGGCCACGTCAGCCAGATCGGCACCGGCCAGGACCAGCAAAGCCAGCGCAACCGGGGCGCCGGCGCCCGCAGCAAGAGTTGAAACTGCGCTTTCGGCCGCGTCATGACCCTCGCCGCTATCCCGCGCAACCGCGCGATCTGGGCGATCGGCGACGTGCACGGCTGTGTCCAGTCGCTGGACTCCCTGTTGGCGCGCCCTGAAATCGCAGAGGATCCCGACTGCCGGTTCTGGTTCGTGGGCGACTTGGTCAATCGCGGCAGCAGGTCGGCGGATACGCTGAGGCGCGTCATGGCGCTGGGCGATCGCGCCACCGTGGTCCTTGGAAACCATGATTTTCATGCCCTGGCCATCGCCGCCGGCTGCCAGCGCCCGGGCCGCGAAGATACGCTGGACGATCTATTCGATGCGCCCGACGTGGAACGCCTGCTGGACTGGCTTCGCCACAGACCACTGATGCATGCGGAAGAAGCGCACGTGCTGGTGCATGCCGGCGTGTTGCCCGCATGGGATATCGCTACAGCGCTGGCCCTGGCAGGGGAGGTCGAAGCCCTGTTGCGCGACGACGGCTGGCGCGATCACATGCGGCTCCTGTGCGGTCGGGCGCCGACGGCATGGGACGCTTCATTGCAAGGGCAGCGCCGGCTGCGGTTCATCGTGGCCGCGCTGACCCGGATGAGGCTATGCACGCGGCGCGGCGCGTTGGCGCCGGCCGCCCGGGCGACGCCGGGCCATTGGCCGCGTGAGACAGTGCCCTGGTTCGACCTTCCCACTGTGGCAGTGCAGCGGCACGCCGTGGTATTCGGCCACTGGGCCGCGCTCGGACTTTTGGTGCGCGGCGACGTGGTCTGCCTGGATACGGGCTGCGTCAGCGGCGGCGCCTTGACTGCCTACCGACTGTCCGACAGGAAGCTCGTGCAGGTCTGCGCGCAGCCCGCTAGTCCGCTGGCGGCAGCGTATGGAGAAAGGCCGCGATATCGCGCGCGTCCTGGCCGCTCAGCCCGAGGTCGGGCATTGCCGATCCAGGCTTGACGCTGCCTGGCTCCCGCAGCCAGCAGTGTGCCGGCGATGTAGGGCCGGTCCGCGATGCCGGCCTGCGGCGAGCGCTCAGGGCGCGGGCACGGCGCTTGCTGCATAGGTCGGCCCGAATCCGAACCGACAAGGAGGATGGAATGGCTGGTACCGACAAGGAAATGGAAGATTGCATAAGCCGCTGCCTGGCCTGCTACCGCAGCTGTCTGCAGGCTGCTTCGCAGCATTGCCTGGAGGCGGGTGGGGAGCATGTCGAGCCCGGGCACTTCCGATTGATGATGGCCTGCGCGGAAATTTGCCGCTCGGCTGCCCACACGATGCTGATCGGCGTGGAACTTCATGATCGGGTTTGCGCCGCTTGCGCGGAAATGTGCCGCGCATGCGCCGAAAGCTGTTCCCGGCTCGACGGCATGGGCGAGTGCGAAGAAGCCTGCACGCGATGCGCGCAGGCCTGTGAACGAATGGCGTAGCGAAATCGCCGAAACCGCAGTTCAACAGGGGATAGGCCCCGCAGAGGAGAAACGCATGGAGCATCAAACCAATATCGTTGGCGGCCCCAAGGCTTCGGCCACCGGGCCCGGCCCCGAGATCATGGCGGCGGACACGCTGGAGGGCAATGACGTCTACAACGCCGCCGGAGAAGAGCTGGGATCCATCAAGGACATCATGATCGACGTGCCCCGCGGCCGGGTCGCCTACGCGGTGCTGTCGCGTGGCGGCATCCTGGGCATGGGGGACAAGTTGTTCGCCATTCCATGGGCCGCGCTGACCCTGGATACCGACCGCAAGTGCTTCGTCCTCAACGTCGACAAGGAAGTCCTGAAGAACGCGCCCGGCTTCGACAAGGACAACTGGCCCCGGATGGCGGACGAAACCTGGGCCCGGGACCTGCATAAGTATTACAACCAGGATCCCTACTGGTAACGCGCAATGCTGGCGCGGCAGGAGGCTGCGGCCGCGCCAGTTCCGCGCTCACCGGCTTTCGCGCCCATGCGCGGACCCGGCCTCCGACTTTCCCGAAATATCGCTTTCCGGGCACCCCTTCCCCCGCTCCCGCGCCGGTCGGCCGGCTCTTCGCCATGCATGGTCATTCTGGTTTCGATTTCTTCCCGGCGGCGCGAGCCCGCGGCTCCGCGGGCCGTGGCGTGGCCAGACGCGCTGCCCCAAGGCAGCCGCGGCACACGCCCGCGCTCAATGGCTTTTCCTTCGAGATTCCCGCCGAATTGGAGGCGCGGGCCCGCGCCAGACTCGCGCAGGCGGACCGCGATACGTGGATGGCGCGCCTGTGGCGGCGCGACGCCACGCTGTGGACCGGGGCGGACGAAGACCGCTGGCTGGGCTGGTTGCGGCCGGAGCGGGCATCCCGGGATCTCGGGCGCATGGCCGCCCTCTGCCGCCGGCTGTGCGTGGCCGGTTTTTCGGACGCCGTCGTGTTGGGAATGGGAGGCGCCAGTCTCGGCGCCGACGTGTTGGCCCACATCCTGGGCAGGGACGGCGGCGGGCTGCGGCTGCACGTGCTGGATACCACGGATGCGGCTCAGGTGCTTGCGCTGTGCTCCCGCGTCGACATGGCGCGATGCCTGTTCATCGTGGCAAGCAAGTCGGGTTCGACGCTGGAGTCGAACATGCTCGCCTCCTATTTTCACGAGCAGCTGAGCCTGCGGCTGGGGCGCCAGGAGGCGGGCCGGCGGTTCGTTGCCATCACCGATCCCGGTTCTTCCCTTTGCGCTCGCGCGCGGGACGAAGGTTATGCGGCGGTCTTCGAGGGAGAGCCTTCCGTGGGCGGCCGCAATTCCGTGTTGTCTCCGTTCGGACTGGTCGTGCTGGCGCTGCTGGGCCATGACCCGGCGACCTTCCTGCGCGACACACGCCCGATGCTGCGGGCCTGCGCGCCGCGAACGCCGGGGCGCGCGAACCCCGGCCTGATGCTGGGCGTGCTGCTGGGAGAGGCGGCGCTGGCTGGCCAGGACAAGCTCACTTTCCTGGCCGATCCCGGCCTGGAATGCCTGGGGGGCTGGCTGGAACAATTATTGGCGGAGTCCACGGGCAAGGATGGGCGGGGAATCGTCCCGGTCGACCATGAACCGCTGGGGGCGCCTGCGGACTACGGGCGCGACCGCGTCTTCGTCCATCTGGCCCACGGCGACGCGCCCTGCATCGAACTGGACGGCCATGCCCAGCGCCTGGCGGCGGCGGGATTCCCGGTGCTGCGTTGCGAACTGCCCTCCGCCCGCCTGCTGGGCCAGGAGTTCTTCCGCTGGGAGGTGGCCACCGCGGTCGCGGCGGCGATCCTGCGAGTCAACCCGTTCGACCAGCCCGACGTGGAGGCGAGCAAGGCGCGCACCCGCGCCCTGGCGTTGCGCCACGAGGCGGGCCAGGCCACTTTGGACGAGAGACCCCTATTGGTCGAGGGCGCGCTCGCCTTTCACGGGGACGCGCCGGGCGCCGAGTCGGCGGCGGGGCTGCTCGCCGCGCACTTTGGCGCGCTCGAAGCCGGCGGCTACGCCGCGCTGCTCGCGTACATACCCCGCGACCCGGAACACGAGGCCTGGCTTGCGTCGCAGCGGCGCAGCCTCCGGCAGGCCACCGGCGCGGCGACGGTGGGCGGGTTCGGCCCCCGTTACCTGCATTCCAGCGGGCAGTTGCACAAGGGCGGACCAGCAGGCGGCCGGTATCTGTTCATCACCGCGGACGCGCCGGTCGAGTTGGAGGCGCCGGGACACCGTCTGGGCTTTGCCGCCATCCAGCGCGCGCAGGCGCTGGGCGATATGGAAGAGCTCGTATCGCGGGGCCGCGCCTGCCTGCGCGTCCACATTTCCGGTTCCCTCGAATCCGGCCTGGCGCAATTGGCCGCCGCGTTGCGGCGGGCCTTGCCCGTGACCGGGCTGGGTTAGTGTTGACAGGCCCTAAGCGCCCGGATCGCCCAATCCGTGGTACTTCCTGCCTATTTCCATCGTGGCCTGGTAGAAGCCGGCCTTGCTGCCGCAGTCATATCGAGTGCCCTCGTACTCGTAGCCGAAGACCTTGTTTTCCCGCAGCAGGGCGGCGATGGCGTCGGTCAGCTGGATTTCGCCGCCGACGCCCGGCTCCGTCCGGCGCAGGCAATCGAAGATGCGGGGATCGAGGATGTACCGTCCCACCACCGCCATGTCCGAAGGCGCGTCGGCGGGGTCGGGTTTCTCCACCATCCCGGTCAGCTTGAGCACCCCCCGCGACTGCTGCGTTCCCGACACCATGCCGTACTGGCGTGTGTGGGCCCGGGAAATTCTCTGCAGGGCGAGCACACTTCCGCCGAACTCCCTCGCCACCTTCGCCATTTCGCCGATGACGGGCGCGGGCGCATCGATCATGTCGTCCGCCAGTAAGACGGCGAAGGGCTCGTTGCCCACGATGGGTGCCGCGCATAGCACGGCATGGCCCAGCCCCAACGCGGCGGGCTGGCGCGTGTAGACGCAATTGACATGGGATGGCAGGACGTTGCGCACGCAATCCAATAGCGCAACTTTGTTCTTCGCTTCCAGATCCAGTTCCAGCTCGGGAACCCGATCGAAGTGGTCTTCTATCGCGCGCTTGTTCCGGCCCGTGACGAAGACCAGTTCGGTGAAGCCGGCCGCCACGGCTTCTTCCACGGCGTACTGGATCAGCGGCTTGTCTACGACGGGAAGCATTTCCTTGGGCATCGCCTTGGTGGCGGGAAGAAAGCGGGTCCCGAGGCCGGCTACCGGGAAAACGGCAATGCGTATGTGCTTCATTTGAACCCCCTGGACGCTATGGTGCCGGGGGTATCGCAAATGCCGTGCCCGGGCGCGCGGGGGCGGGAGAGCCGGGTTCGCGAGATGACGGCGCAGCCACGTGGACGACGCGCTCCGGCAGCGCCAGGGCGATGCCCCGGGCATCCAGTTCGCGCATGACGCCGAGGTTGATCTCCTGCTGTATGTCCATGTAGCGGTTGTAGTCGGCCGTCATGACGTAGTAGACGGCCTCGTACTCCAGTGCGTTTTCACCGAACCGGGCCAGGTGCGCGCGGTCGTACCGCGTTTCGGGCTGGCGTTCGATCTGCCCGCGTATGAGTCCCGGCACGACGGCCGCCTCGTCCACGGCCGTCATGTAGGTGATGCGCACGGTAAAGACGATGCGCCGCTGCTGCATGCGTTTGTAATTCTGGATCGTCTGTTTGAGCAGCTCCGTGTTCGAGCAGACGATCTGCTCGCCGCCCAGGCTGCGGATACGCGTGGTCTTCAGGCCCACGTGTTCGATGCTGCCGGCTACCTGGCCGAATACGATGAAGTCCCCCGCCTCGAAGGGCTTGTCCAGCCCGATCGAGATCGAGGCGAACAGATCGCTCAGGATGGTCTGCACCGCCAGCGCCACCGCGACGCCGCCAATGCCCAGGCTGGCGACCAGCGCGGTGATGTTCACGCCCAGGTTGTCCAGCATGGCGAGCAGGGCGATCACAGCGACCAGCGTGCGCAGCAGGAAGCGGAACAGGGTGGCCGTGACCGTGCTGGCCTGCCCGCGCGCGGCCAGCGCATGGGTCAGGCCCACGTCCAGCGCGCGGTCGAACCACAACGCCAGTTGCAGCGTCACCAGGACGAACCAGAGATGCTGGGCGTTGCGCCCGCTCCAGGGCAGCGGCGCCCCGACGATCTCGGCGCCGATCAGCAAAGAGAGGATGAGCAGCAGAACGCTGTTCGTGCGCCGCAGGACTTCCGACAGCGAGCGCGCCAGCGGGTGGCCCGGCATCTCGGCGCGCCGTTGCAGGCGCGTGCGCGCGATGCGCAGCGCGGCGCTCAGGGCGAAAAACAGGACGGCGCCCGCCGTGAGCGCGAACGCCCACAGCAAAAGCGGATGTTCCGGTATGACCGGAATGCCGGAAAGCCAGTCGATGTGCATGCCGCCTCCTTGGGCCGAAACCGCGGGGCGCAGCAAATGGCATGCCGCGGCAGGCCCGCAGCGGCGCGCCGTTGCGCAGGAGAACCCGCCGGGAACGACGCTTGCTGATCCTGTCTACCGCTGTCTACCCCAGCCTATTCGGAGAGTCGTCATGGACAAGTTCGAACGCTACTCGGCCGCAGAGTCTTCCGTCAATTTGAGCGAGGGCGAACTCAGGGCGCAACGCACGCTGGAGGCCGCGCGGCGTTTGATGGACCCCGATGCGGGGCCGTCGGCTGCGCCGGTTTCGTCGATCGAGGCGGAACTGAAGCGGTATGTAAAGCAGGCTTACCGCCGGCACTCCTACGAGTATTGAGAGTTTAGGGCGGAGGCTCGTCCCAGACGGACGCGCGCCGGTACTGTTCGGCGCGCGCCAGCGTCCGGTAGAAATCCGCGCCCGCCTGGATCAGCCTTTCCATCTCCTCGCGTTGGAGCTTGGGTTCGAGCGTCGCCAGGCATTCCGCGTAGTTGGCCAGCACTTCCGGCCAGTCATGGAAGCTTCGGTCGACCGCCGGCGTGGCGATCATTTGTGCGAGTAGTTCCTCACGATCCATATGCGTGTCCCGCAGCCAATCCGTTGTTCTCGACACGCCTGCAGTTTGCGTGTCAGTCCCTCTCCGTGATCCCGTCCGTGGGGCGGGCGTTCACTGCTTTTTCGCCGCGTCGGCGCGTTGTTGCAGGCCTTGCGCCATCTGCAGATGCTGCTGCAGGACCGGCAAGGTCTGTATGGCGAATTGCTTGATGTCGGGATCCTTCACGTCGTTCGAAGCCTTCTCGAAGAGCTTCACCGCGTCCTCGTGCGCGGAGACGCCGATTTCGTCGATATAGGCCTTGTCGAAGCTGTCGTCGCGCAGGCCCAGCGCCTTCAGCTTGGCTTGCTGCACCAGGGAGGGCTCGGTGGGCGCGTCGTACCCTTTGCTTTTCGCGAGCGACGCCAGCTGTTCGCCGGCCTTGCCGTGGTCGTCGATGATCTTCTGCGCAAATGCCTTCACGTCCGGATTCCGGGCCTTTTCGAGGGCCAGTTTGCTGCCCGCGATTTCCATGTGGCCGGCCTGGGCGGCGTTTTCCACGAAGTCGCGGTCGGCGCTGTCGAGCTTGGCCTGCGCGGAGGTCGGGGGCGCGGCGGGCGGCGTCTGCGCCAGGGCCGCGGGGGCCGCGGCCAGGGTCATCGAGGCGAATAGGGTTGCGGTCAGGTGACGGGTTTTCATGGGAAACCTCCAGAGTGGGCGCGGGGCGCCGTTGAAAGCCGGGTGCTCGGTTCCTCCAGCAATCGGTGTTCCCGGCCCCGGCCCGGTTCAACGGCCCAGCCGGCTGCCCGCCAATTCGGCGTAGTACTCGGCCAGGCGGATCAGGGCGTACCGGGCGCTGGCTTGGCGTATGCCGTTCCTGCTGCCGGCGAAGCGCCGGGTCTCGCAATAGACGGTAGGCGCCGCATCGGCCTGGCCGGCCTTGAACACCCAGGCGAAGCACTGTGTGCCGGCCGGAATGTCGCTGTCGACGGCGTCCGTGACCCCGGTGTTCGACACCGCCACGAGGGCGGGGCTTTTCAACGAGGCACCCAGCGCCATTTCCCGGGCCACCGCCACGCTGGTGAGGTTGTGCCGCGCCAGCGTGCGCGCCGAAACGCCCAGGCAACGGGCCTTCGAGGCGGGCGAATAGACTACGTAGGCGCAGTCGAGCAGCGAGCCCGCTCCCGGCACGTCGGCCAGGGTGGCGGCGATCAGGCCGGCCGTGCACGATTCCGCGGTGACCAGGGTCAACGCGTGCTCGTGCATGAAGGCGGCGACCCGCTCGATGGCGTCCATGGCGGGCCTAGCCGCCGTTGCGCACCGGGTCGGGTCGCCTGCGCGACACGCCGGCGTGGTCCGCGTCGGTGACGTGGTCGGGGCCGATGTCCGCGCCCTCGGGGTCGCGATCGCGCGGATTGACGCTCTCTCGGTCGCCAGTTCCTTGCGCGTCGCTGTCGGTATGGGCCTGGTCGGGCGGGAGGTCGCTGGCCGAGTCCGAGGAGTCGCTGGGGCCCAGGTCGGGCCGGCTGGATTCGTCTATCCCGGGGTCGGGCGGGGAAGCGTCGGGCGTTCGGGGCATGATGGGTCTCCGGAAAGACTGCGCGGGCAGTGATGACACCCCCTCGCGCAGCAAGCGCCGTGCCACACTCCGCCCGGCATCCGGCGGGTCCTTCCCGGGGCCGGGCAGTGAGCGGTTCAGGAGAGCGACAAAACCCGCCGTTGCGGGTTTTGTCCGGACGGCTCTCGCTGCGGGCCTGTCGCCCGTATCGTCATTCGATCCCGTACTTTCCGGGGGCGATGACGCCGTTGGGATCCAGGGCGGCCTTGATGGATGCGCAGGCGCGCACCACTTCCGGCATGCGCTGGGCCTGGTGGAAGCCGTGGTACATCGTCGGTGCGCGACCCACGAAGATGCCGCGCGCGGCGAAGAGCTGCCCCAGCGCCCGGTAGCAGGCGTCGGCGCGGGCGGTTTCGCCGGCGTCTTCGCGGTTGTAGATGATGGCGTGGATGGCGCGCGCGAACCGCGCGCCGCAGACGTTGGACAGCAGGTATTCCAGCCCGTGGTCCTGGCAGATGCGGCGGGCCTCGGCCTGCAGGGCGTTGACCGTCTCGCCCACCACGGGCGAGCCCGCCGACAGCCAGATCGCGCCGCCGCCCGGACGCCAGCCCAGCATTTTCAGTTCGCTGTCGGTCGGCACGCCGGTGTTGGAGTTGATGGCGATATGCAAGGGGCCGATGTCCTCGGCTTCCTCCAGCGGAATCTGGCGTCCTTTGCCCGAGGCCAGGAAGTGTTGGGCGATGCGTTCGATCTGCGGCTGCACGGCCGCGCGGCTGGCGCCGTACACCGCGCCCGAGACGGTCCACGATCCCAGTCCGTACTGGCGCCGCAGCGCGGCCCGGCCTTCGTCGGACAGCGGGCGGGCGCCGCCGCTGGCGGCGTATTCGGGATTCGTCGCGGCCGAGGACAGCAGGTACAGATCGTTGGTGGCGCGTATCAGCGTCGGCACGAAATTGCTCAGCTTCAGCGGGCGGATGCGTTCAACGATCTCGCCCAGGTCTTCATCGTCCGGGAAAGTGAAGAAGAAGGGCTCGATGTGGGGCGGCCGGGGCATGAGCCACATGCCCACGCGGGTGACGATGCCGAAGTTGGACTGCGAGAACAGGCCGTCCAGCGTCGGGCCGAAGCTGTATTTGGAGACGTGCCAGTTGGGGTGGGAATCGCCGGCCAGGCTGCCGTCGCCCGTGCGGATCACGTCGCCGTTGCCCAGCACGATTTCCATGCCGCAACTCATGCCGAAGTGATCGGCATACGCGCCGCTGCCGCCGCCTTTGTCCAGGGCGTTGGCGAGAATGCTGCCCTGCGAGGGCCCCGCCGTCGGCGAGATCATGAGCTTGCTTTCCCGGCGCTGCAGTTCGTCGTGCATGGCGCGAAAGCTCACGCCGGGCTCCAGCACGCAATAGCCCAGCGTTTCGTTCACCTCCAGGATGCGGTTCATGCGTCGCCCCAGGTCCACCACCACCTGGCCGGCGCGAATGGGCGAGCGCGTGCCCAGGCCGATGTTCTGGCCGTTGCTGATGGGATAGAGCTGGACGCGGTAGCGGTTGGCCAGGCGCACCAGCGTCTGCACCGCCGCGGTCGAGTCCGGATAGGCGACTGCGCCGGGCCGCTGGTCCGGGCTGGGCAGGGTATGTTCGCCGTAGCGTCCGAGGACGTCGTCGCCGAGCGTGATGGCATCCGCGCCAAGTTCGGCCGCGACGGCATGCGCGAAATCTACGATAGGGTCATTGGAAGGCATTCGTCGTTCACCACAGAAGATCGCCGCTGCCGGCGGTTGTCGGAACCGGCGGGGCCGCCGGGGGTTGATCGTCGGCCGCTGCCCGAGGCGGCGCGGGCCGGAAGTGTTCCAGGCCGCGCGGGGGCGGGCCGCCCGTGGCCCAGTCCAGCAACTGGACCGTGTGCGCCACGGGCACGGGAGTGAAGCGCGACATCTGCACCAGGCATCCCATATTGCCCGCCGCGATGACGTCGGGCTGGCCGGCCGAGGCATGGGCGGCCTTGCGCTGCCCGAGCCGGTTCGCGATGGCGGGTTCCAGGATGTTGTAGGTGCCGGCCGAGCCGCAGCACAGGTGGGATTCGGCGATGTCGCGTACGTCCAGGCCCAGCTTGCCCAGGGCGCGGCGCGGCGGCCGCTCCAGCTTCAGGCCGTGCTTGAGCGAACAGGCATCGTGATAGGACACCGCCAGGCCTTGCGCGGCGCCGCTGGCCGACAGCGGCAGCCCCGCGGCGATCTGCGTGATGTCGGTGACGGCGTCCACGACCCGCTTCACGTGCGCCGACAGGTCGGGGCGGTCGGACAGCAGTTCCTCGTAGCGCTTGATGACCGAGCCGCAGCCGGAGGTGGTGCTGACGATGGCATCGATATGCCCGGCCTCCAGGGCCGCCGACCAGCTGCGCACGGCCTGTGCCATATGTTTGACGGCGGCTTCGCGCCGGCCCATGTGCAGTTCGAGGGCGCCGCAGCATTGCACGCCGGGCACCGGCACGACCGCGACGCCGCCGCGGGCCAGTAGCCGCAGGGCCGAGGCATTGATCTCGGCGCCCAGCACCGATTGGGCGCAGCCGTCCAGCAGCGCGACGCGGCGGGTCGCGTCCGCGGGCGGCTCCGGATCGGGCTCGCCGCGCCGCGCCAGCGCCGCCAGCCCGGGCGCGGAGGACAGGGAGGCCAGCGCGCCCAGCGGCCCGCCCAGCCGGCCCGCCGCGCCGCGCAGCAGGCGGCCGGCGGCGAGGGCGGGGCGCAGCAGCGCGGGCGTCGTCAACACGCGGGCCAGCGCCGATCGCAGCAGGCGCTGCGGCAGCGGGCGCACCCCGCTTTGCTCGATGGCTTCGCGCGCGCCGTCGATAACGTCGCGGTACGACACCCCGGCGGCGCAGGTGGTCTCGCAGGACAGACAGGACAGGCAGCGGTCGAGATGGCGCACGGCGGCCGGGCTGGGCGCGGCGGTGCCGGACAGCACTTCGCGGGCCAGCGCGATGCGGCCGCGCGGCGAGTCGAGTTCTTCGCCGTCGAGCACGTAGGTGGGACAGACCGCGGTGCAGAAACCGAAATGCACGCAGCTGTCGGCGGCGGCGCGGGCGGCATCTAGGCGGTGGATGGTGATGGTTTTGGACATGGTGCGACAGGAGCTTGCCGGCCAGCGCCGGGATGGAGCTCATTCTGTCGCGTGGCGCGGCGCGGGGCTGTGCCCAGCGCGCCAGCGGGCGCCGCTCAGGGCGTCAGGCGCGGGCCTGGCCCTGCTTCAGCAGGTTCACGGGCAAGTCGCCGTAGCGCTCGGAGAAGCGCCGCGTGAAATGGGAGAGGTTGTTGAAACCGCAGGCGAAAGCGGCTTCGCTCACGGTGCGCGTGCGGCCGGCCGAGAGCAGCTCATGCGCCAGCGCCAGGCGCGCCTGCACCACGTAGGCTTCGAACGACAGCTGGGCATGGCGGGCGAACAGGCGGTGCAGGGTGCGCACCGAGATCCGGCAGGCGGCGGCCGCCGACGCGGGCGATAGCGCCGGGTCGGCGATCGCGGTGTCGATGTGGCGCTTCACGCCGACGAAACTCAGTTCGGTGGACGGGGCGGCGGACGCGTCCGCCACGGACGCGCAATGCAGCGCGACGATCTCGATGACCGTATCCAGCAGCGTATCGACGGTGCGGTCCTGGAGCTTGACCGCGGAATCGGTCAGCAGGCGCATGGTCTCGGCCAGCACGGGGGCGAAGGGCATGTCGGCTGGCAGGCTGGCCGGCGCCCGCAGCCGTCGCAGGCCCGGGGCGCGCGCGCTCAGGGCATGGCGCGGCAAGAGCACCAGCCGGCGCGCCGTGGATTCCGGAAACGTGATGTCGAAGGCCGAGCCGGTGTCCAGCAGGCCGAATTCGCCCGGTTGCAGGCACAGCTGTTCATCGCCCTGGGACATCAGGGCGCGGCCTTCCAGCTGCAGACTGAGCATGAGGTGGTCGCCGTTGACGCGGCTGACGTGGCGCTGCGAGCGCCGGATCATGTGCGGGGAGCTGGCGAAATTCACCAGGCGGGCGCCCGAGCGCGTCTGGCTGGACATGGTGCCCGCGAAGCCGGCATCCGGCTCGGCGCGGAACTCGGAATCGAGCACGCCGGCGCAGACCGCGTCGTGCCAGAACGCCAGGGCGTGCTGGCCGTGATCGTGGGTGCTCCAGTTATGCCATTCAGGTGCCATCTCGGCTCCGGGTACGTCTCGGGCTGTCGCTGCCAGCGGCATCGGCTGGCACGTTGGGTCGTGCCCAATGTAGCCAGCCGGTGGAGAATGGGCCATCCGTGCATTCCCCAGTAACGGCGCACTGTGTTCAACGAATGGAGCGTGGCATGAAACGGTATCTCTCTTTGTGGGCGGGCGTGATGCTCGCCGTGTCGGCCTGTCATGCCGCGGCGCAGGACTACCCGGCGCGGCCGGTGCGCATGGTCGTGGGTTTCGCGCCGGGCGGCGGCAACGACATTCTTGCCCGCCTGATGGCCGAGCAGCTCCAGCGCCGGCTGGGTCAGCCCTTCATCGTCGAGAACCGGCCGGGCGCCAGCGGTGCGATCGCCATCGGCGCAGTCAAGCGCGCCGAGCCGGACGGCTACACCCTGTTGGTGGGGCCGAGCAGCGGCATGACCGTCAATCCCGCCATCTACCGCGATCTGGACTACGACCCCGTGGCCGACTTCGCGCCGATCTCCCTGGTCGGGGACATCCCCATGATCCTGGCCGTCAAGGCGGACAGCACCGCCCGCTCCGTGGCGGACCTGGTGGGGCAGGGCAAGAAAAGCGGCAAGCCTTTGTTCGCCGGCGCGGGCGCCAATTCGTTCCAGCTCGCCACCGGGGTATTCGCCAGCCGTGTCGGCCTGGAAGCGGAGGTCGTCAACTACAAGGGCAACTCCGCGGTGGTCGCCGCGCTGCTGGCCAACGAGATCGACTTCGCGCTGATCGACACGGCGGCGGTGCTGCCGCAGATCCGCAGCGGCCGGCTGAACGCGCTCGCCGTCACCGGGGCCAAGCGTTTCGCCCTGCTGCCCGACGTGCCGACGGTCGCGGAGTCCGGCGCGCCGGGTTTCGCCATGTCGTTCTGGTCGTCTCTGTACGCGCCGGCGGGCACGCCGGCCGCCGTCATCGAAAAGCTGCAGTCCAACGTTGCCGCCGCCGTCCGCGAGCCCGCGGTGTCCGAGCGCTTGCTGGAGCTGGGCATCGAGCCCGTGGGCAGCGCCTCGAAGGCCCTGGCCGACACCATGGCCAAGGAGATCCCGATGTATGCGCAGGCCGCCAAGGCGGCGAACCTGTCGCCGACGAAATAAGGCGGCGGCCGCCGGACTGCCGGATGGCAGCGCGGCGGCCGCGCGGCGTCAGATCATCAGTTCGATCAGGAAGGGGCCGTCGGTCCTGAAGCTGCGCGCCATCAGGTCGGCGCACTGCTCCATGGTGGTGGCGCGGGCGGCCTCGACGCCCATGCCGTCGGCGATGGACACCCACTTCAGGTCCGGATTGCCCAGGTCCAGCATGCTCATGGCGGTCGGGCCCGGCGTGGCGCCGACGCCCTGGTACTCGCCGATCAGGATGTTGTACTTGCGGTTGTTGAGGATGATGGTGGTTACGGGCAGCCGTTCGCGCCCCTGCGTCCACAACGATTGCAGCGAGTACATGGCCGACCCGTCGGCCTGCAGGTTGATGACCCGGCGCTTGCCTCCCGCGCCCAGGGCCGCGCCGGTCGCCACCGGCATGCCGTCTCCGATGGCGCCGCCGGCCAGGTGCAGCCAGTCATGCATGGGAGCCGCGTGGGTGTGGGGGTAGAAGCCCCGGCCGTAGGAAATGCTCTCGTCCGAGACGATGGCCTGTTCGGGCATCAGCGCCGCCAGCGTCCGGGCCAGCCCCTCGGGGGTGGGCGCGCCGCTGGCGGCCTCGGGCCGCGGGCCGGGGTCGGGCAGGGGAGCTTCGGGCGCGCCCAGGCTTTCCGCCAGCGCCAGCAGGGCCGCTTCCGGATCCTGGTCGGGGCGGGCCAGCACGTGCAACTGGGCGTGCGCGGGGTATTGCGTCGAAGGCTTGCCGGGATAGGCGAAAAAACCGACGGGGGGCTTGGCGCACACCAGGATGATGTGGTCGTAGCGGGCCAGCGCCGCGATCGCCTGGTCGGTGCCGTAGGGCACGCGTTCCAGTTGCAGGGTGCCTCGGCCGCGCGCCACGTGCGCCGTGACGTAGTCGGCGCGGATATCGGCGCCGCAGGCCTGCGCCACCCGCCAGGCGAGGGCTTGCGACGCGCCCAGCACGCCTCTGCCGGCCAGCAGGATCAGCGCATTCTTGCCGCCGCGCAGGACGCGCGCCGCATTGTCCACCGCGTGAGGGTCCAGCGGCGCGGGGCCGATCGCCGGCAGGGCTTCGGCGACCGCGCCGCCTTCGTTCCAGGACGCGTCGGACGGCAGGATGAGGGTGGCGACCTGTCCGGGGAAGGCGTTCGCGGCCTGCACCGCCGCCGCGGCGTCGCCGCCGACGTCCTGCGCCCGCGTGCTGGTGCGCACCCAGCTCGATACCGTGCGCGCCATGGCATCGGTGTCCGCCGTGAGCGGCGCGTCATAGGGGCGGTGGTAGGTCGCCTGGTCGCCGACGATGTTGACGATGCCGCTGCGGGCGCGGCGCGCGTTGTGCAGGTTCGCCATACCGTTGGCCAGGCCGGGACCGCAGTGCAATAGCGTGGCCGCCGGCTTGCGCGCAATGCGGAAATAGCCGTCGGCCATGCCGGTGACGATGTTCTCCTGCAGCCCCAGCACGCAGCGCATGCCGGGGACCTGGTCCAGCGCCGCGACGAAGTGCATTTCGCTGGTGCCGGGATTGGCGAAGCAGGTATCGACCCCTGACTGCAACAGGGAATTGACGAGGCTTTTGGCGCCGTTCATGGCGGAGACTCCTGAAGAAGAAAAAAGAGAGGTGGCCGCAGCGGGGATCAGGTCACCGGGCACAGGCCGCCGTCCACGTTGATGGCGGTGCCGGTGACGTAGGAGGCGAGATCGGAGGCCAGGAAGCAGGCGACGTTGGCGAATTCTTCCGCGCGGCCGATACGGCCCAGCGGGACGGCCTTGCCGCGTTGGGCCAGGTATTCGTCGAACGGCGCTTGCGGCTGTTCGCGTTCATGGAAGCCCTTCCATTGCTCGGACAGGATCAGGCCCACGCACAAGGCGTTGACCAGGATGCCGTGAGGAGCGAGTTCCGCGGCCATGATCTTGGTCAGCGCCAGCCCGGCGGCGCGCGCCAGCGCGGTGGGGGCGCCGCCCGCGGACGGCGCCTTGCCCGCCACGCTGACCACGTTGATCACCCGGCCCCATGCCCGCTCCCGCATGTGCGGCAGGGCGAGCTGGACGATGCGCAATGCCGCCGCGACTTTCAGGTCCATGTCGCTGCGCAGCGCCGCAAGCGCGATGGCCTCGATGGGCGCGCGCTGGGAGGTCCCGGCGTTGTTGACCACGATGTCCACGCCGCCGCACAGGCCGGCGGTGCGCTGCCAGGCCGATTCCAGCTGCGCGGGGTCGGTGACGTCGCAGGCGACGGCCCAGATCTTGCGGGCGGGGGCCGCGCGGGAGAGTTCGTCGGCGGCCTGTTGCAGGGTCGAGGCGGTGCGGGCCCACAGCACGACATCCGCGCCGGATTGCGCCAGGCGCTGCGCCACGCTTTTGCCCAGGCCCTGGCTGCCGCCGGTGACCAAGGCCACCTTGCCTGTCAGATCGATCAACATGGAAGCGACTCCTCCTATTGCGCGACGGCGCCGAATTGCGCCACGACGTTCTTGTACCGTTCAAGCTCGGCCTGCATGAAATCGAGCACCTGCGCCGGCGCCATGGGGCTGGCGGCCACGGCGCCCAGTTCGCCCAGGCGCGCCTTCAGGTCGGGCGAGGCCATGACGGCGTTTATCTTCTCGTTCAGGTAGTCCGTTACCGGTTGGGGCAGGCCCGCCGGCCCGGCGATGGCGTACCACGCGCCCGTGACCATCCCGGGATAGCCCAGCTCCGTGAAGGTGGGCACCTCGGGCAGCATGGGCAGGCGTTGCGCCGCGGCCACCGCCAGGGCTTTCAGGCGCCCCGACTTGATGAAGGCAATGGTACCGGTATCCAGCGCGAACGACACCTCGCCCGCCAGCAGGGCGTTGCCCGCGGGGCCGCCGCCGTTGTAGGGAACGTGCACGATGTCCAGCCCCAGCTGCTGCGTGAACATGGATCCGGCCACGTGCTGCGAGGAACCGATGCCGCCGGACGCATAGTTCAGCGCGCCCGGACGCCGGCGGGCGTCGCGCAACAGCGCGTCCAGCGAGGCATAGGGGGAGTCGGCCCGGACGACCAGGATGTTGGAATTCGACGTAACCAGCGCCACCGGCGTCAGGTCGTCCACGGGCTTGAACGGCTGGGCCTTCATCAACCATGGATTGATGGCGTTGGTGGAACTGGTGGCCAGCAGCAGGGTATAGCCGTCGGGCGCGGCGCGCGTGGCCTGCAGCGTGCCGATGTTGCCGCCCGCGCCGGGTTTGTTTTCCACGACCACGGACTGGCCGATGGACTGGGACAGGTCCCGCGCGATCAGGCGCGCCGCGGCGTCCGCGGGGCCGCCCGCCGACCAGGGCACGATCAAGGTGACCGGCCGGTCGGGGTAGCCGGCCCGCGCGGCCAGCGGGGCGGAGAGGAACAGCAGGGCCAGCAGGCAAAAGCGCAGCCAGCCATGGCGCAACGGCGCATGGAAGCAAAGGCGAGGCATGGGAACTCCGATTCGGGCGGGAGGGGCCCGGTGGGCCCGTCTCCTCGGGGTTGGGGGGCGTTACTCCAGCTTCAGGCCGACCTCATGGATCAGGGCGGACCAGCGCTCGATCTCCGATCGGATCAGCTGGGTCACCGCCTGCGGATCGCTGCCGGCGACATCCATGCCGAGGATTTTGTCCTTGACGTCGGGCTGGTCCAGCACCTTGCGCAAGGCCGCGTTGAGCCTGTCCACGATCGGCTTGGGCGTGCCGGCGGGCGCCATCAACGCGTACCACTCGCTGACCACGATGCCGGGGTAGCCCAGTTCGGTGAACGTGGGTACGTCGGGCATGACGGGCGAGCGTTCCCTGGCGCTGATCGCCACGACTTTCACGCGCGGGTCCTTGCTCTGGTAGTGCGGGCCGATGAGCGTCACGGTGGGGAACTGGGCGGCGATCTGCCCTCCCATGAGATCGACCAGCGCCGCGCCGCCTCCGCGATAGCTCACGCTGATCATCTTGATGTGCGCGTCGCGCTTGAGCAGTTCCCCGGTCAGGTGGGTCATGCCGAGCGCGCCGGCCTGGCCGAAGGCGTACTTGTCGGGATGCGCCTTGGCATCGGCCACGAACGTCTTGAAGTCCGCGATGCCGCCCGCCGCCTTGGGGTTGATGGCCATGACGATCGGAACGGTGCCCATCATCGAGATCGGCTCGAAGCTCTTGATCGGGTCGTATTCCAGATCTTTCTGCAGGATGGAGTTGGTGGCCAGATTGCTGATCACCATCCCCACGGTATAGCCGTCGGGCGCGGCCCGGGCCAGCATGCCGGCGGCAATCCCGCCGCTGGCGCCGGGATGGGGCATCACGATGACGGGCTGACCCAATTCCTGTTGCAGCTTCTCGGCGATCACGCGGGAAAATACTTCGCTGACGCCCTTGTAGCCGATCAGGAAATTGATCGGCTTGCTGGGATAGGTGTCGGCTGCCAGGGCGGCGCCGCTCATGATGCCGAAGGCCAGGCTCGCGGCCAGGGCGCGCCGCAGGCGGCTTGCCATTGTTGATGCCATGCTTGTCTCTCCTTGTCGGGGGCTGGGCCGCGGCTCTGTTGGCAGCGTTGCCGTGGGACTGCGTTATCGGATCTTGTACTGTCGGATGGCCTCCACCAGCCCGGCGCCGTCGCGGATCGCCGCCTGCATGCGCTCCTCGGTCTCGTGCATGGCCCGCGCGCGTTGGGCGACTTCCCATGCCTGCGCCGCGGGAACGACGATGACACCGTCGTGGTCGGCGATCACGATGTCGCCGGGCGCCACCAGCACGCCGCCGCACACGACCGGCTGGTCGATGGCCAGCGTGACGATGTGCTGGAAGTTCACCCGCGGGCTGGTGCCCTGCGCGTAGACCGCGATGCCGATGGCCGGCATGTCGGCGATGTCGCGGACCGCGCCGTCGGTGACGACCGCCTGGGCGCCCCGCGCCGCGGCCCGCGTGGCCATATTGGCTCCCCAGGTGGCGCCCGAGGCGTCGCCGCCCAGCGCGATGACCAGGATTTCGCCCGGCTGCGCGGAGTCGATGACCTGCTGCGTGCCCATGGCCAGGTCCGGGCCGAAGGCGGGCTGACGGGCGTTGGCGGCGGCCGTGCTGCGATTGACGGTGCGCGCCCGTCCCGCCACCGGCGCGCCGCTGAGATGGCGCACCCGCGTGTCCATGACGCCATTGGGCAGGCCCATGGCGTGCATCGCGTCGAACACGATGGCGGCGCCCAGTCCGGCGAAACGCTCGACGAGGGCGTCCTCGCCATTCCGGCCGCTTGCCGGATCCGTTGCTGTCATTGCGGTCTCCTTGTCTGGTCTGGCGGGTCGCGGGCTCAAGGCCGCGCCGTGCGGATGTCGGCGCACAGGGCCGCGGCGGATCGGAGCAGGAGCGGAAGCAGGCCCACCACGATGATGCGAAAGCCGCTGTCCAGATAGGGGGCGGCCGAAGCGCGGTCGGTGGCGGAGGCGCCGAAAGGGATGGCGCCGGCGCGCGCCAGCGCCGCCACCTGCGCGACCGCGGACGCGAGCGCCGCGGGGTTGTGCTCGCCGCGCCCGAGCGTCACGCTCAGGTCACCCGTTCCCAACAGGACGAAGTCCACGCCCGGGGTTTCGGATATGGCGCGGGCCTGTTCGATGGCCTGGGGCGTTTCCAGCATGACGCCCACCACGACCTTGTCCTGGACGTGGTCCAGCGCGTCCCAGCCGCTGCGGCGCGTGTAGCCGTAGGCGCGCGCATAGAACGCGGCGCCGCGCGCGCCCGCCGGCGGATAGAGCGCCTGGGACACGGCGGCCCGGGCTTCCTCGACCGACGAGACCTGCGGCACCAGGATGCCGTCCGCGCCCGAGTCCAGCACCCGCCCGATGAATTCCTTGGAAGCCGTGGGCACGCGCACCAGCACCGGCACGCCCACGGCCTGCGCCGCCCGGATCATGTGGCGGATGTCGGCGAAATCCAGGGGGCCGTGCTCCGCGTCCAGCACGACGAAGTCATAGCCGGCATGCGCCGCGATCTCGACCAGTTCGGGGCTGGGAGCGGGAACGAACGCGCCGGTAAGCGCCTGCCGGTCCCGCATGCGGGCCTTGAGCCCCGTGTCGTCCCGCTGCTCGCTGCCGCTCATGCCACGCATCCTTGTCCTGCGGCATCCGGCCCGACGCCGGCGGGGGAAAGTCCTTCGCGTTGTCTCATCACTGCCTCTTATCGTGGAATAGAATTCCGATGACTTTTCGGGCTATCGGCTTCGCATCGGTCTTTGCGGCCCCTGGACATTCGCGCATGGCGCGGAGTGTTGTGCTTTCTCGATGCGGCATGGGCAAATGATATCGTTCGATCCCACCGGCACAAAGGGAGTTATTCTCTTCAAAATTCCGGAAAAAAATTCATGAAACCGACGATCAAGCAACTCGAAGCCTTGTATTGGGCGGGCAAGCTGGGCAGCTTCCAGGCCGCGGCGGCGCACCTGCATACCTCGCAATCGGCCATCGCCAAGCGCATCGCCGAATTGCGCGAGATCTTCCAGGTGCGGCTGATCGATCCGGCCTACCGGCACGCCAAGCTGACCGACCACGGACAGCGCCTGCTGGCCGCGGCCGAGGAGGTGCTGCATGCCAACGAACGGCTGATGGAGCGCATGGGCTATCCCTTCGGCTTCACGGGCGTGCTGCGCCTGGGGGTGAGCGAACTGGTGGCCGTGACCTGGCTTCCGCGCCTGATCCAGGAGGTCAAGCTGCAGCATCCCCAAGCCGTCATCGAACTGGAGGTGGGGGCGGGCGGTTCCATCCTGGATCTGCTCAAGGCCGGAAAGATCGACCTCGCGCTCGTGCCGGGACACACCTGGGGCGAACAATTCGAATCCGAGGAACTGGCCGAGGTGGAATTCCAGTGGATGGCGAGTCCGCGGCTGGGCTGTCCCAATCGCATCCTGACGAACGCGGAGTTCTCGTCCTATCCGATGCTGGTGCATTCGCGCCACGGGATCGGCACGCAGCTGTTCGCGCAATGGCTGCGGCGCAACGGCATTTCCAACCATCGTGTGTTCACGGCCAACAGCATGACGGTCATGGTTCAGCTGACCGTGGGCGGCCTGGGGCTGAGCAGCCTGCCGACGGAGTATGTCCGCCAGTTCATCGAGGACGGGAAGCTCGTCCGGGTGAGGACCAGCGCGCGCTTGCCGCGCGTGAAGTACTTCGCCGTCTACCGCAACCGCGCCGAGTATCCGTTTCTCGAAACCCTCATTCCGCTGGCGAAGTCGCTTTGCGATTTCAGCCTGACGGGCGCGACCTTCTCTTGATCCCGCGCCCGCGGCTTGCCGCGGACCGCTCGGTAAAAACCCGGGTTCCCTCTCTTTTTATGTCGTACTACGATCTATTTAAAAATGGCTCGGACATAACAAGGAGCGGGGATGGAACTGTTAGACAACCTCATGCTGGGGTTCTCGGTGGCGTTTACGCCGGAAAACCTGCTGTATGCGCTGCTGGGATGCGTGCTGGGCACGCTGGTGGGCGTGCTGCCGGGCCTCGGGCCGGTGCCCACCATCGCGATGCTGCTGCCCATCACCTACGTGCTGCCGCCCGTCGCGGGGCTGATCATGCTGGCGGGCATCTACTACGGCACCCAGTATGGCGGCTCGACCACCGCCATCCTGGTGAACCTGCCCGGGGAAACCTCCGCCGTGGTGACCGTGCTGGACGGCCACCAGATGGCGCGCAACGGACGCGGCGGAGCCGCCTTGTCGCTGGCCGCCATCGGCTCTTTCTTCGCGGGCACCGTCGCCACCATGCTCATCGCCGCGTTCGCGCCGCCGCTGGCGGAAGTGGCGTTCAAGTTCGGCCCGGCGGAGTACTTTTCGCTGATGACGCTGGGCCTGGTCGGGGCGGTGGTGCTGGCGTCGGGCTCGCTGGTCAAGGCGATCTGCATGATCCTGCTCGGGCTGCTGCTGGGGCTGGTCGGCACGGACGTCAATTCGGGCGTGGCCCGCTACGACTTCGGCATTCCGGAACTGCAGGACGGCATCAACTTCGCCATCGTCGCCATGGGCGTCTTCGGCTTTGCCGAGATCATGAGCAACCTGGAACTGAAGGACAAGCGCGTCGAGATCACGGACAAGGTGGGATCGCTGTATCCGAACCGGCGCGAGATGCGCGAGGCGGCGCCCGCCATCGTCCGCGGCACCGCGGTCGGGTCGATGCTGGGCATCCTGCCCGGCGGCGGCTCGGTGCTGTCGGCCTTTGCGTCCTACACGCTGGAAAAGAAGATATCGCGCGAGCCGGAGCGCTTCGGCAAGGGCCATCCTGCCGGGCTGGCAGGCCCGGAATCCGCCAACAACGCGGGCGCCCAGGCATCGTTCATTCCACTGCTGACGCTGGGTATTCCGGGCAACGCCGTCATGGCGCTGATGGTCGGCGCGATGACCATCCACAACATCCAGCCGGGTCCGCAGGTCATGACCAGCCACCCCGACCTGTTCTGGGGGCTGATCGCGTCGATGTGGATCGGCAACCTGATGCTCGTGATCCTCAACCTGCCGCTCGTGGGGCTCTGGGTCAAGCTGCTGAAGGTGCCCTACCGCATCCTGTTTCCGGCGATCCTGGTGTTCTGCACCATAGGCGTGTATTCGCTGAACTACAACACCTTCGACCTCTACATGACGGCGTTCTTCGGTGTGGTGGGCTACCTGTGGAGCAAGCTGCGCTGCGAGGGCGCGCCGCTGCTGCTCGGCCTGGTGCTCGGTCCGATGATGGAGGAGAACTTCCGCCGGGCGCTGCTGCTGTCGCGCGGAGACTTCATGACCTTCCTGGAACGGCCGCTGTCCGCGACGCTGCTGGGCGCGGCGGCGGTGCTCGTCATCCTGGTGGCGCTGCCCAACATCCGCAAGAAGCGCGAAGAGGCCTTCGTCGAAGAGGACTGAGCCGCCGCGCGCAGCCGGCCTTCAGGGGGCGTCGTGGAAGGACAGGTCCAGCCCGATGCGCGTGCCGCCGCGCACGCGGCTGATGGCGTGTTTCAGGTTGACTCGGTAATCGCCGCCGGCGCCGCGCGCGGGACGGTGCGCCGTGGCGATGAGGGCGGCGTCGCCCAGCCGCAGGGGCAGCACCATGGGCCGCGACTGCATGCGGGGGCGCTGCTCCGTCATGACGAACTCGCCGCCGGTGAAATCCCGGCCGGGTTCGGACAGCAGCGCCACGCATTGCAGCGGGAATACGTGCTCGCCATCGTGCTGCTGGTGCAGCGCGACGTAGCCGTCCTCGCGCAGCAGGCTGAACCGCGACAGCGGGCGCGTCTGGCGCGCCTGATGGCAGCGGTGGAGGAAATCCGCCAGTTCGTCCGGGTAGCGGCTGGCGGCGCCCAGCCGCTCGCTCCAGCGGTTGGCGATGGGGACGAGATGGCGGTAGAGGGCCTCGCGCCATGCCGTCAGCGGCTCGGGCAGCGCGGCCGGAAGGCGGTAGAGATCGCCCGCGCCCGCCGGCGCTGCATCGGCGGCCAGCCGGCCCAGCGAGCGCGCCTGCTGCGGCGCCAGCCAGCCGGGCAGCAAGGCATAGCCTTCCGCGTCGAGCTGCGCGGCGATGTCGTCCCAGTCCAGCAGAGCGATGGCGGGCGCGTCGCCGTCCACGGCGATCCGGCCTGCGCGGACGGGGTGGGGGGCGAGCGGGAGCTCGGCCTGCATGGTTTCAGCGCGCGTCATGGAAGATCACGCCCAGCGTATGTCGCTGCCCGCCCAGCAACCGGCTGACGCCGTGCCGCATGGCGGCCCGGCGCAAGCCGCCGCGCTTGCCGGCGATGGGGCGTTGGTTCACGGTGAACACCAGCGCGTCTCCCCGCCGCAGGGGCAGCACCTGCGCCACCTGCTCGTCGGAGGAGGTTTCCGTCATGACGAATTCGCCGCCGCTGAAGTCCTTGCCGGGCTCGGACAGGAGGATGGCCGTCTGCAAGGGGAAGACGAGTTCGCCGTAGAGATCCTGGTGCAGGCAGTTGTAGTCGCCTTCGCGGTATTCGAGGATCAGCGGCGTGGGCCGGCGCTGGCCGGCATGGTGGCAGCGCGCGAGGAACGCCTCCAGCGTTTCGGGGTATTGCTGGTTTATGCCCAGCAGGCGGTTCCAGCGGTTGGCGATCGGCGCGAGGCGGGGATAGAGCGCATGGCGCAGGGCGTCGACGAGCGGCGGAAGCGGGTAGGAAAAATACTTGTACTCGCCGCGGCCGAACCCATGGCGGCCCATGACGACGCGAGAGCGGTAGCAGTCCTCTCGCGGGTACAGCGCGGTCAGCGCCTGGCATTGGGCCGGGTCGAGCAGGGCAGGCAGCACCGCGTTGCCGTAGCGGTCGAGGGACAGGCCGATGGCTTCCCAATCCTGCCGTGAGACCGCGCCGGGCACGGCGTCGGCGCCCGGGGGCGTGCTGCTTTTCATGATCTATCGCCGGAGGTTGAACGTACCCGGTCAGTGTAGATCGCGCGGCCTCGCCTGGGACTCCGGATCTTGCCATGGCCGGCCCGGCCCGGCCCGGCCTTAGAAGCCGACGGCCTGGCCGTCGCGCCGGGAATCCGACGCGGCCACGTAGCCGCCCTGGGGCAGGCGGCAGATCAGTTGCGCCGAGCCGAATTCCAGGCTGTCGGCGGGCGCCACCGCCACGTTGTGGCCGCGGGCGCGCAGCGCCTCGACCACGTCCGCGGGCAGGTGCGCTTCGACGTTGACCACGGGGCCCTTCTCCACGCGGAAGCGCGGCGCGTCGCTCATGGCCTGCGGGTTCTGGCCGAACGCGGCCAGGCGGGTGACCATTTGCAGATGCCCTTGGGCCTGCATCGATCCGCCCATCACGCCGAACGACATCAGCGGCTGGCCACCGCGCGTGACGAAGGCGGGGATGATGGTGTGCATCGGCTTCTTGCGCGGCGCCACCTGATTGGCGTGGCCGGGCGTGAGCACGAAGTTCAGGCCGCGGTTGTGCAGGCTGATGCCCGTGTCCGGCACCACGACGCCGGAACCGAAGCCGTGGTAGTTGGACTGGATGAAGGACACCATGGTGCCGTCGGCGTCGGCCGCCGTCAGGTACACCGTGCCGCCGGTGGCCGGCGTGCCCGCCACCGGCACGCTGGCGCGGTCCATGGAGATCAGGCGCGCGCGCTCGGCCAGGTAGGAGCGGTCGAGCAGGGCGCGGGCGTCGGTGCGCATGTGGCGCGGATCGGCGACGTGGTGATGCAGGTCCGCGAAGGCCAGCTTCATCGCCTCGATGCTGACGTGGTAGTAGTCGGCGCTGTCGCGGCCCATGCCTTCCAGGTCGAACTGTTCCAGCATGCCCAGCGCCATCAGCGCCGAAATGCCCTGGCCGCTAGGCGGGATTTCGTGCAGCTCGTAGCCGCGGAACGACTGGGAAATGGGGGCGACCCATTCGGGGCGGTGCTCCGCCAGGTCGGCGGCGCTGAGCGCGCCACCGGTCTGGCTGGCGAAGTCGGCGATCTTGCGGGCCAATTCGCCGCGGTAAAAGCTCTCGCCGCCGCTTTCCGCGATGTCGCGCAGGGTCTTGGCCTGGGCCGGGAAACGCCACCATTCGCCGGCTTGCGGGGCCCGTCCCTGCGGCAGGAAAGCCGCGGCAAAGCCTGGTTCCTGCGCCAGCCTGGGCGCCTGCGTCGCCCATTGGCGGGCGATGGTGGGCGATACCGCGAAGCCCTCTTCGGCGTAGGCGATGGCGGGCTCGAACAGCTGGGCGAAAGGCAGCTTGCCGAAGCGCTCGGACAGTGCTTTCCAGCCCGCCACCTGGCCCGGCACGGTGACGGTGCCCCAGCCGGTGCCGGGCATGGCGTCGCGGCCGTTGAAGTACTCCGGCGTCCAGGCCGCGGGCGAGCAGCCGCTGGAGTTCAGGCCGTGCAGCTGGCCGCCGTGCCAGACCAGCGCGAACATATCGCCGCCGATGCCGTTCATGACGGGTTCCAGCACCGTCAGCGCGATTGCCGTGGCGATGGCGCTGTCGACCGCATTGCCGCCGGCCAGCAGCATGCGCAGGCCGGCCTGCGCCGCCAGGGGTTGGCTGGTCGCGACCGCGTTGGCGGCCAGGACCGGCATTTTTCGGGAGGCGTAGGGAAAGGACCAATCGAAGGGTGAGGACATGGGTGCTGGAGCTCGTTTTGGAAATTACTGCGGGGTGATGCCGGCCTGGTCGATCAGCTGCTTGGTGCGCGGGATCTCGGCCTTGATGAAGGCGGCGAATTCTTCGCGGGTGCCGCCGCGAGGCTCGGCGCCGGTTTCCGCCAGCTTACTGCGCAGCGCCGGATCGGCAAGCACTTTGTTGACCGCGCGGTTCAGCTTGTTGAGCACCGGGGCGGGCGTGCCTTCGGGCGCCACCAGGCCGTACCAGGGCGCGATGTCGTAGCCGGCATAGCCCTGTTCGGCGATCGTGGGGATGTCCGGCGCCAGCGCCGAGCGCTTGGAATTGGACATGCCGAGTGCCAGCAGCGCGCCGCTCTTGGCCTGCGGCAAGCCCGTCATGATGGTGTCGAAGTACATCGAGACCTGGCCGCTGAGCAGCGCGGGTATGGCTTCGCCCGCGCCCTTGTAGGGCACGTGCAGGATGTCGATGCCTGCCACGGACTTGAGCATTTCGCCGGCCATGTGCGAGGTGGTGCCCGTGCCGAAGGAGGCGTAGGTCAGCTTGCCGGGATTGGCGCGCGCGTAGGCGACCATTTCCGGCAGGGTCTTGAAGGGCTGCGAGGGATTGGCCAGCAGGATGTTGGGCGTATAGGCCACCATCGACACGAGCTCGAAGGCGTCGGGGTCGTAGGCCAGGCGTTTTTGCAGATAGCGGTTGGTCACGATGGCGGCTGGGCCGCCCATCAGCAGCGTGTAGCCGTCCGGCGCGGAACGCGCCACCGAGGCGCTGCCGATGGCGGCCGCGGCGCCGGGACGAGCCTCGACGACGAAAGGCTGCCCCAGCTCCGTCGACAGCGCCGCGCCCAACTGGCGCGAGATCAGGTCGGTGGCGGAACCTGCCTGGAAGGGCACGACGATGCGCACGGGATGCTGCGGCCAGTCGGTGGCCTGGGCGCCGGCCTGGGCGGCGCAGGCCAGGGCCGCGGCGCCTGCCAGCGCCCGGATGAGACGAAACTTCATGGATTCCCCTTGATCGCGTTTATGAAGGCGTGGGGGGATTAGACGCAATGGCTCGTCCGCCATCCATTGGTGTTTGCATCCATGGATCATTGGATCCAATTTGTGTTATTTTTGCGTTTATCTATCATGGCGGCTTTGCGGGGCCCGCGTCAGGCGCCCTTGAGTATCAATAGGCCCCGGCCTTGGGAAAACGATGCTGCAATTCCAGAAGACAGCGATCAGCGCCGAAGACGAGGCGTACCTGCACCTGCAGCGGGAGATCCGGCTCGGGCGCTACGCGCCGGGCCAGCGCCTGGTGCCCGAGGTGGTGGCCGCCGAGATCGGCACCAGCCGCATGCCCGTGCGCGGCGCGCTGCGCCGGCTGGCCTCCGAGGGCCTGGTCGAGATCCGCGCCAATCGCGGCGCGGTGGTGCGCGGCCTGAACCAGCAGGAAATGCTGGAAGTGTTCGAAATGCGCTCCGTGCTGGAAGGCCTGGCCATGCGCAATGCGGTGCTGAATATGAATGCCGAGCACATCCGCCGGCTGTCGAATTCGCTTGAGCTGCTGGAGCAGGGCCCGGGCGAGGACCTGGACTGGACCACCGCCCACCGCGAATTCCACGAATACCTGTGCAGCTTCTGCCAGCAGCCGCGCCTGCTGCGCCAGCTCTCCGAGCTGCATTCCGTCGTCGAACCCTATATGCGCCTGTGGGCGGCCCAGCCGGGCCGCGTCCTGCGGGTGCGCGAGTCGCACCAGGAGCTGATCGATGCCCTGCGCACGCGCGATCCGGCGCGCTGTGAAGCGGCGATGCGGCAGCACGTGCTGAACACGGTGCCGGCCTTGCAGGCGTTCCTGGAGCAGGCGGCCTAGGGCGGCCTTGCTTTAGACTGGGGCATCCGTAGCGACGAGCCCCGCCATGACCGAATCCGCCGACACCCTGATCCGCCGCCTGGCGTTGCAGCCGCATCCCGAGGGCGGCTACTACCGCGAAACCTACCGCGCCGCCGGCGCCGTGACGCGGGCCGACGGCAAGCGGCTGGCGGCCAGCACCGCCATCTATTACCTGCTGTGCGACGGCGCCTGGTCCACCTGGCACCGCATCCGCGCCGACGAACTCTGGCATTTTCACGCCGGCACGCCGCTGCACGTCCACGTGCTGGCGCCCGACGGCGGCTACCGGCGCTTGCGCCTGGGCAACGCGCTGGCCGACGAGGGCGCCGAATTCCAGGGCGTCGTGCCGGGGGGCAGCTGGTTCGCCGCCGAGCTCGCCGAACCGGGCGGCTACGCGTTGGCGGGCTGCACGGTGGCGCCGGGGTTCGAATTCAGCGAGTTCGAGCTGGCCGACGCCGGCGAACTGCGCCGCCTGTATCCCGCGCAGGCCGAGCTGATCGCGCGGCTGGCGCGCTAGCCGCCGCTGGTTCGCGCGGGTCGGCCCCTCATCAGCTGGCCGGCGCCAGTCCGGGCGTGGCCGCGTGACCGGGCGTCAGTCCGCGCCCTGCGCGTCCGGCCTGGCGGCCTGCCGTTTGCGGCGGGGCAACTTGGCCTCGCTGGCGAGCACGCCGGCGACGATCAGCCCCGCGCCCAGCAGCGCCAGCGCGGGCAGGCGGTCGCCGGCCAGCCGGCCCACGATGCCGCCCCACACGGGTTCGCCCGCGTAGATGACGGTGGCCCGCGTGGGCGACACGGATTTCTGCGCCCAGTTCATGGTCAGCTGGATCACGGCGCTGGCCAGCCCCAGGCCGATCGCCGCGCCGGCCCACAGCCACGAGAAGGCGGGCACCGATTCGCCCAGCACCGGCATGAGCGCGAATGAAACCAGCCCTGCCGTCAGCAGCTGCACCGCGGTCACGCGGCGGCTGTCCACCGATTTGGCGAACAGGCCGATCAGGATGATCTCGGCGGCGATGGCCGCGGCCCCGGCCAGCGTGGCCGCTTCGCCCGCGCTGAAGTTCAGGGCGCCAGCCTGCGGTCCGGCCAGCAGGACCAGCCCCGTGAAGGCCAGCGCCACGCCGACCCAGCTCATCACGCCGGGCGGCTTCTTCAGCACGGCCCATTGCAGCAGCGGCACGATGGGCACGTACAGCGCGGTGATGAAGGCCGATTGGCTGCTGGAGATCGTCTGCAGGCCGTAGGTCTGCAGGAAGTAGCCGAGGAAGAGGGCGCTGCCGATGGCGATGCCGGCGCCGATCTCGCGGCGGGTGATCCCCGCCATATGCTTGCGGAACAGCAGCAGCGCCATCCCGCCCGCGATCGTGAAGCGCACGCCGACGAAAAACAGCGGTCCGCTGTGCTGCATGGCGATCTGGATGATGAGGAAGGTGCTTCCCCACAGCATGGTGACCAGCACCAGGGCGATTTCCTGGCGGGACAGGGCGAACATCGATGTCTTGGGTGTCACGGCTTGCGTCGAATGCTACGAAATGGTGGGCAATATACTGCACCGCCTTCGGGGGGCTGGCGCGGCGCGCGCCGGTCCGAATGAGGGTCCGAACCCGGGCCGGAACCTCGGCCCGGCCGGCGGCGGTGACCGCTCACCGAACAGGTTTTGCGCCGGGGCGCCTGGCCTGCATATAGCCGGGAGTAATATGACACGTCCGGCAGCCCCAGGCCGCCGGAGAACCCGCCGTTTCGCGCCTCATTCTTTCCCGGCCTGCCGGCCGCGCCGCCTTCGCGCGCCGCCGACGGCGTCCGCGGATCCGGGCGCGCCGGCGGGCATAAAAAGATATCGAGGAGAAGCATACGTGGACAAGCAAGAGTCGGGCGGCTGGTATTTCGGCTGGAATATCGTTGGCGCCGCTACGGCACTCACCCTGTTGACCGTCGGCCTGCGCATGGGCATCGGGCCGTTCTTCCTGCCCATGGCGGAAAGCCTGGGCTTCACCCGCAGCACGCTGTCCGGCATCGTCGCCATCGGCATGCTCTGCTATGGCCTGGGCATGCCCCTGGCGGGCTATCTGGTCAGCACGCACGGCACGCGTTTCGTGCTGCTGAGCGGGGCGGCCATCGTCGTGGCCTCATCCATCTGGACCGTGTTCGCGAGCGGGCCCATCGAATTCCTGCTGTCCTTCGGCGTGGCCCTGTCCATCGGCCTGGCTTTCACCAGCCCGGTGGCGCTGACGCCGGTGATCAGCCGCTGGTTCACGCGCCAGCGCGGCATGGCGCTGTTCTTCCTGTCCACCGGATCGATGGCCGGCATCGCGCTGATGACGCCCACGCTCACGTTCGCGATCTCCGCCGTCGGCTGGAAGGAAACGCTGCTCGGATTCGCGGTGCTGTTCGCGCTGCTGACCGTGCCGGTGGCGCTCTTCCTCATGCGCGACGAGGCGCCCGAGCATACCGACCTGCTGCCTCACCAGATCGTGAAGAATGCCGGGGCCGCCAAGCCCGCGGCCAGGAAGCCGACCCCCAACGTGCGCGGCGCGCTGCGCACGCTGCCGTTCTGGCAGGTGGCTCTGGGCCTGTTCGCCTGTGGCTTCAGCATGAACCTGCTGGGCACGCACGGCGTGCCCATGCTGATGGACCACGGCTTCGACGCCACCACGAGTTCGCTGGGCATCGGGCTGATCGGCCTGGTGGCGATCTTCAGCACGCTGGTGCTGGGCCGCATGTCGGACCAGGTCGAGCGCCGCAACATCCTGGCCGCCATCTACCTGGTGCGCGGCCTGGGGTTCTTCGCGCTGGTGATGGTGGGCGCGCATTGGGAACTGTACGCCGCGGCCACCATCGGCGGCATCGTGTGGGCCGGCAGCGTCGCCTTGTCGTCGGCGATCCTGGCCGACGTGTACGGGATCCGCGTGGTGGGGGTGCTGTACGGCCTGGCCTACCTGGGACACCAGGTGGGCGGCATGATCAGTTCATGGCTGGGCGGCTGGGCCTACGAGACCTTCGGTACGCATTGGGTGGCGTTCGGTTCGGCCGGCGCGCTGCTGTTGGCGGCGGCGCTGATTTCCCTGCGCCTGCCCGCGCGCGGCCTCTTGAGCGGGCAGGCGGCTGCCGCCGGCAGCCGCTGAGCCGGCCAGGCCCTAGCGGTCTTTCAGCAGCGACACCAGTTCGGGCACGTAGCGGTCGCCGCCGCCCTGCGTGACCGCCTGGTCGAAGGTGTGCTGCACGGCCGCGCCGATTTCACGCACGGCGCCCGTCTCGGCGGCCATGGTGTTGTAGTAGGACAGGTCCTTCTGGGCGTTCGACATGAAGAACCGCAGCGAAGAGGGGTCCTGTTCCAGCAGATAGGGCTTGATGCGCTCCAGGGCCACGCCGCCGCCGCCGCCCTTGGCCAGCACGTCGGCGAACACGGCCGGATCGATATCCGAGCGCAGCGCGCAGGCGGCCGCTTCCGACAGCAGGGCGACCACGCCCAGCGACACGTAGTTGTGCAGCAGCTTCATGCGGTGGCCGGCGCCCACCGGGCCCGCATGCGTGATGTTCTCGGCGAAGCAGGCCAGCAGCGGCTTGCATTCTTCAAATAGCGCGGCGTCGCCGCCCACCAGCAGATTGAGCCGGCCCTCGGCGGCCTCCTTGGGCGTGCGCGTCATGGGCGCGTCCAGGAAGCGGCCGCCCGCCTGCACCACGGCCTGCGCCACTTTCTCGGTGGAGGAGGGGATGGCGGTGGAGCAGTCGATGATGACCGTGCCGGGCCGGATGCCTTCCAGCACGCCGCCCGCCGACAGCAGCACGGCCTCGACCTGCGGGCTGCCGGTGACGCACAGGATGATCACGTCCGACTGGGCCGCCAGCGTGGCGCCGTCGGCCACGCTGGTCGCGCCGGCGGCCTTCAGCGCATCCAGCGGCTGGTTGCCGGGATGCTCCAGCACCGTCAGCGTATGACCGTGCTTGACCAGATTGCTTGCGATGCCATGGCCCATGAGGCCGATTCCAACCATGCCGACTTTCGCCATCTTCCACTGCTCCTGCCATGTAGGGTGTTTGTTATCGCGTAAATCTTACTCCGACTTGCGGCGCTTCGAATATGCCGAAAGTAGCCTTCAAATCTTTCGGATGGTAAGGGGCGAAGGGCATTCCTAAAATCGTTCCACAGCCGCAGGCCTTGCCAGGCGCGGACCGAAATACAACGGAGACAGCCGCCCTCGGGGCGGCGCACAGCACCATGCCGCAAACCGCAAACGAGCCGGCGTCCAGCGCCGAGCGCCATTATTTCGAGCAGCTCGCGCAGGGCCGCTTCGCCATTCCGCAATGCCAGGACTGCGCCAGGCATCATTTCTATCCCAGGGTGGTCTGCCCGCATTGCGGCTCCGACGCGCTGCGCTGGGTCGAGCCCAGCGGCCGCGGCGAGGTCTATTCCACGACCGTCGTGCGCGCCAAGGGCGGGGACTACACCGTGTGCCTGGTGGACCTGGAAGAAGGCCCGCGCCTGATGAGCCGCGTGGTGGACATGCCGGTGGACGCGGTGCGCATCGGCCAGCGCGTGCGCGCCAGGATCGACGCCGTGGACGGCGCGCCCCTGCTGGTGTTCGTGGCGCAGACGGAGGAACGGGCATGAGCCGGAGCTATCGCGGCGCGATCGCCGTCCTGGGCACGGGCATGGCCGGGCTGGGCGATTGCCAGGGCCGTACCGAGCAGGAAATCATCGCGCAGGCCTCCCGCCGCGCCGTGGCCGCCAGCGGCCTGAAGATGCGGGACATCGACGGCATCATCACCTCCAGCCTGACCTCGCCCTGGTGGGTGATGCGGATGGCGGAATACCTGGGAATCCGCCCGCGCTTCTCCGACAGCACCATGTTCGGCGGCTCGTCCTTCATCGCCGACCTGAAGATCGCGGCGATGGCGATCGAGGCCGGCCAGTGCGAGCACGTGCTGGTCTGCTACGGCGCCAATCCGCGCAGCGCGCCCAGCAGCACGCAGATCAACCAGATGCGCGCGGCGCTGGACCCGCAGCCTTACGAGCATCCGTACAAGCCCTTCAATCCGGTATCCAGCTATGCCCTGGCCGCCGCCCGCCACATGCATCAGTACGGCACCACGCGGCGGCAACTGGCCGAAGTCGCCGTCGCGGCGCGCAAATGGGCGCAACTGAATCCGGATGCCTTCCTGCGCGAGCCGCTCACCATCGACGAGGTGCTGGGCGCCAAGATGATCTCGGATCCGCTCACCGTGCGCGACTGCTGCCTGGTGACCGACGGCGCGGGCGCCTTCGTGGTGACGCGCGCCGACCGCGCCCGCGACCTTCATCCGCGCCCCATCTACGTGCTGGGCACCGGCCATGCGCACTGGCATCGCCAGATATCCTGCATGCCGGACGTTACCGTCACGCCGGCGGTGGATTCAGGCCGGGCCGCCTTCGCCGAGGCGGGCCTGACGCCCGCCGACGTCGACCTGGTGGAGCTCTACGACGCGTTCACGATCAACCCCATCCTGTTCCTGGAAGACCTGGGCTTCTGCGCCAAGGGCGAGGGCGGCGCGTTCATCGGCGGCGGCCGCATCGAGCCGGGCGGGGACCTGCCCATGAACACCAACGGCGGCGGGCTGTCGTTCACCCATCCCGGCATGTACAGCATTTTCCTGGTGATCGAGGCCGTGGCGCAGCTGCGCCGCGAGGCGGGCGAGCGCCAGGTGCCCAAGGCCGACGTCGCGCTGGTGCACGGCAACGGCGGCGTGCTCTCCAGCCAGGCCACCGCGATTCTCTCCCACTCCCTGTGACCCACGCCATGATGAACAAGACACTCGATTCCGCCGCGCAGGCCGTGGCCGACATTCCAGACGGCGCCACCGTGCTGGTCAGCGGCTTCGGCCTGTCCGGTCAGCCCGTCGAATTGCTCGACGCGCTGGTGGAGCAGGGCGCGAGCGGCCTGACCGTGGTGTGCAATAACAGTGGGGCCCGCGACAGCGGCCTGGCGCGCCTGATCCGGCTGGGCCGCGTGCGCAAGCTGATCGCCTCGTATCCGCGCGGCGCGGAGTCCCAGGCTTTCGAGTCGGCCTACGCCGAGGGGCGCATCGAATACGAATGCGTGCCGCAGGGCACGCTGGCCGAGCGGCTGCGCGCCGCGGGCTCGGGCCTGGGCGGCTTCTTCACGCCCACCGGCTACGGCACGCTGCTGGCCGAAGGCAAGGAGACGCGCCTCATCAAGGGCGTGGGCCACGTGTTCGAGGAACCGCTGCACGCCGACTACGCGCTGGTGAAAGCCTATTGCGCCGATCCCCTGGGCAACCTGGTGTACCGCAAGGCGGGGCGCAATTTCGGCCCGCTCATGTGCATGGCCGCGGCCACCGCCGTGGTCCAGGTCCATGCGCTGGCGGAGGTCGGCGGCCTGGACCCGGAGCACGTCGTCACCCCCGGGATCTTCGTGCAGCGCGTGCTGCGCATCCCCGACGCCCAACTGACCGGAGCCCTGCAATGATCCAACGATATTCCCGCGAGGACATCGCCCGCCGCGCCGCGGCCGACATCCCGCCCGGCTCCTACGTGAACCTGGGCATCGGCCTGCCGGTCATGGCGCTGGATTACTGGACGCCGGAGCACGGCGTCACCGTGCACAGCGAGAACGGCATCCTCGGCATGCGGGCGCGCACGGAGGCCGATCCCGTGGACCCGGACCTGACCAACGCGGCCAAGCAGAACGTGGCGCTTTCTGAAGGCGGCAGCTTTTTCAACCATGCCGACTCCTTCGCCATGATGCGCGGTGGCCACCTGGACTATTGCATCCTGGGCGCCTACCAGGTCTCGGAAACCGGCGACCTGGCCAACTGGTCGCTCGGGCAGCCCGGGGTGGCCGCCGCCGTGGGCGGGGCCATGGATCTGGCCGTCGGCGCCAAGCGCGTGCACGTGCTGATGGAACACCTGACGCGGGACGGCCGGCCCCGGCTGCGCCGCCAGTGCGACCTGCCGTTGACGGGCGCGGCCTGCGTGGACCGCGTCTACACCGACTTCGCCACGCTGGACGTGACGCCGCAGGGCTTCCTGGTGCGCGATATGGCCCCGGGCCTGACGCGCGAAGCCCTGCAGGCCGCCACCGACGCGCCGCTGCGTTTCGCGCAGGAGCTTTGCGATGTCGAATGACGCCCGGCTTGAGGAATTCCGCGCGGAAGTCCGCGGCTTCCTGCGGACCCATCTGCCCGCCGACCTGCGGCGCAAGGTGCTGGACCACCAGCGCCTGGACAAGCAGGACTTCCAGCGCTGGCACCGCATCCTGCATGAGCGCGGCTGGGTCGCGCCGAACTGGCCGGCCGAACATGGCGGCGCCGACTGGAGCATCCTGCAGCGCAACGTGTTCGACGAAGAGTGCGCCCTGGCGGGGGCGCCCGAAACCGTGCCCTTCGGGCTGCGCATGGTGGCGCCCGTCATCATGGCCTATGGCTCCGCCTGGCAGAAGAGCCATTTCCTGCCGCGCATCCTGAGCGGGCAGGACTGGTGGTGCCAGGGCTACTCCGAGCCGGGCGCCGGCTCGGACCTGGCGTCCCTGACCACGCGCGCGCGCCGGGAAGGCGACGTCTTCGTGGTGAACGGCCAGAAAACCTGGACCACCTATGCCCAGTACGCCGACATGATGTTCTGCCTGGCGCGCACCGATCCCGACGCCAAGGCGCAAGAGGGCATTTCCTTCCTGCTCATCGACATGCGCAGCCCGGGCGTGTCGCTGCGGCCCATCCGGACGCTGGACGGCGGCGAGGAAATCAACGAGGTCTTCCTGGACGAGGTGAGGGTGCCGGTCTCGCACCTGGTGGGCGAAGCGGACCGCGGCTGGACCTACGCGAAGTACCTGCTGTCGCACGAACGCTTCGGCGCGGCCCGGGTGGGGCGCGCCAAGCGCGAGCTGGGCCACCTGCAACGGCTGGCGGCCCAGCGGAAGGTTGACGGCCGCCCGCTGGCCGAGGATCCTGTCTTCGCGCAGCGGCTGGCTCAGTTGGAAATCGACACACTGGCGCTGGAGCAGGCCAACTTGCGGCTGATCGCGCGCGACCAGCGCGGCGCCGGCCATGGCGCGGAAGCCTCGATCCTCAAGTACCTGGGCTCGACGCTGGCCCAGCGCATCAGCGAGGCCCTGGTCGACACCGCCGGCACGCATGCGCTTGCCTACCGTTCCGACGCACTCGAACGCGGTTACGCGCAGGGCGACCCGACGCCCGAGGAAGAACTGGAAGCCATGCCCGGCTTCTATCTCAACCTGCGCAAGATCTCGATCTATGGCGGAACGGACGAAGTCCAGAAGAACATCATCGCCAAGCTCGCCCTGGGCGCGGCCGACGATTACAGCGAGGACCAGCGCGCCCTGGACGATGCCGTCGGACGGTATCTGCAAGGAGAGTACCCGGCGCCCGCCGCCCGCGAGATGCTCGCCGGCGATGCGGATCCCGAAGCTTCGCCGCACTGGCGCGCCTTCGCGGACATGGGCCTGTCGGGCCTGGGCCTGCCGGCGTCGGCGGGCGGCATGGACGGCGGACTCGTCGAGCTATGCGTGGTGATGGAGCGCTTCGGCCGGCACCTGGTGATCGAACCCTACGACGCCAGCGCGGTGCTTTGCGGCCAGTTGCTGGCGCGCCTGCCCCAGGGCGAACGGACCCGCGCGCTGCTCGCCGGGATCGCGCAGGGGGCGGCGCCTGTGCTGGCCCATGCCGAGCCGGATTCGGACTGGCCGCTGGACGCGCCGGGCGCGATGGCGGCGACGGCCGAACCGCAAGGCGGCGGTTGGAGGTTGAATGGCGTCAAGCGGCGCGTGCCCTACGGCGCCGGCGCGCGGCAGCTGCTGGTCACGGCGCGAGACGCCGAGGGAATGGCGGTGTTCCTGGTCGAGGCCGGCAACGCCGGCCTGCGGCGCGAGGGCGCGCCGGGGCTGGACGGCCGCCCCTACGCCGATATCGTGCTCACGGATTGCCAGGTCGATGCCGCCGCCCGGCTGGGACTGGCCGGCGAGGCCCTGGAGCAGGCGGCGGACGCGGCGCGCGTCGCCCTCTGCGCGGAGGCGCTGGGCGCCATGCAGGCGCTGCTGGAGGCCACCCGCGATCACGTGTCGGCCCGCCGCCAGTTCGGCCAGCCGCTGGGCCGCTTCCAGGCGGTGCAGCACCGCCTGGTGGACATGCTGCTGGCCCTGGAGCAGGCGCGCTCGTTGACCTGGCTGGCCGCCGCCGCGGATGCCTCCGATGCGCGCCGGCGCGCGCGCCTCGCGTCTGCGGCCAAGGCCGGTTGCGCGCAGGCGGCCCGCTACATCGGCCAGCAAAGCATCCAATTGCACGGCGGCATGGGCATGACCGACGAGCTGCCGGTAGGCCATTACGTCAAGCGCCTGCTGGCCATCGAACACACGCTGGGCGACGCCCGTTACCATCTCAACCGTTATCAGCGGCTGGCGACGGCCTGAGCCGCGCCGCCGAAAAGGGCACATCATGAGCTTGACTCCCACTTCGCCGTCCCGCGATCTCTCCGCCACCGTCCGCTACGCCCTGCACGGGCGCGCCGCGGTGATCTTCCTGGACAACCCGCCCGTCAACGGGCTGGGCGACACGGTGCGCCGGGGCATCCACGAGGGGCTGGCCCTTGCGCAATCCGATCCCGCGGTGGACGCCATCGTCATCATCGGCGCCGGGAAAGCCTTTTGCGGCGGCGCCGACATCCGCCAGTTCAATACCCCGGCCGCGACCGCCAGGCCCATGCTGCGCGACGTGATCGCGGCCATCGAAGCCTCCGCCAAGCCGGTGCTGGCCGCCATCCACGGCTTCGCGCTGGGCGGCGGGCTGGAGCTGGCGCTGGGGTGCCACTACCGCGTCGCGCAGACAGGCGCCCGGCTGGGGTTGCCCGAGGTAAACCTCGGCCTGGTGCCGGGCGGAGGCGGCACGCAGCGCCTGCCGCGGCTGATCGGCGTGATGCCGGCCCTCGACATGATCCAGACCGGCAAGCCGCTGGAGGCCAGCGCCGCCCTGGCCGCGGGGCTGGTGGACGCCGTCGCCGAAGGCGATCTGCTGGCCGCCGCGCTGCCCTACGCCCTCGAACGCGCGGCGCAGGCCTCGCATCCCATCGCCTCGCGCCGCGCCCTGAGCGCGCAAGGCGCGGATTTCCCGGGCGCCCGCGCCCGGCTCAATCCCAAGGCCCGCAACGCGCTCGCGCAGCGCGCCGCGATCGATTGCGTCGAGGCCGCCACGCGCCTGCCCATCGAGGCCGGGCTGGACGAAGAGCGCCGGCTGTTCGACGCGCTGGTCGAGGGCGACGCCTCCAAGGCGCTGCGCCACCTGTTCTTCGCCGAGAAAGAGGCGCCGCGCGTCAAGGGCGAAGGCCGTGCGGGCGCGATCGGGCGCGTGGGCATCCTGGGCGCCGGCACCATGGGCGGCGGCATCGCCATGGCGTTCGCCAACGCCGGCCTGGACGTCACGCTGTGCGAGCGAGATCGGGCGGCGCTGGACCGGGGCATGGCGCTGATCCGCAAGAACTACGACATCACCGCCGCCAAGGGCAAGCTCGACGCCGCCGGCGTGCAAGCGCGGATGGCGCGTATCTCGCCCAGCCTGGACCTCGCGGATCTGGCGCAGGCCGACCTGGTGATCGAAGCCGTATTCGAGGACATGGGCGTCAAGCAGGACGTGTTCCGTCAGCTGGACGCGATCTGCAAGCCCGGCGCGATCCTGGCCACCAATACGTCGCGCCTGAACATCGACGAGATCGCGGCGTGCACCAAGCGCCCCGAGGCCGTGATCGGGCTGCATTTCTTCAGCCCCGCCAACGTCATGAAGCTGCTGGAAGTGGTGCGCGGCGCGCGCACCGGCGCCGACGTGATCGCCACCTGCATGGCCGTGGCGCAGAAAATCGGCAAGATCCCCGTGCTGGTGGGCGTGTGCGAAGGCTTCGTTGGCAATCGCATGCTGACGGGCTATTGGCGCGAAGCGGGCTTCCTGCTCGAAGAGGGCGCCAGCCCGCGGCAGATCGACGGCGCGCTCACGCGCTTCGGCATGGCCATGGGGCCCCTGGCCATGGCCGACCTGGCGGGCATGGACATCAACTGGGCCACGCGCAAGCGCCTGGCTCCCACGCGGCCCGCGCACCTGCGCTATTCCAAGGTCGCCGACCGCATCTGCGAACTGGGCCGATTCGGCCAGAAGACGGGGGCGGGCTATTACCGCTACGAGCCGGGCAGCCGCGAGCCGCTGCCGGATCCGGTGGTCGACGGCATCATCGAAACGTGCGCGCGCGAGGCGGGCATCGTCCGCCGCGCGGTGTCCGACGAGGAAATCGTCGAGCGCTGCATGCTGGCGCTGGTCAACGAAGCCGCGCGCATCATCGAAGAAGGCATCGCGCAGCGCGCTTCCGACGTAGACGTGGTCTATGTCCATGGCTACGGCTTTCCGGGCGCGCGCGGCGGCCCCATGTTCTACGCCCGCACGCTGGGCCTGGCGGCGACGCTGGAGAAACTGCGCGCCTTGCGGCGCGAACATGGCGAGCACTGGGCGCCCGCGCCGCTGATCGAACGCCTGGTGGAGCAGGGAGCGACGGCGTTCTGACGCGTCCGCGCCGTGGCCAGGGCCGCGCCCGGCGTCATGCCGGCCGCGGCCTTCTTTGCGATACTGTAATGCCCTGGACCCACTCTTCAGCCATGACAGACACCATCCCTTCCGGATTTACCCCCTGGCATCCGAGCAGTCCCTTCATGGCGCACCTCGCCGACCTGGGCGCGCTGTACAAGCGCGACGCGGACAGCGTGTTGGCTCTGCGCGTGGGCGTGGCGCATACCAATATGCACTCGATCGCCCATGGCGGGCTGCTGGCCACGCTGGCCGACAGCGCGCTGGGACACACCATCGCGCATCAGGCGCAGGTGTCGGTCGTTACGGTGCAGATGTCGGTGGAATACCTGAACCCGGTCAAGCCGGGCGACTGGCTGGAGGCGCACGTCCGGATCGACAAACAGGGCAAGCGCCTGATCTATGCGACCTGCCTGCTGCAAGTGGAAGGCCGCGTCATGCTCAAGGCCAACGCGGTGTTCGCCGTGCGGGCGGCGCCCACGCCGGCCTCGGACGGCTGAAGCGGGCGCGGGCCGGCCGAGCGGCCGGTGCGCCGCCTGCGGCTACTCGACCTTGACGCCGGTGGTCTGGACCACGTTGCGCCATTTGGCCGTCTCATCCGCCACGAAGGCCGAGACCTGCTTGGGCGTCATGGGGCCCAGCGGCTCGCTGTTCTGCCCGGCCAGCCGCTGCACCATCTCGGGCGAGTTCATGATCTCGCTGGTGGCCTGGTTCAGCTTGGCCACGATGGCCGGGTCCGTGCCCGCGGGCGCGTAAAAGCCCAGCCAGGTGTAGACGTCCAGGCCCGCCGCGCCGGACTCGGCGAAGGTGGGCAGGTCGGGGAACAGCTTGCTGCGCTCGGCGCTGGCGACCCCGATGGGACGCAGCTGGCCCGACTTGATGAAGGGCGCCACGCTCATTGCGTCCTGCACGGCGACCTTCAATTCTCCCGATACGACCGCGTTGGTGGCGGGCGACGCGCCCTTGTACGGAATGTGCTCCATCGGCACGCCGGTGATCTTCTTCAGCCACTCGCCGCCCAGATGGGTGGAGCCGCCGAAGCCCGCCGAACCGTAGGGCACGCCGGGCTGCGCCTTGCCCCAGCTCAGGAACTCCGGAATGGTCTTGACGGGCAGCGCCGCGTTGACCACCACCAGGTTCGGGGCGCGCGCGAGAATGGCGATGGGTTCGAAGTCCTTGACCGGGTCGTAGCGGACCTTGTCGTTGACCGCCGGGCCGATGACGTGGCCGGTGGCGTTGATCAGCAGCGTATAGCCGTCGTTCTTCTGGCGGGCCACCAGTTCGGTGCCGACCTGTCCGGCGGCGCCGGGCTTGTTCTCGACCACGAAGGTCTGGTTGAAGCGCTTGCCCAGCTCGGCCGTCAGCAGGCGCGCGACGATGTCGGTCATGCCGCCGGGGGCGAAGGCCACGACGACGGTGACGGGATGGTCGGGGTACTCGGCGCGGGCGGCGCCCGCGCCCAGGCTGCTCACGAGCAGCGCGCCCAACGCGCCGCGTCGCAGGATATTGCGGATCATGGTTGTCTCCAGGAGTCTTATCGTGAGGAAGGCGCGACTGCCAGTGCGCCTCCGCGAGGCCAGTATGGCGGCGCCTGGCGCATTACTCCATCCGAAATATTCGAACCCAACGTTCGTGCCTGTCTAAAACGCCGCGGCGGCACTGAAGGCGCGCCGGCCGATTGAATGCGCGCGAACGCAGCGTTCGAAACATTCGACTCCTCGCCGCGCGAGTCGGCCTGCATAATTTTCCGGATCGTCTGAATCACGGAGACACTATGCTTCACAATGCCTTGCGCGGCGTAAAAGTCGTGGACCTTTCGCGCATTCTCGCGGGTCCCTGGTGCACGCAGAATCTGTCCGACCTTGGCGCGCAGGTCATCAAGGTGGAACACCCCGAGCGCGGCGACGACACCCGCGGCTGGGGCCCCCCTGACCTGCGCGCGGCCGACGGCGGCGCGTCGATGTCGGCCTACTTCATGGCCTGCAACCGCGGCAAGCAATCCGTCGCCATCGACTTCTCCACCGAAGCGGGCGCGGCGCGCGTGCGCGAACTGGTCGCCGACGCGGACGTGCTCGTCGAGAACTACAAGGCCGGCGGCCTGCGCAAATACGGGCTGGACTATGACTCGCTCGCGAGCGTCAATCCGCGCCTCGTCTACCTCTCCATCACGGGCTACGGCCAGTCCGGCCCCATGGCCGGCAAGCCGGGATACGACTACGTGTTCCAGGGCATGGGCGGGCTGATGAGCTATACCGGGCAGCCCGACGGCACGCCCGGCGCGGGCCCCTTGCGCACCGGCGTCGCGGTGGTGGACCTGATGACCGGCATGTACGCCACGTCGGCGGTGCTGGCGGCCCTGCGCCAGCGCGACCAGACCGGACGCGGCATGCCGCTGGACATCTGCCTGCTGGACGTGGCGGTGGCGCTGAACGCGAACCAGGGCGCCAATTACCTGGTGTCGGGCGAGGCGCCCAAGCGCAGCGGCAACGCCCATCCCAACTGCGCGCCGTACGAGGTCTTCGCCTGCGCCGACGGCCACCTCATCCTGGCCATCGGCAACGACGGCCAGTTCGCGCGCTTCAGCGGCGTGGCCGGGCACCCGGAATGGGCGGCCGACGCGCGCTACGCCACCAACAGCGCGCGCCTGGCGCACATGGACAGTCTGCGGCCGCTGATCACCGGCACCCTGGCGGGCGCTCCGCGCCAGCGCTGGACCGACGCCTTCGACGCCGCGGGCGTGCCGTGGGGCCCGATCCACACGCTGGACGAGGTGTTCGCGCATCCCCAGGTCCAGCACCGCGGCCTGCTGCAGACCACCAGGCATCCGGTGCTGGGCGAGCTACGCCTGGTGCGCAACCCCTTGCTGGCGGGCAGCCCGCCCGAGGCGCTGGGCGCGGCCCCGCCGCTGCTGGGCGAGCATACGCAAGCTGTGCTCGCCGACACCGCGACTTTGTGATTCATCCGAGGAGACAACAATGAAATCCCTACGCTTCCACCTCGCGGCGATCTGCGCCTGCGCCGTCCTGCCGGCCGTGGCCGCCGCCGAGTATCCCGACCGGCCCATCCGCCTGGTCGTGCCCTACGCGGTCGGCGGCACCACGGACATCATCGCCCGCGTGGTCGGCGCCAGGCTCGGCGAGCGGCTCGGGCAGTCCGTCGTCGTCGAGAATCGTCCCGGCGCCGGCGGCAGCATCGGCTCGGCCTATGCCGCGAAGCAGCCCGCCGACGGCTACACCCTGGTCATGGCGGTGGAGAGTTCACACGCCGTCAATCCCAACGTCTACGCCAGGAGCGCCTACGACCCCATCAAGGACTTCGCGCCCATCAGCAACCTGGCCGACGTCCCCAACGTGCTGGTCGTGAATCCCTCGGTGCCCGCCCGGGACCTGGCCGCATTCCTGCGGCTCTTGAAGGCCGAGCCGGACAAGTACGCCTTCGGATCGTCCGGCAACGGCGGGCTGAGCCACATGAACGGCGAGCTGTTCCTGAAGACGACCGGCACCCGCATGCTGCACGTTCCCTACAAGGGCCTGGGACCCGCCCTCAACGATCTGGTGGCCGGCCAGGTGCAGGTGGTGTTCGACAACATCCCGTCCTCCTACCCGCTGATCCAGGGCGAGCGCATCCGCCCGCTCGCCGTGGCGGCCAGGCAGCGGCTCAAGGTGCTGCCCGACGTGCCGACCTATGCCGAGGCCGGCTTGCCGGCCATGAACAATCCGTCCTGGTTCGGCCTCGCCGCGCCCGCCGGCACGCCGCCCGCGGTGCTCGACAAGCTGAACGCGGCGGTGCGCGAAGCGCTGGCCGATCCCGCCACGGTGGAAGCCATCGAGAAGCAGGGCGCCGTACCCAGCCCGATGTCGCGTGAAGAATTCGGGGCGTTGATCGCCCGGTCCTACGGCCATTGGAAGACGGTGGTCGAAGACATCAAGTTCGAGAAAATGCAGTAACAAGGAATCCTCATGAGCATCAAGACCTTTGCCGTTTCCCATGCCCGCGCCGAGATCGACGCATCCGGCATCGCCACCCTGACCATGGAGGACGCTGGCGTCCTGAACATCCTGAGCACGCCGGTGATCGACGGCCTGCGGGAAGCGCTGGCCCGATTGCGCGAGGACGACTCGGTGCGCGTGCTGGTGCTGCGCGGCGCCAGCGACCGGGCCTTCGTGGCCGGGGCCGACATCGCGGAAATGGCCGCGCTGGACGAGCCCAAGGCGCGGCGCTTCATCACCAACCTGCGCGACCTGTGCAACGCGGTCCGGCATTTCCCCGTGCCAGTCATTGCGCGCATCCCGGGCTGGTGCCTGGGCGGCGGCCTCGAATTCGCCCTGGCCTGCGACCTGCGCATCAGCGCCGACGACGCGCAGTTCGGCATGCCCGAGGTGAAGGTGGGCATTCCTTCCGTGATCCACGCCGCGCTCATGCCGCCGCTGATCGGCGCCGCCAACAGCGCCTGGATGTTGCTGACCGGTGAGCTGATCGACGCCCGCCTCGCCCGGGAATGGGGCCTGGTCAACGCCGCGGTGCCCAAGGCCGAACTGGACGACGCCGTGCGCAAGCTGGCCGAGGGGTTCGCCGCGCTGGGCCCGGCGGCGCTGCGCCAGCAGAAGAAGCTGCTGCGCCGCTGGGAGACGATGTCGGTGGACGAGGCGATCGAGGACAGCGTCGCGGAATTCGGGGCGGCGTTCAATACCGGCGAACCCCAGAAGTTCATGAACGAATTCCTGGAAAGCAAGCGCCGCGCCAGAAGCTGACCCGTCCCCGGAAACCTGGGCAGGTCCCCGGCCCGCATGAGGCAGGATGCGGCGCCGGGTCGAAACAGGCTTTGCCCGCCGGTGGAACTTTCGCCGGGAGGCTGTTACTCAGACCGTGAACCTGGCGGGCCATCCCGGTCCGCCGCCCTTCGAACATTGATTCACGGGAACGCCATGGTCACGCAAGTGCAGGGAACATCGGGCCAACTGCAAACGAATTTGCTCGCCCGCATGGGAAATCAGTTCCAGCATTTCGCCGCGGTGATCGGCCAGGGGCTGAGCCGCGTCCTGGCCCAGGCCCAGAACGCTCCCGTTCCCCAGTTCGGTCAACGCTACGCCCCGGTCAATGGGAATGCCATCCAGGCCAACGTGGCCGGATACCGCGTCCTGGGCGACAAGGCGAAAGGGGTGGAGCCGGGTTTCATCGCCAAGCGCGACTGGACTCCCGGCGACGAGGCCAAGTTGCAGAACCCGCAGCACAAGTTCAATACGCTTGCGCATCAACTGACGACCCGTTGGCTCGACCCGCAGCCCGCGCTAGGCGGCCCGAGCGATCAAGCCCTGGAAGCCATGCTTCAGCGGGTGCTGGGGGCCATCGCCGGATCGACGTCGCCCCATGCCCAATCGGCCCAGGACTTGCTGCAGCCCGACGATGACACGGGCGAGCTGAACGTATTGGCGACCTTGCGGGGGGGCGTGGCCCTGGACATCGGCTTCCGGAGCGCGATGATCGCCGACATGGTGCAAGAGGCCTTTGTCGGCAGCGCGCAGATGGCCGACCAGGCGCGTGCCGGACAGGCCACCGAAATGCTGGGCCGGCTGCGCCAGGGCGTCATGGACGTCCAGCCGAAGTTCAACAAGAACCACTACATCAAGCTGGATTACTACGAAGCCGACAAGTCCGGGGACAAGTACCAGATTCCCCTCGACAAGTCGAAAGGCGCGCTGCACCGCTGGTACACGGGCGCTACCGCCAAGGACCGCAACGAAGGGGCGGTGCGCGAGGCGCTGGCCAACGACCTGATGCGCAGCCTGGGCATCCAGAGCCAGAAGCTCAAGATCGTGGAAGGCCAATACGCGGACGGCACGCCCAAGCTCATGCTGGACGGCACGCACGTGGACGGCGCGAACGGAAACTCCTTCAGCGACTTCGACGGCAAGCCCTTGCGCGGCGAGCGTTATCTGAAGGATGGCGTGCTGGTGCGCAATACGCAGGCGCAGGGCGACGCGCCCGGCGTCTTCAGCGGGCCACCGGTACTGGACTCCAGCATGAATGAGCTGGGCCGCAACAAGATCCTGCTGCTCTTGATGGCCGATCGCGATGCGCTCGGCTCCAAGGGCGGCAACAAGGGATACGTCGGCAATACCTTCGTGGGGATCGATCCCGGCCACGCGCTGGAGAGCGGCCTGCTGGGGCGGCGCGGCGACATCAATTCGGATTTCTCGTTCAAACAGCCCGGGGTGCTCGCCTCCCAGGGGTACAAGAATTTCTCCATGTTCGATCAGACCCCGCTCTCCGAGAAGATGGAAGGCGTGCGCCAGATCGCCCGCTTGAAGGAATCCGGCGCCGACACCCGCCTGTTCGACCTGTATTCCCAGCAGTTCGGCAACGGCCGGCCAGCGGCCGCCGATTTCGACCAGCACATCCAGGGCCTCAAGGCGCAGTACGAAGGGCGCCGCGACGACATCCTGCAGATATTCCAGGAGCGGCTGGACGTGGACAATTTCGATTTTGGCGTCCCGCCTACCGATGCCCTGCATGCCGGCCTGCGCGACGTCTCCCTGAATCTGCTCGACGGCCTGGAAAAATTCACCTCGCCCACCGTCGCCAGGACCGAGCACGGCATCGAGCTGCGGCATCCGATGATCGCCGATCCGGCCAAGCGCAAGGAATGGCATATCCGCCAGGAGGCCGGCACCAACGACCTGCTGTTCACGTGCTCCGCCTCGAAGGGCGACGTCGCCAAGATGCGGCAGGCGCTGCAGGCCTACCTCGGGCCGCTTGCGGCGCAGGGGGGAGCGGCGCTCGCGACTTCCGCCAACGGCAAGGAGGTCTCGCTGCGCGTGCCGGTGGGCCTGGTGACGCAGTTCGGCGGGCTGCTCTCGTCCACGTCCATCCTCAACCACAAGCACTGAACCGCTCCGGCTTCGCCCGTCCCGCACCCAAAGGAAATCCGCCATGCCCCCGACTCTGCCCGCCAAACTCTCCGCCATGGCCAAGGCCCTGGGCCGGGACGATACGCTGTTCGACGAGCAGGGCGCGGGCGCGCTGCTCGTCGACGGCATCGTCCTGCTCTTGCAGTATTTCGTCGAAGACGATGCGCAGGTCCTGGTGCTGGCCGCGGATCTGGGCCCCGTTGCCCAGGAGGCGCGCGCCCGCGTCTATCCCATGATGCTGGCCGGGAACACCTCCTGGCGTTCGGTCGCGGGCGGCGCGCTCGCGCTGGACGAGACGCGTCACCATGCGATGCTGATGCTGCGCCTGGACCTGGCCGAACTCGACGGCGCCGCCCTGACCGGACGGCTCCACGCCTTCAGCGACGCCGCGGTGAGCTGGCGCGCCCGGCTGGACCTGTCCCAGCCTGACGGCGCGGCCCCGCCCGCCGCCCAGCCCGAGCCGGCCTTCATCCCGGCCAGTTTTGCCTGATACCTCCGGTCCTTATCCTCGCCGCACAATCCGCCCATGAACATCGACACCTTCCTCGCGCTGGTCAACGCGTACTGCACGCGGGCCGGCCTGCCTCCCGCCGAACTCCACGACGAACACTGCGTGCTGATGCCGCAGCCTGAACAGGCCGTGATACTGGCCTGGGACGGCGCGGAAGAAGAGGTGGTGCTATTGGCCCCCGTGGGCGCCGAAGCCGCCGCGCTGGACGGGGAGTCCGCCGTCGAACTGCTGGGCGACGCCTACCTCGGGCAGAACCTGGGCGGCGCCGCCGCCGGCATCGACCCGCGGACGGGCGGCCTGGTGCTGTGGCGCCGCCTGCCCGCCTACGGGCTCACGGCCGACAGGCTGGAGCGCGCCATCGGACGCACCGTGACGGCGGCGCAGGCCTGCGTGCGCGTTTGACCGGCCTGGTTTGCGCGGGGCTTGAGCATCAGGGCTTGCGTGGGGGTGGGCGCTAAGGCTTGCTCGGGCGCTCGAACGGCTGGCCCTGGCGAACGCTCAGTCCGGCTCGCGGGTGGCCGCCACGATGGGATCGTCGAGCAGGTATTCGGCGACCTGCTCCACGAAGGGCGAGGGCGGCACGCCGGCCTGGGTGACGAGCGTGAGTTCGCGCAGCGCCCAGGGTTCGCTCAAGGCCACGGCCGCGATCCGCTCTTCGCGCAGCGCGCTGGCGGCCACGCTGCGCGGCACCAGGGACACGCCCACGCCCGCCTCCACCATGGACAGCACCGCGTCGAAAGTGTGCACGTGGATGCGCACCTTGGGCGTCTTGCCGGCCAGCTTGGCCATGTCGCGCAGGAAAACGTAGTTGCTGCTGCTGCGGCTCATGCAAACGAAATCCAGGTCCAGCACGGCCGGGAAGCGCACCGGCGAACTCTCCACCACGGGATGGTTCAAGGGCGCCGCGATGATCAGCTCATCGACCGCGTAGCGCGTCGCGTTGACGCCGGCGGATTCGGCCCGGCCCGCGAAGATGCCGATATCGGCCTCCTGGCCGGCGATGGCCGCCTCGATGGTATTGCTGGACCGCTCTTCGAGCAGGATATTGACGTTGGGATTGGCCGACAGGAAGCGGCTCAGGCTGGGAACGATGAATCCGTTGAGCGAACTGCTGTTGGCGAACAGCTTGACGCTGCCCTTCAGCCCGCTGGCGAAGCCGCTGACTTCGCCGTGCATGCGTTCCACCCCCGCCAGCAGCGAGCGCACGTGCTTGAGCACGAAGTCGCCTTCGGGCGTGAGCTCCATGCCGCGCGCCTCCCGCTTGAACAGCGGCACGCCCATCGCGAACTCCAGGTTCTTCAGGCGATAGCTGGCCGAGGAGGCGGTCAGGTGCACCGCGTTGGCGCCGCCGGACAGGCTCTTGGCCTCGGCGATCGCGAGGAACAGGCGGAGATCGGTAAGTTCGTAGCGCATCGCCCAAGATTACCGTAGTTGGCGCGCCGGCGTCACTCGGCGCCCCGCCGTCACAGATAAGGCGTGGCCAGCCAGATCACCTTGTTGCGCAGCCGCTTGGCGAACGGCGCCTGCTGCAGGTCTTCCAGCGTTTCGCGCTTGGCCTGGCCGATCAGCGCGTCGACCCGCGCCGCGATCCAGCGCGCCACGCCGGGATCGTAGATCTCGGTGTCCAGCTCGAAATTCAGCCGCAGGCTGCGCGGATCCAGATTGGACGAGCCCACGTAGGCCCAGGCATCGTCCACGGTCATCAGCTTGGAATGGTCGAACGCCCCGCCCGAGCGCCAGACCCGGCAGCCGGTGCGCACCACCTGGTCCAGCTGTGCCGTCATCGCGTAATCGACCAGCCGCAGATTGTTCTTGCCCGGGATGACGATATCCACCACCACGCCGCGGCGGGCCGCCGTGGCCAGCGCGCCGATCAGCGTCTGGTCGGGCAGGAAATAGGGCGACTGGATCCGGACATGGCGCTGCGCCACCGCCAGCGCGCCCAACAGCATATTGTGCGAGCTGCCCAGCGCCCGATCCGGTCCCGACGGCACGCAGCGCATCGGCACGGAGCCGCTCGGGGGCAGGGCGCTGGGATCGAACCAGGGCTTGGCGGGCAGCGATTCGTGCGTGGTGAAATTCCAGTCGTGCGCGAACACGGACATCAACTGGGTCACGATCGGCCCTTCCACGCGGAAATGCGTATCGCGGTTGGTCCCGGCGCCGGCCAGGGCGCTGACGAAGGCCGCCCGCACGTTCATGCCGCCGGTGAAGCCCACGCGCCCGTCGATCACCAGCACCTTGCGGTGGCTGCGCAGATTCGCATAGGGCATGCGCAGCACCCCCAGCGGGTTGGTCATGAAACGGGCCACCGGCACGCCGCCGCGGGCCAGCATGCGCACGATGGGCGGGCGGGAATACTTCGAGCCGATGGCGTCGATCAGCACCCGCACCTCCACGCCGCGCGCCTGCGCCTCGATCAACGCCTGCGCCATCTCGCGCCCGATGGCGTCGTTGTCGAAGATATAGCTTTGCATCGCCACGGCATGGCTGGCGTCGCGGATCGCCTGCAGCATGGCGGGGTAGGCCTCGTCGCCGCCGGCCAGCGGCTGCACCGCATTGCCGCCCAGCAGCCGGAACCGGCTGACGCGGTCTCCCAGCACCTTCAGCGACGCGAACTGCGGGCCCGAAATCGGCACCACGTCCACCGGCGCCGTCTCGACCTGCTCCGCATCCACCACCATCGCCTCGTCGCGCTGCTGCGACAGCCGCGTCTTGCGGATCCGGTTGATGCCCGCCACGAAATAGAACAGCGCGCCGAACAACGGCGAGAACAGCGCCACCCCGACCCAGCCGATGGCCGCCCGCACGTCCTGTTTGGTCATCGCGGCATGCACCGCCGCGCCCGTCCCGGCCACGATGCTGATGGCAAATACCAGATGGGGCCAGTAATCGATCAAAATAGCGTGTATGCGGTCCATGGCGATGGCGTAAGCGACAGCCTCCAGAGGGGATCAATGCGCAAGGATATCAAGGCGGCGCGCCCTGGCAAGTAGGGCGCCATCGCCTCGTTTCACACCTTTCTGAAAAACATGCTAGAATTCGGCCTCTTCGTTGATGACCAGCTCTTTTCAGGGCAGCGCAGCGAAGAAAGCAGTACCAGTGGTGGCTGTAGCTCAGTTGGTAGAGTCCCGGATTGTGATTCCGGTTGTCGTGGGTTCGAGCCCCATCAGCCACCCCAAAAATTCCATAGAAATCAGCCGCTTAGAGCGGCTTTTTTCTTTTCTGCGGTCTGTTGGTTTCTCATTTTTTTCGGACCTTTCTAATTCGATTGGAAGGTTGGCGTCACCTTCACCTTCCTGCGACGGCCACAGATTCGGCATGTCGTAGCGACATATTTTGCGTCTGAATCGTTGCCCCCAGATTTCGCGAAGGCGGCCAGAATTTTTGCCGTGCTGGCCTTGAAGCCGAAATCCGCGTAGGGCGTTCCGGACCTGGCGGCAAACACATCGGGTGTATCGCGCTTCGTGGATAGCCCCAGCGGCCTCCTTCAGGAGCTGGCTCGGCAACGGGGACCAGGAGATCAAATACTCGGTCGCCGTAGTTCTTCCACCAGGCGGATCGTGAATTCGAGCTTGGCATTGTTCCGGTGGATTGTCGGGGGAGAGCGCCCCAGCCTTTTAGCGCTGGCAAGGCGCTGATGGCCAAGCAGAAGCGGGCACCGGAGATTCTTGGAAGCACTATCGGTGATACAGTCCGGCGCTGTTGATTGAAGGAGTAATAACAATGAGAACAACAACAGCAGCAGCAATTTCAACCGCAGTTGCGGCTTTCATGGTGACGGGATGCTCGCAGGCCAAGGGGCTGGCTTCCTGTGAGGATGAGATCAAAGCGACCAATCGATTCTTGGTTCAAAACGGCACGGTGCGCCTCAACAACGTTGCAGACCTTGCGAAGACGTTGCGGCAGATTGATCGAACGGGGAAGCTGCCGACGAAATACATAACGATCGACGACGCGAAGCGTCTTGGTTGGTCAGGGAGAGATTCAGAAACGCTATGGGGACTTAAGCCGACGAATCAGAAGTGGATCGGTGGTGATGTCTACCGCAACGGATCCCTTCCAGCCCGGGTTCAGTGGTACAGCGCGGACCTGGATGTTGAGGGAGGTTATCGCAGTAGCAAGCGGCTGATTTACAGCCCGCAGAGTCGTCAAAGGTTCGTTAGCCCCGATCGATACCAACACTTTGTTGAGCTGGAACGGTGCAAGTAGAACCACTACAGCACCACTTGCGTTGATGATCCGGGCCAGGGCCCGGAGTCGGGGGCTGGCACTGCGAAAGGCTGTCTTGAGAGTGCCAGGCGTAGCACAAGCCGGCCTGCGCACTTGCGCTTTACGCAGGCATGGGGCTTGCTGCTCCTGTCGAGCGGCGTGAAAGTCGCGTTTCGAGGGACTTCCCTTGCCCCCTCATGGATAGGCGCTTTGAATAAAAAGTACCTTGCGTATGCCAATGAGGTTCGGGGAAAGCCTCGGACTCCACCCATTTAGACTAGGGCATACGATGAGTGCCGAAACCCGCTGTGCCGGTCAGAAGGTCGTTCTCGTTGTGGATGACAACGAGACCGCCCGATGGGTCCTTGCCGAGATACTGGCGGGCGAGGGCTATGCCGTTTGTGAGGCAAGCAATGCCGATGAGGCACTCCAACGGCTTTCCGAGCGCTCCGACATTCGGGTGATGATTTCGGATATCGAGATGCCGGGATCTATGGATGGCCTCGAAATGGCGGCCCTTGTACGCCGTCAGTCGCCGAACATTGCGGTGCTGCTGACATCGGGCCGCCGTTCCCCAACAGCTGATGCTCTTCCACCATCGACGAAGTTCATCATGAAGCCTTGGGTACCAGACGCGCTGATTCGGGAACTGGAAGCACAGCTGTGTTGCTCGTGCTAACGAGCATGGCTTGGGCGCCTGTTCAGGTGTCGATGCCCGGCTTCCCGTCCGGGGAGGATACCCTGGGGAAGCAGAGTGTGAATGTGGTGCCGCCTTCGGCAGAACTCACTACATCCACATGTCCCCCGGATTGCGACATGTAGCCATACACTTGGCTCAAGCCCAATCCCGTTCCCTTCCCGTCTTCCTTGGTGGTAAAGAACGGTTCAAAGATGTGATCCAGAACGGTGGGGGGGATGCCCTCGCCATCGTCCGCGACGCTGACGATTACAAATTGCCCTGTGGCGATGCGCCCGGGCCCATCGGGGTGCGATTCGGCGCAGCGGACTGCAATTTTCACATTGCCGCCATATGGCATTGCGTCTCCGGCATTCACCACCAAATTCAACAACGCGTTTTCCAGCTGGCTGACGTCGGCGCAAATGAAGCACGGCTCTTCAGGCAGCTGGTACTGCACTCGAACCGCGGAACCGAGCGTTGCTTGGAAGATTGGCTTCATGCCCGTGACACAGGCGCCCACGTCCACCTGGGTCGGCGCGAGAGGCTGGCGGCGGGCATACGCAAGCATTTGTTGCGTTAGGTGGGTCGCTCGTTGCGCGGTCTCCGCAATCGCATCGAGATACTTGAGACGCTTTTCAGGCGCGAGCTCGGGGTTGCGGAGTAATTCGGCCGCCCCGTTGATGATCGAGATGAAATTGTTGAAATCGTGCGCCAGCCCGCCCGTCACGCGACCAAGCGCCTCCATTCTCTGGGCCCGATGCAACGCCAGCTGGGTGGCCTGCAATTCGAGCTGGCTTTGTCGCTTCTCCGTTACATCACGCGTGACCTTCGCGAAACCGATGGGAGCTCCCGATCCATCCAGTATGGGATCTATGACGACGCTCGCCCAGAAGCGCGAGCCATCTTTGCGTACTCGCCACCCCTCCGCCTCAAACCTGCCTTCGGTCGCCGCGGTCGCCAATGCGCGTTGCGGAACTCCTACAGCGCGGTCCTCTTCCGTGTAGAAGCGGGAGAAGTGCTGGCCGATGATTTCGGAGGCTTCGTAGCCCTTGAAGCGTTGCGCGCCAGCGTTCCAGCTTGCGACGAAGCCATTGGCGTCCAGGAGAAAAATCGCATAGTCCAGGACCCCTTCCACCAGAAGCTTGTAGCGGTATGGTTCGTCAAGTTCCGCCAAGCTACTGATGTGTGCGGCAGTCCCTAGTTTCGGGGGCTCAACGATGCTCATCGTCACTCCAATACGCGATCCTGGGGTGATCAATTATGGATCGAGATAGGCATTCTCGCAAAGCGCTCATGGTGCCCTAACGCGCTTCCCGCATATGGCGGATTGCGCGCTGTGGTCGCGGATTTAAATCAGAGTGAATTCCATGCGCGGACGGTCATGCTCCCCAGTCCGCTCGACATTGCCATCATGTCAAGGTTGATCGGGGTGTGGCGCTACCTGGCGGTGTAGGTCAGCGACCCTGAAGGCCGCCGCCGCTCAGGACGCGGTTCAAGGACTCCAGCAACAGGTTGAGCGTGGGGCTGCGCGGCGCGCCCTTTCTCAGGACCAGCTCATAGGGCTCGCTGCGGGATTTGAGTTGCAGGGGCAGCACGCCGACGAGGCGGTGGCGGCAGAAGTAGTTCGCCACGTCGTCGGAAACCAGGGCCACCAGGTCCGTGTTGCGGCTGAGCAGGGAGAGCGTGGTCAGGGTGGACGTGGTTTCGACGAGGTGGAGCGGGAAGTTGAGCTGCGCTTCGTGGAATTCGCGTTCGAGCAGGCGGCGCATGGGCATGTGCGCGCGGTAGACGACCCAGCGGTTGTCTTGCAGTTCGGTCAATTCCACGGATTTGGCGCCCATGGCCGGGTGATGCACGTTGGCGATCACCGATAGCGCTTCGTCCTTGATGAAGAGCGATTCGTAGGTGTCGGGGTTCCTGCTGACGGAGGAGCGGCAGATGGCGGCATCCAGCAGGCCGCGGTCCACCAGGCCCAGCAGGGTTTCGCTGGTGTCTTCCACGACTTCCAGGGACATCCGCGGCTGCTGCTGGAGCAGGTCGGAAATCACGTCGGTGAGCAGCGGCACGGCGCCCATGATGGTGCCGATGGCCAGCCGGCCGCCCGCGCCGCTGGCGATCGCGTCCAGCTCAAACCTCAGGTTATTGATGTCGGCCTGGATCAGGCGCGCGAAACGCAACACGCACTTGCCGGCCTCATTAGGGATTAACCCTCGGTTGGTACGCTCGAAGAGCTCGACCTGAAAGGTCTGTTCCAGCTCGCGCAGGGCCTTGCTCGCACCAGGCTGGGTGAGCCCGACCTTGTCCGCGGCGCCAAGCAGGGAGCCGCTTTCCTCGATGGCGATCAGCAGCCGCAGCTGCTTGGCATGCAGCCGCGACATCACGGAATTCAGGCTCGGGGTCGTGTTCACTATGAGTGAAAGTTATATCTCTATCGCAAGCTCTCAGTGTACCGAAACGGGAGCCATCCCTAGACTGCCCCTCGCATAACTGTTTTAACGAAGAGGCGATATGGCTTTGATCAATTACGTGACCGAGGTGCGTTTCGGCGCTGGCGCGCTGGCTGAACTGAAAGAGGTTTGCGAGAAGCTGGGGATCCAAAACCCCTGCATCGTGACGGACAAGGGCGTGGAAGCCGCGGGCATCGTCGATAAGGTGCAATCCGTGCTCGGCCAGCGGGGCACCGTGTTCAACGAGACGCCGCCCAATCCGTCCGAGTCGGCGGTGCGCGCCGGCGTCGAAGCCTTGAAGGCCGGCGGCTGCGACGGCATCGTCGCGGTGGGCGGCGGTTCGTCCATCGACCTGGCCAAGGCGGTGGCCGTGGCGGCGCGCCACGAGGGGCCGTTGCGCCAGTTCGCGCTGATCGAAGGCGGGCTCCAGCGCATCACCGCCGCCACGCTGCCCATCGTGGCCATTCCCACCACCGCGGGCACGGGCAGCGAAGTCGGGCGCGGCGCCATCATCATCCTCGACGACGGCCGCAAGGTCGGCATCCTCTCTCCGCACGTGATTCCCAAGGTGGCGATCTGTGATCCGGCGCTGACGCTGGGCCTGCCGGCCGGGCTGACGGCGGCTACCGGCATGGACGCGATCGCGCACTGCATCGAGACGTTCCTGGCGCCGGCGTTCAATCCGCCGGCCGACGGCATTGCGCTCGACGGCCTGTGGCGCGCCTGGCGCCACATCGAGCGGGCCTTCCACGAGCCCGCCGACGTCGAGGCGCGGACCAACATGATGAGCGCCTCGCTGCAGGGCGCGCTGGCGTTCCAGAAGGGCCTGGGCTGCGTGCACAGCCTCAGCCATTCTCTGGGCGGCATCAATCCCAAGCTGCACCATGGCACGCTCAACGCCATCCTGCTGCCTGCCGTGATCCGCTACAACCGCGGCGCCGAATCGGTGGCGCGCGAGGACAAGATCGCCCGCCTGTCGCAGGCCATGGGCCTGCCGGCCACGGTATCGATCGAGGACGCCCTGGTCGCCAAGTCGCGCGCGCTGCAGTTGCCCACGGGCCTGGGACAGCTGGGCGTGACGGAAGATCTGTTCGACCGCATCGTGCAGGGCGCGCTGGCCGACCACAGCCACCGGACCAATCCGCGGGATGCCTCGGCCGCGGACTACGTCGAGATGCTGCGGCAATCGATGTGACTTCCATGCGTGCGCGCCCCGGCGGGGTCGCCGGGCGCGCATGGCGATACGACAGCCAATCATAGAAATAAGCAGGTGGAGACATGAGCAGCACCTCTCTCAACGCACTGGATTCCATGAGCTCCAAGGAGACCATGGTTCCGGATTCCGAGCGCCGCCGCGCCCTCTTCGGGAGCGCCGTCGGCAGCACCATCGAATGGTATGACTACTTCCTGTACGGAACCATGTCGTCCATTATTTTCGCCAAGCAGTTCTTTCCCAGCGACAACGCGCTGGTGAGCCAGATGCTGGCGCTCGCGACCTTCGCGCTGGCGTTCCTGATCCGCCCGCTGGGCGGCGTGATCTTCTCGCACATCGGCGATCGCGTCGGCCGCAAGAAGACGCTGGCCATGACGCTGTCCATCATGGGGTTGTCCACGGTGCTCATGGGGCTGTTGCCCAACTATGCGCAGATCGGCCTGGCCGCGCCCATCCTGCTGACGGTGCTGCGCCTGATGCAGGGGCTGGCCCTGGGCGGAGAGTGGGGCGGCGGCGTGCTGCTGGCGGTGGAGTATTCGCCCCGCAACAAACGCGGCTTCTATGGCGCCGTGCCGCAGACCGGCGCGGTGCTGGGCCTGGCCCTGGGCAACATCATCACTTCGATGCTGAGCGCCGGCATGAGCGAGGAGGCGTTCCTGTCCTGGGGCTGGCGCATTCCCTTCGTGGGGTCGATCGTGCTGGTGCTGATCGGCATGTGGATCCGCAATGCCGTGGGCGAGACCCCGTCGTTCAAGAAGATCCAGGCCACGCGCGGCAGCGCGCGCATTCCGCTCAAGGAGACGCTGCAGCACCATTGGCGCGAAGTGCTGATCGCCATCGGCGCGAAGGTCATCGAGACGTCGACCTTCTTCCTGTACGCGACCTTCACCATCTCCTACATGATGGACCACGGCTTCGCGCGCTCGACGATTCTCAACATCGTGCTGGTGTGCGCCTTGATCGCGTTCCCGTTCATGCTGTTCTTCGGGCACCTGTCGGACAGGATCGGCCGCAAGAAGGTCTTCATCCTGGGCAGCGTGGCGTTTCTCGCGTGGATCTTTCCCTACTTCTGGCTGCTGGACCAGAAGTCCGTTCCGGCCGCGGCCCTGGCCATCGTGGTGGGCCTGGGCATCATCTGGGCCAGCTACGGCGCCATGATCGGGACCTTGCTGGCCGAGGCGTTTCCGGCGGCGATCCGCTACACCGGCATGTCGCTCGGCTACCAGATCGGGGCGGCGCTGGTCGGCGGTCCGATGCCGCTGATCGCCACCGCGTTGATCGCCTATTTCAGCGGCAGCTATGTGCCGGTGGTGTTCTTCCTCGCGGCTTGCGCGCTGGTCTCCATCGTGGCCGTGTCCCTGGCCCGCGACCGCAGCGGCCAGCCGCTGGACGACTGAATGCCATCGCCTTCCTCCATTTCAACCATTGAACAGGAACCTACCTCCATGCAACCCACCGGAGAAATGTTGATCGGCCGCGAGGCCGTCCGCGGCCAGGCTGGAATCCAGCGCGCTTTCAATCCCGCGACCAACGCCGAGATCGCCGAGCCGGCATTCGGCCTGGGCTCGCGCGAGGACGTGGACCGCGCCGTGGGCCTCGCCACCAGCGCCTTCGATTCCTATCGCAACCTGCCGCTGGAGCGCCGCGCCGCGTTCCTGGAAGCCATTGCCGACGAGATCATGGCGCTGGGCGACGCCCTGATCGAGCGCGCCCATGCCGAGAGCGGCCTGCCCGTGGCCCGCCTGACCGGCGAGCGCGCCCGCACCACCGGGCAGCTGCGGCTGTTTGCGCAGGTCGTGCGCGACGGGCATTTCCTGCGCGCCACCGTGGACAACGCGCAACCCGCGCGCCAGCCGGCGCCGCGCGCCGATCTGCGGCTGGCCAAGATTCCCCTGGGTCCGGTGGCCGTGTTCGGCGCCAGCAATTTCCCGCTGGCCTTCTCGGTGGCCGGCGGCGATACCGCGTCCGCGCTGGCCGCGGGGGCGCCCGTCGTCGTGAAGGCGCACAGCGCGCACCTGGGCACGTCCGAACTCGTCGGCCGGGCGGTGCGGCAGGCCGCGCAGCGGCAGGGCATGCCCGAGGGCGTCTTTTCGCTGCTGATCGGCGCGGGTCGCGAGATCGGCGAGGCGTTGGTGGCGCATCCCGGCATCAAGGCCGTGGGCTTCACGGGCTCGCGCCAGGGCGGCCTGGCGCTGCTGCGCATCGCCAACAGCCGCCACGAGACGATTCCCGTCTATGCCGAGATGAGCAGCATCAACCCCGTGTTCCTGTTGCCGCGGGCGTTGTCCGCCAGGGCCGAGGCGCTGGCCCAGGGCTTCGCCGACTCGCTGACCCTGGGAGCGGGCCAGTTCTGCACCAACCCCGGCCTGGTGCTCGCCATCGACGGGCCGGACCTGCAGCGTTTCGTGTCGGCGGCCGGCCAGGCCTTGAGCGGCAAGGCCGCGCAGACCATGCTGACCCCCGGCATCCACGCCGCCTACCAGAGCGGTCGGGCGCAGGTGGACAGCCTGGAAGGGGTCGAGCGTGTGGCTTGCGGCGCGCAGGCCGCCGGCCAGCCCAATGCGGCCGAGGCCGCGCTGTACGTGACGGACGCGCAGCGTCTCTTGCGCACGCCCGAACTGCAGGCAGAGATGTTCGGCCCGGCGTCGGTGGTGGTGAAGGCGAGCAGTCTGGACGAATTGCTGGAGGTGGCCGAGCTGCTCGAAGGCCAGCTCACGGCGACCCTGCTCCTGGACGAGGGCGATCACGACGCCGCGCGCCGCCTGCTGCCGGTGCTGGAGCGCAAGTGCGGCCGCATCCTGGCCAATGGCTTTCCGACCGGCGTCGAGGTGTGCCATGCGATGGTGCACGGCGGCCCGTTCCCGGCCACGTCCAACGCCATGTACTCCTCGGTGGGCGCCAGCGCCATCGACCGTTTCCTGCGCCCGGTGTGCTACCAGGACATTCCGGACGCCTTGCTGCCGGCCGCCCTGCAAAACGCCAATCCGCAGGGCCTCTGGCGCTTGGTGGACGGCGCCGTGACGCAGCCCTGAAGCGGGGTAGAATCCAGTGACGCGGCAGCGGTGGCACGCTGCCGCGATCGGCCGCGGCTCCTGGCGAGCCCTGTAAGGCCGCGCATTGGCAGGCATCGGCAGGCAATGGCGGCTTCCGCAATTCCGGATGGATTCGCGCTTCTCTCATGCCCAGAAAAATCCCCCCTTTGAACCCGCTCCGCGCCTTTGAAGTGTCGGCGCGGCACATGAGCTTCACCAAAGCGGCCGAAGAACTGTTCGTAACGTCTTCGGCCGTCAGCCATCAGGTCAAGTCGCTGGAAGAGAACCTGGGCATCGCCCTGTTCGTCCGCGACTCCAAGACCCTCACGCTCACGCCGGCGGGCAAGGCCTATCTGCCCGGCGTGCAGGAGGCGTTCCGGCAACTGGAGGTCGCGACCTATCAGCTGCACCGCGAGAAGAGCACTTCGCTGCTCAAGATCAATCTGCCGCCGACCTTTGCCGTCAAGTGGCTGATCCCGCGCCTGAGCCGCTTCAGCCGCGAGCATCCGGACCTGGACTTGAAGGTTTCCACTTCCAAGCTCATGGCGGATTTTTCCCGCGATGCCGTGGACATGGAAATCCGCTACGGACGCGGCGTGTACGCCGGGCTGCACTCGGAGCTGGTGCTGCCGGTGGAGGTGTTCGCGGTGTGCAGCCCCGCGCTCCAGCAAGGGCCGCATCCCATCCATGAGTTCGCCGATCTTCGGCACCATGTGCTGCTGCATGACGACAGCACCTACGATGACGTCAGCAACCCGAACTGGGGCACCTGGCTGGCGCACATGGGCGTGCACGACCTGGACGCCGCCCGCGGCCCCTCGTTCTGGCCCAGCCACCTGGTGATCGACGCCGCGATCGACGGGCAGGGAGTGGCGCTGGTGAAGAAAAGCTGGGTGAGCCAGGACCTGGCGTCCGGCAAGCTGGTGCGCCTGTTCCCGGAGCACAGCCTGCCCATCGAGTTCGCCTATTACCTGGTGTTCCCGCGCAATCGCCTGGAGGATCCGCGCATCGCGGCCTTCGTCGACTGGATGCGCGAAGAATTGGCTCGCGACCCGCCCGCCTAGCAGCGGGCCGGCCCGCCGCTCACGGCGCGTTCGCGCCGATCCGATAAATGCGGGCCGCGTTGCCGGCCCACAGCGCGTGCCGTTGCGCGGGCGCCAGGGGCGCGATGGCCTCGGCGAAGGCCGCCACGATGGCGGGGTAGCTGGCGACGAGGCTGTCTACCGGGAAATTGCTGGCGAACATGCAGCGCTCGGGGCCGAAGAGGGAGATGGCGGTCCGGATCAACGGAATGTTGGCCTGCGCCGACCATGGCGAGTCGAGCTGGCCCAGCCCCGATATCTTCAGGGCGGCGTTGGGCGCCAGGGCCAGGGTTTCCAGCGCCTTGCGCCAGCCCGCCAGCCCTTGCGGGCTGCGATCCGAAGGCAGGCCGGTGTGGTTGAGGATCAGCGTGGTGGCCGGAAAATCGCGCGCCAGTTCCAGAGCCTGTTCCAGATGCCACCACGGCGCCTGGAGGTCGAACGACAGGCCGAACCGCTGCAACTGCGCATAGCCGTCGCGCCAGCGGGCATCGTCCATCGATCCCGGCTGGCCGCGGCGGGCGCCGTCGGCGCGAGGCGACGCGGCGGGCTTGTGGCGGATGCCGCGGACCATGTCGAACGCGGCCTGGGCCGCCAGGACCTCCCCGGCATCCGGCGCGCCCAGATCGGCGTGCGCGACCAGGACCGAGGGGCGCTGATGGCGCTCTGCCAACGCGGTCAGCCAGCGGGTTTCGTCCACGGGTCCGCGGCGATCCCATTCCGCTTCGATGTGGACGGTGGCCATGGGCGCGCAGCCCCGGGTGTCGGCCGCGTAGTCCTCCGGCAGGTAGTTGCGCCGCAGCGCTTCGTAGCTGCCATAGCGGAAGCCTTCGACGGTCTCGCCCTGCAACCACGGATAGGGATTCCGGTCGAGGTCCCAGAAGTGCTGATGCGCATCGATGAATGCCGGAATGTCGTTGTCTGCAGGGGTCATGGCCGGGTAATGCCGCGGAGGGTCGATGGAAATGTACCGCTTATGCGGGCACGGCGGTTTTGCCGCGCGCGCCAAACGCGCCGGCGGCCTGCAGCCGCTCGATGCGTTCGGCCGACAGGCCCAGTTCCGAGAAGACCTCTTGGGTGTGCGCGCCGAGCAGGGGCGCGACGCGGCGGATCTGTTGCGGCGTGCCCCGCAGCTTGACGGGGAAGCCGAGCATCTTGACCTTGCCTTCGATGGGATGCTCTCCCTCCATGACCATGTCGCGGGCCCGGGCCTGTTCGCAGTCCAGCGCTTCCTCGTAATTCTGTATGGGGGCGGCGGGCACGCCGGCGGCCAGCAGCAGGTCCACCCATTCGGCGGCGGGGCGGCGGGCGAACTCCTGTTCCAGCAGCGCGATCAGCGCCTTCCGGTTCTTGAGGCGTTCCACGTTGTCGGTGAAGCGCGGGTCGGCCAGCAGGTCCGGGCGCTCGATCACCGCGCACAGGGCGGCCCACAGCTTGGGGTTGGCGGCGCCGATGACCAGGTGGCGGTCGGCGGCGCGGATCGCCTGGTAGGGCGCGCTCATGCGGTTGGCGCTGCCCAGCGGGGAGGGCACGCGGCCGGTGCCCCAGAATTCGGCGGTTTCCCAGATCGACAGCCCCAGCGCGGTTTCGAAGAGCGAGGCGTCGATGTATTGGCCCTGGCCGGTCTCTCCGCGGCCGATCACGGCGCTCAGGATGGCGTAGGCGGCAAACAGCGCCGCGCCCAGGTCCGCGAAGGGCACGCTGGACTTCATGGGTTCGCCGCCGGGCTCGCCCATCACGCTCATGGCGCCGCAGCTGGCTTGCGCGATCAGGTCCAGGCCGGGGCGCAGCGCCCAGGGGCCGGTCTGCCCGAAACCGGAAATGCTGGCGTAGACCAGGCGCGGATTGATGGCCTGCAGCGTGGGATAGTCGATCTTCAGCCGGGCGGCGACGCCGGGACGGTTGTTCTCCACCAGCACGTCCGCGCTGCGCACCAGCTCGTAGAACGCTTCGAGCCCCTGCGGATTCTTCAGGTCGATTTCGACGCTGCGCTTGTTGCGGTTCAGGGCGATGAAGCCGCCGCTGTCCTCGCCCTTGAGCTTGAAGCCCATGGCGCGGCGCGTCTGGTCGCCGACGCCCGGCGTTTCCACCTTGATGACGTCGGCGCCCATGTCGCCCAGCAGCATGCAGCAATAGGGGCCCGCCATGATCTGGCTGACGTCGAGGACGCGGATTCGGGAAAGAGGAAGAGTCATTGCTATCGGAAGGATGGAAAAAGTGGGCGGGAGAGATCAGCGGCCGATGAAGGCGGGGCGCTGCTTGGCCAGGAAGGCGCGGTAGCCGATCTGGAAGTCCTCGGTTTCGAAGCAGTCGTACGCCACTTCCTGCTCCGAGTCCGTCAGGGGCTGGGGCTGGGCCAGCCGCCGCACGAAGTCCTTGTGCCAGCGCGCCACCAGCGGCGCGCCCGCGGCGATGCGGCGGGCGGCGGCGGCGCCTTCGTCCAGCACCGAGGCGTCGGGCACCACCCGGTTGACGAGTCCCTTTTGCAGGGCTTCGGCGGCGTCGAACACGCGGCCTTCCAGCACGATCTCCAGCGCCACGGCGGGGCCGGCCAGGGCGACGAGGCCGCCCAGCTCGCCATAGGACATCACCAGGCCCAGGCGGTTGATCGGGGCGCCGAAGCGGCTGGATTCCCCGCAAAGGCGCATGTCGCAGACCGAGGCCAGCTCCAGCCCGCCGCCGACGCAGGCGCCCTGGATGACGGCCAGCGTGGGGTGCCGGCTGGCCGAGACCGCCTGCATGGCCCGGTGCGTCACCTTGCCGTAGGCCATGGCCTGCGCCTTGTTCAGCCGGGTGCGCGGAAACTCCTCGATGTCGGCGCCCGCGGAGAAGGCGCGCTCGCCCGCGCCGCGCACCACGATGCAGCGCACCGAGTCGTCGGCATCCAGCTCCTGCATCAGATCGCCCAGGCGTTGCCACATTTCCAGGTTCATGGCATTCATCTTGAGCGGATTGTTGAGCGTGAGGGTGACGATCTGTTGCTCGTCGCGGGACAGGAGGATTGCGTCTTCCATGGATCGAATGCCTTATATCGGGTGGGGTGAAGTTGCCATCGCATGCGAAAAGTGTAGGAAGGCCTGCCCACGCCCTCAACCGAGAAAAATTGGGTGTCTGCCCAAGAAAAACTCAGCTAGCGGTGCATGAGAAAAACTTGTCGATCGCCTGAAATATTCCACGTTGTTGGGCGGGATGACGGCTCCTATACTTTTTTCGACCACAGCCTGAGGAGGCCATCCGGACCTCACCGAAGAAGCAGGCGCGGCAGCAGGAAACCAAGGAGACGAGACATGCAACGACGCCAATTTCTGGTAGCGGCGGGGCTGGCCGCCATGCACGGCATGGCCCGGGCCGCCAGCGCGGGAGAGCTGCTGCCCAAGGCCCCCATCCGCATCGTGGTGGGTTTCCCGCCCGGCGGCGGAACGGACGTGGTGACGCGGGTGCTGGCCCAGCAGCTGGGCAGCCGCTGGGGCCGTACCGTGGTCGTCGAGAACAAGACCGGCGCCGCCGGCGTGATCGCGGCCGAGTACGTGGCCAAGCAGGAGGCCGACGGGACCACCTTGCTAATGACGAATTTCAGCAACCACGTGGTGGCGCCCAGCCTGTATCCCAAGCTCGGCTACGTGGTCGAGCGCGACTTCACGCCCATCACGCTGGTGGGAACCACGCCTTGCCTGCTCATCTGCCGCAAGGAGCAGCGGGCGCAGACGCTGGAGGCCATCGTGCAGCGCTGCAAGGACAGCCCCGGCTCGGTGAGTTTCGGTTCGGCGGGCGCCGGCTCGATACAGCACCTGGCGCTGGAGATGTTCCAGCTGCGCACGGGCGTGAAGGCGCTGCACATCCCGTACCGCGGGTCGGCGCCCATGATCTCCGATCTGATCGGCGGCCAGATCGACTACAGCTTCGAAACCATGGCGTCGGCCTCGCCCCAGGTCCAGAGCGGGGCGGTGGTGCCCATCGCCCAGACCAGCCTCAGGCGCGCCCAGGCGCAGCCTTCGGTTCCCACGCTTGCCGAAAGCGGTTATCCGGGTTTCGATGCGAGGGTCTGGTACGGGATCGTGGGGCCGGGCGGCATGCCCGAGGCCCTGGTCCAGGCGATGAGCCAGGATATCAATGACGCGCTGGCGGTGCCGGCGGTGGCCGAGAAGCTGCTGTCGCTCGGCGCGGAAGACGGCGGTGGGTCGCCGGCGCAATTCGCTTCGTTCATCGCAAGCGAAAAAGCCAAATGGGCCCAAGTGATTCGCGATGCAAATGTGACTGTCTGAAGATGAACACGGAAAAATTCGTAATTGAACGCACCCTTCCCGAAGACTTGGCCGCGGCCGCGCTGGTGGGCCGGGTCTGGCGTCCGGGGGGCGTGGACGGCAGCCTGGAAGGCCCCTGCGTGGTGGCGGTGCGAGACGGCCGCCTGGTCGATCTGAGCGCCCAGGCGCCCACCCTGTCCGCCCTGCTGGAGCGCGACGACCGCCTGGCGCTGGCCGCGAGCGCGCCGGGCGCGGACCTGGGCCCGGTGGCGGATTGGCTGGAGAGCAGCCTGCGCCATGGCGGCGATCCGCGGCACCCCCATCTGCTGGCGCCCTGCGATCTGCAGGTGGTCAAGGCGGCGGGGGTTACGTTCGCGGCCAGCATGCTGGAGCGCGTGATCGAAGAACAGGCCCGGGGAGAGCCGGCGAAGGCCCATGCCGTCCGGGCGTCGATGACGGCCATCGTGGGAGAGGACCTGTCGGCCATCGAGCCCGGTTCCGACGAGGCGCTCAAGCTCAAGGAAATGCTGTCCGGCCAGGGCTTGTGGTCGCAGTACCTGGAAGTCGGCATCGGCCCCGATGCCGAAGTGTTCACCAAGGCGGCGCCGCTGTCCTCGGTGGGACATTGCACGGCCGTCGGCCTGCATCCGGCATCGCACTGGAACAATCCGGAGCCGGAGATCGTGCTGGCGGTGAATTCGCGCGGCGAGATCGTGGGCGCCGCCCTGGGCAACGACGTGAACCTGCGGGACTTCGAGGGGCGCAGCGCGCTATTGCTGGGCAAGGCCAAGGACAACAACGCATCCTGCGCCATCGGGCCGTTCGTGCGCCTGCTGGACGGGAATTTCACGCTGGGCGACATCGCGTCGGCCGACGTGCAGATGACGGTGTCCGGCACCGACGGCTTCGTCCTGCAAGGCAGCAGCTCCATGCAGTGCATCAGCCGTTCGCCCGAGAGTCTGGTCAAGCATGCCATGGGTTCGCATCACCAGTATCCCGACGGCATGTTCCTGTTTTGCGGCACCATGTTCGCTCCGACCGAGGACCGCGGCGCGCCCGGCGCGGGCTTTACCCACCGCGTGGACGATGAGGTGCGCATCTACAGCGCCCGGCTGGGCGGGCTGTTCAACCGGGTCGGGCTGAGCGACCGCCTGCCGGCCTGGACGTTCGGCATCGGCGCGCTGATGCGCAATCTGGCCGCGAGAAAGCTGATCTGACATGAATCTCCCTAGCATCGGTTTTATCGGCATCGGCCTGATGGGCGAAGCCATGACGCTGCGCCTGCGCGACCTGGGCTATCCGGTCTTCGTCTGGAACCGCGAGCCCGAGCGGCTGCCGGCGGTGGAGGCGGCCGGCGCCATCGCGCTGGCATCGCCGGCGGAGGTCGCGCGCCACGGCGACGTGGTGCTGATGTGCGTGCTGGACGACGCGGCGGTGGACTTCTGCACCCGAGGTCCGCAGGGCATCGTCCACGCCGGCGGCGAGGGCAAGCTGATCGTCGATTTCTCGACCATCGCGCCGGGCACCACGCGGACGCTGGCGGAGCATGCGCTGCGGCGGGCGGGCATGCGATGGGTGGACGCGCCGGTGTCCGGCGGGCCGCAGGCCGCGCGCGAAGGCCAGCTCACCATCATGGCGGGCGCGAGCCCCGCGGATTTCGAGCAGGCCCGCCCCGTGCTGGAGGCGCTGGGCGGCCAGGTGACGCTCATGGGGCCGGTCGGCGCCGGCCAGACGGCGAAGATCATCAACCAGGCCATCGTCGGCGCGGGCTTCGTGCTCATGAGCGAGGCGGTTTTGCTGGCGGAGGCGTCCGGCATCGACGCGGCCAGCCTGCCGGACTGCCTGAAGGGCGGCTTCGCGGACAGCGTGCTGCTGCAGAAGCTCTATCCGCGCATTCTTGAGCGGCGCTTCGATTCCCCCATCGGCTACGCGCGCCAGCTGGCCAAGGACATGGCCGCGGTGCAGGCGCACGCCCGCGAGGCGGATTGCGCGCTGCCCCTGGTGGAGGAGGCCGCGAGGCTGTTCTCGCGCTACGTCGAGGCGGGCGGGGCGCTTGCCGATTCGGCGTCCATCATCCGCCTGTACGAAATGGGGCGGGCCGGCGCCAAGGGAGAGGACGCATGAAGCGGACCATCACCTGCGTCGAGGACCTGCGCGCGCTGGCGGAAAAGCGCGTTCCCCGCATGTTCTACGACTACGTGGACGTGGGTTCCTGGACGGAGAGCACCTATCGCGCCAACGCGGCGGACTTCCAGCGGATCCTGCTGCGCCAGCGGGTGGCGCGCGATCTGTCGCGCCGCTCCGTGCGTTCGACCATGGCGGGCCAGGACGTGGCGATGCCGGTGGCGATCGCGCCCACGGGCCTGACCGGCATGCAGCACGCCGACGGGGAAATCCTGGCGGCGCGCGCGGCCAAGGCCTTCGGCGTGCCTTTCACCCTGTCCACGGTCAGCATTTGCTCCATCGAGGACGTGGCCGAGGGCACGGACGGGCATCCGTTCTGGTTTCAGCTGTACGTGATGCGCGACCGCAAGTTCGTGCGGCGGCTGATCGAACGGGCCGCCGCCGCCGGATGTTCCGCGCTGGTGGTAACGCTGGACCTCCAGATCAGCGGCCAGCGCCACAAGGACCTGAAGAACGGCCTGTCCGCGCCGCCCCGGCTCACTTTGCTCAATCTGCTGAACATGGCGGGCAAGCCGCGCTGGTGCCTGGGCATGCTGGGGACCAAGAGGCATACCTTCGGCAACATCATCGGCCACGTCGACGGCGTGGACAACATGACCTCGCTGGCCGAATGGAGTTCGCAGCAGTACGACCCCGCGCTCAGTTGGGACGACATCGCCTGGATCCGCCGGCTGTGGAAAGGCAAGCTGATCCTGAAGGGCATCCAGGACGTGGAGGACGCGCGGCTGGCGGCGGCCAGCGGCGCCGACGCCCTGATCGTGTCCAACCACGGCGGGCGGCAGCTGGACGGCGCGCCGTCCTCGATCCGCGCGCTGCCGGCGATCGCCGAGGCGGTGGGCTCGGACATCGAGGTCCACATGGACGGGGGCGTGCGCTCGGGCCAGGACGTGCTCAAGGCCATCGCGCTGGGCGCCAAGGGCGTCTATATCGGCCGGGCCATGCTGTACGGGCTGGGCGCCATGGGCGAGCAGGGCGTGGCGCGGACGCTGGAGATCATCCGCAAGGAGCTCGACCTGACGATGGCGTTCTGCGGAAAAACCGACATCCGGGAAGTGGATGCCTCCATCCTGCTTCCCGCCTGACAACGATTCTTGAACATAAGAAAACTGGAGACCATCATGCATCAATCCCTCTCGAAGACGCCCGCGCCGGCGCGTCGCAGGCAGCTGCTCGCGGGCATGGCCATGCTGGCGCTGGCCGCGGCGCCGGCGCTGTCCGGGGCCGCGGACTATCCGCAGCACCCGATCCAGCTGATCGTGCCCTACCAGGCCGGCGGCGGCGCGGACGTCATGGCGCGGGCCTTTTCCAAGGCCGCGGCCAAGGTGATGCCGCAGGGCATCGTTATCGTCAACAAGCCCGGAGCGGCCGGCGTGATCGGCTGGCAGGAGGTCATCCGTGCCAAGCCCGACGGCTACAAGGTCGCGCTGACGACGGTGGAGATGACATTTCTTCATTACCTGGGCCTGGCCAAGTTCGACCAGCACGCGCTGCGCCCGATCGCCAAGCTGAACGCGGACCCGGCGGTGGTCGTGGTGCGCAGCGACTCGCCGTACGCCAGCATCGAGGATTTCCTCGCCCAGGCGCGCAAGCCCGACGCCAACATCCAGATCGGCAATGCCGGCCAGGGGTCGATGTGGCACATGGCGTCGGCCGCGCTGGCGGAGAAGGGCCAGGCCACATTCAACTACATTCCCTACCAGGGCGGGGCGCCGGCGCTGCTGGGCCTGCTGGGCGGGCACATCGACGCCGTGATCGCGAGCGCGCCGGAGGTGATCCCCTACGTGAACTCGGGCAAGCTCAAGGCGTTGGGGGTCATGTCGGAAAAGCGGATCAAGGGCTTGGAGAACACGCCCACCCTGCGCGAGCGGAACATGGATCTGGTGCTGGGAACCTGGCGCGGGCTGGCCGTGCCCAAGGATACGCCGGACGCCGTGGTGCAGGTGCTGCGCGAAGCGACCGAGAAGTCCATGCGAGATCCAGAGCTGCGGGAAGTGATGGAAAAGCAGTTTTTCACCACGGACACGTACGAGGACGCGCCGGCGTTCGCCGCCAGCATGGATAAGGAGAGCGCCGAGCTCAAGGTGGTCGCCAGCGGTATCGCGCTGCGTCCCTGAGGAAGCATCGCGGCGCTATGCCGGCATGGCCGGTAGCGCCGCGAGCACCCGGCGCAGCGCATCGATGTCCACCGGCTTGATCAACACGTCGTTCATGCCGGCGGCGCGGGCGCGCGCGATCTGCTCCTCGCAGACGCCGGCGGTGTATCCGATGATGGGCAGGCGCGCCGCGGCATCGTCGCGCTGGCGCAACGCTCGGGCGAAGGCGTAGCCGTCCATGACCGGCATGGCGCAGTCGCACATGACCAGGTCGAATGGGGCGCGCTCGATCTGCGCCAGGGCCGCCTGGCCGTTGTCGGCGGAGGCGACCTCGTGCCCCAGCTTCTCCAGCTGGCGGGTCAGCAGCAATACGTTCGACGCCTGGTCGTCGACCACCAGGACGCGCAGGCGGCCGCCTGCGGGGGGCGTCCCGTCCGTGTGCGCGGCATCGGGCGGCGCCGGCGGCAGCGGTATGCGGGCGGTCATGGTGGTGCCGGCTCCCCATAGGCTGTCTATGGTGATGGTTCCTCCCATTTTCTTTACCAGGCGATCGCAGACGTACAGGCCGAGTCCGGTGCCTTGATCGGTCGGCGGCTGGGCCTGCTCGACCTGAACGAACGGATGGAGCAGCGTGTCGAGCGCGGTGGCGGGGATGCCGATACCGGTATCGGCCACCTTGAAGGCCATCCATTGCCCGTCGCCTTCGGGGCCTTCGATGTCCAGGCGAACCTGGACCGAGCCCTTCGCGGTGTAGCGGATGGCGTTCGAGACGAAGTTGTTCATGACCTGCTTGAGGCGCAGCGGGTCTACGTTGTGCAGGACGGCGGCGCCTTCCGGCGCCTCGGCGCGCATCGAGAGGGCCACGCCCTTGCTGGCGGCGATCGGCCGGAACGTGTCCACGACTTCCTTGACCAGGTCGTGCAGCCGGGTCGGGCGAGGCTGCAGCTTGAACTTGCCCGCCTCCATCTTGGAGAGATCGAGCAAGTCGTCGATCAAGGCCAACAGGGACTTCGCGGCGAGATGGGCGGTGGCCAGCAGGCTTCTGTCGTCCACGGGCAGGGTCGGGTGCGACAGCGCCAGGTCCAGCATGCCCATGATGGCGTTCATGGGCGTGCGGATCTCGTGGCTGACGGCGGCCAGGAACGTCGACTTGGTGCGGTTCGCGTTTTCGGCGCTGTCGCGGGCGACGGCCAGTTCCTTCAGCACGCGCTGCCGATGCGTGATGTCCATCCACCCGCTGACGACGCCGACCACCTTGCCCCGGGCGTTGCGCAGCGGTTCCATCCAGTTTTCCACGCACATGGCCTTGCCGCGGGCATGGAACTCGCGGTCCTTGCACAGCGCGAGCCCGGTGGTCATGACCGTTCGATAGTCTTCCTCGATCCTGGCGATGTCCAAATCGCAGCTCAGACGGCGCAAGGCGCCTTCCAGCGTCGTGCCCATCAGGACGTGCTTGGGCTGCATCAGCAGCTTTTCGTACGACGAGTTGCAGGCGATGAGCTTCAGGTCGAGGTCGCGCAGCGTGATCGGCTGCGGGATGGCGTTCAGGACGCCCAGCTGAAACGCCAGGAGGTCTTTCAGTTTTTCCTCGGAGCGGGCGTGCTGGCGCGCCTTGCGCTGTAGCTGGATCAGGGCGATCAGGGCGATGAACAGCCCCGCCGAGCACACGATCTGCGTCAGCGTCAGCCACGCCTGCGCCAGGCGGCCCGCATTCGCGAACAGGGATCCGGCCCGCGCGCCGGGCGGCGCGGCCCAGGCGAGCAGCGCCAGCCCCGGCTTCAGCCAGCGCAGGGGAACGCGATGCGCGGGATAGCGGCAGGGCGGAGGAAGCATGGATCGGGCACGTGCAAGGGTTGGGGGCGCGGTATCAATCTAGGTCCGCGCGCCCGTCGCGTGCCGTGGAAATGTCCGAACGATTTGTCGAAATTTCATACGCGCCGCGCATCCCCAATGTGAAATTTCCCACGTACGGCATGCCTGCCCGCCATTACAGTCATGGCACCCGGCCCAGCCCGATTCCAGGAACCCGGCATGACTTCGTTGCCTTGTCGCCCCTCGGCCCCGCTCGTGACGGACCGCGACGTTCAGGCGCTGTTCGAGGACGGACCGCCGCTGCGCCTTGAATTCCAACCCCAGTACGACCTGCGCAATGGCCGGCTGTCGTCGGCGGAAGCGCTGGCGCGCTGGTCGCACCCCGAAAAGGGCGACGTCCCGCCGGCGGACTTCATGCCGGCCATCCATCGCCTGGGGTTGGAGCAGGCGTTCTTCGAGCGGGTTTGCTCGCTGGCGCTGGACGCCATCCGGGTACTGAACTGCCACGGCATCTTCATCCCGATTGCGATCAACGCCTGCGCCCGGACGCTGGCCGGTCCGCGCAGCCTGGCGTTCCTGCGGCGCGAAGCGCTGCGGCGGCGGATTCCTCCCTCGCACATCCGTATCGAGCTGACGGAAGAGATGGCCATGGAAGGCCGACCCGGGCTGTGCGAGGCCATGGCGCGCTTGCGGGCCTGGGGCTGCGAAGTGGCGCTGGACGACTTCGGCTCCGGCTATTCGAACCTGGCCATGCTGGCCCGCCTGGATATCGACGAGCTCAAGCTGGACCGGCAACTGGTGGCGCGGGTCGACGACAGTCTCGTCGCCCGCGAAGCCGTGCGCTTCGCGCTGGCGCTCGGCGAGAGGATGGGATGGCGCGTCGTGGCGGAAGGGATCTCGACTTCGGCCGAACTGCGCGCGCTGCAAGCGCTGGGTTGCGGCCACGGCCAAGGCTATTTGCTGGGCAGGCCGATGCCGCTTTCGCGGCTGGCGGCGCTGGCCGACGCGGGGGCGGGATCCGCCATGCCGGTGTCTTGCGCGCAATGCCGCAGGCTGGAACCGGGGCGCCCGTGCGTGGCAGGGTATTGATCACGGCTCGCTGATGTTCCGATACACGAGGTTGCCGGCCAGGATGGAATCGATCAGCACGGACAAGTTCCGGGTAGTGCCGTAGGCCGCGGCGTCGATTACGCCGTGGGCGCCCGCCTGCACGGCGAGGTACGCGAAGTTCTTCCATCGGGGTTCGGCACGGACCGCCACTTTCGCGCAAGGGAACAGCGCCCGCACCCTTACCGTGGCGGCCAGGCAGCGGGTCACGCTTTCGGCGATGTCCAGCAGCACAAGGTCGGGTTGCTGCGGATACGTTTCGTGCTCGAAAAAACGCAGGTCCTGCGCTTCGATCAGCCACACGGTCGGGGCGGTCTGTCGTCGCAGTGCTTCCTGGAAGTCGCGGTAATCGGAAAGCCTGTCGGTAATTATTATCGTATTGGCCAGCATATCGCTCTCCCTGTTATCTACCCCTGGCTGCGCCGGCGCGAAGCGTCGACGTTGCGATGAGACAAGTTTGCAGCGATAGCAATATGGGAACACCTAGGAAATTTCCGACGATCTAGTAGGAGATTTCGTAGCGGACCGATGGCCTGCCGCTTTGCGGCCGGAACGATTCGGAAATTTCCGCAAGCCGATTTGGCGTCTTCCTACACGTGTCGATGGCGCGCATCTCTATGCTCCGTACGAGTGCCGTGGAGCATGGGCACGATGAGGCGCGGGCAGCCTTCCTCGCCCGAGAATTCAACACAGTGGAATTTCCTTATGCTGTCCATTTTTCATTCCCGGCCCATCGCGGCGGGGCGCGGCTTGCGGTCCGACGCCCATGCCCGCGCCGTCGATTCTCCGGCGCCGCAGGCGTTCGGCCTGGGCGGCCTGCGTCAGCCCCTGGTGTTGACGACGGTTGCTCCGCCGGAAGAGGACGGCCCCGCCGGAGTCTTGCCGGAGCCCATCCGCAATGCCATCGTCGAGGGCGGCGCGAGCGCGCTGCGGGCCTGGCGCAACTATTGCGGGATTTCGATGCGGACGCTGCAGCTCCGGACGGACACCAGCTCCGCCACCCTGCAGGCGATCGACCGCGGCGACGTGACCATCTGCGAATGGACGGTGGGCGCGCTGGCCAAGGCGCTGCACGTCGAAGCGTGGCAGTTGCTCGAAGCGCAGGCCCTCGCATCGCGCCAGGGCCGCGCCCGCGTATCCAGCGAGAAGTACGCCGGCTTCGCGAAGTGACCTCCTAGAAGGCAATTTTCACGCCGAACTTTCCGTTCAGGCTATGGCCTTCGCCGCGAAGGCTGACTTCCGAACCCACGCTGCCGTAAAGCGATACGTTGCGCTTCACGCCCACGTCCGCGCCGAGGTTGAACTGGGCCGAGAGCCCTCTCATGTCGGCGCGGAACGGCACCTCGCCGCCCTGCGACGAGAATGCCGTGGCGGGGTTCGCGAGGAACTCGTTGACGAGGCTGGCGCGCAGCCAGGTCGTGGCGACGCGCCGGTTCTGGCCGCTGGAGTCCAGTTCCACCATGCGCGCCACGCGCACGCCCACGCGGCCTCGCAGGCTGTCGACGTCGCTGAAGCGGACGCGGGCCACGCCGTCGTTGGCGTCGTTCAGATTGATCTTCTGGTAGCTCAGCTGGGCCTGCGGCTCGATGACCCATTCGTCGTTGAGACGGAACGGATAGCCGCCCTCCAGCGACGCGCCCAGGCCGTGGCCGCGGGTGCGGACGTCGAAGCCGGATGGCGAGCGGGCATTGTCGACGTGATACTTCGTGCCCTGGATGATGGCATCGGTGTACCAGCCGTCCTTGCCGATATGCGTCCAGTAGCCGCCCAGCGAGAGGCCGTCGAGCTGCGCGTCGCCCGCGTCGCGGCCGCCGGCATGGGTGACGTCGGCGCTGGCGCGGCCGAAGGCTACGTAGGTTCCGGCGCGATCGATGCTGCCGGAAGGGGCTTGCCGCTGGTAGAGGTCGACCCCGGTTTGCAAGGCGTAGACCCGATAGTCGTAGTCAGGGCCCTTGGAACCGTAGATGCCTGCCTGGCCGGCGTCGCGCTTGCCGGTGACGCCGATGGCGCGGCCCCATGCCAGGGGCGCGGCGTCGCTGGCGATGCCCGGGCGGAACATACGCTCTTCGCCCATGCGCTCGTGCAGCGAGTCCAGCAGCGCATCGCCATAGCGCAGCGCCAGCGTCGGCGTGGCGACGGCGGCCGACACTTCGGGCCGATAGTCGGGCGGCGCGGGAGGCGTGGGGCCGGGGGCCGGGTTGGGATCCGGATTGGGATTCGGGTCCGGCTCCGGGTCTGGCTGCGGGCACGCGGGGTGGGACGGGGCCGAGGCGCAGTCCACGGTCGAGCGCAGGTACCAGTTCTGTTGGCCGTTGCCGTCGACCCCGGCGCGGAACAGCCGGTAGGCGTAGGGGCCGGCCGCGATGTAGCCCCCGGGATTGCCGAGCGCGAACGCGCCGGCCGCGGTGGTGGCGCCATGGATGGCGTCGACGACGCGAATGCCGTTGCCGGTGGTCACGGCGCCCGGCCCGCCGGCGTTTTCGACGAGGAGGGTGGACGTTCCCGACGCGGCGCCGCCATCGATCACCAGGCGGTCGGACGGCGAGCCGTCGGCGCCCAGATAGGTGTTGAGCGCGATGGTGCCGTCGTGGCCGACGTAGTTCGGCGTGGTCAGCGTCGTGCCGGGCGAGGTTCCCGTTCCCATGGAGATCCGCCCCGCATTGCTCAGGCCTGCGACGGCCTGGCTGTAGCCGTTCAGGTCCAGGGTGCCGGCGGCCGCGACGGTCATCGCGGACGACGGGCTGAACGCCGCGGCCGTTCCCGCCCGCAGCACGCCGGCCTCGACGGAGGTGGCTCCGCCGTAGGTGTTGTGCGCCGTCAGCACGGTGACGCCGGCGCCGATCTGGCGCACCTCGCCCGCGCCGGACACGACGCCCGCGAAGGTCACGGCGTCCGCGCGATTGAAGACCAGGGCGCCTTGGTTCAGCACGTCGCCCATGATGGCGCCTGTGGCGCCGCCGTCGCCCAGTTGCAGCACCCCGCTGGAAATCGTGGTGCCGCCGGCGTAGCTGCTGTCCGCCGTCAGGATCGTGGTGCCGGCGCCATGCTGCTCGACCGCGCCCGTGCCGGAGATGGCGCCGGCAAAGGTCAGGGTGTCGGAACGGTTGAACACGAGCCTGCCGTTGTCCGTCACGTCGCCGACGATGGAACCGGTGGTGCCGCCGTTGCCGAGCTGCAAGGTCCCGGCGGAGATCCTGGTGCCGCCCGTGTAGCTATGGTCGGCCGTCAGCACCGTGGTGCCGGCGCCCTGTTGCTCGACGCCGCCCGTGCCGGAGATGAGGCCCGCGAAGGTCGCGGTATCGGAACGATCGAAGGCCAGCGTGCCGTTGTCCGTCACGTCGCCGACGATGGAACCCGTGGTGCCGCCGTTGCCCAGTTGCAAGGTTCCGGCGGAGATCGTAGTGCCGCCCGCATAGCTGTGGTCCGCGGTCAGGACCGTGGTGCCGGTCCCGGTATGCGCGACGGCGCCTGTGCCGGAGATGGCGCCGGCAAAGGTCAGGGTGTCGGAACGGTTGAAAACGAGCCTGCCGTTATCCGTCACGTCGCCCATGATGGATCCCGTGGCGCCGCCGTTGCCGAGCTGCAAGGTCCCGGCGGAGATGGTGGTGCCGCCCGTGTAGGTGTTGCCGCCCGTCAGGATGGTGGTGCCCGCGCCGTCCTGATGGACCGCGCCGGTGCCGCTGACCGCGCCCGCCAGTGTCAGGGTGTCGGAACGGTCGACGACCAGCGTGCCGTTATTGGCCACGTCGCCCACGATGGCACCGGTGGCGCCGCCGTTGCCCAGTTGCAGGGTGCCGCTGGAAATGGTGGTGCCGCCCGTGTAGACGTTGTTGGCCGTCAGGATCGTGGTGCCGGCGCCGGCCTGTTCGACCGTGCCCGACCCCGAAATGAGGCCCGCGACCGTCATGCTGTTGGAGCGGTCGAACTTCAGGATGGCGTTGTCCAGTACGTTGCCGGCGATGGAACCGGAGGTGCCGCCATTGCCCAGTTGCAGGATCCCGCCCTGGATCGTCGTGTCGCCGGTATAGGTGTTGTCGCCGGTCAGGACGGTGGTGCCGCTGTAGACGCCGACGCGGCCGGCGCCCGATATCACCGGCGCGAACAGATAGCCGCCGCTGGCGTCGGTGTGGTTGAAGACGAGCGAGCCGGTCGAGCCCAGCGTCACCGACGGGGAGGCGCCGGTCAGCACCAGGCTGCCCGGCGCAGCCGCGGCGTCGGTGGCAGCCGCGCCGATGTTGATGACGCCCTGCGAGCCGGCGGTCACGCCCGCTCTGGCGCTTGCCGCGGTGACCACGGCATTGTTCGAAATGGTCAACGCGCCCGAGCCGCCATGGCCCACCGTGAGCGTGCTGGAGTTGGTCCACGAGGAGCCGGTTCCGTCGACCGTGACCGAGCCCGTCGCGCTCGCGGTGCTGCCTATGGTTCCGAGCGTGCTGGACACGGCGCCGCCATTGGAGATGATGAGCTGGCCCTTGCCCATGGTGCCGACGCTGAGTTCGGCGCTGCTATTCCACTGCGACCCCGCGCCGCTTACCGTCGCCACGCCGATGCCGGTCGTGTCGTAGCCGACGTAGCCCAGCCCATTCGTCACGACGGCGCCGCCCGTGATCTGCATGGCGCCGTGGCCCGTCTGGCCCACGCGCATGAAGCCGGCGGTGTTCAACTGGGAACCCGCGCCGCTGATCGTCAAGGTGCCGCTGCTGCCGGCGGCCACGCCCAGATAGGTATTGGTCGTGCTGGTCACGCGGCCGCCATTCGAGATGTTCAGCGTGCCAGTGCCGATGTTCCCGATATTGAGGCCCGGGCCGGTCGTCCATTGCGCCCCTGCGCCGCTCACCGTCACCGTGCCCGTGCTGCCGGCTTGACGGCCGATGAAGCCGGAGCCGCTGGAAACGGAGCCGCCGGCGTTGATGTTCAGCGTGCCGCTGCTGGTATTGCCGACCGAGAGCGAACCCGCGATGGTCCAGGGCGAAGTGTGCGTGCCGGGCACGCTGACGACGGCGCCGCCGTCTATGGTCTGCGAGGAGGCGGGGGGCACGCCGGCCAGCGTCAGCAGGGACGCGACGGAGAACAGGAAGGGCGAGCGCAGCCTGTCCTGCGAGTGCTTCGGGAGAGGGCTGCCGGTCTGCCGCTGAGGGGCTTCGGTGAGCGCCGGCCGGATGGCGGGCGCGGAGGAGAAAAGCGGGGACATGATGAATTCCACGAGTCAGGTGGCGTTCGTGCCATGCGGCGCGACGCCCGGGACGCGGGAAAGCCAGTGTCCGCGGCGCCCTTGGAAAAAGTATGGGTCCGCGGCAGAAATCGTCGATTGGGAAGCCGCCCAAACTATCTGGCGAAATTTCCGAAGGAGGGGGGAGCGCGCCGCAGTTCGCGCAGCGCGGCGCACAGGCGGTCCACGCCCGGCGCGAAGATCGCGTTGAGGTCGGGCAGCAGCTTGCCGGCCTCCGCGCGCGAGGCCGCCTCGATGCGTTCGCTCAGGCGGGTGAGGGAAGCGCAGCCGGCCATGCGCGCCGTGCCCTTGATTCGGTGGGCCAGGGCGCCGGCGGCAAGCCAGTTTCCCTCGGCGCAGCGCGCCCGGTAGGCGGCGATGTCGGCCTCGCCGGTCGCGATGAGGCTGTCGATCAGTTCCCCGACGATGGCGCTGTCGCCCTCGACGAGGTCATGCAGCGTGGCCGCGATGGCGGCGCACTCCGCGTCCGCGGGCAGGTAGTAGCCGGTATCCAGCAGGGCCCGGGCCAGGCTGGCTTCGGTGGCCGGGGGCATCACCACGGCCTGCATGCCCGGCACGGGAGCGCCGGAGCCGGAGATGGCGATCCGGATCGGGATGTCGGAGACGCCCGCGGGCAATTTCCCCTCCTGGAGGCCGTCGGCATCCTCGTCCGCCAGCAGGACCCGGGGCCGGGCCTCGGGGCCGGCCCCCAGGTCGGCGGCGTGCAGTTGCGCCCGCAGGCCGAGGCCATCGAGCAGGCCCGCCAGTTCCGCCATGCGGGCATGGCGTTTTCCCAGGATCAGGGCGCGATTCATCGGCGGCCGGGAGACGTCAGGGAGCGATGTGGCATTCCCGCGCGAAATCCACGAGCTCCACCAGGGTCTGCACTTCCAGTTTCCCCATGATGCGGGTCTTGTGCGTGCTGACGGTTTTGTTGCTGATGAAGAGCGCCTCGCCGATTTCCTTGTTGGACAGGCCGCGCGCCAGCATCTGCATGATGACGATTTCCTTGTCGGACAGGCGATTCAGGCGGTCGACGTTCTGGGTGGAGCGCTTCGGACGCCCGGCGTGCGGCCCCTCGGTGTTGGGAAACACCGAGTACCCCGCCAGGATGGCCTCGACGCAGCGCACGATCTCGGAGATCTCCTGCGCCTTGCTGACGTAGCCGTCCGCCCCGGCCATCTTGACCCGCGGCGCGAACACCGCCTGGTCCTGGCCGGAGACCACCAGGATGCGGATGGACGGATCGATGGCGCGGATGCGCGGAATCACGTCCAGCCCGTTGATCTTGGGGATATCGATGTCCAGGATGACCAGGCCCGGGGCCGAATCCTTCACGGCCTGTATGGTGGACTGACCGTTGTCGGCTTCCAGTATTTGCGTCACGCCCAGCACTTGGGACAAGTGCATTTTCAGCACCAGGCGCAGGGAGGGGTGATCGTCGACGATGAGTACGGTGGTCACGGTCGGGTCCATTTTTCTATGCAGGCGCGCAGCGTCGCCAGGTTGACGGGCTTGACCAGGAAATCATTCATGCCCGCCTCGCGCGACCGCTGCACATGGTCCGGCGACAGGTCCGCGCTCAGTCCGATGACCGGCAGGCCGCGCAGTCCCGGGTCGGCCAGTTTCCGTATGCTCCGGGCCAGTTCGAATCCATCCATGCCGGGCAGATGGCAGTCGGTAATGACGAGGGCGTAGCGATTCCGTTCCATCAGCTGCAAGGCGTCCGATGCGTTGGCGACGACGTCGGGGGCGCCTCCCAGTTTTTCCAGCAGGTTGCGGACGACGATCTGGTAGGGCGCGTGGTCCTCCACCACCAGGATCCGCAGCGGCGGACCGTCTTTGGAATTCTCCGGCAAACCGGCGGGCATTCGAGTAACCGAACAATTCAATTGCAATATGGTAAGACAGATTTTCCGGAACTCCTGCCACCGTATCGGATTGCCGCTGAGGATATGGGGCGTCCGCGCGGCGGCGGAGGCGGGCGGGCCTTCCTGCACCAGCTGGATGACGGGCGGGCCGCCCGGCGGCATCGGCCTGTCGGCGTCCACGATGCGCGCGTCGGCGTCCTCGTGGGCGTGGACCAGCGAAAACCCCAGCGTTTCGGCATAGGCCCGCAAGGCCTTTTCATCCTGGTTGCGGCGCACCTCGATGGCGATCCGCTTGCCGGCTACCGCGGGCTCGGCGTCCGACGGCCGCGTGACCTGCAAGGGCAAGCGCGTTTCAAAGACGCTGCCGCGGTTTTCCTGGCTTTCCACGCGGATGTCGCCGCCCAGCAGGCGGGCCAGGCGCATGCTGATCGCCAGCCCCAGGCCGCTGCCGCCGAACTTGCGGGCGATGGAGGCATCGCCTTGGGCGAAGGGGTCGAAAAGGCGGTGCTGCATCTCGCGGGTGATGCCGATGCCGGTGTCGGCGACGGAGATGATCAGCTGCTGGCCGGCGCCGTCGCCCGGAGCCAGATCGGGATCGACGGAGACCGTCACCACGATCCCGCCGGTTGCGGTGAATTTCACCGCGTTGCCCACCAGGTTGATGACGATCTGCTTGATCCGCACCGGGTCGCCCACGAATTCGGCGGCCACCTCGCGCGCGATGCACAGATCCAGGGTCAGCCCGCGCCGCCGCGCGCCGGGCGAGAAAATCGGCAGCACCTGGTCGAACAGTTCCCGTATCGAAAAGGGAATGGCCTCGACGGCGAGCTGCCCGGCCTCCAGGCGTGAAAAATCGAGCACGTCGCCGATGATTTCCATCAACAGGTGCGAGGCGTTGTCGGCCAGTTCCACGTGTTGATGCTGGGTGGCGTCCAGGGGCGAGTTCCGCAGCATTTCCAGCGCGCCGACCGCGGTCGCCAGGGGCGTGCGGATTTCATGGCTCATCACGGCCAGGAAGCGGGACTTGGCTTCGGCGTTGGCCTCCGCCGCGGCCTTGGCCTGGCTCAGCGCGAGGCCGTCGCGATGCTCTTGCGTCACGTCCAGCAGGTAGCCGTTCCATTCCGTGACGCCCTCGGCGGGGCTGCGCGGAACCGCGGTGCCGATGCGCAGCCAGCCTTCGTCCTCGGGGCGGTGCATGGGCAGATCGATCTGGATGGGCGTATGCCCGCTGCGGGATTCTTCGAGCGCGGCGCGGGCGGCCGGCCAGTAGTCTTCCAGCACGTTCGACCGGGGCAGGCCGCCCGAATTCATGTGGATCTGGTTGAGCGAAGTGCGCAGGAAGCGATCGGTGTGGCCCACCAGGTAGGAGATCCGGCGATTGCCGTCGATTTCCTCCCGCAGCCGGAAGAACGCCATCGGCAGCGTGGCGACCAGGTCTTCCACCGTATCCTTGATCTCGCGGGCCTCGCGTTCGGCCGCCAGGCGCGCCGAGATGTCCACCACCGCCACCAGCGCGCCCCGCTTGGCGTCCTCGGAATAATAGGGGCGGACAATCAGGAGGCCGTCCACGAAGCGCCCGCTGGCCGTGCGGAAATTGATGACTTCGGTGATCGCCTGATCGGTGATCACGCACTGCGCCGCGAAATTCTCCAGTTGCGCGCCGAGGGAGCCGGCCTCTCCGGGAAGGCGGCTGGCTTCGACCCCGATGAGCTGGCTGCGGTCCGACCCGACGGTTTCCTCGAAGGCCTTGTTGACGGCGAGATAGCGGTGCATGCCGTCCAGCGCGGCGATCAGCGTGGGCGTTACGTCCAGCAGCCCGGCCTGCACCTGGGCCGAGGCGCCCGCGGCCTGGAGCCGGCCGCGCAGCCGCCGGGCTTCGGCCATGGTGTTGCGGGCGTAATACAGCAATACCAGCGCGGCGCCCAGGAGGAGGAGGGCTGCGCCGCCAAGAACGGCTTCCAGATTGGACAAGGACATGCTTTTGCGCTCACTCTGATCGATGACGATGGTGCAAGCTCTGATGCCTAGGTACCGGGTCCGCGCGCGGCTTAACCGTGCTGGCGACTAGCATACCGCCGAATGGATGAATTCCCGTCCCTTAAATTTTTGAATCCGTTTTCGAATCCGGCCCGCGCCGGCCGGCCGGGAACGCGGCTTGCTGCGCCGGCTCGCATGACGCGCAAATCCACTCCCCAGGCCGCGGGCACCGTGGCCGCCTATCCCCGGCGAGCCGGTGCCTCGGAGCACGAAGCCGCCTCGCAGGACGCGCTGGCGCACCGCCTGGCCGCGCTGCTGGGCAGGCGCTTCGCGCCCGGCTACCGTCCCAGCCGCCATCGCGAGGAGCCGCCGCCGTACTACGTGCCCGACCGCAGCATCGTCGGGACGGCGCGCGCCGCCGTGCTGGGCATCAGGCGGGCCGCCGACCTGTACGGCGGCGTGGTGCCGCACGCCTTCGTGGCGATGAAGTCGATCAGCCACGGCCTGATCGGGCCGCAAGCCCGGGCGCCCCGGGCGTGGGCCGTGGCGCTGCCGGATGCGCTGCGCGACGTCGTGCTGGCCGGCTACACGGCGTTCTGCGCCGAGGACGCGCTGGCGGCGGGGCAACGCCTGCTGCGGCGCGGCCCGCTGCGCCTGAAGCCGGCGGACGCCTCGGCCGGGCGCGGGCAGGTGGTGGCGCGCGACGAGGCGGCGCTGCGGGCCGCGGTGGCCGCGCTGTCGCCGTGGATCATGGAGCGGCTGGGCGTGGTGCTGGAAGAGGACCTGGCCGAGGTCGAGACCTACAGCGTGGGCTGGGCCCGCGTCGGCAAGATGGAAATCGCGTACGTCGGCACGCAGGAACTCACCGACGACAACGAGGGCAATGCGGTCTATGGCGGATCGGCGCTGCGCGTGGCGCGCGGCGGCTTCGACGCGCTGCGCGCCTTGCCGCTGGATGAACGTGAACGGCACGCGGTCGACATGGCGTGTCGCTACGACGCGGCGGTGTCGGCCGCCTATCCCGAGTTGCTGGCTTCCCGCCGCAATTACGACGTGGCGTTCGGGCTGGGCGCCGGCGGCGCGGCCCGCGCCGGCGTGCTGGAGCAGTCGTGGCGGGCGGGCGGCGCCAGCATCGCCGAACTTGCCGCCATGCAGGCCTTCGCGCTGTCGCCGGGCTTGAAGGAGGTGCGCGCCGAGACCCGGGAGCGCTATGGCGCGGACGTGACGGCGCCGACCGCCCAGCGCCTGGTGTTCCACGGCGTGGATACTGCCGTCGGCCCGATCAGCAAGTCCGGCGGCATCCTGGAGGCAGGCGATGGCGGCGCATAGCAATGCCATCGCGCTGGAGGTCGACGGCGTGGCGCTGGACGGCACCTTCCTCACCCCGGAAGACAAGGTGCCGGGCGTGCTGTTCATCCACGGTTGGGGCGGCAGCCAGGAATTCGACCTGTCGCGCGCCAAGGGCATCGCCGCGTTGGGCTGCGTGTGCCTGACCTTCGACCTGCGCGGGCATGCCGCCACGCAGGCGCAGCAGCGCCAGGTCACGCGCGAGGACAATCTGCGCGACGTGGTGGCGGCCTACGACCGCCTGGCGTGCCATCCTTCGCTGGATTCGGGTTCGATCGCGGTGGTGGGCAGCAGCTACGGCGGGTACCTGGCCGCGTTGCTGTGCACGCTGCGGCGGGTGCGCTGGCTGGCGCTGCACGTGCCGGCGCTGTACCGCGACGACGAATGGCTGCTGCCGAAGAACCAGCTCAACCGCGAGACGCTGCGCGCCTATCGCAGCGCCTACGTTCCGGCCGAAGAGAACCGCGCGCTGAAGGCGTGCACCGAGTTTTCCGGCGACGTGCTGCTGGTGGAGGCCGAGCACGACAGCTACATCCCGCACTCCACCATCATGAGCTACCGCGCCGCCTTCCGCCGGTCTCATTCGCTGACGCATCGCATCATCGATGGCGCGGACCACGCCTTGAGCGAGAAGCCCGCGCAGCGGGCCTATGCCTCCATCCTGGTCAACTGGGTGACGGAGATGGTGACGGGCGCGCGCATGGGTGAAGGGCGCGGTGGCTTCTGAATGCCGGGCCGCGCGCGTCAGTTCTTCAGGTTGAACGTCTTGGTGGTCTTGCCATTGGACAGGCGGCACTGGCCGGGCTCGGTATTGGGCTTGGCGGACACCTTGCCGTAGAGCGAATTCTTGTTGTGGATCTGGTCCTGGCTCGTCGTGGTCCAGCCGTTGGCCGCGACCGTCATGGAGGCGCCGCTGGGAAACGTGAATCCCGCGTTGCCTTTGCCCGGCGTTCCCTGCGCCTTGAGCGGGTACAGCGTCGCCGGGTCGCGGCTGGAGACGGCGAAGTAGCGCGCGTTGGCATCGCGCCAGATCGCCAGCGAGGACGTCATGCTGGATTGCGCGAACGCCGGCACATTGCATTCGTACACCAGGGTGGCCGGGACCGCCTTGCCGGCAGACGCTTCCTTGGCCGGCCCGGGCTGGCTCGCAGGCGATTGCAGCATCTGCGTCCCTTTCCGTATCACCTCGTCCACGCAGGCCTTCGCCTGCGCCTCGGGCAGGGCGTAGCATTTGGGCAGTTCCTTTTCATTGAACGCCCGCACGCGATCCATCTGCTCTTGCGTGGGCCGGGCCAAGGCAGCCTGGGAAAGAACGCATAGCGATGCCGCGACAATCGTGCCGATGCCTGTGTGGTTCATGATGGCGACCCTCCGTGATGAGCCTACTTGTACGCCTGGGCCGCAAGCCGGGGTATCGGTCCGGCCTCGGGCAGAAGCATGAGCCGCCCCGCGAAGAAGACCTACGGCTCCGCGCAGGCATGCCGCGGCCCGGCCCGGCGGAGAGGGGGACCGTCCCTCGCTTGACGCGTGGGGCCGTCCCCGGTTTGCGGTTTGGAGTTGGCCCGGCGGGCTTGCTATAAAGATGCCTGCAAGCTTTTTCGCAAGGGTAGGGCACATGTCGATTCAATCGTTGGGGCGCTTCGGCGCCGCGCTGTTCGTGGCCGCGCTGGTTGCCGGCTGCTCCTCGACCAGCAGCCCCGGCAAGTCGGAATCCCAGACATCCGGCGGCAGCGGTGGCAGCGCGTCGCGGGTCAGCGCCGAGTGCAAGGCCAACCGCAGCAAGTGCCTCTACAAAGGGGCATACGAGTCCGGCGAGCGCGACTACGCCGAAGCAGAGGCCAGGCGGCTGAACCTGGCCGAGGTCGAGCGCCTGCGTCGCGCTTTCGGCCGCTAGGCGCGCCGCGCGCCCGGCAAAAAGCCCGCTGCTTGCGCCGGCGGGCTTTTGTTTTCAGCTTTCGTCTTTGCTTTTCTTCCTGCGCCGGGCGACTGCCCGGAGTATTTCGCCTGTTTCGAGTCGGTACACGCCGTCACCCTCCCTGGTCACAGTGCCGCCGGTGGACAGGCGGCAGGTCAAGACAGTGCATGCATCAACATTCGGATCTGTCGTGGGCTGCTGAACGAGATGTCTCTCGATCCGGTACTGGACTCCCGCTCCGGAGACCGCGATCACATCCTCCAATCGTCTACACGATATTGACATGATGAACCTCCCGTACTCGCGCCACGCTGAAACCTGTGGCACCGGGGTCATCGTCACAACTGGGTTTGGCGCTGTCAATGCCGCAATCCCGCATTTTCAGCGGGTTTGCGAGGGGCCTCCCAGGAAGCCTCGTGCGTACGAACGAGGCGATGCATGCGTCTGGTCTAGGGCTTTTTCAGCCGCAATCCGCGGCTGGATCTTCGCGGCCTATTCGAGTTTGACGTTGGCGGCCTGGATGACTGCGCGCCATTTCTTGTGGTCCGCGGCGATCGTCTGCGAGAACTGCGCGGGCGTCGTCGGCATGGCGGTGGCGCCTTGCGCCGCCAGGGCGTCCTGGATGTCCTTGAGCGCGAGGATGTTGTTCAACTCCTTGTTCAAGGTCTGGATGATGGGCTGGGGCGTTTTCGCGGGGGCGAGCAGACCGTACCAGACGCGCACGTCGAAGTCGGGATAGCCCAGTTCCGCCACGGTGGGCACGTCGGGCATGGCGGGGCTGCGCTTGAGCGACGTCACCGCCAGCGGCACGGCGCTGCCGGCCTTGATCTGCGGCGCGGCGGAAGGAATGGAGGTGAAGATCACGGGCACCTGGCCGCCCAGCAGGTCCGCCATGGCCGGGCCCGAGCCCTTGTAGGGCACGTGGATCAGCTTGATGCCGGCCTGAAGCTGGAACAGTTCGGCGGCCAGGTGGGTGATGGTGCCCGCTCCCGGAGAGCCGTAGTTGATCGTGCCGGGCGCTTTCTTGGCGGCGTCGATCAGGTCCTTGAGCGATTTGTACGGGCCGTTCTTGCCCGCCACGACCACCAGGGGCGCTTCGCCGACGATGCCGATGGGCTCGAAATCCTTGAGCGGGTCGTAGGACAGCTTGCTGTAGAGCGAGGGCGCCACCGCCAGGTTGTCGACCTGGCCCATGACGATCTCGTAGCCGTCCGGCTTGGCGCGGGCCGCGGTGCCGATGCCGATGGTGCCGCCGGCGCCCGGCCGGTTTTCGGCGACCACGTTCCACTTGACCGTATCCGACAGCTTGGCGGCCACGGTGCGCGACAGGAAGTCGGTGCCGCCGCCGGGAGTGAACGGCACGATGACCCGTATGGGCTGGTTGGGATAGGGGTCGGCGGCGGCCGCGGGGGCGCTGGCGGCGAGCGCGCAGGCCGAGAACATCAGGGCACGTAGCATCATGGTTGTCGTCTCCATTACTTGGTGGGCGCGTCCGGTCATGGATGCCGGACGTCGTGGACTGCGGTCGTATTCGCTGGGCGCGCGCCGGCGTCCCTAGATGGTCCCTTTGGCGCGCAAGGCCTCGATCCGGGGTTCGGGCAGGCCCAGTTCGCGCAGCACCGCGGCGGTGTCCGCGCCCAGGGACGGCGCGGGCGCGCGGGCCCGGCAGGGCGACTCCGCGAACTTGATCGGAAACCCGAGCATGCGCACCCGCTGCCCGTCGGGGTGCGGGACGTCGATGGCCATTTCCTGGTCGGCCACTTGCGGATCGTCGAACACCTCGCGCAGGTTCAGCACCTGCCCGCAGGGCACGCCGTACTGGTTCAGGCGCTCGATCCAGTAGCGGCTGGTCTCCTGGCGGGTGCGCGCCTCGATGGTCGCCTTGATGGAATCGCGGTTCAGCATGCGGTCGGCGTTGGCCTGGAAGTCCGGATGCGAACGCAGGGATTGCAGCTCCAGCGCGTCGAGGAACTTCTCGTACATGGCGTCGTTGGACGGCGCGATCGCCACCTGGCCGTCGGCCGTCTCGAACAAGCCGTAGGGCGCGACGATGCCGTGGTCGTTGCCGGTGCGCGGCGGAAGCTCGCCGCTGGCGAAGTAGTTGGAGGCCTGGAAGCTGAGCAGGCCTATCATGCTGGACATCAGGCTGATGCTGACGGAATCCCCGCGGCCGGTGCGTTCGCGGCGCAGCAGTGCCGCCAGCACGCCCAGCGCGCCGTTCATGCCGGCCACCAGGTCGCTGATGGGCGGGCCGGCGCGCATGGGCGGATCGTTTTCGCCGCCGTTCAGGCTCATGAAGCCGCTCATCGCCTGCGCGATGAAATCGAAGGCGGGGCGGTCGCGGTACGGGCCGGACGTGCCGAAGCCGTTGATGCTGCAATGGATGATGTCCGGGCGCAGCGCCTTCAGGGCCTCGTCGCCGAACCCCATCCGGTCCATGATGCCGGGGCGGTAGTTCTCGATCACCACGTCGCAGCTCGGGATCAGCTGGCGCAGGATGTCCTTGCCTTCCTCGCTGTACAGGTCGAGCGTGACCGACTTCTTGTTCCGGTTGTAGTTCGCGAAGTACCAGCTCAGGCCGTCACGGATCACGCCCTGGTGCCGGACCGGGTCGCCTTCCCCGGGCGCTTCTATCTTGATGACTTCGGCCCCCATGTCGGCCAGGATGGAGGTGCAGTAGGGGCCCGAAATGATGCGGGTCAGGTCCAGGATGCGGATTCCGGTGAGGGGCATGTCGTGTGTCTATGCAGTTATCGGGAGGAAACGGGCCCTAGCCGCCCAGGCCGGGCAGCCACAGGGTCAGGGGCGGGAAGGCGCAGATCAGCGCAAGCACGATCAGCGACCAGATGAAGAACGGAACGATCTCGCGCACGATGGGGCCGATCGGCGTGCGGCCGACGGCGGACGTGACGAACAGCAGGATCCCGACCGGCGGGGTCAGCATGCCGGTCATCAGGTTGAGGATCAGGATCATGGCGTACTGGATCGGATCCTGGCCCAGCTGCGCGCCGATCGGGAGCAGCGCGGGCAGGGTGATGATCATGGCGGGCAGCGGTTCCAGGATCTTGCCCACCAGGATGAGGAACACGTTCACCGTCAGCAGCACCACCCAGGGCTCGTCGGAGATGCCCAGGATGCTCTTGGCGATGGTGGCGGCGATGCGCGATTCGCTGATCAGCCAGCTGAAGGGGCCGGCGGCGGCCAGCAGGAACAGGACGACGGCCATGGTCCGGCCCGCGGCGTAGAAGGCCGAACCCAGTTCGCCCGGTTTCAGCTCCCGGTAGACGGCCAGGCCGATCAGCAGCGCGTAGACGGCGACGAAGGCGGCGGCCTCGGTGTCGGTCAACAGGCCGAAGCGGATGCCGGCGATGATCAGGACCGGCATCATCAGCGCCCAGATGGACGCGCGCGTCACGCGCGCCCGTTCGGGCCAGCTGGCCCGAGGACGCGACTGGTAGCCGTGCCGGCGCGCCTGCCAGGCGCAGATGGCCATGTAGCCGGCCAGCAGCATGAAGCCGGGGATGATGCCGGCCAGGAACAGGCGGATGATGGACAGGTTGGCCAGCACGGCGTAGACGATCATGGGGATCGACGGCGGCAGGATCGGCCCCAGCATGGCGCCGCAGGCGATGACCGCTTCCGGATAGCCGCGGCGGTAGCCTTCGCGTTTCATGGACGGGATCATGGCCGTGCCGATGGCGCTTGCGTCCGCCACCGCGGAGCCGCTGATCCCGGCCATGACGAGGTTGGTGGTCAGCGAAACCTGCGACAGGCTGCCGCGCATGTGGCCGACCATGGCCATGGACCAGTTGATGAGCCGCAGCGTGACGCCGCCGCGGTTCATCAATTCGCCGGCCAGGATGAAGAGCGGGATCGCCACCAGCGCGGTCTCGTCGATGCCGCCCAGCATCGAAAGCGGGGCCTGCACGATGTCCACGCCGCCGCCGCCCTTGAACAGCATGCCTATCATGGCCGCGGTGATCATCGCGAAGCCGATGTCCAGTCCGACCAGGATCAGGACGATGAACAGGATCACCGAAAACAGGATCATGGGTGGGTCCCCGGAAGATCGCCGTTGCCCTCGTCGCGGGCGAAGGCGTCGCGCGGAACCGGCGCGTTCGGGATCAGCAGGCGCAAGGCCAGGAACAGCATGAAGAAAACCATGCCGGCGGTCAGGGCCGCGTAGCTCACGGCGTAGGTGAAAGGGGTGCCGACGATGTCCTGGAAGTGGCCTACCTCGACCACGTCCAGGCCCTTGTAGAAGAGGGTCGCGGCCAGCGCCAGCAGCAGGGCGTCGAACAGGCGGTCGCGCACCCGACGCACGCGCTCGGACAAGTGGCTGTCGATCAGGTCGATCACGACGTTGCGGCGTTCGCGCAGGGCCATGGCCGCGCCCAGGAAGGCGCACCACAGCATGCCGATGCGCGCGAGCTGGTCCCAGGCGTCGAACTGCGTCTTCAGCAGGTAGCGGTCCAGCACCTGGGCGAAACAGAAGACCAGCACCACGGCCAGGGTGAGCGCCACGCCCAGCCGGCCGATCCAGCAGACGACGCGGTCGGCGCGCAGCACGCGGGCTCGCCAGGCGGATCCGGTGGCCGCGGCGGGGCGGGAGCGGGCCGCGGCCGGCATCGGGGCGCTCATGCCGGGCTCCTTATTCCTGCATCTTCTGGATGCGTTCCACCATGCCGGCGGGCCAGTCCTTGCCCTCGTACTGCTGGTAGACCGTGGCCAGCGCCGCCTTGAACGCCGCCTTGTCCGGCTGCGTGTAGGTGACGCCGGCGTCTTTCAGGAGCTTGACCGCATTGTCGTCCAGCTCCTTGTCCAGCCGAGTGGCGACCTGGCCGCCAGCCCGGGCGGCGTCGATCAGGGCCTGGCGCTGCTTGTCGTTAAGGCCTTGCCACACGCGTTCGGAAATGAACCAGCCGGTCAGTTCGTAGGCATGGTCGGTGGCGGCCCAGAACTTGGCTTCTTCGTGGAAGCGCAGGGGAATGGACAGGTCGAAGCCGTTGTCCTGGCCGTCGATCATGCCGCGGCCCAGCGCGGTGTAGATTTCGGTCATTCCCAGCGGCACGACCTGCGCGCCCAGCTTCTCGAAGGTGCTTTTCAGAATGGGGATGGACGGCACGCGCAGCTTCAGGCCCTTGACGTCCTCGGGCTTGTTGATGGCGCGCGACACGGTCTGGAGCGCGCGCGGCGAGCGGATGCCGAAGGCGGCGAACACGCGCACGCCGGACTTCTTGGCGACGTCGTCGAAGATCTTGGCGAACTCGTCGCTGTTGATGATGCGCTCGGCCTGTTCGCCGCTCTTGAAGAGATAGGGCGCATACAGGATGTTCAGCGGTTGCGCGCCGCGCAGCAGCACCACGGAGCCCAGGCCGAAGTAACCCATGTCCAGCGTGCCCAGCTGCATGGACGACAGGATCTTGCTGATGTCGCCCAGTTGTCCGTCGGTATAGACGTGCACCTGCAGATCGTTGCCGGACTGCTTGCCGGCCTCGTCGGCGAAGGCGCGCATGGCGTGGTCCCACGGGCTGTTCGAGGCGGCTATGGTGGCGATCTTCATCTCGCGGGCCTGCGCAACCCCGGCGGGCAGGAGCGCGCCCGCGGCGGCGGCCGACAGCGCCAGCACGATGGCCGCGCCACGGGCCAGAAACGGCGATAGCTTCCTGTTCATCATGTCTCCCCCCGGCATTGTCGTAGTGTCCGGTGATGTGGATCCGCCTGGTCCGGGTGGACGGCGGGTGCTGCGGTCGGCGCGGGTCACCCGTTCCAGTGCGCGGGCTTGAGCCCCGCCACCGGGGAATCGAACACCGCCAGGCTCGCGCCGTTGATGCTGCCCAGGTAGGCGGTCTTGCGGTCGGGGCCGCCGAAGGCGATGCTGGTGATGTTCTGGAGCTTCTTGCTGTGGTTGTCGTAGACCATCGGGCGGCTCAGCCGGTTGGCCAGGTACTCGGTCTCCAGCCTGTCGATGTGCGCGGGGTCGCCGTCCTCCAGCACGAGCTGCTGCCGGCCGTCGGGGCTGACGCGTATCACCCGGTTGGACACCACGCTGATCACCCAGATGTGGCCCGCTTCGTCGATGGCCATGCCGTCCGGGTAGGTGCCCTTGCCGAATTCGGTGATTACCGTGCGTTCGCCGAGATCGCCGTTGGGGGCGACGCGAAAGCGCAGCAGCCGCCGGCCGAAGGTCTCGTTGACGTACAGGTAGGCGCCGGTGGGATCCATGCGGCATTCGTTGGTCCAGTGCACGTCCTGCGCCACCACGCGCGTGCCCTGGCCGTCGTGCACCGCGATGTAGCCGTCGGCGATGTCGCGCCTGAACTGGTGGTCGCCCTTGCGCACCGTGCTCACGCAGATCCACAGCCGTTCGCGGTCGTCGAGCCAGACGAAATTGACGCTGGGCAGCGCCACGCCGTCGATTTCCATGATGTGGGGCGCGGCCGAGCCGTCACGCTGCACGCGCCAGACGCCGCCGTCGTCGGCCAGGTTCGCCACCGCGAACGAACCGTCGGGCAGCAGCGCGAAGCCATTGGGGATCAGGCCGGCCTGCGCGCCGATGAGGCGGGCGCTGCCGCCGGGCTGGATGTGGCGGATGCCGCCGGCCTTGTCCGACACGTACAGGTCGCCGGCGGCGGTGGCCAGCACGCATTCCGGGCGATTCAGGTTGACGCCGGCTTCGCGCACCGCGCTCAGGGGCAGCAGGGGGGCGGGATTCGGTTGGCTGTCCATGCGCCTGTCCTCAACCGACCGCGCCGACGGCGCCGCCGTAGTCGTGCAGGTTCAGGCGCGGGCCGGCTTTCATCAGCTGGCCCGGGAGATTGCGGCCGATCACGCTTTCCAGCCGCTGCGCCACCTTGATCAGGGCGCGCAGATCGATGCCGCTGTCCACGCCCATTTCGTCGAGCAGGTAGACCAGGTCCTCGGTGCAGATGTTGCCCGTGGCGCCCGGCGCGAACGGGCAGCCGCCCAGCCCCGCCAGCGACGACTCGTACGACGTGACGCCGGCGCGCAGCCCTTCGGCCACGTTCACGAGGCCGATGCCCCGCGTGTTGTGGAAGTGCAGCGAGATCTTCATGTCGGGGTGGTCGGCGCGCAGCGCCTCGACGGTGCGGCGCACCAGCGGGGGCGTGGCCATGCCCGTGGTGTCGCCCAGCGTCACCGCGTCGAAGCCCAGCCCCGCGAAGTGGGAGAAGATGGCCTTGATCCGCCCCAGGTCCACGTCGCCCTCGAAGGGGCAGCCGAAGGCGACCGCGATGGCGCCCTTGCGCTTCATGGGGTGATCTTTCAGCAGCGCCGCGATGTCCTCGATATCGCGCAGCGATTGTTCGACCGGGCGGTTCAGGTTCTTGGTGTTGTGGCTTTCGGTGGCCGACAGGAACACGACGATCTCGTCGGCCTTGGACTTGAGCGCGTTTTCGACGCCCTTGCGGTTCGGCGCCAGGGCGCCCAGGACCACGCCGGGGCGCTTGCGCACTTTCTCCAGGACGTCGTGGGCGTCGCGCATCTGCGGCACCGCGCGCGGCGATACGAAGGAAGTGGCTTCGAAGTGCCTGACGCCCGCGTCGATCAGGGCGTTCAGTATCTCGGCTTTGGTGTCGGTCGGCACGAATTCGGACTCGATCTGCAGCCCGTCGCGCAAGCCGACTTCCACGATTTCAACCCGGTCTGGAAGGCTCACGGCGCTTGTCTCCTGGTGCCCGGCTCCTGCGCCCGCAAAGGCCTTGCGCGGCGATGTCCGGGACGGCGTTGTCGGTCACTATCTTCAGTGATCGACCCAGGCGGGACAATTCGTGAATCTTCGGCCGGGTATCGCGAAATGCGATGCCTCCGGCCGCGGCCGACGGGCCTGGGCAAGGCCGCGCATTCATTGCTGCGCTGCGGCCTCGGCGATCAGATGGTCCAGCAGGAGGCGGGCGGCGCCCGACAGCGATTCATTGCTGCGGACGCACAACTTCAGCTGCCGGCGCGCCCAGGCGTCGGTCAGCGGAACCACGCAGAGTTCGTCGCAGGCATAGACGGACAAGGCCTTCGCCGGAACGATGCCGATGCCGAGATCGGCGCGCACCATGGATACCAGCGCATCGTAGGACGTGACCTGGAAGCGCAGCCGCAGCGTGCGGTTCATGGAGGCGGCTTCGCGGGTGAACAGATAGTTCGCCGCGCTGCCTCGGTGCATGCCGACGTGGTCGTAGTCCAGGGTGTCGGCGAAGGCCACGCGTTCGCGCCCGGACAAGGGGTGCCCGGCGGGCGCCACCAGGGCCATCACGTCGCGGTGGTAGGGGAAGATATCCAGGCCGCTCTCGTCATCGGATTGCGTGTAGACGCCGATGTCGGCCGCGTTGTCCGCCACCGCGCGGGTGACGCCGGCGCTGACCGATTCTTCCAGGTCGATCTGCACGTGGGGATGGTCGATCAGGAAACGGCGCAGCTCCATGGGCAGGAACTGCGCGATCGAGGACAGATTGGCGGCCACGCGCACGCGCCCGCGCAGGCCGGCGGAGTAGTCGCGGATTTCGTCGGCCAGGTCTTGCGTCTGGTGCAGCAGGGTGCGCGCGCGCCGGGCCAGCGCGCGGGCGGCGCTGGTGGGCTCCACGCCGCGCGCGTGGCGCTGGAACAGCGGCACGTCCAGCACGCGCTCCAGTTCGGACAGGCGCTTGGACAGGGCCGAGGGCGCGATGTGCTCGCGCGTGGCGGCGGCCGTGATACTGCCTTCTTCCAGCACGGCCAGGAAGACCTGCAGGGTGTAGAGGTCGAGACGAGGATTCATGCGGGCCTACTCGGACTTGCCTGCCCGCGAGGATAGCGGCTGTCTCGCCAGCCATCGCTAGGGGATTACGCTTAGGGAGCGTTCCCGCCATAAGGAGCCGCGCACAGGCGTGAAATCGGTCGTCAGGCCCGGCGCGGCCGCCGGCGCGCGGCTGTGTCCTTGCGTGTATCTCAGGTGCCCGCGTCCGCCTGCCAGGCCGGGTTCCAGACGGCTTCCCAGACGTGGCCGTCCGGATCCTGGAAGTAGCCGGCGTAGCCGCCCCAGAAAGTGTCGTGGGCGGGCTTCAGGATGCGGGCGCCGGCGGATTCGGCCCGGGCCATGACGCGGTCCACTTCCTCGCGCGAGCCGACATTGTGGCCCAGCGTCAGGTTGGTGGGCGATGCCGGGCCCGGCGGCAGGCCGGTATCGTGGGCGATGCTGGCTCGCGGCCAGAGCGCCAGCTTCAGGCCGGGCTGCAGGTCGATGAACACCACCGAACCATGCTCGAACTCCTGCCCGATGATGCCCGGCGTGGGCAGGCCCAGGCCGTCGCGATAAAAGCGCAGGGCGAGGTCCAGGTCGTCGACGCCCAGGGTGATGACACTGATGCGGGGATGCATGGCGCGCGCTTCCGGAGAAAGCAAAAGCCCAGTGTATATCGCGGCATCCGCGCACGCCGCGCTCAGCCGATGTCGGCCCTGTATGGTGTCGCATCCTGCCGCAGCAGCTCGCTCGCCGATACCACGGCGATGCGGCCGTCGGCCGTGCCCAGTGCCAGCCGGTCGCCGCGCGCGGCCATCGCATGCGCGACGGTGGGCAGCCCTTCCAGGCGCAGCTTCGCATTCCGCCGGATCCCGCCGGTGCCGGCATCCATCAGCATCAGGGTGCCGTCCAGGAAGGCGGCGGCGACGAGGCCGGCTTGCGGCAAGGCCACGATGGCGGCCGCGCTGGCGCGGGTCGGGTGGCGCCACGACGGTTCCTTGCCGTCCAGCCGCCTGCGATAGATGAAGCCGGCGCAGGCGTCGCCGACAGTGGGCGAATAGTGGCGGCCGGCGAGGACGACCGCCGCGCCTTGCGCGTCGTCCAGGTAGCAGCCGCAAAGCTCCATGGCATGGCTGGCCGGCTTGCCGTCGGCCTTCAGCACCGGCCACAGCCGGCGGACCCGGCCGTCCGCATACACGATGCACAGATGCTTGTGTTCGTGCGAACCGGCGGGCGTGCCCTGCAAGGCGAACAGGCAGGGCGCGCCGTCGATCCGGAGGTAGTGGTTGAAGCAATCGTAGTGGCCCAGGTCCAGGCGCCGCTCGTCGCCGCGACGGAGGTCGCGCAGCAGGTCCAGGGGCCGCTGCGGGCGGGGATAGCGGTTCATGCGCCCCAGCAGCATGCCCTCGGACGAGGCCGAAAACGTGAACTCGCCTTCGTAGGCGGCGACGAGATCCAGGCCGTCTTCGGTCCAGCGATAGAGCCGGGAATCCTGCGACCACCTCGGCGCGGAACGGTCCGCGGGCGCCGCCGCGTGCACGTGGACGCCGGCCGCGAGCAGGATCTCGCAACCGTATCCCTCGCCGGTGTAGCGCGTGGCGGGGCCGCCGCGGACGTCGTGGATTTCCAGCAGGCAGCCGCGATGCGCCGCGGCAATCCGGTAGTCGTCCAGCCAGGCCAGGTCGTGGATGGCGCCGGTCTGTTCCAGGCCGGGCAGGCCCAGCCATTGCGCGAGCCGATCGGCGGGCGCGGCGGCTTGCGCGCAAGGCGCTTCCTCCGGCGCGGCGTCGTCGGCGCAAAGCGCCGGGCTCTGCGCGGGGGCTTTGGACCAGGTCGCCTCGCCGTACGGAACGCGCACGCGGTACAGCGTGTTGAACGCCGCGTCGGGCGTATCGGGCAGCCCCTCCCATTCTTCGTCCCAGGGGCGAACCCAGGCCGTGATGCCGCGGCCGTCCGCGTCGCAGGCGCAGCGCGCGACTTCGGGCATGCGCTCGAACAGGCGAGCGTGGCGGCCGTTGCTCCAGTCCCAGGCGACGAGCTCGCCCTCGAACAGATAGCCGCCGTCATAGCTGCCGGCGCCGATCGCGGCGACGCTTTCGGTGGGATGGAAGGCGACGTCGTTCACGGGATGGCGCAGCGCGTCCAGGGCGGCGAAGGGCGAGGATTCGCCGCGGCGATACAGGGCCACGCGGTAGCGCAAGGCCTGGCCGCCGTAGGCGGCGCGCGCCCGCGGAAGGGCCAGCAGGGGAAACTCGGAAGCGACGGCCGCGATGCCGCGCGCGGGATCGAAGAAAACGCCGGTAATGCGGGCGCTGCCGCGCAGCGGCGGGTCCGAAAGCGTGGCCATGGTTCGGGCTGTCCTGGCGTTTGCGCTCAGCGTTCGTCGACCGTGCGCAGCAGCGCCGAATCGAACATGGCCGCCGGCGAGATGATGGGTTCGTCCCAGGGCACGCTCTTGCCGTAGCGCTCCTGCATCTTGGCGCGCACGGCGGGCGAACTCAGGTCGAACTGCCGGAGCGGCGCGGTCGCGCCGATTTCCAGGCCCAGCGTGCGCTGGTAGATTTTCCAGACCAGTTCGGAGCAGTAGATGTTCTCGTCAGACCAGGCGAAGACCAGGTCGTAGGGTTTGCCCACGAACCCGGCGCCCGCCTCGGCAAGCCGTTCGCGCGCCGGCGGGGTGAGCCGCTCGGCGTCGCGCAGGCGTTTGACCACATAGTGCCCGCGTTCGCCTTGCGCCGCCCACTGATCGAGCGGCGTGTAGCCGACCCGGGCGGCGGCCTCCAGCACGTAGGGGCGCCCCTGGCGCATCACGATCATGCCCATGTGGCTATACCGCGAATGGGTTGCCTGCTGGATGGCCAGGCTTTGCGCCGACCGCGATTGCTGGAACACGAGATCGCCCGTCTGGACCTCGGGCGCCGCCGCGGCGGCCAGCGAAAGCGCGGACAGCGCGGCCGCAGCCGCGGCGAGCGTCCGCGCGGCCAGAGTCATGTACGGGCCCGGCCGGCAACCGGCGCCTCTTTCTTGCCGCGCGGCTTGGCCGCGGGTTTCCGGTCTTCGACGGGAGCGTCGAATTCCTGTTTATTGCGTTCGCCACGCGGGGTGTTTTCCGGGTGGGGTTTGGGAAAAGCCCAGGGCTTGGTTTTCTGATCCATTGCATGTACTCCTTGCACAGGCGGAACAGTAGCATTAGCCGTGGTCATGGGTAAGTGAGGGTTGACGTCAATATTCATCACATCGTGTTATTTGAAGGGAAAATGCGACGGTTTCGACCCGGATCCCTTCGCGATTGTTCCCGGCGCGCTTGCGGCTAGCCGGCTTCGGGCCTTTCGTCCTGCCAGATGCGGTCGAACTGCTCGCGCACGTGGCGCGCCCATTCGTCGATGGCGCTGCGCACGTCGTCCGCGGTGGGCTTGCGGTCCGGCGGCAGGTTGCTGCCCGTCACGGTGCCCACCGACGCGATCAGCAATTCGTTGGTGTTGGCGTCGCGCAGCGCGGCCTCGATCAGCAGGCGCGCGGATTTGTCCCGCAGCCCAGCCGCCTTGGCGGTCTGGCCGATCACGTAGCCTATCGGGATGTACTCCATCGCGCGCGGATCGCGGTCGTTCTTGAAGGTGCCGGTAATGGCCGCGCGCAGCCGCAAGGCGCGCGGCGCGGGATGGGCCAGCAATTGATAGCCCGATTGCGCGAACTCCCGCCGCAGCGCTTCGTTCATATAGTCCAGCGCGCGCTCGCGCATGGCCGGGTCGTCGCGCATGTCCAGGTCGTCGGGACGGTCGCCCTGGATGTACTCCATTTTTTCCAGGATGAGCTTCTTGTCGTACAGGCTGCCGATCGACGGGCCGGGGCGCACCCAGACACGGCCGGCGTTCCAGTCGGGGTCCTGCCGGAGCTGGCTCTGGCTTTCGCCCAGCGAGGTCGAGTAGTCCTGCGCCTTGGGCAGGTTGGTGCAGCCGGCCAGACCGATGGCCGCGCAGCAGGCGGCCAGCGCGAGATGGGTGTTCATGTTTTCTCCTTTTGCGGAAAAATGACACCCGGGCGCGGGTTGCCGGACGGCAGACGTTGCAGGCGGGGGCGTACCGGCAATTATGGCGCGGCCAGCCGGCGACGGGCGCGTCTGGCTCCATGAAAAGAATTCTCGCTGGCCCTGGCAATGGGGCCACGGTGGCGGTATGTTGGGTGTTTCCCCGCACACTCGATTCCCGCCATGTATCTGCCGTCCGCCTTCCGCGAAGATTCCCTCGATGTTCAGCACGATTTCATCCGCGCGCACCCCCTGGGCGTGCTCACGACCGCGGCGCAGGGCGGGCTGATGGCGAACCACATTCCCTGTCTGCTCTATCCCGAAGGGCCTTGCGGCGTGCTGCGCCTGCATGTCGCGCGCGTCAATCCGCAACTCGCGGAACTGGCCTCGGGACGGGAGTGCCTGGTCGTCTTCCATGGCCCGCAGGCCTACATTACCCCTTCCTGGTATCCGACCAAGGAAGAAACGCACAAGGTCGTGCCCACCTGGAATTTCGTGGCGGTGCATGCCTGGGGCATTCCGGCGATACAGGATGATCCGGCCTGGCTGCGGGCCCAGCTCGACGCGCTGACCGACAGCCAGGAAAGGGCGCGCGCGCTGCCCTGGCGCGTGGACGACGCGCCAGCCGATTTCATCGCCGCCCAGATGCGCGCGATCGTCGGCGTGGAGATCCGCCTGACGCGCATCGAGGGCAAGTGGAAAGTCAGCCAGAACCGCGCGCCCGCCGACCGGCGCGGCGTGGCGCAAGGCCTGGCGGACGAGCAGGGCGATGCCGTCATGGCCGGGCTGGTCGCGCGCCGCGGCGGACTGGAGTGAACCGACCGGCCGCGAAGCTCGCGATCGCGGCGGCTTGCAGGCAGGCCGCCGCGGCCAGGAACCAGCCCAGCGGATGCCCGGCGGCTTCCGACAGCACCCGCAGCAGGCCGAACAGGGCCGGCGCGAACGCGTAGGCGCCTTGCGAGATCGCCACGATCAGCGGCACGACGCGTTGCGCGTCCTCGCGCGAGAATTCGGTCTGGGCGATCAGCGGCGGCAGCGACGTCGCGTTGCCGATTCCCGAGCCGAACAGCAGCACGCCCAGCCACACGGCCCAGGCATGCTCGGCGGCCAGCATCAGGACCAGCGATCCGCAGATCTGGATGGCGTACGCCAGGCACGCCACCTTGCGGCGGTCGGCGCCCGCCGGCATCAGCCAACCCACCAGCGTGCGCCCGGCGATGGCGGCGGCGGTGGCCAGGCCCATCGCCAGGCCGGCCGTCTGCGCGCCCAGCAAGGGGGCCAAGAGCGACAGCAGGTGCGCGATCAATCCGATCTGCGCGAACAGGCCCAGCGACGTGCCCGCGGCCAGGGTCAGGAAGGCCCGGTCGCGCCGTAGCTCGGGCACGGATGGCGGTTGCGGCGCCGCGGCCAGGGCCTGTGCCGGCGCCGCCGCGCCATCGGGCGCCTGTCCGAGCTGTTGCGGCGTGACGGCGAACACCTTGAACGACAGCGCCGCGATTACCGCCACCATCGCGATCCCCACCCACAAGGCCGCCTGCGCGAAGCCGATCGTGCCGATCAGGTAGACCCACAAGGGCGAGAATACGATGCCGCCGACGCTGGCGCCGTTGTAGGCCATGCCGAGCGCGGCGGGGCGGCGGCGAGCGAACCAGGGCGAGATCAGCGCGTTGACCGCGGCGGCGCCCAGCGTCACCCAGCCCATGCCGCTCAACAGCGCGGCGGCATAGAGTTGCCAGGGCTCGTCCGCGCGGGCCCAGCCGTTCGCGCCCAGCGCGAGCAGCAGCGCGCCGCTCAACGTCACGGCGGGCACGCCGAAGCGTCGGTACAGGCGAGGCAGGTTGGCCACCACCAGCGTTCCGCAGAGGAAGTGCAGGGTGACGGCGCCGGAGATGAGCGCCACGCCCCAGCCGGTGCGCTGCGCCACGGCGTGCAGGAAAACGGGCGGCCCGTAGAAACCCACGCCCCAACCGAAGATGGCCAGCACGAAAGTGGCGGACAGCACCGTCCAGCCGAAGAATGCCCGGGATTTGCGCATGGGGAGTCCGGCGAGGCCGGCTGTCTTGTAGTGATGACTCGCAGTATGCTTGAGGCTGCACACGATACTTTGACCCGGAGCGAATCATGGAATCCACGTTCGCCGACATCAATCTTTCCGCGGTGGCGGGCGCCATCGCCGACCCCGCGCGCGCCCGCATGCTGTGCGTGCTGCTGGATGGTCGCGCCCGCACGGCAACCGAACTGGCGGCGGTCGCGGACATCGGCGCTTCCACGGCCAGCAGCCATTTCCAGCGCTTGCGCGAGCAGGGCCTGGTGGAGATGGCCGTGCAGGGCAAGCATCGCTACTACCGGCTCGCCAACGGCGAGGTCGCCCACGCGCTGGAGGCCCTGCTGGTGGTGGCGGGGGCCGAGCGCGCGCCGTTCAAGCCGAATACGCCTTCCGCGCTGCGCGAGGCGCGCACCTGCTACGACCACATGGCGGGCACGCTGGCGGTGCGCATGCACGACGCGATGCTGGCCCGCCGCTGGCTGGAAGCCGACGGGCGCGACTACGCGCTGACGCCGCTGGGCGAAGCCGCGCTCGCGCAGATCGGCGTGGATGCCGCGCAGGCGCGGCAACGCCGCCGGCGCTTTGCCTGCTCCTGCCTGGACTGGAGCGAGCGTCGCTCGCACCTGGGCGGCGCGCTGGGCGCGGCCCTGCTGGATGCGCTGCTGCGGCGGGGCTGGGTCAGCAAGGACCTGGATTCGCGCGCGCTGGCTCTCACGAAAAAGGGCGAGCGGCAGTTTCCCGCGTTTTTCGGCAACCCCGAGGCGGACGCCGTCGCGCCGGATTCCGCCTGGCGGCAAGGGCGGGGGCCGGCCGCGAACCTGCCGCGGGCGACGGCATGAATCCGTCCGAAAGTGTGGATACGCAACAGCTTTAGGGTAATCCCCGTGAATCGGCGCGGGGACGCATGGGCGGGGCTTGCCAGGTTCCCGCGCAGGCCGCGTCACGCTTGGCCATGCGCCGGATGGGTGTTGCGCTCGCTCGGTCGTCGAGAAACGGGGACGCACCTCTTGCGATGCAACAATGTTTCTAGTTTCTGCCTGAGTTACAAAACATATCTGAACTGTCATGGACAGCCGGAGTATGCTGGATCGCAGAAAGAGGGCATCCGAAGTGCATCAGAACAACTTGATCTACAAGGGATACCGGCTTACGGCCAAAGTGTCCCGGGGCGCCGGCGCCGAGGTTGAAGCGCCGCCCAGCGGCCCCGTCTTCATTGCGTCGGTGATGGTGGTCCAGGCGGGCGCCGTACTCGAAGGCGGCGACGAATATCCGGTCCCGTGCTTTGCCGAAGGTGGTTTCGTCTTCAGTCCGCGCGAAGCGGTGCATGCGGCCATCCTGCATGGCCGCGAAATCGTCGACGGCCTGACCAACATGGCTTCCTGACGCCGTCCTAGCCGGAAAAGACTTCGCGCCAGTCGCGCGTCTTGGCCAGCGTCTGCACGGTGGCGGATTGTTCCAGGATGGTCACCGCCTTCTTGAATTCATCGGCCGAGGCGCCGTCTTCCAGGATGACCATGCGCGAGTTGCGCGCATCGGCCATTTTCACGTCCGACATCTTGCCGTGGGTCTGGTAGACCTGCGTCCAGTCCATTTTCTTGCCGGCTTTCAGGGCGATCGGCTCGATGTACGTCAACGCCGTGCTGCCGGAGGCGCGCACCGCGTAGGCGAAATCCGCCGTGTGCCCGCTGCTGCCCTTGGCGCGCGCGCCCTTGACCAGGCGGTTCACGCCCACGCCTTCGGCCAGCGCGCGGCCCACCTGCGCGCGAAAGCGCAGCTGGCTGAAGCGCGGCATCCACTTGGCGCACTGGAACGACAGCGCCATCGCCAGCTTCACCGCGTCCCACAAGGCTTCCTGCAGCTGTTCGTTGGGGCCGGACGCCACGATGGCGCCGCTGCGGTCGAAATGCGCCAGGCTCACGCCCGGCGTTTCGTTCAGCAGGTCGATGCGCTTGGCGGGCAGGTCGATGCCGTAGCTGGACGCGTGCATCGCGGTCTCACAGGCGTCGGTCAGGTAGAAAGACGACTCGTCGGGATGCGCGATGAAGAATGCCGCATGCTGTCCGTCCAGGCCCAGCGTCATGGGCGATACGGCGCGGATGGCGTGCTCGCCGGCCGGCAGGACAGTCCAGCCGGAGGCTTCCAGAAAATTGCTCATAGGATCAGTTCGATTTGGCGGCCTTTGAGGGGATGCGCGAAACCGCCGGTCAGCGTCAGATTCGCCCGCGGCAGGAAGTACTGCATCAGCGCGCCGATGGTGTGCAGGGCGGGCACGACGGGCTCGGCATAGCCCTCGCCCTCGTCCACCCAGAGATGTTCATGGCTGCGGTCCGCCAGCGCCTTGCGGAATTGCGGCCGGCCTTCGCCGACCAGGCTGGTGTGGAAGGAATCGTCGGTGTCCACGCCGAACACGCGGTGCGGCCCCACGAAGAGGCTGGCGCAAAAGGCCTCGGCCAGGAAAATGGTGGCCTGCCCGTGCACGGCGGTGCGCGCCCCGCGGTAGGTCGCGCGGAAGATCACGTCCTCGCGCACTTCTCCCTTGATCCGGCACGGGCTCGCGAATTCCATCCACTGGAGGTCGGTGAGGGCGGGCTTCGGAATCCAGGCTATCGGCTTTACGGTTTCCTTGGGCTCGGCAAGGATCTCTTGCACCTCATCAGCGGTGATTAGCGGTTCGAACTTCTTGGCCATGGAACGGATCTAGGGTCTGGGGAATGCGCGCGCCGGCGGATCGAGCCTGGCGCGCGCCGCGCCGCTCGACCGAAGGCGCGCGTGGAAACGCGCGCGCAACGCGGCGAGGGGGCGTAATCTTACAAGATGAAGACGCCGCCGCCTTGCGGGCTGTATGGATATACAGGCAAGGCGGCGCGGCGCGGGCCTACAGGCTGCTGGCCGAGAACGTGTCGCACTGCTTGATGCTGCCGCTTTCCAGGCCGCGCTTGAACCAGCGCACCCGCTGGGCCGAGGAGCCGTGGGTGAACGTGTCGGGCACGACGTAGCCCTGGCTCTGCTTCTGCAGGCGGTCGTCGCCGATGGCGGTGGCGGCGCCCAGCGCTTCTTCCACGTCGCCGCCTTCCAGGATATTGCGCGCCGCATCGGCGCGCTGCGCCCACAGCCCCGCGAAGCAGTCCGCCTGCAGTTCCATGCGCACCGACAGCGCGTTGGCCTGCGAGGGATTGCGCCGGCGCAGGTTGTCGACCTGGTCCGAGATGCCGAGCAGATGCTGGACGTGGTGCCCGACCTCATGCGCGATCACGTAGGCCTGGGCGAAATCGCCCGGCGCCTTGAACCGGTTCTGCAATTCATCGAAGAAGGCCAGGTCGATGTAGACCTTGCTGTCGCCCGGGCAATAGAACGGCCCCATCGCCGATTGCCCCGTGCCGCAGGCCGTGGGCGTGGCGCCGCGGAACAGCACCAGCTTGGGCGCCACGTACTGGCGGTTCAGGTCTTTCTGGAAAATGGCGCTCCAGGTGTCCTCGGTTTCGCCCAGCACCTTCGAGACGAAGATGGCCTGGGGATCGTTGGCGGGCGGGCGCGAGGCCGGGGCCTGCTGCGTGGTCGGGGGGCCTTCGGCCATTTGCAGGACCAGGCTGGGGTCCACGCCGAAGTACATGGCGACCAGGGCCAGTACTATCGTACCGATGCCGATGGTGCCTCGTCCGCCGATCCGCGGCCCGCTGGCGCGGCGGTCTTCCACATTGTCGCTCTGGCGCGAGTTATCAAGGCGCATTCTATTTCTCCGGGCGGGATCGGCCGTCCCGCCATTTTGCATCGCCGCCCTTTACTGGGCGACCTTCAAGAATGTTAGGATAAACCCATGGCTCTGTATTTCTCCATTCATCCCGCGAATCCCCAACCGCGCCTGCTCAAGCAGGCGGCCCAATGGCTTGCCGACGGCGGCCTGGTGGCCGTTCCCACCGATTCCAGCTATGCGGTCGTCGCCCGCCTGGACGACAAGGACGCCGCCGACGGTCTGCGCCGGCTCCGGGGCCTGGACGAACGCCACCATCTCACGCTGCTGTGCCGCGACCTGGCCGAAATCGGCCACTTCGCCCGCGTGGACAACCGCCAGTACCGCCTGCTGAAAGCCGCGACGCCCGGCCCCTGGACCTTCATCCTGGAAGCCACCAAGGAAGTGCCGCGGCGCGTCTCGCATCCTTCCCGCAAGACCATCGGCATCCGCGTGCCCGACCACCCCGTCATGCTGGGCCTGCTGGAGCAGGTGGGGGCGCCCTTGCTGTCGACCACGCTCATCCCCAAGGACGAGTCCGAGGCACTGAACGACGCGGAGGAAATCCGCGAGCGCTACGACCACTCCCTGGCGGCCATCATCGACGCGGGCGCCTGCCCGCAATCGCCCACCACCGTGATCGACCTCACCGGCGACGAGCCGGTGGTGGTGCGCGTGGGTCGCGGCGACCCGGCGACGCTGGGCCTTGCCTGATCGCGCCTGCTGCAATGCTTCGCGGAACGGCTCCCGCCGGCCCGCGGCTCATCTACAATCCGGTTCGCCATGAACGACATCATCCAAACCATTGCGGTCTACGCGATACCGGTCATTTTCGCCATCACCCTGCACGAGGCCGCGCACGGCTTCGTCGCGCGCATGTTCGGCGATCCCACGGCCTACCAGGCCGGCCGTATCAGCCTGAACCCGGCGCGCCACATCGATCCGGTCGGCACGCTGCTGGTGCCGGTGGCCATCCTGCTGGCGTCCAAGCTGCTGGGCAGCCCCGGCATGCTGTTCGGCTGGGCCAAGCCCGTGCCGGTGGACTTCGGGCGCCTGCGCCGTCCCAAGCAGGACATGCTGTGGGTCGCGCTGGCCGGCCCCGCCGCCAACCTGCTGATGGCGATCCTGTGGGCGTTTTCCCTGCGCCTGTTCCTGGAGTCCGGTCTGCAGGAATCGTTCTGGTTCGAGATGGCGGTGGCCGGCGTCAACGTCAACCTGGTGCTGATGGCGCTGAACCTGCTGCCCATCCTGCCGCTGGACGGGGGACGTATCCTTTTCAGCCTGCTGCCCAACCGCCTGGCCTGGCAATACTCGAAAATCGAGCCCTATGGCCTGGTGATCGTCGTGGTCCTGCTGGTGACCGACGTGCTGTGGCTTTTGATGCGGCCGGTGCTTGGGTTGGGAACGACAATCGTTCAGTGGTTTCTGTAAGATTTTGGCCAATTTCCGTTAAACTCAACTGTTTCACTGATTCTGGCCTTGGGGCATCCTGCCGCAGGGCCTTGGAGCCCTACATTTATGGCATCCCCTGCAACCGCCGCAGGCGTTAATTTCCAGGGCAGCATGGTGGCCCTGGTCACCCCAATGCAGCCCGACGGCAGCCTTGATTACGCTGCCTACCGGTCGTTGATCGACTGGCACGTCCAGGAAGGAACCGACGCACTGGTGGTGGTGGGTACCACCGGGGAGTCGCCCACGGTCTCCATGGAAGAGCACGCGGAACTGATCCGCGTCGCCGTCGAGCACGCGGCGGGCCGCATTCCGGTCATTGCCGGGGTGGGTGCCAACTCCACCGACGAAGCCATCCACCTGACGCGCCACGCCAAGGCCGTCGGCGCGCAGGCCGGCCTGTCGGTGGTTCCGTACTACAACAAGCCTTCCCAGGAAGGCCTGTACCGCCACTTCCGCGCCGTGTCGGAAGCCGTCGACCTGCCCACCATTCTGTACAACGTGCCGGGCCGCACCGTTGCCGACATGAGCAACGATACGGTCCTGCGCCTGGCCCAGGTGCCGGGCATCGTCGGCATCAAGGATGCCACCGGCGACATCGCCCGCGGCGGCCTGCTGCTGCGCGAAGCGCCGGCCGGCTTCCAGGTCTTCAGCGGCGACGATCCCACCGCCGCCGCACTGATCCTGCTGGGCGCGCGCGGCAACATCTCCGTGACCGCCAACGTGGCGCCGAAGCTCATGCGTGACCTCTGTGCCGCCGCCCTGGCCGGCAATGTGCCGAAGGTGCGCGAACTAAATGCGCGCCTGGCGCGTCTGAACAAGGCTTTGTTCGTTGAAGCCAATCCCATCCCCGTCAAGTGGGCGCTGGCCGAATTGGGCCGCAGCGCACTTGGCTACCGGCTGCCGCTGGTGGAACTGGGGGCGCAGCACCATGCGACGGTGCGCGACGCGCTTCAGGATGCGGGCCTGCTCTAAATATCGTGAGGATACGTATGAACAAGCGTCATGCCGGTTTGTCGGCATTGATGTCTCTGGTGTTGTTGGCCGGTTGTAGCGAGGTCAATCAACTCCTGGGCAATGAAGAGTCCGTCAATTACAAAAGCGCGGTCACGCAGCGTGGAGAGCCCCTGAGCATCCCGCCCGACCTGACGCAGGCCAACAGCGATCCGCGCTACCGCGCGCCCGCTTCGGGCTCGACGACGTACTCGCAGTTCCAGCAGCAGGGCGAGGCGCAAGCCAGCGCGCCCAAGACCAGCAACGTGCTGCCCGCTCGCACGGACATGCGCGTCGAGCGCGACGGCGACCTGCGCTGGCTCGTCGTGGACCGTCCCCCCGAGGACGTGTTCCCGCGCCTGATCGACTTCTGGACCGAAAGCGGCTTCACCGTGGCCAGCAACAGCCCCAGCGCCGGCCTGATCGAAACCGATTGGGCGGAAAACCGCGCCAAGATCCCGGAAAGCTGGCTGCGCCAGGCCTTGGGCATGATCCTGGAATCGGCCTGGGATAGCGGCGAGCGCGAGAAATTCCGCACGCGCGTCGAACGCGTCAACGGCCACACCGAAGTCTACGTCAGCCATCGCCAGATGCTCGAAAAGCGCGTCGGCGCCGACGGCGGCCAGGTGCAATGGCAGAACGGCAAGGAAGATCCGGGCCTGAACGCCGCCATGCTCGCCCGCATGATGGTCTACCTGGGTTCCGACGTCGACAACGCGCGCAAGCTGGTGCAGCAGGCCGAGGCGGCGCCGCAGAAGCCGGCGGTGCAGCAGGATGTCCGCGCGCAGGGCGCGTCGCTCATCGTCAGCGAATCCTTCGACCGCGCCTGGCGCCGTGTCGGCGTGGCGCTGGACGGCGGCGGTTTCGCCGTGGACGACCGCGACCGTTCCGCCGGCGATTATTTCGTCCGCTACGTCGATACCGACACGGGCGAGAAGATCGAGCAGCCGGGCTTCTTCAGCCGCATGTTCTCGGGCGACAAGAAGGCCGAGGCGCCGCAATACCGCATCCACCTGGCCGCCAGCGGCGACCAGACCCTGGTCACGGTGCTGGACGCCAATGGCGCGCGCGACAACAGCGCCACTGCCCAGCGCCTGCTGAGCGTGCTGAAGGACAAGATGTAAGGCAATCAGCCCGGCGCCCCGGCGCCGGCTGCAAGAAGAGGCCCCCGAGCGGGGCCTCTTTTTTTTGTCGCGGCGCGGCCAGGAGAGCGGCGCGCAGGCGGGCGGATGCGCAGACGCAAAAAAGCCCCGGCAGTCGCGCTGCCGGGGCTTTCTTGTCCTCTCTCTGCGGGGGTTCGTCGCGGAGCGGTTTAGGACGCGGGGGTGGTCGATCCGCCCGGGGTGGTCGAACCGCCGCCCGGCGTGGTGTTGGGCGTGGGCGCCGGCGCCGGGGCAGTGGCCGGAGGCGTGGAAGGAGCAGGCGTGCTGGCGCCCGGAGCGGGGTTGGTCGCGGGCGCCGGGGCATCTTCCTTCTTGTTGCAGGCGCTGAGCGCGACGGCCAGCACCGAGGCAATAATCAAGGTTTTGCTCATCATTTTTAGACTCCTGTAGATGACGACTCTTGAAACCCCGTTAGGGGAAACCAGAATCCAGGCTACAGGAACACGCTGGCCGATCCCGTGTGAAAGTTAAAAAGGTGGCTTCCCAACGGCAACAAACCTTTCAGCTTCGTGTTATGTCTTTCCTGATGTGACGCGCCGAATAGACCTGTTTTCGTTCTGTCCTAGACAGATACGTACCCGTTTCCAGATACTACGCCGCCTCGAAGCGGATCCAGCCCGAATCCAGCCAGTCCGCCAGGCAGGAGCGCGCCTCGTCCGACAGGCGGGCGCAGGCCGGGTCGGCGCAGTCCAGGCTGCGCGCATCGGCCAGCGCGCGCAGCGCGGCATCGGCCGGCACCATGGCCGTCTCGCCGTTGATGAACAGCTGCTTGCCGCGATACAGCATGCGGCTGCGGCGATCCAGCACCAGCCGGCCCGACGCGGGCCAATCCTCTTCCAGGTCCACGTCCATGCCTTCGGGCCCGTCGAACACGCTGAGGTTGCTGGGTTCGGTCAGCCAGCAGCCCAGGAAGCGCGAGGCCAGCGCATCGTCGAAACGCAGCTTCTCCACCGTTTCCAGGGTGGCGGCCACCAGCGCGTCGGGCAGGGCCGCCGGCGTGTCGACGGCGGGCTGGCCCGGATCGCGGTAGACCGCGGACAGCTTGGGTCCGGGCAGGGCAGGCTCGCCATAGGGGCCGCCCAGCAGGCCGACGCGCGCCATGACCTGGTCGGCGGCCGCCTCCAGCAGGCCGCGGGCCAGCGTGGCCTGCGTGGGCGCGCGGAAACCGATGGAGATCGTCATGCACCCGTCGCCCACCGCGACGCCGTCGTGGGCGGCCTGCGGCGGCAGGTAGAGCATGTCGCCGGGCGCCAGCACGGCCGTTTCCTCGGGCTCGAAGCGGCTCAGGATCTTCAGCGGCAGGCCGGGCTCCAGGGACAGGTCCTTTTGGCGGCCGTAGCGCCATTCGCGCTCGCCCGCCGCTTGCAGCAGGAACACGTCGTAGCTGTCGAAGTGCGGACCCACGCCGCCGCCGTGGCTGGCGATGCTGATCATCACGTCGTCCAGGCGGGCGTCGGGGATGAAGCGGAACAGCTGCATCAGCTCGGACGCGGCATCGCTGTGGAGGTCCACGCTCTGCACCAGCAAGGTCCAGTCGCCCTCGTTGTCCTTCGGCAGCCGCGCGAAGGGCCCGTTCTCCATTTGCCATTCGCCGTTCTCGCGCCAGATGAGGCGCGACTCCACGTCGTCGCGGCGCGCCAGCTTCTTGATGGCGGCGATGGTGACGGGCGGCTTGAAGCCGGGGATCGCCTGGCGGATCAGCAGCGGCTTGCGCTGCCAATGGCGGCGCATGAAGTCATTGGGGCTTTGGTTGCCCAGCAGCGGCAGGGGATGGTCGAGGTTCATTGGAGGTGCTTCTTCAAGCGGTAAAGGGCATCCAGCGCTTCGCGCGGGGTGAGGCTGTCGGGATCGATGGCGGCAAGCTCCTCGCGCAGCGCATCCAGCGCCTCGAAGGCGTCGACGCGTTCGGCCTCGGCGTCCGCGTGGGCGTCGGCCTCGGCCGCGGCCGAGAACAGGCCGAGCTGCGGCGTGGGCGCGCCCTGGGCTTCCAGGCGTTCCAGTTCGCGGGTGGCCTGGCGGATCACGGCGGCGGGCACGCCGGCGCGCTGGGCCACCTGGATACCGTAGCTGCGGCTGGCGGGGCCTTCGCGCACTTCGTGCAGGAACACGATGCCGCCCGCGGATTCCGCGGCGGCCAGGTGCACGTTGGCGGAAGCCGGCTGCTCGGCCGGCAGGCGCGTCAGTTCGAAGTAGTGCGTGGCGAACAGCGTCAGCGCGCGGTTGTGCGCCAGCAGGCGGCAGGCGATGGCCCAGGCCAGCGCCAGGCCGTCGTAGGTCGACGTGCCGCGGCCGATCTCGTCCATCAGCACCAGGCTGTTGGGCGTGCTGGCCGACAGGATGGCGGCGGCCTCGGTCATCTCCATCATGAAGGTCGAGCGTCCGCCGGCCAGGTCGTCGGCCGCGCCGATGCGGGTGAAGATGCGGTCGATCTTGCCGATGCGAGCGCGCGCCGCGGGCACGAAGCTGCCGATGCGCGCCAGCAGCACGATCAGCGCCACCTGCCGCATGTAGGTCGATTTACCGCCCATGTTCGGGCCGGTGATCAGCAGCATGCGGCGGGCGGGCTCCAGCCGGCAGCCGTTGGGCGTGAAGCGCTCGATCGCGTGTTCCACCACGGGGTGGCGCCCGGCCTCGATGTCGATGTCGGCCTGCTCGGACAGTTCGGGCGCGATCCAGTCGTGGCGGCGCGCGTGCTCGGCCAGCGAGGCCAGCGCATCCAGTTCGGCCAGCGCGGCGGCGCAGTCCGACAGCGGGCGCACGTGCTCGGCCAGCACGTCGAGCAGTTGCTCGAACAGCCACTTCTCGCGGGCCAGCGAGCGGTCCTGCGCCGACAGCACCTTGTCTTCCCAGGTCTTGAGTTCGGGCGTGATGTAGCGTTCGGCGTTCTTCAGCGTCTGGCGGCGGCGGTAGTCTTCCGGCACTTTCGCCGTCTGGCCCTTGGTGACTTCGATGTAGAAGCCATGCACCCGGTTGAACTCCACGCGCAGGTTGCTGATGCCGGTGCGCTCGCGCTCGCGGGCTTCCAGCTGCACCAGGAAGTCGCCGCCGTCGGCGGCCAGCGCGCGCAGTTCGTCCAGCTCAGAGTCGAATCCCGGGGCCAGCACGCCGCCGTCGCGGATGGCGACAGCGGGCTCGGCCGCGATGGCGCGCACCAGCAGGGCGGCCAGCGCCGGATCGACCGACAGGTGCGAAACCAGGTCGCCCAGGCGCGGCGAATCCGCCATCGGCTCGACCTGCTCGCGCAGCGCCGGCAGCGCCTGCAGCGCGTCGCGCAGGCTGGCGAGTTCGCGCGGGCGCACCGAGCGCAGCGCCAGGCGCGTGGCGATGCGCTCGATGTCGGGGAAGGCGTTCAGCGCGCCGCGCAGCGATTCCAGCAGACCGGCCGAGCCGAAACCGGACCCGCCGAAGGTCTGCTCCACGTCCATGCGGCCGGCCAGCAGCGCCGAGATGGCTTGCTGGCGGGCCTGCGCCGGTTCGTTCTCGCGCAGCGGGTGATGCAGCCAGCGGCGCAGCAGGCGGCTGCCCATGGGCGTGCGGCAATCGTCCAGCAGCGAGAACAGCGTGGGCGAGTCTTCGCCGGAGAGGGTCTGGGTCAGCTCCAGGTTGCGGCGGGTGACCGGGTCCAGCAGCACGTACTGGCCGGGGCGCTCGGCGGACAGCGTCTGCACGTGGGCCAGGGCCTGCGACTGGGTGCGGGCCGCGTAGCGCAGCAGGGCGCCCGCCGCGCAGACGCCGGCCGGCATGTCTTCGACATCGAAGCCCGCCAGCGTGTCGGTCTTGAAATGCGCCAGCAGGTGGGCGCGCGCGCTGTCGGTCTCGAAGTGCCAGTCCGGCACGCGGGTGCGGGCGCTTTCGAAGGGGAAATCGAATTCGGCGCTGTCGGCGCAGATGACCTCGGCGGGCGCGATGCGGTGCAGTTCCGATTCCAGCTGGGCGGGCGCGCATTCGGTCACGCGGAACTCGCCGCTGGCGAGGTTCAGCCAGGCCACGCCGGCGCGCGGCGCGCGCGCCGGGCCGATGACGACCACCGCGGCCAGCGCGCGGTCGGCCTTGGCCGGCAGCAGCGCGTCGTCGGTCAGGGTGCCGGGCGTCACGATGCGCACGATGCGGCGCTCGACCGGGCCCTTGGAAGCGGCCGGATCGCCGATCTGCTCGCAGATGGCGATCGATTCGCCCATCGCGACCAGGCGCGCCAGGTACTGCTCCATCGCGTGCACGGGCAGGCCCGCCATGGGGATGGGAATGCCGTTGGACGATCCCCGCTTGGTCAGCGTGAGATTGAGCAGGCGCGCGCCGCGCTCCGCGTCTTCGTAGAACATTTCATAGAAGTCGCCCATGCGGTAGAACAGCAGCAAGGGACCGGCCTCCGCCTTCAGGCGGAGGTATTGCTGCATCATGGGAGTGTGATTTGATAGCTGATCGTTCATTTCAGCCCGTGATTTCGGCGTTTCGCCTTGCGCTGCTTGCATTTGCTTGGGGAGTGTTCGGTGTTTCGTGGTTGCTCTATGGTCCAGCGACACCCATCAAAACCCACCAACACTTAATGGTTTGGCGTAGGTTTCTCTAGTGCGGAATTGTGAAGTTACGCCACTTCGTTTAGGATCTTCGAAAAAGCTACGCCAGAGGATCCCGACTTCATGCAATTCGACGCGCGCGCCGCCAAGCTGTTAGAGCCTGGGCGACACCTTACCATTGATGGCTATCCGGGGCTGCGCTTGGAGGCAACCGAGAGCTCAAGAACCTGGACCTACCGCTACAAGAGCCCGGTCAATGGCGCTATGCGTCAGAAGAAGATTGGGCGGTGGCCCGCCGTGTCGTTCGCTGCGGCGATTGTGGAGTGGGAAGCGCTGCGGCAGAAGCGCGAGGCGGGAGTTGATGTTGCCGCTGAGGCGAGGCGCGAGCGCCAGTCCGCCGTTGCAGCGAAAGCCGCTGAGAAGGAGAAGAACAAGGGGGCGCTAACGGTGCAGCGCGCCTGTGACCTCTATCACGCAGGTCACATCGTCCGGAATCGGGGGGAGAAGGGGCAGGTAGAAATCGCCCGCATGTTCCGAACGATGCTCGGCGACCTAGCGGGAAAGGAGGCGGCGGAGGTGAGCCGCGCCGATGCCTTTGCGCTGATTGAGTCGTACGCTCATATACCGGTGCAGGCGCAGATACTACGGCGTGAACTGGGGGCTGCGTGGGAGTACTGCCACGATGCGGGTAAGCTGGCCGACAGTGTTCCCAACTGGTGGCGCCTGATCTTGCGCGGAAAGCTTAAGTCAAAGGGAAAGGCCATCAACGGAGTCAAACGCGGCGCCCTCAAACGGGTATTGTCGCCTCAGGAGGCTGGCCAGTTGATTCCGTGGTTGCCGAATTTCTCCCGCGACATAAACGACATTCTTACGCTCTATCTCTGGACCTGCGCGCGAGGCGTGGAGATCACGGCTATGGAGGCATCGGAGATTACGGAAGAGGATGACGGTCTGTGGTGGACCGTGCCGAAGGCCAAAACGAAGAATGCGAAGCGAGAGGATGCTACGGATTTTCGCGTGCCACTCATCGGGCGCGCAGAAACCATTGTTCGGCGCCGCCTGAACGCCTATCCGACTGGTTACCTCTTCCCGTCCTATGGGAAGACGGGGCATTGGGAGCAAAAGTCAGTTCAAACGCGCGTGTATTACCAGCAGCCGTACAGCAACACGGCGCCCGAACGCAAGCGCATCCGCCTGACCGTGACGCATTGGGCGCCACACGATCTGCGCCGGACCGCGCGGACATTCCTAGCTTCGATGGGATGCCCGAGGGATGTGGCCGAGGTCATCATCGGCCACATGCTCCCGGGGGTTGAGGGGGTCTACAATCGGCATAGCTACGACAAGGAGCGCCGGGTCTGGTTGGGCCGTCTGTCGGACTATCTTGAGCAGTTGGCGGTTAAGCACGGCTAGACGGTATCTCCCGGCATCTGCTTGGCTTTGCCTTTCTTTGCTCCCGTGTTCGGGGGCGGAAGCATTGCCGAGCGTGGCCGCTTCTGTGCCCACTCCAGGATCTCGGAATACAGGTAGCCGACACGCCGCCCGGAAAGCTCACGGGGGGCCGGGAATTCGTCTCGCGTCACCATTGCCTGAATAGTCGATTCGGCCAGCGTGGTCATAAACGCGGCGGTGGCTAGATCGACATACACAGGCTCGATGCGGATGTTGGGGTTTAGCATGCACCCTCCAAAACGAAGCCCGCACTAGGCGGGCCGCTTGATGAATTGCATCATTAATGATGCGTAATTGAATTTAGTGATTCATTAATCACTCGTAGACCGCGCCTCCGTCGGTGTGCGAGTTGCCGCTTTCCCGCGAGGCTGGAATCATTGCCTGGCGCTGGCTGGCGGCCGGTGAGGGCGCAGAAGTTGCCGGTTTTTCTGCCGGTTGCGCGGACAGGGCGGCGCGGCATGCATCTAGGCAGCGGTTCCAGCCAATGCGGTACTGGTCGTGATAGCGGAGGTCGTGGCACGGTGCAGGCAGCACCCCGTCGCTGACCTGGGGCGCGGCATCTAGAATGGCCTGCACCAGGCCGACAGCGTTATCCAGGGTGCCATCGTTGCAGAAGACAGCCAGCGCCTCATCCACCTCGGGCAGCTCGGCAATGCGCAATGCATTCTGGCAATCCGTCGGCGGCGCCTCCCCGGCTACAGGGGCGTTTGCCGTGGGTTCGCGCCACGCCCGCGCAGCGAGGAACGGGTCCTTGGCGAGCGCCGCGACAGACGGAGCTGCGCGGCCTGCATCCCACCAACGCCGCGCCTTGTCCTTGTCAGTATCGCCCGTGATTAGGTACGGGCGATTCTTCCATGCGTTCTCGAACGCCTCCGGGGCATCGGCTACAGGGGCGCGCACAGGCACGGCCGCATACGTGCCGTCGCCGTTGCTGCGTCCGCATTCATAGTGCGTAACCGGGGCGCTTGCCAGGGCGGCGCGACGCGACCATTCAGCCAGCGCGGCCTTGAAATGCTCGGCGTAACCCTTTTCGTCCTCTCCCCAGCGCAGCAGGCTTTCTTCGCCCCATACGCCATCATCTTCGGGCTCAGGCGGGGTCGGCACGGATAGCACGCGCTCGATTTGGCTCAGGCAATTTGCGCGGCGAATTACGTTGCCAAGGCAGGCCATCAACGTGCTGGGATTGCGCGCCAATACGCCGATGCCGAACGTGTCATAGACCTGCGTGAGAGTATCGGCGGCCCGCTCATCGGCTACAGGGGCGCGCAGCTTTACCAGCGCCTTGTGGGCTTCGTACATGAGCAGGGTGACGCCGTTCTCGCCGCCGTGCAGCCCGATCCATTGGTGAAGCCGGGCAATCACGCATTCCGGGCTGTCGTAGCCGTGCTGCTGGATCACTGCGTTGACGTATTCATCGCTGAAGGGCGTGGTGTCTGCCGCCTGGGCGGCGTTGTTCTGGTCGGTCATGTCCGTTCCTTGGTGGTGGGCTGGGCGGCAATCTGCTTTTGCACCCACGCGCGCATGTATTCCCAACGCTTCTCGGCAGCGTCCTCGTGCGTCACTCGAACGGTCGTGTGATGCCTGCCGTAGTCTGGGTAAAACTGGCGCATAGGGCCGCAAGTTTCCACATCGACCCATTCGTAGTCGTCGAAAGCCTCGTCGTTCTCGTAGACGATCTCCTGCGCCATGCAGGGTGCGATACCGAACGCCTCGGCAACCTGGTCGTAGTCTTCGGGGTCAAGCTTCTCCAGGTCGATGCCGCGAGCGTCACCCAGGACGCCGAGCGTGCAGAATTGGCCCTCAGCCTTCAATTCGTGAGCGATCAGGCGCTTCTCGGGCATGGCATCCAGGCTGGCCGCCAGCTCGCGCAGGAACGCTTGCCCGCGCTTACCGCGCAAGGCGCTCGCTACCCGTCCGCGCCACCGGCCCAGCGCCAGGGGATCGTAGCCATCGTCGTCGACATATCCGCTGCGGCTCATCACGCCTCTCCCTGCTGCTGGACCTGGGCGGCGGTAAACGACGGCTCGTATTCGAGTTGGACTTCCCAGCGCCCAATCTCGGGGCCGGTGAAGCTGTCGAATATGGCGAACGTCAGCGGCCAGCTGGCCTCAAAGCCGTCATGGTTGCGGAAGTAGTCTTCGGCGCATGCCTCGGCTTCCTCCTCGTCGATATCGTCGGCAGACGAGCGTTGCACGAACTCCGGGGCCAAAGTTCGGCGCTCCGGGCCAGATTGCGGCCAGACGCGTGCGTAGAACCTCATGCCCCACCCCCTTTGCCCCGCTGGGCGGAGAGTTTCGGCGCATGGACGGTGATATCACGGTTGTCGCCGCCATCCACGTGGATGTTCTTGTTCGTTTCGATGCCACGCGCCTCCATGTAAGACAGCAGCAACGACACGAAGGCGCCAGTGGCTACCTGTAGCGCCATGGCGGGGTCGCGTTTTGCAATCTGCACGTATAGGTCGCCGACCTGATCCAGCAATTCGGTTTCGGTGCTCATGCAGCACCTCCTTTCGCTTGTTGGCTGGGGCGCCGTACCCATACGCAGACAGGTCCCCAGTCTTCGGTGTCATGGATGGACAGGATGAACCAGCCGTCGCCCTCGGGTCGGGGCGGTTCCCAGGCGCTGATGTTGGGATCGTCATCGCCCCAGTACGCCAAGGCTGCGGGGTGGTCCTCGGGTTCGCTTTCCAGATAGGCGATATGGGTTTCCAGCTGCTGGGTCTTAAACCACGCGGCGGCCTCGGCATCCTGGCCTTCTTCGAATACAGGGTGTGCGGGATGCGTCCAGTACCCGTCGCTGTCGCGTTGCACGAGGGCGGCCTGGATCTGGGGCGGGGGCACGTCGAAGGCGGCGCCCAGGAGGCTGCTGAGCGCTTCATCGGGGGAGGTGGCGGGCTTGGGGGCGGGGGCGTTCATGCTTCGCTCCTTTGCTCGGCGGCTTCCACCGCGGCATTGATTTCGTTGGCGTCCTGCTGGACCTCGTAGGCTTTGCCGTCGAAGGTTCGAACGTAGGAGCGGATACCGTGCCAAGCGCTGCTGGGGCCGGCCTCTTTGACGCTCGCGATGGCGGCGGGGGCCAAGTAGAGCGCTGCGCCGTTGGAGTCGGTGAGCTTGATCATGCTGCGGCCCCTTCCTCTTCTCCGAGTACCCAACGCAGGGCGGCGGCATAGTCGCCATGGGCCTGTTCCAGGGCGGCCTGGATCTGCTTACGGGATTTCACGCGGGGGCGCTCGCCCATGACGGCGGCTTGCTTGCGGCTGCGTTCGTGCGCCTTGACGCCCTGGCCGGCCTGGACCAGCTCGGCCACCTTCGTGCGCTGCTCGGCTACAGGCAGCTTGGCGAGTGCCTTGGCGTGCGTGAGGGTGATCTGGCCCGCCTCGACGGCGTTCTGCACGACCTTGGGGCTATCCAGCAGCGCGAGCGTGTCGCGCACCGTGGCGACGGAGCAGTTGTAGATGACGGCGATCTGGTCCTCGCCCTTTCCCAGGGCCAGGTGTCGGCGCATTTTCTCGGCGCGTCCTAGGGGGGTATCGGCAGTGCGGGCCTCGTTCTCGCTGGCAATGGCGTCTAAGGCGTTCTCGCGCTTGCCGTGGTATACGACGCCGGGAACGAGCCGTTCGGCAACGCCACGCGCCCTGCGCCACTCGTTGGCGAGCATGGCGGCCTTGACGCGCTGGCGTCCGAAAACAACTTCTGTCTCGCCTGTCTCGGGATTCTTGGATACGCTGACAGGTTCCAGTACGCCCTGGTAGTCGATATTGCGGGCCATGGCCTCGTCCACCGGCAGATGCACCCGGGGATCATAGAGAGGGCTGGATTCGTCGGTGACGAGGGTTAGCTTGGCGGGGTCGAAGGTGAGCAGATTGCTCTGGCCGTCCGCGCCGTAAACGTCTTTGGATTTCTTTGCCATGTCGTGGTCCTAGGGGGTCAGATGTGCTTTTCGCCGCCCAGGGCGTCGATCAGTTCGGCCAGGAGCTTGGCGAGTTCGCTGGTCATCAGGGCCATGTCCGAATCGAATTTCGCGTCATCGGTCTGCATGGCGTCGCGGCCTTCCTTCAGTACGTCCAGGGGAGACACGCGCTTGATGTCTAGCCCGTCGGTGAGGACGAAGGAAACGCGGTCTGCCCAGGTCAGGGCAAGGCGGGTGCATTGCTTGCCGGACTGGATATGGCGGCGGGCGTCGTCGGCGTCGATGGAGTGCTTGACGTAGCGGATAGCCGAGCCGCTTTGACCCGACGAACGCAGTTCGGTGTCCTGGTCGATACTGAAGTTGGCCGGGGCCTCGTCCTCGGCCAGCCAGGTAGTCATGGCCGAGGCCGGGGATTGCATTACGTACAGGTTTTGCAGAGGGAAGGGCTCAATGCACTTCGCCAGAATCCCGATCACTTCATCGGCCTTCGAGGAGGCGGCGGCGTCGATCACCAGCCAGCGGTTGCGCGGATCGATCCATACCCGGGTATCGCGGTAGACGGAGAAGGCACGCGGCAGGAGTTCGTCCGTGACGCGCTCCTTGATTTCCTTCATCTGCGTGCGGCCGGGCTTGTAGCCCTGCTGCTCTTCTATTTCCTGGGCGCGGAACTTCGCCACCTGGTTGATGACCGTCCCGGGGAGCAGCTTCTTTTCCGCGCGCAGCGTCAGCAGAATCTGTCCGCCCACCGCGTAGGCCAGTCCACCGCCTTCCCGCGGCGGGACCCAGCCGATGCACTGCATTTCCAGGTTGTTGCTGGGCTGGTAGGCCTGGCGGGCCAGGGCGGCTTCCAGATCGTCACCGAACAGGGGCCAGGCGGCGGACAGGCGGTAAATCTTCAGGTTCTTGAACCACATGGGGGGAATTGCCTTTTAGATGGAATGGGGAACCCAGCCGATCATGGGTTTCTTGGTGGCTTTGCTGATGACGGGAGCGCCGTTGGCGTCCCGCTTCTCGCCGCGCGCCATGATTTGGAGGCGGGAGGTGCGGTGCATGCGCTGGGAAAGCGTGATGTAGTCGCGGGCAAACTGGGGCGCGTCGAATGCGCCGGAGACCTGGACCGGCTTGGCTTTCGCCAGCAGATATTCCGTTTTGACGGCGATCCAGTCGGCCTCGTCCTTATCCGTAAGGCAGGCGCGGACTTCCTTGGTCATCGTGGCAAGGTGCTTTTCCCAGGCCTTCGCAGCCGCCTTGCGGGCGATAGGCTCGGTCATGCCGAAAACGCAAAATGCGCTCATTTCTGCTTCCTTTTGGCTCGGGGGCGCGCGGGGCGCGGGGAGAGGCCAGCGGAACAGCGACCGGCCCAGATATTGCTGATGGTTTGGGGCGAAACGCCGTAGCACTCGCCCAGGTCGTAGGTGGAAAGCCGGCCGCGCGCGGCTCGGATAAATTCGATTTCTTCGGGCCTGATGGGCTCGGCCTTGGGATCGCTCCACCGGAGGCGGCGGCGCGGCAGCGGAACGGGTGGCATCCACCCGGCGATATCGCGCAGGATGAAATCAATTCCGTTCATACGATGATGCGAAGGAGCCAGCCAAGAACCTGCTGGCCGAAGAGAAGGAATGCCGCAAAGCCCAGGCCGGCACACCACGCCACCAGAGGCGGGATATCCGCGTTCGTGTCCCAGTTGCCCTTGCCTGCGTGGTCGCGAGGGGCGATCAGGCCGCCCAGCTTGCGGCAGACCTTGGCGCCCAGGGCCAGGGGGCGGATGCGGGCCGGGGGCGCGCTTGCGCTGATGGTGTTCATGTCGGGTTCCAGGGATCGGCCGCAGCGTGGCGGCGGGTGAAGTAGTCGCCGATGGGGACCAGGGCCACCGCCACCAGGGCGAGCAGCGCCAGGCCCCACCAGATGGCGGGGATAGTTGAGGGCATGGGGATTTGCGCGGGGTGCGCGGTGGTTGGCTTTGGAGAGCGGGCCGGAAGGCCCGGTGTGTCCTGAAAGTCACTTTCAGCGCCGGTGACGTGGCGGCGCCGGCCCGCTCTCCGAAGCCGCCTTTAGATGAGGGCTACAGGAATTCGGCTTCCTCACATGGCACTCCCGGATATGTGTCTTTTTGCAACAGCGATATCTTTGTGGTGCCAATGAGTCCATAGTGCGCGCAGGGATACTTTTCCCTGCACATCAAGGACTTACATTGAAGATTGAAACTGGTATTGTGAAGTGGTTCAACAACGACAAAGGCTTCGGCTTCATCATGCCGGAGCTGGGCGGTAAAGACCTCTTCGCGCATTACTCTGAGATTCAGGGTAGTGGCCACAAGTCTCTTGAAGAGAACCAGCGTGTGTCGTTCGTCGCCGGCCAAGGACAGAAAGGTCCTCAGGCGACAATGATCAAACCGATTTAAGAACTGGCTGGCTTGCCCTGCGGCAAGCGAGTTGGCACCTAGCAAGTGGGGCCGAATCCTTTGAAACAGGGGATTCGGCCCTTTGGCTTTGGGCGACCGAAACTACTTGCTGATGGCGTTGCCGAAGTTCAGGACGTCGATCAGTTCTTCAATGAAGCGTACGAGTGCTTCGAGCATGGCATTGCTCCGTGATAGGGTTAGGTGGTTGATGGTGGCCGGCGCTGATCCCGGCATGGCTCCGCACAGCGCGTTCACATCCGCAACATAAATCTGACAAAGTCATCGGCACTCAAGGGACGGGCAACCAAGTAACCCTGGATGGCGTCGCATCCGGCGTCCTTCAACTCAGTTGCCTGATGCTCGGTCTCGACGCCTTCGGCGATGATTTTCATGCCCAGGGAACGAGCTAGACCGACAATGCCTCGAATGACCGCCGAGGCCTTCCCGGACGTTGCCAGCCCTCGAACAAAGGACTTATCGATCTTGAGGGTGTCGACAGGAAGTCGGACCAAGTAGCTGAGACTGGAGTATCCCGCCCCGAAATCGTCAAGCGACATAGACAGGCCGGCTTGCTTGAGGGCGTCAAGTGCCGATATCGCCTTTTCGATGTCGGTCACAAGACAGTCTTCCGTAATTTCAATATGGAGCATGGAGGGTGAAACGCTGTGCCTGCGCGCGATACGGAGAATCCTATCTGTCAGTCCCTCATCTAGAAGTTGTCGAGCCGACAGATTTAAGCTGATAGGCGGTACAGGCACCCCCGCCCGTTGCCATGCCCCGATATGTTGGCAAACTGCATTGAGCAGCCAATCGACGAGAGTGCCTTCGTACTGTGATTCAAGAAGGAGGGCCAAGAACGAGTAAGGCGTCAGCAAGCCGCGCTCTGGGTGACGCCAGCGAAGTAAGGCCTCAGCACCGATTATGGTGGAGTCCTCGATGGCTATTTGAGGTTGGAAGTGAAGCTCGAACTGGTTCTCCGCAAACGCCGCCCGGAGATCCGTCCGTATAGCGACCCGGTCGCGCATGCCTCGGTCGAGTGCGGTGTCGTAGGTGCGCACTTGAAGCCCGCCAGCGGACTTCGCCGCATACATCGCCGCATCGGCATGGCTCAGCAGATCCTCGGCTGATTCACGAGCTTGTCTCAAGAGCGCGACGCCAATACTCGCCGACAGGGAGATTGTTCTGCCGCAAACTTTGAACGGCGTCGCAATCTCGCCGAGCACCGAGTGTGCGCATGCTTCGGCGGCGCTCCTGGTGGTATTGCGTAACAAGAGGACGAATTCGTCGCCGCCCACGCGCGCGGCGAAGACAGCAGGGCCGAGAACTGTGCGTAGCCGGTTCGAAAAAGCGCGCAAAAGGGCATCGCCGACAGTATGGCCGAACGCGTCGTTAACTTCCTTGAGATGGTCCAAGTCGATAAACAGCACGGCGAGCGAAGCATCGTTTGATGTGCTCGGCGGAACTGCCTCCGAGGCGGCGACCGATAGCATTTCCATGCACTTGCGTCGGTTTGCCAGGCCTGTCAGAAAATCGTGACTAGCCTCAAATTCCAATTGCGCTGCGTGCTGACGCTCTCGCGTGACGTCTCGGAAAAGCACTGTAATCCCGTCATCATGACGAAATGAGCGAGCTTCAAACCAAGTGTCCAGCGGGGCGTAATAGGCAGTGTGGCGTCCAGGGAGCCCGGTTGCGGCTGTTTGCTGATAGGTCGTGTAGTAGCCGGAATTCACTAGGTCTGGGTAGCACTGCCATATCCCGCGTCCCAGCAGATTTTCTCTCTGCTGCTGCAAGTACCGTTCAGCCGTCTTGTTGAGATAGGTGAAACGCCAAGATCTGTCTATCGACATGAATCCGTCGCTCAGGCTATCAAGCATTTCCTCAAGGTGTGCCGGAGCAGGGTGCCGGGCACCGACATCTGTTGGGCGAGCATGACGATGGGCGGTATGTCGTTCCATATTCTGACCTCTGTTCGCGTTGGACCTAAGAGTCGTCCCTGGCGCGAAACCTGTGGGTCTGAGAATTTTAATCACCTTTAGCGGTGCTCAAAAATCGGCTGTCCTAGCCCCCGTTCAATGCCGAACTGAATGCGCTACGGTAGGCCGCTCTGCTTTGGCAAGTGCTGACTCGCAGCACTTGCCGAAACCCGCTTTTCAGCGGAATCGGGTTGCCGGCATTCCATCCGGCGTGACCGTTTCTGTTCTTGGCCGTCTACGCCTCACCCTGTTGACCCGTGGACCGCGCTATGGCGGGCTGGATACGGCAGGGGCACCGCGCAGAGCTGCGGCCATGCCCGCAGGTGCGATTGAGCCGGACGAACGCCCCACAGGTGGCGCGAGCAACATCGGCGGCTGGTTGTTAAAGAGCGGTGCTCGCCTTCCCCATTCCGACTTTGTGGCGGTAACGTCTCCCGCTTGAGGCGATGCCCTGACTGCTGGCTGCGGGTCCGTGGGGTGAAGCAGCCATATGCATGGCGTTAAGTGCACTATACATATCAGGCGGAATGAGTGTCAAGTGAACTAATCATTTGCGGGGTTGAAAGTGTCTAGCCGGCTGCGCAGGGCAAAAAAAACCGCCTCTTGGGCGGTCGGTTTTTGTATAGCTGGCTTGCTATCCCCGGCGGTAGTAGCGCCGGTGTTCCATCATGGTGCCAATGATGATGAGCGGTTCTTGCCTGCTGTACAGCGTCGGGAAGTCCTCATTGAGGGGAACGAGTTCAAACACGTCGTTCCCATTGTCGTCAATGCCACGGGGGCGGTACTTCTTGAAGGTCGCTTCGTAGCCGCCATTGCGCGCAACTACGAAATCCCCAGGCTGCGGGCACACTTCCTGGTCTACGATGATCCGGTCCCCCGGCTTGAAGTCAGGGAACATAGACATTCCCGCAATTTCAAGTGCGAATGCGTGTTCCGACAGATCCATGTCGGTTAGCAGGTATTCCAAGGCTTCTCCCGAGAAGGCGGCGCCTATCTCAGTAAGTTCGCCGGCCTGAACGTAGTTTATGAGTGGTACACGCCTCGATCCTATGGATGAGGGGACCACGTTGCTATCAAAATCGGGTGACAGAAGTGCAGCACCTGGCTTCTTGGACCCCTTACCGCTGCCCAGCCAGATCGGATTCACTCCCAGAGCTTGCGCCGCCGCCAAAAGGTTATCGGCGGTCAGTTCTTTCGTGACCCCGTTGAACCAAAACGAAACCGCCCCTCGCGACAGTCCGACGCGGCGGGCAAGTTCCGATTGAGATATTTGGGAATCGGCGAGCGCCTCTCTAAGGCGTTCTTGCAGTGTGCTCATGTTTAGCAGATTAACCGCTTGAATGTTTAGTGTGCTTGCCATATCATTTGTCTAGTTCACTAACCAAATCATCGAGCAAAAGCCGTATGACTAAACAAGAGGCGATTCGGGCATTCGGAAGTGGCGCGGCCTTGGCGCGCGCCTTCGGGCTCACGCGGGGAGCCATTTCGCAATGGCCGATGCAGCTGGATCAGACTCGGGCGGATCGCGTCAGCGGCGCCGCACTTCGACTTGGGAAGCGGCTTCCAAGTGAATGCAGCAAGCCGGAGCCCTCCCATGCATAGCCGTTTCGCGTTGACGTTGCGCGTTGATAGTACCCAGGCTGAGCAAGCCCTGGGCTCGTTGATGGGCCGCTTACTTGAAAAGTTTCCCGAAGCTTCCTTTGATCTGATCCATGACCTGCTTCTTCGCGCTCTCGATAGCGGAGCCATAGGTGCCGGATGCGCCGCAACCCTTGCAGGTGATGGTATCGCTGGTCTTGAGATTCGCCTGGACACCGCCCGGATGGTCGAATTCGTTGCTTCCGCACTTCGCGCAGGACAGGGTAATTGTGTCGCCCATGGTCGGCCCCTTTCGGAATTGATTGGTGTTGAGGAACGCCAATCATATCCGTCTGGGGCAGGCCGCCCCGTAGCGGATGAGCATGTCCCCGGCGACACGGCAACCCCACCTGCGCCCGACGCCATCGTCATCGGTCCCTTGGATGCGTAGGCCATCAATGCAATCCCGCCGGGCTTTGAACCTCCATAGCCCAGTCCATGCGCTCGCGCTCGGCGCACAGCTCACGGAACAGATCCATCACGGCGCTTTCGCTCGGATCTTTCATGTGTCGCCCCGCAATGTCGCGGGCAGTCTTCAGCAGCTTTTCGGTTTCGGTCATGAATCAGCACTCGCTCTTTGTTCGTAAGGAAGCACACGATGAACACGCAAGCAGTATCACCCGACCAAGTTGAAAGCACCCGCAAGATCGGTGCACGCCTGTATAGCGAAATCTTGCAGCGGCTTGCAGACGTGACGCAGGAGCGTGCAGCCGATTTCATGGGGACCTCGGCGAGCACTGTCAGCCGCATGAAGGAAGACGTGGAGCGCGTGTGCCACTTGTTAGCCGCGATCGACTTTCAGGTGGCACCGAGTGACGCGGTCGTGGTCGACCAGCGCGAGCAGCAGGCCATTGAAAGTCTTGCATTCAAGTACCTACAGGCGCGACAGGAAACATGGAAACGAAAGAGCTGATGACGCGCCGCCCAGCACGAGGCGAGGGCAGCATGCGGACGCGGGGGACTTCTGGTGTACCCGTGCGGGCGCGTGTCGCGCCCACAGGGAGCAAGGGGGCGGCGCTGTCGCGCACGGCTGCAATGATTTGCAACGGCGCGAAGTTTCAGCGGTGGGTTGTTTCCCGCATCGGCGCCGCCCCTAAGGGCGTGTCCGCGAGCCAGCACGCGGCGCAGTACGTGCGCGACATGTGCGGGATCGCCAGCCGCGCGGAACTGGATCACAACGCCGGGGCCGCGACCTTGTTCCATGAGGCCGTCCGCAAGCCATTCGTCAAGTGGAGCGGCATCTATGGCTGACTGCCTGCATATGTTCAGGGGCTACCGTGTGCCGCAGGAGACGGTGGAGGCGGTCCGCCGGGCCATTATCGAGACGCCGCGGCGGGTCGATGTCCGGGCCTTGCGGGAGGCTGTCGAACCGGCGCTAGTGCCGGTCAACCCCTGGCCCAGCACCACGCGAAGCGAAGCCGCCCGCTGCGCGGTCAGCGCCTTCCTGTTCGACGCAGTTCGGGCCGGCCTGGTCAAACGGCGCGTGAACGCCTGGCAGCTTCCCGCCTGGTGGCGCGTCCGCAAGCCCACGGGGGCGGTATGTCGTTGATGCGCCGGACGCCGCTCAAGCAGAAGACTCCGCTGAAGCGCGGAGCCCCGATGCGCCAGCGCGCCGACATGAAGGCCGCTGGAAAGCGTATGCCCAGCCGCCGCGCCAAGCCGCGTGCCACCAAGACCATGTATCGCAACCCGGCCTTGCTGGCCCTGGCAGAGGGCATGCCCTGCAAGCTCCAGATCCCCGATGTCTGCATCGGCGGCACGGATACGACTGTGGCTTGTCATTCGAACCAAAGCCGGCACGGCAAGGCCGGCTGGCTGAAGGCGCATGACTGGGCCACCGCCTGGGGCTGCGTGACGTGCCATGCCTACATCGACCAGAACGCCACTGGCGCGACCTACGAAGAGAAGGTCGCGCTGTGGGAGGCTGGATTTCAAGAAACCCGCTTGTCCCTGATCGTCCTGGGCCTTTGGCCCCTTGAGGCGGAGATTGGGTATTTGAGCCTGTATGGAGAGTCGCCATGAGCGTGAAAGTCATGGGGATGGTGTTTGAGCGGTATCCCAACGGCGGCGGGGAGATGATCCTCGCGCTTGCGTTGGCGGACCATTCGAGCGATCAAGGTACGGGGATCTATCCGTCCATCGCGTCCCTGGCCGAGAAGACCCGCCAATCGGTGCGCGCCGTTCAGTACCAGCTGCGCGGCATGGAAAAAGCTGGCTGGCTGATCCTGGTGAATGCGGGCAATGGCGGCCGCAATCAGCGCCGCGAGTACCGGATTTCTGAGGCCTGGATAAAGGGTGCAGATTTTGCATCCCTCAAACCGGCGGCTCCGGAACAAGAAAACGGTGCAGATTTTGCACCACCCGAAGCAGCGGAAAAGGGTGCAAACCACGACACAAAGGGTGCAACTGACGACGTAAAGGGTGCAAACAGCGACACGAAAGGGTGCAACGGGTTGCACCCGCATATAACCGTCATAGAACCATCAGAACCATCAAGAACCGTCACAGGCGCGCGCAAGCGCTCGCCGGGGTTCGATCCGATGTGCGTGGAGTTGCCTGATTGGCTGGATGCGGAATTGTGGGGGCGCTGGGCGCGTCATCGTGCACAGCTTCGCAAGCCGTTGACCGAAGAAGCCGCCCGGCAGCAGGTCAAGGACCTGGCGAACTTCCGCCAGCAGGGCCACACGCCGGAAGCTGTCATCGAGCACGCCATCGGCAAAAGCTGGCAGGGCCTGTTCGCACCGAGCGGCACCGCATCCGGGGGCGCGCCGCGTCCCGGCAAGTTCAACCCGACCGGCTACGTAAACCGCAATCGCACCCATGGAGGCCCCGACTATGACGACGGTCGCACAATCGACGCCTGAGCGCTCCGCCTGGGCTGTGCCGCTGGCAAAGCTGGAAGGCATTTCGCTGATCGACCACCTGTGGAACCGGCTCTCGGGCACATACGGGGGGCGCTGGTTGAAGGACTTCCCCGACATGCAAAGCATCGAGAATTGGAAGTCGGCATGGGCGGAAGCGTTCGACGAAGAGGGGCTGACGCCGCGCGACGTGGCTGAAGGGCTGCGAGCCTGCCGCCGCATGTTCCCGGACTGGCCGCCCGCCGTGGGCGAGTTCATCCAGGCGTGCCGGCCGGGCCTGATTCCGGAAAACGCTTTCCACGATGCCGTTGCGGGGATGACTGCGCGCCGCCGTGGGGAAATGGGGCAATGGAGCCATCCGGCCGTGTACTGGGCCGCCGTGCGTGTCGGATCCCATGACTTGCTGAACTGCGGGTACTCGGTGATGCAGTCGCGTTGGGAACGGGCCCTGTCGGACGAACTGGGCCGCGGCGAATGGGCGGCCATCCCTGCGCCCGCCGTCGCGTTGCCTGCGCCGGGGGCGACCCATGCTACGCCGGCAGAGGCCGCCAAGGCGCTGGAGGCGATGGGGGCGGGCGCGATTCTGAACCAGTCTGGCCGCGATCCGTTGCGCGGGTGGCGGCGGGTGATTGCCGAAACCGAGAACCCGAAGGGCAAGCGCTACTCGCCCGGGGTCATTGCCATGGCGCGCAATGCGCTGCGCCTGGGCGTGGACCAGGGGGCGCAGGCATGAGCGCGATGCAGCGGAACAAGGGCGCGGCCTATGAACGCAAGGTGGCGAACTTGTTGACGGAGGCGACCGCCACGACCTGGCGCCGCCGGGTGCGCAATCAGGCGGGTGATAGCGACGTTGTGGCCGATGAGCCTGCATTTGCGCTGATCAGCGTCGAATGCAAACACGCGAACACGCTTTGCCTGCCGGCCTGGTGGCGTCAAGCACAGGACCAGGCGGGCGCGGAGGGCGTGCCGGTGCTGATCTACAGGCAGACGGGGGCGCGCGGCGAATCCGTCGTGGTGGACGCCCACCATGTGAACCCGAAGATATTTCCTGTCCGGGGGCGGCACACCGTCACGCTCGGATGGGAAGCAGCTATGCAATGGATGCGGGAAATGCTGCCCGCGAAAGTGACTTATTCCCCGGGAATCATCTAATGGAAAGGGGATTTCCGCGCTGGGTGGAGGACGAGCTTTGGAACTGGTCTCGGTGGTGCTGGCAAGGGGCATGGCCGCATCCGAATCCGAACGTCAAGTGCGCGTCCGCTGAGCGCAATTACCTGGCCCCCACCGAAGAGAGGGACGACGGTGAGGAAGAAGAGCCGCGCCCCATCCCGGTCAACCATGATCACGCCCGGCGGGTCCAGGCTGCGTATGACGGCCTGGTGCTGGTCGAGCAGCGTGTGGTCCAGGCCGAGTATCCGCGACGGCACGAGTATGCCGGTCTATCGGCGTCAGAGCGGATGACAAAGGCGTGTCGCCTGCTTGGTATAGGTCCGATCTACTACAAGATCGCGTTGGGAATGATGAAGGAAAGAGTGCGGAGGGAGTTCAAGTGAAGTACGCAAGAGAGGTCATCGAATTGATGTCGGCCTATCCTGAAAGGCGATTCCGCATGCAGGAACTGGTCCGATACGTTGCGCCGAGAGCTGAGGGTAGCGACAGGCAGCGAGTTAGAAACGGCATCCTGCGCGTTATGGCAGATCTAGTACGGGCGGGATCGGCCATGAGGGAAGGAGGGGAAGACCGCGGCACTTACGGGCTGTATTGGTGGCCGGCAAAAGTGCCACATGAAGTGGTTGGAAAGTGCCACGTAGAGTGCCATAATTCGCCCGGGATCATGCGCCCGCAATAAACGTAATACAAACCCGCCAAGCGAAAGCCGGCGGGTTTTTCATTATCGGGGGGGCGCGTTGTGTCGTCAGGAGGGGGCGCATGCTTGAATTGAAAATCACGTCCAATCTGAAAGACGTTCTGCGACGCTTGGATGCATTCACGGCCAAGCAGCTGCCATTTGCGATGGCGCAGGCCATCAACGCGACCGCGGCCCGTGTTCAGGCGGCCGAGCAAGCCAACATCAAGACGACCTTCGACAACCCGACGCCATTCACGCAGAAGTCTGTCGGGGTGAGCAAGGCCCGCAAGTCGTCACCGGTGGCGGTGGTCTACATCAAGAAGATCGCGGCCGCCTACCTGCTGCCCTATGAGACCGGCGGCGTCCACAAGCTGAACAGCCGGGCGCTGCTGAATCCCAAGGGGGTGAGGCTGAATGGCTACGGCAACCTGCCTCGTGCCTCTATGGGGCGCATGAAGGCAAAGCCGGATGTCTATGTAGGCTCGATACGCACGCGCAACGGCCAATCCGTAAACGGGGTATGGCAGCGCGTTGCGCCCAAGAAGGCGCGTGGCGTGAAGGCAGGTGGGCGGCGCCAGGCCGTGACGACTGGACAGCTGGCAAGCCAACAGAACCGGGGTGGGCGCCTGAAGCTATTGATCCGCTTCGGGGATGCGCTTCCCGTCAAGAAGCAGCTGAACTTCGGTGCAACGGCGCGCGAGGTCGTGGAGAGGGACTTCCCCCGCGACTTCGAGGCAGCGCTGGCTCAGGCGCTGAAGACGGCTAGGTGAGATGGATATGAAGAGAACGAGAAAGGCTGTGCTGCATGATGTGACGCGCCTTGCCCACGGCAGATCGGTTCGTATTGCTCGGCGCTGGCGGAGATTGGCGGCCAAGCAGTTGGATGCAGCCCTTCATGCCGCCCAGCCCTTTCGGGGTGAGCGGGCTACGGCTGCGACGGTGGACGACTTGACGCTCGCCATCCGGGCCGCCATTGCCATCGTGGATGACCGTCATGGTCGCCTGTATTCCTGATCGTGTTTGCCTCGCCGCTATCTGGCTTTCGGATGGGTCCCCTTTAGGGGGTCAAGCAACGCGGGCATTGCGCGCCGCGTTTTGTGCCCAGCGCTGGGGTGCTAAAGGTGTTCGCACCCTGTTCGCACCGGAGCGCCAACACCGCCGCAAGCGAGTATCCAAGCGGCATTCGGGGATTTTAGGATGCGAACACCTGTTTGCACTGGTGTTCGCACTTTGGTTCGCACTGGCATGTTCGCGCGATCAGCCGAAACGCAATGCCCACGCGGGCTGGCAGGGATTCTCGCCGTGAGAAATCGCGCCTGGAATTGGGTGCGAACAGGACTTTGGGAGGTGTTCGCACCGTGGCGAAAGCGGAAAAGGGTCTTTCTATCCGGGAATTCGCCCGCCGTGAAGGCTGCTCCGACACGCTGGTGCGGCGCGCGATCACGCAGGGCCGGTTGAAGGCGAGGAAGGATGGAACCATCGACCCGGCCCTGGTCGGAACTCCATGGCGCCAGGCTAATGCGACTGCTGCGAAGTCTGCGACAACGCCCTCGACGCCAGCGGCGAGTCGAAAGAAGGTTGATGCCCAGGGCGCCAGCGACGCGGCGGTTGAGGATGGGGACTCGCTGGAGGATGTTGCCGACCGGCTATTGAACGAGGGCGACGGCGTTGACTACGCCGAGGCCCTGCGTCGAAAGGAGAACTGGCTGGCGCTACTGCGGCAGCTGGAATACGAACAGAAATCCGGGGCGTTGGTAGAGCTTGCCGTAGCCCAGGCCGTACTTTTCGAAGCCTTTCGGGGGCAGCGCGATGCATGGCTGAACTGGCCCGCGAAGATTGGTCCGCTGCTGGCCGCCGAGCTTGGGCTGGAAGAGGCCGACCGGGTCACCGAGGCTTTGACTGCGCATGTCCACAAACAAATCTCAGAACTTGGCGAACCCGCCGCCGACTTCAGCCCAGGGTAAGCAGGCCGCATTGTGGCGGGCTGCTCGCCAGGGGTGGACGCCGCCGCCGCGCATCAGCGTGCCGGAATGGGCGGACCGATATCGGAAGCTGGCGAAGGAGGCCGGTAGTACCTCGGGGAACTGGTCGACCAGCACTGTGGAGGTCGCGCGCGGCCCGATGCTCGCACCGACGGAACCTGGCGTACACGTCATCACGGCCATGGTCAGCACGCAGATGCTGAAGACCGCGTTGCTGGAGAACATATTCGGGTATTTCGCCCACCTGGATCCCTGCCCGATGTTGCTGCTGCAGCCTAAGGAAGACGCCGCGGAGCAATTCAGCAAGGAGCGCATCAACCCCATGGTGCGGGTGACGCCGGTGCTGCGAGAGTTGGTGGGATCCAGCAAGACACGCACTGCCGACGAAACTCTGCTGTTCAAGTCATTCCCTGGGGGCTTCCTGGCATTGGCAGGCGCCGGCAGTCCTGACAACCTGGCGCGCCGGCCGGTGCGGGTGATTCTTGCCGACGAAGTCGACAAGTACCCTGTCACCCGGGAGGGCGATCCGATCTCGCTCGCGGAAGAGCGTACGGCGAGCTTCGGCGCCAACTGGTTGTCGGTCCGGGCTTGCTCGCCGACCGTGCAGGACGAAAGCCGAATCGAGAAAAGCTACTTGTCTTCGGACCAGCGGCGCGCCTCCGTGTGCTGTCCCGGGTGCGGCCATCGCCAGTTTCTGGACTTCTTCCGTCACGTCGATTGGAAGAAGCGCAAGGACGACAAGGGCGTGGTGCTGGAGCATTTCCCCAAGACCGCGCGAATCTTCTGCGAGGCGTGTGGTCTGGGGTGGTCGGAAGGCGAGCGTCTGATGACGCTGCGCACCGTGCGTTGGCACCAGACGCGCCCCTTCAACTGCTGCGGAAGCCGGCACGTGCCCCTGGACATGTACGACCGCGCCTGGCGCGATGCCGAGGCCAGGGACCCCGGCAGTGGCGGCATTACGGCGGTGGACGCCGTGTGGGACTGGTGGACAAGTGAGCGACACGCCGTGTATCGCGTGAAGTGTCCAGACTGCGGCACCTGGGCCGTGGACAACCAGCACGCCGGCTTTCAGGCCAGCAAGCTTTATTCCCCCTGGAGCAAGGACAAGCCATCGGACATTGCGACGAAGTGGTTGGCGGCAAAGGATGACGAAGATCTGAAGCAGGCATGGTGGAACACCCAGATGGGCATGCCCTATCGGGCACACAGCGGCAAGGATCTGGATCTGGAAACGCTGGCATCGCGCGGCGAGCTATGGGCGGCGCAAGTTCCCTTCGGTGTCGGGGTATTGACTGCCGGCCTGGACGTGCAGCCGGACCGTGTGGAATGTGAACTGGTCGGCTGGGGGCGAGACGAGGAAAGCTGGTCCATCGACTACGAGGTGTTCGAAGGCGATCCAGAGACACCGGAACTGTGGGCACGCGTAGATGCGTACTTGCTGAAGACTTGGTATCGCCACGACGGGCGGCCGTTTAACGTGTCGTCCGCGTGTATCGACTCCGGCGGCCACAACACGCAGCGCGTCTACGAGTTCGCGAAGGCCCGTTTGGGCCGTCGAATCTATGCGATCAAGGGGGAATCCGCGCGGAATGGACAGCGCTCGCCGGTCTGGCCGACGAAGGTCCCGAGCCGCCGAAACAAGGCCACCTATCGCCCGACCATCATCGGCGTGAACACCGCCAAGGACACTATCCGGAATCGGTTGAACAAGGACGCGCCGGGCCCGGGATTTATGCACTTTCCCGCGGATCGCGATCTGAATTACTACGCGCAGCTCACGTCCGAGCGAATCGTGGTCAAGGAAGCGAGTGGGCACAAGTACCGCGTCTGGGAACTGCCCTCGGGTCGCGCCAACGAGGCGCTGGACTGCCGGGTATACGCCTATGCCGCGCTCTGTGCATTGATCCACTTCGGTCTGAAGCTGAATCGGACCGTCGAGGACCTGGCCGAGGTTCTTCATGGTGCGCCGCCTTTGCCTGCGGGCGAAGTCTCTGTCGCGCCGACGCCGCAGGCTGGCGCCGCCCAGGGCGGTCCCTCCGTGCGGGTCAAGTCGGCTGCACCAGGGCGCTCGCGTGTGAGCAAACTTGCATAACGAGGTACGCAATGAGCGTCTATGACGGAATGAGCAGGGCGGAAATGCAGGCGCGGCTGGCCGCCCTGAAGGCCGCCTATTTTGAACTCCTGACCGGGAAGCAGGTTGCAGCGGCCAGCTACGCGCAGTCGGACGGATCTAAGTCGGTCACCTACAGGGCGGCGGATATGAGCAGGCTCCAGGGCGAGATTGCCCTCCTGCAGCAACTGCTTGGCATCGCCCCTCGGGCGCGCCGGCAGATCAACTTCGTGATGCGCTGATGGAAAACTCTATCTCTATCCTCGACAGGCACGGAAAGCCGTTGCCTGCTGTTCGCCGTCGCGGGGCTATGTTGGCGCCAGGCAGCAACGCGCCCTATGACGCCGCTGACCAGAACGGCGGCCACGTGCGTGATTGGCAACCATACCTCTGGTCTCCGGACGCTGAAGTCAACATGTATCGCGACCGCCTCGCGGCGCGTGCGCGTGACCTTATTCGCAACGACGGCTGGGCGACCGCCGCGGTGATGCGGACCGTCGACAACGTCATCGGACCTGATTTCCGGCCGATTTCGAAGCCCGATTATCGATGGCTGCGGACTGTGACCGGCATCGAGGCGTTCGATCACCGTTGGGCCGATGAATTTGGCCAGGCCGTGGAAGCCAACTGGCGCTCGTGGGCGAACGATCCTGCCTTCTACTGCGATTCGGAGCGGATGCTGTCGTTCCCCCAAATGATGCAACTGGGGTTTCGACATCACCTCATCGACGGCGACTCGCTCTCGATGCTGCATTGGCTGCCGCAGCGCATCGGGGTGGGGCGCGCTCGCTATGCAACGGCCGTGCAGATCATGGACCCGGACCGTCTTTCGAATCCGCAGCAGAACTTCGATCAGCAGGCGCTACGCGGAGGCGTGGAGGTCGACAGTTACGGCGTTCCGACCTGGTATCACATTCGGCGCGCTCATCAGGGAGACTGGTTCAGCGCGGGCGAAAGTGTGCGGTGGGACCGCATCCCACGAGAGACGGATTGGGGGCGTCCGATTGTGGTGCATAGCTTCGACCATGATCGGGCGTCGCAGCACCGTGGCGTTGGCTTTCTGACGCCGGTGATCCAGCGGTTCAAGATGCTGATCAAGTACGACAGCACCGAACTGGATGCGGCCATCATCAACGCATTCTTTGCGGCCTACATCCAAAGCCCGTTCGATCCCGATCTGGTCGAAGAAGCCCTGTCCGGCTCGGACAAGGTCAGCGCGTACCAGCGCGAGCGTTCGCAGTTCCACCAAGAGCGCCGAACCCGCATGGGCGATGTTGGCATGACGCACCTGTACCCGGGGGAGACTATCGGCACGGTGGCCTCCAGTCGCCCGAGCAGCAATTTCGCCTCGTTCGAAAGCGCGATGTTGCGGCATTTTTCGGCCGGGACTGGGTTGGCCGCACAGCAGATCAGCCAGAACTGGGCCGAGGTGAACTACAGCGCCTATCGTTCCGCGATGCTGGAGGCGTGGAAGACATTCGCCCGCCGACGGATTGGCTTTGCGTCTGGACAGGCGCACCCGATCTATTGCGCATGGCTGGAGGAATCCATGGACGTGGATGACTATCCGATGCCGCGAAACGCGCCTGAATTCATCGAGGCACGCGCGGCGTATGCGCGAGCTAAGTGGATGGGGCCCGGCCGCGGCCTGGTGGATATCGTCAAGGAGCGCCAAGGCGCGCTGCTCGGGATCGATGGAGGCATGTCTTCGCTGGAGGATGAATGCGCCGAGATCTCCGGCACCGACTGGCGCGATGTGGCCGACCGCCGTGCTATCGAAATGGAACGCTACGAGCGATTGGGGCTTCCCATTCCCGCAGTGCTCCAGGGGGCGGACTCGAAGGACGCAGTTCAAGTACCGGAGGAAGAATAAATGCGTTTTGCGCACTTGGGCCAGCGGCTGTTCAACACGCCGCTGGCGATTCGCCAGGACAAGGCTGAAGTCATCATGGCCGCACTCGCCGAGCGGCTGGGCGTCAGCCAGATCATGCGTTTGGACGGAGCGAACCTGCGCCCGATGGCCTGGGATGACTATGACGACGACCTGACCAAACCCGGCGACACGATTCGCGACGCCGGCTATGACATGGTGGGCGATACGCCGGTCGCCTGCATCAAGGTGCATGGCACGCTGGTGCAGAAGCTGGGCTCGCTCCGCCCCTATTCGGGCATGACGGGCTATGACGGTATCCGGCAGAGCATCCTGAGCGCTCACGCGGATCCGGCCGTCGAGGCGATTGTGCTCGACGTGGACTCGCCGGGTGGCGAGGTCGCGGGCTGTTTCGACCTCGTCGACACCATCTATGGCCTGCGGGGCGACAAGCCCATATGGGCGCTCCTGACGGAGTCGGCCTATTCGGCGGGATACGCGATTGCCAGCGCCGCCGACAGGGTCGTCGTGCCGCGCACTGGTGGCGTCGGTTCCATCGGCGTAATTGTGATGCACGTCGACCTGTCGAAGGCGCTGACGGCGTCGGGAGTGGCGGTGACCTTCATCACGTACGGTAGCCACAAAGCGGACTTCCGCCCGGAGCTTCCCCTCTCGGAGGAGGCGCTGAACAGTGTCCAGGCCGAGATCAACACGATGGGCGAGCTTTTCGTGGAGACGGTCGCCCGCAATCGAAACATCGCGCCCGAATCCGTGCGCGACACACAGGCCGCCTGCTTCATGGGGGCGGCCGGCGTCAGCCGCGGCTTGGCGGACGCAGTCATGGCGCCCGACGCCGCCTTTCTTGAACTGCTGGACCTGCTGGGCCGGTAAACAACCTGTGAGACTACTGCAATGAAGAAGAAAACCTTCGCTTCTGCCCCCTTCGCCTCGTTGCTGGGCCTGGGGCGCGCCCGAGGCGCCCGCGTTGAACAAGACGACGAGGACGACAAGGACAAGCCGGACGACGACCGCAAGCAGCGGGAGGGCGAGTCCGACGAGGACTATGCCCGGCGCATGGAAGAGCGTGACCGTGAAGACGACGAGCGCGACGACGTGCTGGAAAACGGGGAAGACCCGGACGCCGAAAAGGACGACGACGGCGACGACAAGGAAAAGGACTCGTCGAAGAAGGCCGCCAGGGCGGCCGAGCGGGCACGCTGCGCCCGCATCGTGGCCCACGGTCTGCGCTTGGGCGTGGCGCGACAGGCTTGCGTTTTTGCCTTCGACACGGGCATGTCGTCCAACGCCGCTATCGCCGCGTTGGACGCAGGCAGGGCGGACCAGGCGCCGCCGGCGCGCCGCACCCTGTCCGAGCGCATGCAGGGCGCGAACGTGCCCAACCCGGGATCGGGTGGTGGCGAAGTTCAGATGACCCTGGCCGAGAAGATCGTCGCCGCTGCCAAGAAGCGCCGCGGCGAGGCTTGATCATCACAATTCAGCTATTCAGGAGTATTCCTTATGACGCTTCCCATCAATTCCGTGGGGAACAATCCCCAACAGCCCGGCATCCGGGCCGATGTTTACATTCCCGATCAGTTGATCGCCGGCGGTCTGCAGATCGTTTCGCAACCGATCATTCTCGCCGCCGGAAAGCTGCCGCGCGGGTCGGTCCTGGGCATGATCACGAGCAGCACCGCGGTTACCACGGCTGCTGACGAGAACACGGGCAATGGCACCATCGGTGCCGTCACGGTTGGCCCCGATGCCAAGCTGGGAAACTACCTTCTGACCGCCACTGCCGCCACCACCTTCAAGGTGGTCGACCCGGAAGGAACCACGCTCGCGAATGCGACTGTAGGCACTGCATACACCCAGGGTGGCCTGGGGTTCACCATCGCCGCTGGCGCCACCGCATTCGTGGCCGGGGACGAGTTCGTGATCGACGTCAACGACGCGGTCGGGCAGTTCGTTCTCTCGGCGAAAGGCGCGAGCGACGGCAGTCAGGTTCCCTTGGCCATTCTGGCGGACCATGCGGACGCCACGGCCGGGCCGGTCAATGCCGGCGCATATGTCCAGGTGGAAGTGAACGGCCGCGCGCTGCATTACGACCCGAGCTGGACGTTGCCCGCGCTGACCGCGGCCTTGCGCCAGTACGCGATCCACGTCAAGTCGTCGGTCTCGGCGGCTGACCCGATCTAAGAACCACGCGCAACGCACGAGAGAGGTCCCGCCCAGCGGGGCCTTTTTTTCTTCAGATCGCCAGAACACTCTACGGAGATGACGAATGCCTTCCAATTTGGTCTATAGCACCATCGACCTGATCCAGGTCGTTCCGAACCTGAAAACCGCGCAGTCCTTCTTGCTGGACAGGTTCTTCCCCAACATCATCACGTCCGATAGCGAAGAGGTTGCCATCGACGTCGACATCGGCAAGCGTCGCATGGCCCCGTTTGTCTCGCCCCTGGTCGAAGGCAAGCTGGTCGAACAGCGCCGGTTCCAGACCAACACTTTCAAACCGGCCTACATCAAGGACAAGCGCGCCCCGGATCTGCTCAAGCCGGTCCGCCGTATGATCGGCGAACGCATCGGCGGCGACCTCAAGGGCATCGAGCGCGAGATGGCCAACCTCGAAGCTGAAATGACCGACCAGGTGGACATCCTGACCCGTCGCCTGGAATGGATGGCGGCCAGTGCGCTGCGTCTGGGCCAGGTCACCATCGAAGGTGAGGGCTTCGAAACCGTGATCGTGGACTTCGGTCGCGCATCGGACTTGACGGTCGCCCTTACCTCGAACCGGAAGTGGACCGCCGCCAACATTGCCGCGGGCACGGCGTCGCCGACGCGCGACATCGAGACTTGGGCGACCCGCATCCTCAAGCGTTCCGGCGCGACGACGTCGGATCTGGTGTTCACGCCCAGCTCGTGGGCCGGCTTCATTCTCGATCCGGCCCTGAAGGGCGCCATCGTGCTGCCGGCCCAGGCATCGTTCGGCAACGTGATCAACCCGGGGGCCGAGGTCAAGCAGGGCGCGGTCTACAAGGGCAAGTGGGGCCAATTCGACCTGTGGCTCTACAACGACTGGTTCGTGGACGAGAACGATACCGAACGCCCGATGCTGTACGACGGCGACGTGATCATGTCCGGCCCGAACCTGCAGGGCACGCGCGCATTCGGCCAGATCATGGATCCCGCCTTCAACTACCAGTCGTTGCCGTTCGCTCCGAAGACCTGGGTGCAGGAAGATCCGGCGCAACGTCTGCTGATGATGCAGTCTTCGCCCATCGTCATCCCCAGCCGGGTGAATGCGTGCCTGTCGGCCAACGTCTGCGACCCGGCGGTGGAATGATGAGCGCGGCCAACAACCAGAAGGACAAGGGGCCGGCCGCTGCGAATCTCGTGACGGCTGTTGTCGCGCGCGGTCGCACGCTGCTGGTCGATGACGGAAAGTCGCTGGCGGCAGGCGAAGAGATTAAGTTGCCTGCCGCCGAGGTAGAGCGCCTGCGGCGGCTCGGCTTCCTGGAGGATCCGGAGGCGCCGGAGATTCGTCGGGACAACGGTCCGCGCTTCGGATCCGCTGCCGGTCCCCAGATCCGCCGGGGCTGACATGGTCGACTTTGACCAGGTCAACCAGGCCATTAACGGCGCGTTTGGTGAGGAACTGGTCTATCAACCTGTGGGCGGCGGCAAGTCCGAGTCCGTGCTCGGCGTCTTCACCGATGCCTATAAGACGGCGTTCCAAGATGGGCAGGGCGGCGTCGGGTGGGTGACGACAGCACCGAGCGCGGGCTTTCGCCTAGCCGATCTGCCGCGGGCGCCCGCGAAGGACGACCGCATCACCCGCAAGAAGACCAGCGAATCGTTCCTTGTCTTCGAACAGCAGCCGGACGGCATGGGCTGGGTACACCTGAAACTGAAAAAGCTATGACCACGACAAACCAACTTCGCGCCTTAGCAGTGCAGGCGCTGACGAACACGACCGACGCGGGCGCGCGGGCGTACTCGCCGCGGGACCAGGCCTCCTGGGACGGAGAGTATCCCGTGCTGTTCGTGCGCACGAACGATGAGGACGGTGTTTCGTTCGGTCGAAGCGGCGCCCCGGCGTTCACGGTGACTTCGGCGCTGGTTGTCGAGGCGAGGGCAGATCACCCTGGCGAGCCGGACGACGCCGGCGCGGCTGCCTTGCTGGTCAAGCTGGAATCCTTGCGAGACCAAATCAAGGCTGCCGTCATCAACTACCCGCCGCTCATGCGGGAACTCAACCAGTTCTCCTATTTCCGCACCCGCATCGCGCCGGGCCCGGAAGACGCCGGGCACCATCTGGGTTCGGTGCTGGTGGAACTGGGGCTGGAGTTCGTGCAGGGGCCGGAGGATTTCTTCCCTGTGCCGACCAACCCCTTGGAAGGGGTGGATACGCGAATTCAAATGCCCGACGGCACCACCGTTCCCGGCTTGGATATCGACCTTCCGCAATAGGAGCTTCGCATGTACATCAAACCTCGTCCGGGTCTGAAGGTGTTCGACCCGGTACGCAAACAGTTCATGCCCGAAGAGGGCATGCCCGTGGACGAAAACGACCTGTACTGGGCGGCGCGCATGCGCGACGGCGACGTGGTCGAAACGGACGCCCCTGGCGCGCGGACGTCGACCACCAACGAGGTGCCGCCGGCACTGCCCAATAAGGGGGGCAAGTAAATGATCCAGTTTCCCAACATTCCGCAGAATCTGCGGGTTCCGCTGTTCTTCGCTGATATCGACCCGAGTCGCGCGAACACCGGTCAGATCAACCAGCGCGCGCTGATTATCGGCCAGATCACGACCGCAGGCACGGCGGTTCCGGGCAAGCCGGCGATTTCCCAGGGCGCCAACGAGGCGAAGGTGCTGGGCGGCCAGGGTTCGATGCTGGCGCTCATGACGTCCGTCTATCGCGCGCGTGACAGCTTCGGTGAGGTTTGGTATCTCCCGGTGGCAGACGATGCGTCCGCCACCGAAGCCAAGGGCGCAATCAGCTTCACTGCGGCAGCGACGGCCACCGGCGTTCTGTTCCTGTATATCGCGGCATTTTCCGGTTCGCCGGTAGTGTCGCTGGTCTGCACGCCGAGCATGACGACCGCTCAACTTGCGACGGCGCTGGCGGCGCAGATCAACGCCGTCGCTGATCTGCCGGTTTTGGCCGAGGTGGATGCGGAGTCCACTACCAAGGTGAACCTTACGGCCAAGAACAAGGGGTTGGCGGGCAACGACATCGACGTGCGCCTGAACTTCTATGGCGCACTGAGTGGCGAAGTGCTCCCGGCCGGCCTGGGTGTCACCATCACCCCGATGTCCGGCGGACAGGTCAACCCGACGCTGACCACTGCGCTGGCCAACCTGGGTGATATGACCTTCGATTTCATCGCCATGCCGTACAACGACGCCGCGTCGCTGAATGCCGTCAAGGCGTTTCTGTCCACGACGACCGGCCGCTGGAGCTGGTCCAAGGGGCTGTATGGGCACGCCTACGGCGGCTTCCGCGGCACGTTGGGTGAATGCCATACCTTTGGCTCCTCCCGCAACGACGAGCATGTATCCATCATGGGCTTCAACAATTCGCCCACGCCCTCGTGGATTCTGGCCGCTGATCTGACGGCAGCGGCGGCGATATCGTGTCGCGCAGATCCGGCCCAGCCGATGCAAACCGTTCCGCTGGCGAGCTTCTTGCCGCCGCCGCTGGAGTCGCGGTTCCAGCTGACCGACCGCAACACGCTGCTCTATACGGGCATCAGCACGTTCACGGTGGCAGACGACGGCACGGTGGCAATCGAGAACCTCATCACGACCTACCAGCTGAACGCGTTCGGCCAGCCGGACAACAGCTATCTGGAGGTCGAGACGATGAACACGTTGGCGGCGGTCCTGCGCCGCCTGAAGCTGGTGGTGACGTCCAAGTACGCCCGCAAGAAGCTGGCGGCCAACGGCACGCGGCCGGCGCCCGGATCCAACATCGTGACGCCCAGCACCATCCGGGCCGACCTGACGGCGGACTACCAGTCCATGCAGGACGACAACGGCTGGGTGCAGGGGGCTGACGTGTTCGCCAAGGGTCTGATCGTGGAGCAGAACCGCACCAACCCCAACCGGGTGGACGTGCTGTATCCGGCAATCCTGATCAACCAGCTGCGCATCTTCGCCCTGCTCATGCAGTTCAGCAATATCGTGCCGGCCAGCGAGGCCGTCAGCGCGTAAACCCGCGCGGTTGTGGCATAGCGCCGCCTTCGGGCGGCGTCTTCATTTATAGGAGCCGATTATGGCGAATCTGTTGGCCGGCACTGCGCAAATCTCGGTGGACGGCAATTCCTACATGTTGGAGGGAGCCGGAAAGTACAGCCCCTCCACAGTCACCCGCACCAGCCTGGTGGGCCAGGATGGATATCACGGGGTCAAGGAAATGCCGGTCCCTGGCTCGATTTCCTTCACCTGCCGTGACGCTGGGAATCTGACGGTTTACGACTTCAACCGCATGCGCAATGCGACGGTGGTACTGCAACTCGCCAACGGTAAGACCGTGGTTGGGCGCAGCATGGCCTGCGTTGACGCGCAGGAAGTTGACACGACCGAAGCCACCTTCGATGTCAAGTTCGAAGGTCCCCTCGTTTCTGAACAGACCGTGAGCTGATATGCCGAAGAAAGAAATTCCTGATGAATTGACGATCACCCTGCGCAAAGCCATCACGTTGGGCCAGGGAGCGGATGCGGAGACTTTCACCGAAATGCTCCTGCGCGAGCCGGTGGTAGAAGAACTTCTCACCTTCAACAAGGACAGCGCCAAGGACGCCGGAGATGCGCTGCGCAAGCTCATCGCCAAGATATCGACGTTGCCCATCGCGGTGGTCAACCGCGTTGGCGCGCGGGACTTTACCAAGGCGTCCAACTACCTGACCTCGTTCATGAACGACGACGAGGACGAGATTGGCGCAGAAGAAGAGGACGCCGGCGCGGGAAAGTAGTCCGGCCAGTGCCTGATTGGGAACTGATGACGGCGGCGGTGGCGAAGTTCTACGCCTGGCCGCCGCGTGAGGTTCTCCGGCTACGGCTGAGTGAACTGCGGTGGTGGCACGTCATGGCAGGGCGCTTGGAGGCACAACATGGCCAATGAACTGGCATTCCGAATTTCGGCGATAGATAACGCCTCGAAGGTGGGCAATAAGGTCGGCAACTCGTTCTCGCGCATTGGGGATCGAGCGGCGCGGATGTCTGGCCGCCTGACAAGCGTGGGCAAGACCGGCGCGACCGCGCTGGGCAAGATTACATCCAGTCTGAATTCGGTTTCGCAGGGTGCCCGGACCGCTGCTGATCGAATTTCGTCCATCATCCCTGGCATGTCGGCGCTTGTCGGCCTAGCGGGGGCCGCCGGCGTCGGCGCGCTGGCGCAACGGTGGGGGGATCTGGGAGCGAGCCTGCAGCGGACCTCTCGCCAGCTGGGCATGTCGACGCGTGGGCTGCAAGCATGGCACTACGCTGCCAAGCGGGCAGGGGTGACCGCAGAGCAGTTCGATCAGAGCATGCTGTCCTCGCAGAACACCATCCGGGAAGCCGCGTTCGGGGCCAACCCGCAGGCCATGATGCTGATGCAGCGCTTGGGCGTGAGAGTGTCCCGCGGCAAAGACGGCCAGATCGACTACGAGCGGACCCAGCACGACATCTTGACCGCTCTGGGGAAGATAAAAAATCCTGCGGGCCAAAGGACCGCGGCGGACGCGCTGGGGATGGGAGCGCTGTTGTCCATGATCCAGCGGGGCACTTTCGACGCTGACCGCGCCGAAGCTGGCAAGCGGGGGTATATCTTCGGCGACGAAGCGATAGAGCGCGCGACCGTGTTTCAGGACAAGATCAACGGGTTGAAGGCCAGCACGGGCGCCCTGGCAAACACCATCGGCGACAAGCTCATTCCGGTCCTGGCTCCCATGATCGAGAAGCTGAGATCATGGCTGGATGAAAACCGCGTGAACATCGCGGACCGATTTGCCGAGGCAGTTGGAAAGCTGACCTCGTGGATCGCCAGCATCGACTGGGGGGCGTGGTACGAGCGCGTGAACAAGATCGCCGACGCGTTTGGCGGCTGGGGCAACGCGCTGGCCGGCATCGTCGCAATCAAGTTCGCTGCGACTATGGCGCAGTGGGGCCTTTCCCTGGCTGCGTTGGTGACGAGCTTGAGTGCGGCGAGAGCGGCCGCTTTGGCACTCCAGGCTACGGCCGCAGGCGCGGCAGGTGCGGCCGGAGCAGGTGCGGCGGCTGGTGGTATCGGCTTCGGTACGGCGCTCGGCGGCACGGCACTCGCTGCAGCCGCGGTTGGGGCACCAATCGCGCTTACTGGAGCCTATCTCCAGCACCAGATGACTGGCACGCCGGAAGGAGTCAAGCAGCGGATCGCCGACCGTAGGGCGCGCATCAAGGAGTTGGACGAACTGATCGAGCTTGATCCAGGAAGTGCCGCGAGATACGAGGCGGAAAAGGTGCCTCTAGAAAGAGACATCGCCGAATACTCGGCGAAGTTGGAGCAACTCAAGGGCGGGCAGCCGAACGCCATGGCGGCGGCCTTGTTCGACAACCTGGAGAAGCAGCACGGGTTGCCCCAAGGTTTGCTTGACAGCGTCTGGCTGGAGGAGTCCGGGCGTGGCAGGAACATGCTGTCTCCGGCTGGCGCGCAAGGGCATTTTCAGTTTATGCCTGCCACGGCGAAGGAATGGGGTCTCAAGGATCCCAATAATCTAGAAGAGTCGTCAGAGGCCGCTGCCCGCTACCTGAAGTGGCTTCTTGGCCGGACCGGTGGCGATGTGAAGAAGGCGCTGGCGGCCTACAACGGCGGCATCGGCAATCTAGAGCGGCTTGGGCTTGAGGGCATGCCTGCGGAATCTCAGAAGTACTACAGGGATGTTCTTGGTCGTTTGGGTCAGACGGCTACACCGGTTGGCCTAGCGGGCGGAGACGGCGGGAAGGGGGCTATGGCAGGAATGGGCGCCGGGCCAGGGGTCGATGGTCTCAAGGATGCTCTCGACGCGTCGCTGCAGAAACTGACGTTGCAGGTCAACGTGTCGGCGCCGCCTGGCACGCGTGTTGATGCGACGAGTGGGGATGGAACGGGGATGTCGACGCGCGTGAATTACTCAATGGGGTTGGGAGCGATGCCATGAAAGTGACAGACGTCGTAAAGGTCGCGGGCAGCATTGGAGGGGTTGCTAATGCCATCGGTGACCTACTCGGGCCTGGTGCTGGCAGTTGGGAGGCGTCGCTACAACAAGCTTCGTATGGCGGTGTTCCGTTCGGAGTGAACGGGGCGCGGCTGCATGCCGGTCGTCGCCAGGCCGTTCACGTCTACCCATATCGGGACGAGGTGTGGGCAGAGGATCAAGGCAAGCTGCCCAGGCAATTCCGGATCCATGGGTTCCTTATCGAAGACAGCGCCATATACGGCGGTGGGGGCGTGGTAGGCCAACGCGAAGCCTTCCTGACGGTCTGCGAGACCGCCGGTCCGAAGACGCTGGTTCATCCCACGTTGGGGACTGTCGCCAACGTCGTTTGCCTGGATCTGGAGCTGGAAGAGCGCAAGGACCTTGGGCGGGTCTTCGAGTTCACTATGTCGCTCATCGTCAGCGGCGAGCGGAAGTACCCGCAGTCCGGCGAGTCAACGGGCGACCAGGTGAGCGAGGCTGCGGATGCTGTTCGGAAGGGCAGCTTGCTGGACATGGCGCGCAGGGTCGCCGCTGCGGTCAGGCAAGGCGTTGCGGTTGTCCGCCAAGTGGTGAATACCGCCTTGCGCTATTACCAGATGGCCGTCGGGATCGTGAATGGCGTGCGCCGAGTCTTCAACGCGGTTTCCAGCTTGCGCGGCAACTTCGGGCGGCTATTTGGCGGGGGGAATTCGGGCTTTCTGACCTCGAATCGGAAGGCATCCCTCGGGGCGTCAGCGGGCGACTTGCTGGCGGCGAACGTGGCTGCCAGCGCTGCCGTTGCCGCGGCCGGCGTGAAGTTGCAGCAGGCAGCGGCGAACATCGCCGACACCGTGGCGTATGGCGATGCCGCCAATGCGTTCGTGCAGTCGGTAGCGGCCACCGCGGTTGATCCGGCTGATGGCATGGCGATGCTGGCGCGCTTGGCGACCTTCCAACCGACGGGGGAATCGACCAATTCACCTATCGGGCAGGCGATCAAGACCGCGAACGAGGCATGTTCCGCCCATCTTCGACGCGTCGCCATCGCCGCGCTGGCTCAGGCAGCTGCCGACTACCAGCCGTTCTCGCAAGAGGATGCGTTGAAGGTGCAGACGGAGGTTGTCGGAATCCTGGACAGCGAGATCCTGATCGCGGGCGATGGAGGAGACGATGCGAGCTATGACGCGTTGCGTCAGCTGCGGAAGGCTGTCGTCGCTGACCTTCAATCGAGGGGCGGCAATTTGGCCGAGATGGGGGTGTTCTCCTTCAAGGCTTCTCAGCCTTCCTTGGCGCTGGCAAATCGAATTTACCGGGATCCGGCGCGCGCCGAAGAGCTGGTGCGGCAGGTCAACCCGATTCACCCGGCGTTCATGCCGCCCGAGTTTGAGGCTTTGTCGAAATGAATGGTGATGATCTGACGCTGCGCATTTCCACATCGACCCGTGTCGGGAGAGGGTACGAACTGTCCAACACCCGAATTCTCGGCGGCTGGCAGGAAGTGCGCTTTACGAGGGGCATTGAGCGTTGCCCTTCGGACTTCCTGGTGAAGATGACGGACCGTTATCCGATAGCGACCAGGCCTGAAATGCAGGTGCAGCCAGGGGATTACTGCGAAGTGTTCCTGGGGGAGGACCGAGTTTCCACCGGCTGGATTGATCGCTTCGTGCCTTCGTTTACCGACGGCGCGCATTCGGTCACCTTGGTCGGGCGTAGCAAGTGCCAGGACATTGTGGACTGCGCGGCGGTTTTCGATGGCTTTCAGCTTACCAATGCCAGCGCGTTGTATATCGCGCAGACGCTTTGCGCCCCATTTGGCATCAAGGCGAGCCTGGCCGAAGGTACGAATCAGGGGGCTCCCATCGAGCAGGTGGTAATTATCGCTGGCGAGAGCGCCTATGACGTCCTGGAGCGGGTTTGCCGATACCGTGGTCTTCTACTGTACGACACGCCGTCGGGCGATCTGCTGCTTTCAGGCATCGGGCTACAGGCCGCGGCTAGTGGCTTCCAGGAGGGCGTGAATATTGGCTCGGCCGTCGCGTCGTACTCGATGGATCAGAAGTTCAGCGACTACTACGCGATCTATCAGGGGCTGGACCAGTTCAGCGATGTTGGTGGCGCTCCGAACCAGATCGCGCATCTGGTGGATGAAAGCGTGCCTCGATATCGACCGCGGGTTGTGCTGTCGGAGAACCTTCTGGGCGGAAGCGCGGTGGCTGAAGACAGGGCGAAGTGGGAAATGTCTCGGCGGCAGGGGCGGTCCTTTTTTGTCCGGCTGAACACCGACAATTGGCGGGATTCGGCGGGGGCGCTGTACACGCCCAACACGATGGCTTCCCTTGCGATTCCGTCCTTGAAGCTGGGATCCGAGGTCGAGCCTGTTTCGTGGTTGATCGCCGAGACGACCTACAACCGCGGGCGCGCAGGTACGACCTGCGACGTTGTGCTGATGCCGCCGCAGGCCTTCTATCAGCAGCCCTTCATTTGGGCTCAATTCGCACCGGACCAAGTGGTGGGGTGATATGGAACAAGCAATTGAAAGGCTTTGGCGCCGGCTTCAGATGATGGTTGGGCGCGGTGTCGTCACGGCCGTGGATGATAGCGGGCCGGTGCAGTTGATGCAGGTGAGGGCCAGCGGGTTGGAAGTGGCGGACAGGCGCGTTCGTCCGCAGGAATTCGGCCTTACGTCGAATCCTCCGGTGGGATCTGACGCTGCTCTAGCCGCGGTGTCGGGCGACCGATCGTCCACCATGGTGGTCGGGGTCAACCATCAAGGGAGCCGGCCGCGCGGCCTCCTGGCCGGTGAAACGAAGCTGTATAGCCAAGACGGGAAGTATGTCTACCTGACCGCAGAAGGCGGCATCGTCGTTGAAGCCAAGGGTCAGGACGTGGTCGTGAACAACGCGAAAAACGTGACCTGGAACCTGAGCGGCAAGCTGACCATCATCGCGCCTGGAGGGATCGATCTGAAGGCACCGTTGGTGAAGTCGACGGGCGACATGCAGGATAACTACGAGTCAAACGATCGAACCATGAAGGGCATGCGCGAAGTGTTCAACGACCACCTGCATCCTGTGAGAAATGTCCAGCCTGGCGGCTCGACCGTTACCTCTGAAAAGCCCGAGGTGCCGCAATGAGCGATATCCGCACAGTTTGGGATGCCGCCGTTGCGCACGGTGATTGGATATTGTCGGAAGGCGCGCTGCTCACCGGCGCGGATCTTGCGACTGCCATGCTGGTCAGCGTCTTCACCGACGCGATGGCAGCTCCGGATGATGTCATCCCGGATGGAACGGGAGATCCTCGGGGGTGGTGGGGCGACCAGTTCGACCCTGATGCGCCACTGGGTAGCAAGCTCTGGCTCCTGCAGCGCGAAAAGCAGACCCAGACGACGCTCAATCGCGCCTACGACTATCTGGCGGAGGCGTTGAAGTGGCTGATCGATGACGGGGTCGTGGCGCGCTTCGACATCAGCGTGGAGTGGGTCCGAGAGTCCTTTCTCGGCGCACAGATCATTGCCTATTCGCCTGGTGGTGATTCCCTGCACACAGGGAAATACCTCTGGGCCTGGAACGGAATTAACTGATATGCCATTTTCTCGTCCCACGCTGTCAGAACTGAGGAATCAGGTTCTGGCGGATATCAACGCGACCCTGGATGGCGCGAACGCACTCCTGCGTAAGGCGGTCTTGCGCGTGCTGGGCGTCGCTCAAGCGGGGCTTGCGCACCTGCACTTCGGCTACATCGATTGGATCTCAAAGCAGGCCGTTCCCTGGACCGCGACAGACGAGTACCTGGCGGGCTGGGGGGCAATGAAGAACGTGTTTCGAAAGGACGCCGTGGCGGCCGTGATAACCGCCCAGTTCACAGGAACCGCTGGGGTGGTCATCAGTGCCGGGATCGAAGTCAAGCGGGCAGATGGCACGGCTTACACCGTCGAGGAAACTCAGGAGGTTGGGTCGGACGGAAAGGCGGCCGTAGTCCTGCGTGCCACGGCGACTGGAGCCGCAGGGAATTGCTCCGCCGGCACCCCGGTAACCCTTTCCTCGACCGTCACGGGTCTGCAATCCACCGGCACAGTCGTGGGCGCGATCGCTACCGGGGCCGACGTGGAGTCCCCGGACGCATACAGTGAGCGCGTCATTGCCGCCTATCAGGAGACGCCACACGGTGGCAGTGCGGATGACTACGTCCGCTGGGCGCTGGCCGTTCCAGGGGTAAGCCGTGCCTGGTGTTCGCCCAACGGCATGGGGGCGGGGACGGTGGTTCTGCGGTTCATGATGGATACGGCGCAGTCCCAGCACGGTGGATTCCCTCAGGGCGCCAATGGAATATCGCAGCACGATCTGGGGCCTGATGGCTTGCCGCGCGACGTAGTGGCAACCGGCGACCAGCTGGTGTTGGCTGACGCGCTGATTGGCCTGCAGCCCGTTACCGCCCTCGTGTTTGCGTGCGCGCCGGTGGACAACAGCCTCCATTTCAAGATATCCGGGCTGTCGGGCGCCGGCACGGCGACGCGAAACGCAATATCTGCCGCGTTGGCTGATGTGCTGTTTCGTACAGGAGATGCCCGCGGCGGGACGATCAACCGTAATGACATCGAAGGGGCGATCAACAGCGTCTCGGGCGCGTCAGGCTGGCTGCTGGTCGAGGTCGCTGGCACGGTGGATGGCGTTGTTACCCTTTACCCGGGCAACGTCACGAACGGAATCGGACAGCTGCCAACGCTTGGTGGCGTCACCTACCTGTAGGGGGTGAGGAATGGGCTTGAATTTGCGAGCGGGGGACTTCCTCCGAGCCTTCATGAGCCTCCTGCCCCGGGGGCGCGTTTGGTCGCGGGATGTCAGCAGCGTCCAGAGCCGTGCATTGCTTGGTCTGGTGACAATTTACGAAGACAGCACGGCTCGGGCAAATCAGCTTCTTGTAGACGCCTTTCCGGGGTCGACCTATGAACTGCTTCCCGAGTGGGAGCTTACCCTGGGGTTGCCCGACCCTTGCGCCGGACCGGCACCGACGATACAGGCTCGCCGGGCGCAGGTAGTTGCGAGGCTTACCGCGACAGGGGGGCAGTCGATACCTTATTTCACGGGCTTGGCCAAGAGCCTGGGGTACGAGGTAACGGTGACCCAATTCATGCCCTCCCGGTTTGGAAAGCGCTTTGGCACTCCGTTCGGTGGCGTTGACTGGGCGCACGCTTGGCAGATAAATGCGCCGACCTTCACGGTCAATAGGCTGAGATTTGGGGACTCCTTCGGGAGTCCTTTTTCATATTGGACCAACAACGTGCTGCAGTGCGAGCTGCAATCGGTGAAGCCGGCGCACACGGTCTTGAATTTTTCCTATTCGGAGTAGTGACCTATGGATCTATTGATTGCGCCAAACACTGTGACGCAGGAGCGAGCGGACACGGCCCCTGCCACTGGGACGCCTGGTTGGGCGACAGACGGGAACCCCGCGACCAACACTCCGGCGACGCAGTGGCCGGCCTATGCGTTTAATGCGATTCAGGCCGAGTTGATGGGCGTCATCCAGGCTCCGGGCGACATCGACCCGGACCGACACGATAACGGCCAGGTCGCGGCGGCCATCAAGCGTCTGATTGCAGTTGCCGTACAGAACCGGCCCCTGTGCTTCTCGATTTCCGATCTGCCCACCGAAGACGTTGGGCCGATCGTCGTGGCCGAGTGCGGCGAGGTTTGGATCTGGTCGCAGTCCGCCTATTTCACTGGCTATCGCTCGCCGCTTTGCGGGCGCCCGGTAGATGGCCATACTCTGGCTCCGCTGGCCAGCGAGGTGGACGCCGTGGGGGGGCTTCTGCCGAAGGTCGCGTATGCACGGCTGTGGGGCTACGCCAGGGAAAACGGTCTTGTGGTCTCGCAGGCATCCTGGGATGCAAACAAGGGCGGTCATTACTTCGTCGACGTCGACGCCAACACGTTCCGCGTCCCGGATCTGCGTGACATGTTCCGGCGTTTCACCGGGACTGACGCTGACACTGCAAATGCGCGGCCACTCGGTAGCGCCCAATCGGACGCCTTCCAAGGGTTCCGAATTGGAAACCTGCGGGTGGCCGCAGGTGGCACGACGCGAATCAACCGAGTTGAATCGACCGTTGTTAGCCAAGGCGGCCCAGCCTTGGAACAGCCACTGATTGGCATCTACGCCGAAGTCGTCAGCGACGGTATGCATGGCACGCCCCGCATGGCCATGGA